>JAESGM010000062.1_pt1 | contig 350034 bp, 295 predicted proteins | sample 9269721 | NCBI WGS metagenome assembly JAESGM01 (sample SAMN15720920, study PRJNA650825) | algae metagenome | isolation source: Komarekiella atlantica HA4396-MV6 and co-occurring heterotrophs from... | place: USA: Theobald House, Kauai, HI | collected 2009-07-29
TGCAAACACGCATGCTTATCATAGCACTGGCAAACGTAGTAATAGAGTTGGATCAGTTGTAATTGTCGCATTTTACAAACTTACCGCTTTATTGCTCGTTTGCTTTTTCTACTCTTGATTCACATTAGTACGTAATGATTACAGCTCAGATTTAGTTACAATCCTAGAAACTATTTTTACTGAGATTTACAAATATGATAATTTGGATACTGAACAACTTATAAGAGAATGCTTCATCGAAAATGAAGAGTTTAAAAAAAACAGATCAGATATTGAGCGACTTTTTTCTAATCTTCCTCCTCAATTAAATAATGTTAGTCCTATTCGAAATACTAAAAATCTAGCAAAGAAAATAGAGGATGAAGTGGCTAGTCATCCCGCAGATTTATATCGAGTCTCACCACCCAAACCAATTATACTCGTTGGATCAAAAGGGGCTGGAAAAACTACCTTTCTGAATTACTTATTTAATATTTCTTTCTCCAATGACTTATTAAAAGAACGCCCATACATATACATAGATTTTAGAAAGTACACTGCCGATGATTTGAATAGAATTAATGAAGTCATTCTAAGAGATGCTATTGATACTCTTTATAACAGATATCCTCATTATGAATTACATAAGCTAAAGGTCTTGAAAAGAATATTTCGGAGAGAAATAAAACATAATGATGAAGGTATTTGGGAGGATGACAAAGTAAAGCATCCAGAAAGATATGAGGAAAAGGTAAATAACTTTCTGGAGCAAAAGAAAAATGATCTTGAATTCTATTTTATTAAGATATCAGAATACTTATTAAGTGATCGCAGGAGTCGGCTATGTGTTGTCATTGACAACGCCGACCAGTTTAATATGGATGTGCAAAAGAAAGCTTTTTTATTTTCCCAGAGCCTAAATATAAAAGCAAAATGTGCAGTTTTTATTTCTTTGAGAGAAGGCTATTACTATAAATGGAGACATCAACCTCCATTTGATGCCTTTTCCAGTAATGTTTATCATGTGACTGCTCCTCCTTATCAACAGGTTTTAGAAAAAAGAATTGACTATGCTCTTAAGAATCTAGAACTACAAGGTTCTACTTTAACTACACTAAATGGGAATATGAGCGTTGAGGTCAAGCATGAAGCTGTACGAGATATGTTACTAAGTGTTAGACAATCTCTTTTCGGGCAGGAGAATACTAAGATGATAACTTTCCTCGACCAAACAACTTTCCCCAATATTCGTGAAGGACTTGATGTTTTTCGTACATTTCTTTTATCTGGACATACCGATGTTAAAAAGTATATTTTAAGGCAACAAGTATCACCAAATAGCCCTAATCCTATCCCTTTTTGGGAATTTGTAAAAGCAGTCGCGCTCGAAAACAGAAAATTTTATAATCATCAGATAAGTAGAGTACACAATCTCTTTTACCCTGTTAGTGATAATACTTTCCATTTTCTTAAAATAAAGCTACTTAAGTTTTTAACACCTGGAGTAGAAAAGGTAGGCGAAAAATATTTCAAAATTAGTCAGATTACAAATGCATTTGTTGAGGCAGGTTACAAGTTGACTAGTGTTTTAGATGAACTTAATGAATTATTAAATTATCGATTCATTGAGACTAGTGACAACTTTTCTGACAATGAATTTACGGCAGACCTTAAAGAAAATGATAGTATTTGTATCTCACTAAAAGGTTATTATTATATACGAGTGCTGATTGCAGATGTGACTTATATGGAAATGATGTTACAAGATACACCTATTTTTGATCGTGACTCATTTGAAGCAATACGTAGAAACTTCTCAATACCGAATGATAATGGAAAACAAAATTTGCACGACAGAATCAATACTGTTGAGTTGTTTATAAAATATTTAGAAAAATGTGAGTTCGGAGAAACAAATGAAATGGCAGGAATAGCTAAAGATATAATTCGGGAAATTAGAGTTAGTAACTTTGACCAAGAATTTCGACGGTTTAAAGAGAGTATGATTGATCAACATAGAATTGAAAAGAAGAAATTATAGCTCTTTTCTATTAGAATAACTTATAAAACCCAGGACCTAGGTTGACAAGTTTTCATTTAGAGTATAAACTTGTTAAAATATAATCCTGAGCTTATGAGCCTGAAAGAACAATCAGACATCCGCAGAAAATTAAAAGTACTTAACTATGCCAAGCAGATAAAGAACATCACTAAGGCTTGTCGGTATTATGGCATATCCAGAGAAACTTTTTATCAGTGGAAAAGAGCTTATGAAAAAGACGGGGAAAAGGCATTGATTAATCAAAAGCCCTGTCCCCAAAATCCCAAACTACGCACACCCCAACATATAGAAGATTTAATCATCCATTTGCGGAAGACGTATCATCTAGGCCAGCTACGAATCATCTCTGAGCTGGTAAATGGTACCTGGAACGCTATCATGGTATAAAAATATCCTCAGGAGCAGTCTATTACGTATTGAAGCGTAATGAATGAGTTGAACAGGTTGCCAAAGAATGAGAAGAAACGCTCTTTGAAACCTTTCAAACGCTATGAGAAGCAGGTTCTGTAAGCTTACAAGTGCTACAGAGAAATTTCAATAATCATTAAAATTATTTTTTTCAGATCCCTCCCCACAAAATCCGAGGGTCTGAAAAAAATAAGCTTTCTTTCTTCTGTCAACCCTAGTTATGGGACACACAAATAACTAAATACTACCTTGAAACTAAGTATTTGGCAACACTACCAATACTAATATTTAGTTTCTTAGCTATTTTTCGAAAGGTCATACCCTGCCCTTTCATGTCTTTGACTTGGAGAGCAATTTGCAAATCTACCGTTGGCCTGCCAGGTTTCTTTCCTTTAGCTTTTGCTCTTTCCATTCCAGCCTTAACTCGCTCGGACAATCGCACTTTTTCCTGATTGGCCAGTGCCGCCAAAAGTGAAATAATTGCATCCTTAAAAATGCCGGTGGTATCCAAGTATTGCTCCGTATAGGATTTGAATAGTATACCGTAGGAATCCAGCTGAGTCAAGTAGTGAATTGTCTGCCGGGTCCCTTCCCGTGTGAAGCGGTCAAGGCTCCAGACCAGCACCATGTCAAACTTACGCTGAGAAGCTGCTTTGAACATTTCCAAAAACTGCGGACGATCGGCTTTCCCTCCGGAGAGCTTATCGATGTACTCATTATAAATAGTATATCCAGAACGATTGCAAAATTCTCTCAGTTGTAACAACTGGTTTTCCGGTTCCTGCTCTTTAGTAGATACTCGGCTATAAATGGCTACTCTCATTTAATGCTTAAAAAATAAGACATCAGTGGTACTAAAACCAATGTGTGCAAGATCATCTATTTGTTTTTGATTTAACACATGATTTGGTTTTACTTTAGCCTTCAACCTACCATGACATCCTTTGCCTCCGTTTTGTGCGGCAGCGAATGCCTTTTCTAAATCTTCTAACTCTGCCTGCGTTAATATTAATTCTTCAATATCTATTCCTTCACCATATGCCTGATAGGATGGTGAATCGGAAAAGAAAAATACTTTTACTTTTAGGCCGACCTTACGTGATTGTTCAAAAATACCTTCTCGCATGGTAGTGCTATATTCTTCCAATCTTTTGCGCATAACTTGTTCAATAGCTAGTCTATCGCCAGGTGTGGAGTTAAACCACAGTGCAACTAAGTCGGGATAGCTGACCATATCTGGAATGTTTGTTTGTTTCATAATTTAAGCTTTTAAGTAAAAAGTGCCAGCTACAATAAATAATCCGTTCAAAAAAGAGGTCTTTTTTGAACGGGTTTACGAACCCCGAAAACGTGCTGAAAACATGGGTTCTGGGATGCTTTTTTTGCAACCTTTTTTGAACACCAAAAAATACTATATCTACAGTTCTTTCCTGGGACGGAGCGATCCGTTCCGACAGTATCGAACAAAGCCTGGTGGGATTGCCGGTCTTTTGTTTCCCTTCAGCCTGTCGCCATGATTCCTTATAAGCTATATATTTTTACTTACAACGGTCAGATCCTGGAGACGTTCCGGACCATTCCTTTGGCATGGGATTACCTTAATAGGAAAAAACTAAATTTCGAATTTACTTGTACCTACTTCGAGCGAAGACTGGAGGATAACGAGCGCTTTGAGTTTAATTCTAACACTAATCCGTTGGTTATAAAACTTGACCATCCTAATAGCGGGTAAAAGTGTTGGAGTGGATTCGTTAATCCCCACCTTTGCCAAATCGACGGAAGGCTTGTACAAGTTGAACAATACCAAATCCAACAACTATCTTACCAATAAAGTCAAAAGCATAAGCCCAGCTCTTGCTAACAGGTGTTTGGATGTAATCCGTTTTGTGGGTTATATTCAAAAACTCAGGAAAATAACCTAAATAATTCAAGAAGCTAGATGACCAATCTCGCACCGTTTGACTATTTGGAAAACCCAACTCTAGTGAATGTGTTACAGCTAAAGTATAGAATGAAAAACACAACAAACCTGTGAAAATGATGAAAACAAAAGCAAATAAAGAGCTTTGTCGATAGTTATTAGAAATTCGCATTAGGGATAACAGCCACCACTTGCGTGTTTTCCAGCTGAGATATGTACGGTAATATTCAAGAGATTTCGCTTGAAAGTCTAATGCTGCCACTTTATCTCCTTGTTTGGCGGCCACCGTTTGTAATTGGTCATAAGTATCTCTGAGTTGTTGATACCTCTCTTTCTTATTATATTTTTCTGTAGAGATCTCAGTAGGGAACTTAGTGTTTGTGTAAAAAAGATTGATTAATTTGCTGTTGTCAACCACAAAATCATACTCTTCTAATGAAGAAGAAATAAAGTTAAAAATGCCTAAATCAGAATTTTTAACTTTAATAGTTGGTCTTGCATCGTTAGGTCCCAATGAATCTCTATTTAATGTATTGAGCAATGGGCTAAGACTGTTAACGGTAATTTTACCAAAGTTATTAAAGTTTATTAAGGTCAGGTTATTAAGCTTACAATTTAAAAATGCAATAGTAGTATTGGAAGTGGAATCATGATCTATAAACTGTATATCTTGAATTGTGGAAACATTTACAAGACTTACAGTTCCAGGAGCGCGATATAACTTTAACTCATTTATTTTGACTGTCTCATTCTGTCTTATATCTTCTCGTTCTTTGATTGTGAACTCTTTTAACGAAAGATCTAACTTAAGTTTGTTAATACTTATTGAGCCTAAAGTGCTAGAAATGGATAACTTATTTATACTAGTACTACCTAACAATGAAAACTCATCAAATGAACCTTTATTAATCTTCAATTCTGCTTTGAAATTTCCTCCCACAATCATAAAAAGTTTAAGGAAGGTGGCTCCATTAATGAAGAAATCACTTGAAAAATCACCCCCAGAAATCCAAAACAACTTTTGAAAAATTCCTTTAGAATAACCATGAATTTTAAAAGGCCCTTTGAAATCTCCTTTGGCAATTCTGAAATTATCGTAAAAATCCACCTCGTTAATTGTGAATCCGCCACCAAAAGTACCTCCGTTAATAAGGAATTCTCCGCTAAATGTGCCCCCATTAATTAGAAACTCTCCTGCGAAATCTCCCTTAATAATTTGAAAAGTCTTATTAAAGTCACCACCTTTGATTAGAAAATTAGAACCAAATTTTCCAGAAGAGATTAAAAAATTGCCATTGTATTTCCCGCCAATAATTGAGAAAATTTCTTTAAAACTTTCCCCAGATACGTTGAAATCGCTCTCGAAGAGACCATTATGAATGAAAAATCCCCCACTAAAAACCACTCCCTTAATAAGAAATTCACCGTTAAATGTTCCGCCATCGATTCTGAAAATACCTTTATGTTCAGAATTGTTAAATTTACATCCACTTTTGAACTCTCCTTCACTGATAAGAAAGTCCTTTAAAAAATTTCCCCCATTTAAACTAAAGTTGGCTTGAAAGGTACCCCCGTTTATTCTAAATACTTTACTAAATGTTCCACTGTCAATTCTGAATTCTCTTTGGAAATTGCCTGAACTTATAAGAAATACACCAGTAAAATTTCCACCATGTATATGGAATCCACCACTAAATTCACCATTTTTAATATCTATGTTTAATGGGTATTGTTCTTCATCATATAGGTTTACCGTACTAGTAACTTGAATATTTTCAATGATTACATTCCCATTTTGACGGAAATCCTTTTTACTGCATATACCTTTTCCCAGTACTTCTTTGAACTCCTGCTCTGTGAGCACCAGAATATTTGACATGTTACTCATTTTACTGAAAGTTATAAGTGACTGTCTTTTAGTGGTTTTATAGTAAAAAGGTAATCATTCTAAATAGCTTTTAGTTATCTAAAGCTACTTACCCGATCAACCTCTGTATTAAATTTTATGCACTTTAAATATCCATTAACAGCACACATACCCTTACCAGTTGGGACGGATCTGGTGGAACGGCTCTTGGTGAACAACTAACCGCGTGAGCCTGCCAATTTAGTGAGCCAAGTGAATGTGTGGACTGGTTCAAAACTTACGGTTTCGAACAGGATCGACGTGTGGGCGGACGGGACAAATAGGATTTTTGGCAGGGATGGTATTGTTTCTATAGAAATTATATCACAAAAACAAACCAGTTCAGATGCCAGGTTCTTGGTTCATTATGCCATTGAGAGGTTAAAGAAAATTTACAAGTCCGGGATTGACTATAAAAAGGCGTGGTGATCCTGAACGACATTTTGCCCGAAAACTCCCAGTAAGCGCAGCTTTTTGACGAGCGGCCATGTAACCTCAGCTTTGGGGCGGGTTCGATGTTTCTGGCCTCCAATGGCACTAGCCAGCAGTGTCAGATGGTTTCGACCATATGCAGTAAATGCTATACCATCCAGTAGAAGGAATTGCCGGTGGGGAAGGTGTGATAAATATACCTCATTTGAGGTATTGACTGGTAATGCCCTAACTCCGATATTGTTTTCGGAGATATTACAGTCTCTTTCAATCATCCTATGAGCACTCAAAATCAGGTTTCCATCCGGCCCGATGGCACCATTGTCATTGATGAGAATAACACTACCCTAACAATAGATACAGCCCATCCTGGCCTGACAGAGGTGAGCACAGGATTGCAGAGCGATTTGCTACTGCTGCTGACCCGCTTCTACCAGGAAATCCAGCAAAATCTAAGCACGGAAACCCGGCAGAAACTTGACGGCTTTAAGCAGCACCTACTCAAAAACATTTCTCAGAAAAATGTCATACAGGGGAATATCACCAATGTTGACTCGATAAAGATTGGCGATACCTTCCACGTTACCCTGCCAAAGTTTACGGCCATTCCACAGTCAGTTAAAGAACTTTCTGCTGACATACCGCGCATCAATCCGGAAACGGATCTGATTGGGCGGATCACTGAGTTGAATGATTTGCACAAACGATTGACTTCAAACCGAAAGGTGGTGTTGGTCAGCGGCTTGGGAGGCATCGGCAAAACAACCCTCGCCATTGCCTACCTGAATCAATTCTATGATTACTACCATCACATAGCTTGGCTCACCCAAACTACGGATGATGTCAGACAGGCCTTTGTTTCCGATCATATGCTGGTTGGAAATCTGGAAATTACTGATATTCAGGAGCTTTTTTCTGAGATTATGCGCCGCATGAGACTCGTCACAGTTAAACCCAATCTGCTCATCATTGATAACGCCACTGAGTCACTGACAACCATCAAAGATCAGTTACCTGGCTCCCCCCACTGGCATGTACTGGCTACTTCCCGGCAGGTGCTTGACAGCTTTGAGGAAATGAAACTGAGTTTTCTTTCTGAAACCAATGCCTTAGCTTTATTTGAGAAACATTGCACCCGACTCACCGATACCCAGGAAATCAAAGTACTACTAGCCGAAGTAGGCTACCATACACTCACCATTGAAATACTGGCCAAAACCGCACAGAAAAACCGGCTTACTGTGGGGCAACTGCAACAGGCACTGGAAAAAGATTTACCTGCACGCATAAGAACTGACCATAGTAAGCTAACCATTGAACGAGTAAAAAGCTATCTGGTATCTATTTTTAATCTGAGCGGGTTAAAAGAAAAGGAATCATGGCTTATGAAACAGTTCTGTTGCTTGCCTGCCGAATACATTTCATATGATGTCCTGGTGGATCTGTTGAAGGTGGACGCCTTGCCTTGGCAGGACGAATTCAGTGGAGCACTAGAAGAATTGTATGCAAAAGGGTGGTTGTTAAAAAAAGAGGAAACCGACAGTTATCAGATGCACCGCATTGTCAATGAAGTGGCCCGGGAGCAATTATCACCAAAATTGGTACATATTGAAAGCCTTTTGGATTCGTTAATAGGGAAACTATCAATAGATCAGACTAAGGATAATCCGATAGAAAAATTTAAATGGATAAGTTTTGGTGATAGTTTGTTAAAGATTTTTTCAGAGAGTGATGACAGTATGATAATCAGCTTGGAGAATACTCTGGCTTTGGTTTACAAGAATCTAGGTCAATATGAAAATGCCAGAGATTTATTGGAAAAAGCACTGAAAAGTAATTTGGTCAATTATGAAGAGTTGCACCCAGATATTGCGGTTAGTCAGTCGAATCTGGCTATGGTTTACAAGGATTTAGGCGAGTATGAAAAAGCCAGAGATTTATTGGAGAAAGCACTAGCCAGTGATTTAATCAACTTTAGCGAATCGCATCCTGCCGTGGCTAGAAGCCAATCAAATCTGGCTATGGTTTACAAGGATTTAGGTGAGTATGAAAAAGCCAGAGATTTGCTCAGTAGAGCAATGGTCAATACTATGACTAATTATGAAGAACATCATCCTTATATTACCATCTGTCAATTGAACTTGGGGTTAGTCTACTGGACTTTAGGCGAGTATGAAAAAGCCAGAGATTTATTGGAGAAAGCACTAGCCAGTGATTTAATCAACTTTGACGAATCGCATCCAGATGTTGCGAATAGCCAATCGAGCTTGGGTTCAATATATAGAGATTTAGGCGAGTATGAAAAAGCCAGAGATTTATTGGAGAAAGCACTAGCCAGTGATTTAATCAACTTTGGCGAATCGCATCCTGCCGTGGCTAGAAGCCAATCAAATCTGGCTCTGCTTTATAGGGATTTAGGTGAGTATGAAAAAGCGAGAGATTTGTGGCAAAATGCTTTTCAGATTTTAGTTGATACCTTGGGAAAGAATCATCCTTATGCAAGAATTGTCAGTCAATTGCTAGACTCATTAAACTCGTAATCGTATGGAACCCATTACAACTACTGCTATTGCCACTGCGTTAGGTTATATCCTCAAAGCATCGGCGGAAAGCAAAGCCGTGGGTACGGCCAAAGAAGAATTGCTCGAGGGCTTCTGGAACTGGATACGTCCCCTGTTTCTGGAAGATGATCCGCAATTGGAAAAACAACTGGAAGAAAAGCCGGACGATGAAGCCGTTCAACAACAAGTGTTAAAAAAACTTACAGAAGCCCATGAAAAATCTGTAGAACTACAAACCCAATTATCAGCAGAGTTACAAAAACTCAAAAGTGCTGGAATTACTGAAAAGAACATAGTAGGAAGTATTACAGATGTGGATGAGGCTCACGTTGGTGACACTACTAATAACCCAAATGAGTCTTATGATAGAAAAAATATAGTGGACGAGGTAAAGAATGTAAAAAAATTCCGATTGGGAGATGGCAACTAATATGAATGAACAACCTATTTCATACAAGAATTATGTGCAAGGTAATATTGTCAACTCAAATGTCGAGATTGGTGATAAATATATTCTTCCAGAAAAACCAATACCGATTGAATTAAGTAAAGAGATTCCACGTCTGCGAGTCACTGATGTTATAGGAAGAGAAAAGATACTGGAAAACATTAACTCCCAATTGTTTGAGAATAAGACAGTTGTATTGGTTAATGGATTGGGAGGGATAGGTAAGACCACTGTTGCAATGGCATATCTATCTCAATATAGAGAGTCTTACTATCACTTGGTTTGGATTACTCAAACCGGTGATGATGTCAGGCAAGCATTTATTACGGATACAGGTCTGGTCAAAAATTTAGAGATTGAATATTCTAATGATATCACCAAAGAAAATGTTAAAAGTGTAGATAGTCAAAATCTGTTTGAACAGATTCTAAGTAAGCTAAAGTCCCTCAATCCTGAAAAACCGGGATTATTGGTTATTGATAATGCCGATGCTTCTATCAGACCTTATGAACGTATCCTGCCCGGACATCCGAACTGGCATGTTTTAATTACCTCACGCGAATATATTCCTCCTTATAACCGGATTGAGCTAGGTTTTTTGAGTATAGATGCTTCTTACGCATTATTTCAAAAACATTGTCAGTTCATTAAACAACCAGATCAGATACACTGGCTACTGGGAAACATAGAATATCATACATTGACAATAGAGATATTAGCAAAGACTGCTCAACGTAATCGCTTAGGTTTTGAGACATTGAAAGGCGCCATCGAAAATGATGTTAGGGCTAATATTTATACCCAACATAGCGGCGATACCACCATTACTAGGGTGAAAAGTTATCTGGTGTCTATTTTCGATTTAAGTGGTTTGACACAGAACGAGTATTGGATCATGTGTCACTTTTGTTTTCTACCAACCAGCTTTATCGGATTTGACACACTGAAGGATTTATTAAAAGTACATGAACTGGATTGGAAAGATGAGTTTAGTAGTACGCTGGAAGATTTATATGAAAAAGGCTGGCTATTGAAAGACGCCGAGAAAGACAGCTTCAGAATACATGTGATTATCCAGGAAGTAGCGTTTGAAAAGCTTACGCCTGAACTGGATCAGGTTCAATCGTTATTAGCATCTGTTCTGGAAAACTTGACTACGAAAGAGGGTGACAGCCCTGCGAACAGACTGCCTTGGATTGATTATGGGGAATTTCTGTTAAAAAGTATTCAAGAAAAATATACTCTTTCGGAAAAAACATCATCTGTTAATCCAGGGGTCATCCTGATAAAGTCAAATTTGGCATTGTGTTATTTTAACATTGGAAAGTTCATAGAGGCCAAAGACTTGCTTGAACAAGTCATTGAAGATGAGAAAGGGCTAAAGCTCACAAATCCTACAAACCATGCTAGTAATCTTTCTAACCTAGCTGCTGTATCTTTTGAGTTAGGAGATATTGAAAGAGCAATTCAGTTAGGACAAAGTGCATTAGATGCGGATATCAATAACCATGGATTGATTTCTGATGCGGTTGCGAATCGAAAATCAAATCTATCAGGATATTTTATTGCGAAGGCAGATTTGCAAAAAGCACAGCATTTTGCAAGTGAAGCTTTGGAAACAGCAAAAAGACTACACAGCGACAATAGGATCGCTACAAATCGTTATGAGGCTAACCTAGCCAATATTTATGATCAATTAGGTGATCATCGGAAAGCAATAGAATTGGGCGAAAACGCTTTAAGGAATGATTTACTTATTTTAAAACCCAATCATCCGTCGCTTGCCAGGCACAAACAAAATTTGGCAACTTCTTATGAAAAGGTTGGAGATGCAGGCAAAGCATTGAATTTATATGAGGAAGCATTGACCTGCTTACGGGCAAATTATGATGAATCTCATCAGCATATAAACAGGGTTAAATTTAATTTGGCTGGCCTTAAAATCCGGTTGAAACAGTTTACCGAAGCAGAGAAACTTTTAAATGAAGTAATAGAATCAGATCAGAAAATTTATGGACCACATAGTCCAACTTTAGTAAGGGACTTACTTGAGCTGGTAAAACTTTTCATCACTACTGATAAATTGGATCAGGCAGAAACTTATATAGATGACATATTTAAAATACTAGAAGTAGACTCAAATAAATCGCATAAATCATTATTGCTCAATGCAAAATCTACAAAATCAAGCATACTACACTCAAGAAATCAAATACCCCAGGCATTATCACTACTAAAAGAATCCCTTGAAGAAGGGAGTCAACTATATCCTCCATATCATCACAATATTATTACTACCAAGCGTAATATAGCTATTATGTACCGACGGTTGGATGACAATGACTCCAGTAGACAACTATTAGAAGGTGCGTTAAGGGATCTAAGAGGATACTATGGAGACAGCTCCCCTAGCCTAATAAACATCTATAAAGATTTAGCTGATATTTATCAAGGAATGGGTCTTTATAATCAGGCATTGGATTCTTTGACTAAAGCAGAAAGTATTCTTAAAGCTTTAGAGGGAAAAGATAATAAATCTCTTCACATTGAAATTAAAAGAGAAAAAGGTAATCTTTTTTTGAAGATTGGCAAATTTAGAGAAGCCTACATCTTACTAAAAGAGGTTCTAGATAATTATCAAAGTGTATACGGAAACTCACATACTCAAGTAGCATTCATTCAAAATTTATTAGCACAGACTTGTACTGAGATTGGAAAATTTGATGAAGCTGAACGATATTATTTGTCGGCACTAGAATATGCTAAGAAGCAACCAAATAATAACGGAAATATTCTACGAGTCCAAGGAAATTTAGCCAATCTTTATAGAGATATAAATAAATTTACTAAAGCCTATCAGCTGTACGAACAAGTTCTTAGAGAGCTCCAGAATAGTAATGACTTGGAAACACTGGCTTTAACAAAATGGAATTTCGGTAGACTTTTAAGAAGTATGAGCTTTAACCACAAGGCCATTCCTTTATATAGGGAAGCAATTACTTTACTAAATCAAACCAATTCAGGCTCTCATAAAGTATATTATGTACAAGTAAGTCTAGGTCATGCTTTGATGGAAGCGAAAAACTATTGTGAGGCAGCAGATTGTTATTACAAAGCCTATCAAGGAGCTGTCAGTTTGTATGGTCAAAACCATCCAACTGTTATCATGATATCGGAAGAATTTAAGAGCGCAAAATCTCTTTGTCGATGAACCCAGGCTTTTATTGATAGCCTGAGGTATACTATCTATCGCCCGTATATAACACCCTCCTGGATGACACCCCGCTGTTCAAACACTTTTCGGAGCGAAAAATCATAGTAGTCATTGCCCAGATTGTAGACGATCAGATTGCTCTTGCTGCGGGTAAGGGCTGAGTAAATCAGCTCGTCATTGCACAGCTGCCTGTCCTGTATCACCACAAAGACCGTATGGGCTTCCCAGCCTTTGAAACTGTGCACAGTCGATAGTTTCAAAAGGCCCCGGTTATCCCAGAAATGGGCTTTCTTATGGGTGCGGATCTTTTGCAGATCCATCCTGGAAACATACCCCCGTGATTGCTCGAGCAGGGTTTGCCAAGATTGACTTTGGTACCAGTCTTCAAACTGCCTGGGTGAGACTGAGTACCTGGCCAGTTTCTGCTCATACACCTGTCTTAAATGGCCGTCCGGCATTTTGTCTGCCTTGGATGGTTTGCACAACTGACGAATGCTGATCAAAGAGGCCAGCCGCTGGCGCTGCTCTTCGCAAAGTTCGCTTTCACTTAAACTACCCGCTGACGTATTGCCCGGTACTGATGGAAAAGGAATCAGATCCAAACCGGCAAGCACGGTGGGGCTGGAAAGAAAATGCAGCTTGTCCACCAGCAGTTTGCAGTACACTTCCTGGGTCTCAAAAACGGTTTGGGTCTTCTCCCGGGTCAGCAGCCGGTAGGCGCAGTCGAGTCTGCGGAGAAACTCGGTCGATGCGCCCAGTACCACCGCTTCTCCCGAAGGAATGCCAGCTTGGTTTAATGTCCGGGAAATACTGGCAGCCAATTCATCGATGGCCGGAGCCTTTGCATACGTATGGTAGATGAGCTTGCTGATCAGCCCCAATTGGGGCTCGACCGGTTGGGCGGCTTGATCGGAGTTGTATTTCTGGTGCAGGCACAGCTTCTGAAAATCGGCGGCCAGCGCCCCTACCGGACCCTGGGACCGAAGGTCCTTGCTGAGTTTGTAGCGCTTGCGCTTGTCTGAAAGGTTGGTGCGGATCTCCCGGTCGGTCTCCATCGGGTTGTGGTAGATGTTCTGGTATTCATCCCCGAACAAAACGTACTCCCCGTCAGCGGCCAGAAAGTACTTTTTGATCAGCTCCAGCCACTGTAGCTTGTAGTCCTGCACTTCATCGATCAGAATGACCCGGTAAGGACGGATGAGGGCCTTGTGGTTTTCAAACAGCCAGGCGTTGTCGTAAAACTGTTCGGCCAGGTACCGTTGTTGTTCTTCCTGGGTCCGGCTGGTCTCAAAGTCATCGGGCAGGTGCATTTCCATACCCAACCCGTTCATCGCCGCATGAATGAACTTGTGATAGCTGGTGATGTAAAAGCCGGAACTGTTTTCCACCCCGGGCAATTGCTCGATCTTTTCGCGGATGTAATTGCAAAGGGAGAGATTGTAGGTAAGTACCAATACCCGTTCGGACTCGGCAGCTAAGGAATTCGCAGCCAGGCAATGAGCAACCGGATCGTTTACGCCCAGCCGGTTGATCCGTTGGTAGGCGCTTACGGCCCGGGCGGCCAGCACGGTTGTTTTTCCCGAACCGGCAACACCTTTGACCAGCACTTGCCCCGGCTGGCTGTGGATGAACTTCTGTTGCTCCTTGGTATAGGTCAGGTACGCTTTCTTTTTCAGTGTGGCGCCGATCGGGTACAGGTGTCGGCGAAAACTCTCGTACAAATCATCGGTGAAATAGCGCGAGCCGCCCGAGTCAAAAATCAGGTTCGTTTGCCGGAGCAGTCCGGTAAAACAAGCGGGCGTGAGATCATCCTTGCCGATCAGATGCAAATGGTAGCGCAGCTGTTTCTGGAAAGCGGTGTCCTGGGCAAAGGGCTTGACCAGAAGGGCTTGCAGGCGGTCCCGGGTTTCGCAGTGGAAATAGACCGCGCATTGCACCAGGCTGTTGTAACGGAAGTTACGGATCTTTTTTTCCAGCAGGCCTTCGATGTGCAGTTCGTAAAGATTCTTCTTGTAATGCAGCACCTGCTCGAGCGGAGATCGTACATACTCAGGCAGGTGACGGGTGCGCCAGCGCCTTTGTGCGTCAATCCGGTAGTGGTCCAGATGCCAGTCCTTGACCTCAATGATCAGCACCCCGCCCCCTTTTCGCAGAATGACCACATCGGGCCGGTCCCCGTTGAGAAACGGATTGAAATAGACCTCGAAGCTGTCATCGAGCACATCGGCCAGAAACTCCAGCAGGTGCCATTCACCGGCCTGCACGGGAGTTCGGCTTTGCCGTATGCTGCCTAAAGTGGGATAGAAATGAGCCACAGGTTTGATTGGAATATAGGTCAGTGCAACAATCCGGTAAAAGAATGATTTCTTTGTCAATCGTGCCAGTCAGAATGGGCGTGGGTAGTACCAATGTACGAATTTGTGTAAAATAATTTGTACTTGCCACACTCATTTCTTTCAGGATAAGAATCTAAATCCCTATACTAGAACCAGATTTCATAGGCAGCCAAGGTGGTTATGGCATGTGATCGAGCATTCAGTAGGCAGGTAAGCAAAAGTAACCTAAGCAAAAGCCCGCTTGAATGAGACTCATTCAAGCGGGCTAATACGATTTATGTTCTTTATGGGGAAGTGGAAATTTAACCGACGATATGTCTTTGGTTCTGGGCATCCCATAAAAACCACTCCTTACCAACCTTGACAAAGGACTGGCCTTTATACGATCCAAAAATGCGATAATCTGGCTTCTTTTCCTTCTTACCGCCAGTTCTTTCCTGAATTGCTTCTTCCTGGTCTTTTGACCAGGGCTGATCCATCAAAAAGAAGTCTTTCGAATCCAGCTTCTTGGGGATAATCTTAGCTCTTGATCCAGAGTTTCTGAAATTAAAATTGGATAGAAGTTTAGCGGATTTCGGATCAATAACCATGCAGTTATCCACTAGTACCTCAGCTCCCATACACGCCTGGTAGTGGGAAAACAATGCCTTTTTGCATTGAAAGCCCACCCAACCTTTGTAACCCTTTTCAATGGACAACCGGCAAACAAAACCGATTAGGTTGGCGGCTACATGATGGTAAATACGCCCACTACCACGATTGAAGATCGCGTTTTCGTACTGGCAGATGCGCAAGTGGGTACCCATATCATGGAGACTGATCAGCGCCAGGGTAACATGGGGTGCAAGACTGCATCCGTTCACCAAACGATAGACCTGTCGGTCTTCATTATTCAATTCATTTTGCCAACCATGATACCACTCCGATTCATCAATTATATCTTGTTCCTTTATGGTCAAAGGTTGAATTAAGACCGAAAACCATTCTCCGCTCACTGGTAGAAAGATCATATGATGCTTATCTAAGTAAAGAGACATTAGAGATGAGACATTAGATAAAAGACAATACATTGACAATTAGTCACTTATGGCATCATCTCCCTATAATTCTTTTTGTACTGTTACTTATCATAAACTTAATAACCATTCCATAGCCTAGCTTCTTCTTTTAACTTCACATCTGTGGTCTCCCTAATTTCCCTAAATTAATCAACCTCTAATTCTGTAAGCAAGTCCTCAATTTCAAGTGTATCTTCGAATCTTTCCATAATTTCATCGACATTAAATCGTATAGTTGAAGATGGAATCCACTTGTTTTGATATTTTTTATATGTTTCTTCTATTTTATACATCAATTCGTGTAAAACATCAAGTACATAAAGTGTATCAGGATCTATATTTTTTTCAATAGCAAATTCTTCAATTTCACTATAAAGATCTTCTACATCATCATAATACTCTTTTAAATTATTTTTTTGCCATCCGTCATCTAATGACTCCATAAACTCATCAAGCAAGCCGATGTATCTGTTTAAAAGACGTTTTTTTTGTTTCCTTTCTCGTTTTTCTTGTTTCTTTTGATTTTCAATATCTTCTAGTGACCGCTTCAAATTTTCTATTTCTTTGGCACGTAGGCGGTCAAGTTCTTCCGAATTGTACATATTAAATAATGATCGACCTAGTTGTGAAGAACTATTAATTCCTTCCGATCCAGATTCAGGTGTATCTTCTTGAAATTCATCCATTTCATCCTCTAAATTGGAACGTTTTGCAACAAAAGATACCGTTCCATTATTATTGAAGTCGTCTTGATCAGCCGAGTTTTCATTCTCTGATTCTGTTTGAGCCCTAATCCATCTAAAAACCGTTGCTTTAGAAACGCCAACTTGGTTGGCGATTTCAGACATTGAATAACCCTGCGAATGGAGTTCAATAACTAGTTGTTTGTTTTTAGCTTTTTTCATAGTGTTTATTTAGTTAATTTGACTTTTATTATAAATAAAATAAAATATTACAATAAATGCTCGTTTTTAGCATAGTATTTATTGTAATATTTTTCCATAGTTAGCTTTGGAACCATTTCCTACGATATTGATAATAGAAGTTCTTTAGTAAACCATGCTCATACCCTTCTTCTACTTTATCCCGGCAATACTTAACAAGTTTTTCTTCGCTATTGAATGTTTTCAATTCCAGATGTTTTTCTAGTTGACTTGTAAAAGCGATTCCCTGTTTATTACTGCGGTTTTTAGGCAAATTGGAAATCTCCCTTCCTTGATTCATATGCTCATATAAATCTTTAAGGTTTCTTTCGACAAGATTGGATACAAGATCTGGTGCTAGCACTTTATAATTGCTTCTGCCTAGCTCTAAAATTGGTGTTGCATGTTGCCAATTATAAGTTTTATCCGGTCTCTGTATAATAGTAGCACTTAAAGCTCTACCATCCTGTAACCAGACTAAACAAAGACGAATTGATTTAAGCAATACATATTCCTTATCGTGTGGCTCCGGAGTTCCTTGGTCTTTTGAATAGCCTTCCATTAAATTTCTTGTGTTAGAAGGATGAGTATCATCTAAAATTAGATAATGTTTGTAGGTAGCACCCCACTTATCGCCACGGAAAATTTTCTTTTTATCAAAAAACATTGTGTTAAAATTAATATGTTGTTTAAAAATTTCAGTGAACTGGTTTTCTCCAGTTATCAATAGGTTATTCTAAGTTAACTAGCTGTAAACCAGTCTTTACGACAAAATTGAATAACCAGAGAAAACAATTGTTATAAATACCAAGATGGACGCAAAGCGAGTCTTAACCGATAACCAGAACTTAAGACAATAAGAAAAAGTACATAAATACCTCCCCTTCCATAAAATCTAGTACTTAAAAAGACGAGATTCTGCGGTGTTATCAGGATATGCGCATCTTCCTGATTGATTGTTTAGTATGACTTGATATTGGGTTTTACTTATCAGCAATTGTAAGGTTTTAGCTTGCAGTGCATTTGCTGGTGAGCTACTTATGGATGAAATAGGCGAGTAATATTTGAGTCTGAGACGATCACTTACAAATAAAATTAACCTGAACGGTGCATCTTGAGATTTTTGAGTAAAGTCGTTGATAAATTCGTTTCATTTTTGAGTGTTTTCTTTTTCAAATCTTTATTAGAAACAACTTTTCGAGTAGATTTATTTACTCTCTTTAGCGGCTCAGGTGGAGAAACAAAGTTCCACAATATTTCTGGTGGCTGATCTTTAGGCTGTCTCATCTTTGGTCGGGCGACACAATTAGGAAGATCACGTAGTACCGTAATCATATCACCAAGTTTGATAGGTTCAGTTAGTTGGAGATATTGTTCAACATAACGACAAATAAAGTCCGTTGAGAAGGCTTTTTTAGAATGGTTGGCAGAGAATAATAGAACAACTGCTTTTTGAATTTCTGGTGTAGTAGTCATAGTATTTGTAATTCTCAATCGTGAATGGAATCACTTTATGTACGTATTTTAAAGATCATATATTATCTGGCATTCCATTAATCTTTGCCCAGTTTTCAAGCCAATCCGCTTGTTGATTACTTATATAGGAATTAGGCAACCGTTTGTTTGAGATCTTGTTAAAAAAAGTCTGCTCTGTTATACTGAAACGAACACAAAAATCTAATCTTAAACGCTGAATGTCCTTTCCATCAAAATATGCAAGGATTTTCTTTACTCTTTCACTATTTGGCTTTTCGTACATTATTTTGCGGTTTATTTATTTTTCAATACATTTATATAGCAATTATATAATTTTATATACAAAATGTCAATTTTTTGTATAAATTTTTTTATACAATATTTATAAATATCTGATTATCAACAATGAACCTAGATGGAACTATTAGAAGAATAGCAAGTGAAAAGAAGTTATCACTTGAAAAACTGGCTATAAAATCAGGTATGACTAATGCCACACTTCATTCTATCATGAATAAAAATGATGCAAAACTATCTCAATTGATTTCCATTGCATCAGTTTTGGGAGTTTCACCTATTAACTTTTTTCATGATGCTGGACAAGTAATATCAAGCCTATCTGAAAATGAATGTCAAAAGGCCCTTGAACATGCTATTGAAAAAATAAAAGTTTTGGAAAAGCTGGTTAAGTCACTTGAAGAACTTAATTATGAGCTTCGAAAGAAGAACTAATTTTGGAGGGATGTAATAAGTCTAACAGTAGGGTTAAAATAGGCAAAAAATTTATTTGCGAAATAATGTAAGTAAAAATGTGATACACATAAAATAGGCTTATTCGTTCAATTTAGATATATTTAGATATTTTAGATTGAAGTAAAAGTTAGTTCCTTTTATCACATTTTTATCACAACAGGGCCTCTATATTTGAATTAAATGGGCAGTTTTTATTCTTAGGACATATTTTTTGGGGGTTTCTATAGCTTCTGGCTATCCTTTTTTATTTTGAGAATGGGTTACAGAATCCCCACAATGTTCTCCGAAAAAGCAAATAGTAGAATGGCAAAAGCAAAAACCCATTCCCCTGTTATGAAAACAGTCGAATGGGTTTCTGATAGGTATAAATAGCCTAGTTGCTTTTTAACAAGCCGTGTTCTTCCAAAAGGACAGCTACTTTTTGCACAAAAGCAAAAGGAATCCCTGCTCGTTCGGCGATATCAAGAAGCGAATGTTCGCCATCCGAAAAGTTCAACACCCATAACATGGCCATTTCGTAGGATTTGGTATGATTGTCACCACTAATGGCACGGTACAGGCCTCGTTTGCCCAACTGGGGTTCGCATTTCGGATTTTGATTTACATAGATCCTATTACCTTCCAGAATCTGTATAATGGTTTCGTACAATTGATACGATTCGGTAAGGTTTTTTGGCGTTACCAGATCAAGGTTATCTGCCGAAGTATGGTATTCCGGGTATTGTCCGTGAGGCGTACGCATCAGGCAACCTACCGCCAGGTTAAATCCTGGCGAACAGTACTGCCGTTCGTCGTAGCCGTAGGGGAAGAAGTCAATGATTTGATAGGGCGATTCACTGTGTTTCAACGCATGTGCCACTGCACGATCAATCTCGGCATCTCCGCGACGGGATTTTTTGTAGGTAAACTTGCCACTGTCACCAACCAGGGTAGCCACCAAGCCATGCTTGATCTGGAAAGCCTGCTCTTCATTGATACTCAGCCACGTAATTGAACCAATGGTACCCGGAACAAACACAAACCGATAGGAATACCTACGAGGTTGCGTCAAGAGCCACTGCGCCAGCCGCACAGCAAGTGAGATACCTGACAGGTTATCATTCGCCAGTGACGGATGACAGATGTGACAGGAAATCAGCACTTCATCGTCGGTTTCTCCGGGAATAAAGTATTCGCCATAAGTCAGGCTACCTTCACTGAGTGAAGAGTCAATGTATACCTCATAGTCGCCATCCGGCAAAGACACTAACTGATTGTGCGTCAGGCAAAATCCCCAGTTTTCACTATAATAGGAAGTACGGTAAGGTATCCAGTCCGGCTTGTCAGGTAATGAAAACAGGTGGGGTTTTAACTCTTCCAGCGATATTATTTTGTGAACAGGCGTACTATAGTTCAGTACATGCAGATTATGGTCGCTGAAATTTACAATAACCTTGCCGGTCGGATCTTTGATCCACGCTTCACGAATGTTCCACTCCTTCGGAACGGTCCAGTCAAAAACCTGTATACCCGTAGGAACCTCGCGAATGTCCAGTGAAATGTACTCCTGCAGGATCTGCAACGTTTGTCGCACGCCATTGCCGGTAATGCTCCGGCAAATAGGATACAGCCGGGTTACGAGCTGATACATCTCATCCCCCGGCTGTATAGATTTGATTTCCGCTGGTAGCGGATTAGCTTGAGTAGTAACTGTCATACATCAATTTACGACTGCTTCCAGTACAGGAACAATGGTTCCTTTGGATGAACCTTGTGGGGAAGTTACTTTCAATTCAGGAATACAGGTTACAAACTGCCCGCCCCATTCGCCAACGTAACTTAACTGCTTAGAGATCTCTTCACGCAGGTTCCAGGGCAGAATGATAATAAAATCAGGCTTTTGTTCCCGGATAGTGTATTCGCTTACTACTGGAATGTGGCTGCCTGGCAAGTACTTGTTCTGCTTGTAGGGTGACGCATCCACCACAAAATCAATCAGGTCAGTGCCTACAATACCGCAGTAGTTAAGAAACGTATTGCCTTTGGCAGCAGCTCCGTACGCGGCTATTTTCTTGCCTTTTTTCTTCTGTTCCAATAAGAACTGAAGAAAATTATACTTGATTTTGGCTACAATGGCTTGGAAGCTTTTATAGGTTTCCACATTTTTCAGCCCCGCGGCTTCCTCTTTTTGTAAAACCCTGGCCACGTTTTCGGTTACTACATGTGTCTGATTGCCTGAATGTTTGGCAAAAATCCGCAAAGAACCTCCGTGGGTTGGGATTTCTTCCACATCAAACATTTCCAAACCTTGTTCTTCAAAAATACGCTTTACCGCAATCAGCGACAGGTAAGAGAAGTGTTCATGGTAAATTGTATCAAACTGACACTCTTCGATCAGTTTCAACAGGTGCGGAAACTCCATGGTAATAATCCCATTGTCAGCCAGGAGAACTTTCATCCCGCTCACGAAATCATTGATATCCGGCACGTGAGCCAACACGTTGTTACCAATGATCAGGTCAGACTTCATTCCAAGCCGGATGGCCAGCTTGCGGCTGAAGTAATCGGTCACCGTTGAAATTCCTTTTTTGACCGCTTCGGCAGCGGTGTTACGGGTAGGTTCGATCCCTAATACCGACACATTCTTTTCCTTAAAATACTGCAACAGGTATCCATCATTTGACGCGATTTCGACAACCATCGAGTCTTCATTGATACCGAACCTGGCCTGCATCATTTCGGTATAACGCTTGGCGTGTTCGAGCCAGCTCTTCGAGAATGATGAGTAATAGATGTAGTCACTGTTAAAAATCTCCGTTGCCTTTTTGTGTTCGTCGATCTGCACCAGGTAGCACTGGTGACATACATAAAGCTTCAAAGGATAATAGGTTTCGGGTTCATTCAACTCTTCATGGGTAAGGAAAGAGTTTGCGGGAGGGCTGCTGACCAGGTCAACAAATTCGTGCTTGAGCTCGGTTTTGCAATGGCGACAATTCATAAATTTTGGGAATAATAAAGTTAATTGACGGTAGGGTAATAATTTTAAAAGTGATGAGGCTCAGCATTATCAATAACAATGCATTGGTTAAGTAACTATTCTACTTGGCTTGTACAGCCTTGCAAGTATTAATTAAAATAACTTCAGGAAAGTAAACTCCAAAAATGAGAAATATTCCTGAACAAATACGATACAGAGGGAAATCAATACTATTAAAAAACTGTGCCTGGTACATGCTTCAAATCGACAGGGTTTTTTAGCGACCCGAAAGCAGTTTTCAACTCAGATTTTTCCATCCATACGCCGAGAACTATTGAAAGTAACCCTTGATTTACAACATTTTCTGTTTTTTTATGAAACCTTGCACGCAGTGAGGCCAAGGGAAGAATACAAAGGGAAGACTCGCAGTAGATTTAAGTTCTCCGATGTTGCGCAGTGGGTTCTTGTAAAAGCTGCTCCTATTCAGAAAAGCAGTTTTTTGTTAATCAGCCGACAAAGGTAGTAAATGTCTGACTATGAGGCAAAAACAATACCCCCGCAACAACGCAGAATTTCGGTTTGGAATTCCACCTACAATAGATATCAATGCATGCGGTCGCCCCGAATGTCGAGTGAGGCAATGATTTCCGATTCGGCTTGTAGCAATTCTTCCCACCGCTGGCGTACCACTTCGGCAGGCATGTATTCTTTGGCCAGATCCAGGAAGGTACGGTAATGACCTGCTTCCGAGATCATAAGCTCATGATAAAACGCTTTCAGACTTTCGTCGGCAATGTTTTCGGACAACAGCCGGAACCGTTCGCAGCTACGTGCCTCTATCAATGCACTGATGAGGAGCTTGTCCATGAGTTGTTGCTCAATGCGGCCACCTTTGCGTTCCAGTTTGCCGAGCCGTACGGCATATTCGTCCGACCGTTTGTGTCCCAGCTGGTAGCCGCGCTTTTTAAGTTCGGCCAGCACACGTTCAAAATGATTCCATTCCTCGGCGACTACTTCGGTCATGGTATCCACCAGTTTGGTCCGTTCGGGAAACTGGACAATCAGGGAAATGCCATTGGAGGCCGCTTTCTGCTCGCAATAGGCATGATCGATCAGAATCTCAGCAATGTTTTTCTCAGCAATATCAACCCAACGAGGGTCAGTAGGAAGTTTTAAGCCAAGCATATCCGGAGGTAATGTTTGAAAAATCGGTACCTGAGTTGGTTCAGCAAAGGTAAGGTTTTTGCGTTTTGAGAGGTACTATTTTCCGCTGTGATTTTTGCCTGACTTTCCGTAAGCAGTGCTAAAAAATCTTTTAATCGCAATAAAAATAACTTCCAGTGGTTTTGCAGCAGTAGTATTTTGTACATTTAACGCAAAAACACTTTCACGTCATGACCAAGTATTTGTTTCTGTTTACATTAGGGTTATTTTCACTGGTTGCCGAGGGGCAGTCGGCCGACAAGATCGGCATTGTCAGGCCCAATCACCTCGCATTGCAAGTAAAAGATATCCAGGCCAGTGCCAAATTTTACCGCGATGTACTGGGATTGCAACCCGTGCCCGTCCCGGACGACCTGAAGGCCATTCGGGCGTGGTTTAAAATTGGGGAAAGCCAGCAGATACACTTGCTGGCAGGCCGCACCGAACCCGTAGTAAACGACCGAAACGGCAGTCACTTTGCAGTGTTTGTTGAAAACATAGACCAGACCGAAGCATTCCTTAAAAAGCGCAACCTTACATATCATCTGCAAGTGCGGTTTGATGGCGTAAAACAAATCTATTTTGCCGACCCTGACGGCTATCTGATTGAATGTAACCAGGTTCCTTCCACCAACTAACGGTCGTAGTCATTGATCTAACCCTTTTTAGCTGACACTATTTAGCTCATGAATATTCAAATTGCCACCACCGAATCTGATTTTCTGAAATGTTGGGAAGTGATGCATGCCCTGCGCCCTCACCTGACGCAGGAGCGGTACCTTTCGCTTTTGCAGGAAACCACCAAAGAAGGCTATTCGCTGATTTATCTGGAAGAGAATGGAAAAGCCGTTTCGGCGCTGGGCTTTCGGTACATGACCATGCTTTACGCCGGACGAATCATTTACATTGACGACCTTTCTTCGCTGCCCGAAAGCCGGGGCAAAGGCTATGCCGGAAAACTGCTCGATTATGTGATTGACAAGGCCCGACGCGAAAACCTCAACGGGGTGCACCTCGACTCGGGACACCAACGGTTTGATGCCCACCGGCTTTACCTGAACAGAGGATTCCGGATCAGCTGCCACCATTTCCAGCTGGATTTGTAAAAGAGAAACAACCAATGAGGGACGAAACCCTTCATTTGTTTGTTACCTACCAAAGCTTTGTTACTGTTATGAAACTAATCGAGTGTCCCCGAGATGCCATGCAGGGATTTGCCACACCAATCCCGACAGAAGTCAAAATCACGTATCTGAACAAATTGCTTCAGGTAGGCTTTGACACACTGGATTTCGGTAGTTTCGTCTCGCATAAGGCCGTACCCCAGATGGCAGATACCGAGGCGGTTCTGAAAGGATTGGACCTGTCACAAACCACCACCAAACTGCTGGCTATCGTAGCAAACCTGCGCGGAGCTGAGCAAGCGGCTCAGTTTGATGAAATTACGTATGTCGGCTTTCCGTTATCGGTTTCTGAGACGTTTCAGCAACGCAACACCAACAAATCCATTGCCGAGGCCCTGGCCGAAGTGACTCAGATTCAAAATAGTATCTCCGCCAAAGGAAAAACCCTGGTGGTGTATTTGTCGATGGCATTTGGCAATCCGTATGCAGAGCACTACCACCCCGAAAAGGTTTCCGAACTGGCGGCGAAAGTCATCGACCTGGGCGTAACCATTCTGGCGCCTTCGGATACGATTGGTTCCTCCACTCCTGCCAACATTGGGCCGTTGTTCCGGCAGTTGCTGCACGATTTTCCTACCATCGAATTCGGCGCGCATCTGCATTCCACGCCACAAACCGTACTTCCCAAAATCGAAGCGGCTTATCAAGCCGGTTGCCGACGGTTTGATGGTGCCATCCGAGGTTTTGGCGGCTGTCCCATGGCCAAAGACGACCTCACAGGCAATATTCCAACCGAACAACTGATTGCTTATTTGGAATCGCAAAGCCTTGATTTGCAAATCGATAAAGCTGCTTTTGCAGATGCCTGGCACTATGCGGCAAAAGTCTTTGATATTTCCTGACCAAAGAAGCAACGAATTGTCAGGTTCCCGTGTCTTAAGAAAAAACACTTGAGACCATGAAACATACTCTACTTTTTGGGTTCTTTGCCTTTCTTATACAAACTGCCTATTCTCAAGTAACCAAGGGCTGGTACTTTACTCCCGAAATTGGGATTTCTGTAGCGCAAGCAACCGGAAGTGATGTGGTCAAGTCTTCGTTTCTGAATTATGGTCCTACTGGCCCTTCGAGTTATTTTGAAAGCTATTATGTAAATGATGCTGCGGGAAGTAAATTTAAGATAGGTTGGTTAGCTGGTTTGGGCATTGAGAGAAGATTGTCAACGTTTCTTTCATTGAAAACTGCGTTTTGGTACGAAAACAAAGGAAATTACCTGCCCTTACGTACCAAAGAGTATATTACTATTGATCCAGATCCTATCCTTGAAGAAACAAAAGTAGAAGGAACTGCCCGAAATAATTATCATTATTTGACGATTCCATTGCTAGCTAAATTTCATATCAAGAATGTCTATCTACTCGGCGGTTTGTATCAAAGTATACTCTTATCAACTCGCCAAACCGGCCGCTTCAAAATACATCCTTCTGGCCAGAACGATCCAACCATTTATAACCATTCCAGCAAAGATTCCCGGCTTCGCACAGGAGATACAGGTTTCTGGCTGGGAGGCGGTTACCAGAGATCCCTGGCAAATGGCAATATCTTATTCAGCGAGATCCGCTGGCAACGCAGCATCGCCTCTGTGGGGTCCAGAGATATGGTCCCTGACCAGCAACAGGTTTATAACCAAAGTTTTACGTTGTCAGTAGGCTATCAGCTTAAGCTGTAACTCAATATAGGGGCACTCCTGAGGTTCTAAAAAATAGTATCTTCCAAAAAACAAAAACCCCGGCGGGCGGTTTGATTTTGTAGTGGCGAACTCCGTTATTTGGTCACTCAATACTTCTTTATGATTCAAGCCATTCTCGAAACCCTTAACCAGGAAATTTCCCAACTGCAATACGGCCAGCGCCCTGTCGAACTTTACGAACCTATCCGGTACATTATGTCGCTGGGTGGCAAGCGGTTACGCCCCGCCTTGACGCTGCTGAGCAGCTCGCTTTTCCAAGACAACTGGGAGGCGTTTACTAAGCCCGCCATTGCCGTTGAAGTTTTTCACAACTTCACCCTCATGCACGATGACATCATGGACGCGGCCCCGCTGCGCCGGGGAAAGCCTACCGTGCATCACCAATGGAACGATAATGTAGCAATCCTTTCGGGAGATGTGATGCTGGTGTGTGCCTACGAATTGCTGCTGGAGGCTGGTAGTGAAAAATTACCCCTGGTCATCAAGAAATTTAACCGGTGTGCCGCGCAGGTGTGTGAAGGCCAGCAGCTGGACATGAATTTTGAGCAATTGCCGACAGTCTCGGAAGCGGATTACATCGACATGATTCAATTGAAAACCGCTGTTTTGCTCGGGTTTAGTCTGGAACTGGGTGGGATTCTGGCCAATGCGCCGACCAGTCAAACGGATTTGCTGTACAAACTGGGTATTGACATCGGGACAGGCTTTCAGCTCAAAGACGACCTGCTGGATGTGTTTGGCGAGCAGGCCAAATTTGGCAAGCAGGTGGGTGGCGACATTATGGCCAATAAAAAGACATTTCTACTGATCAAAGCACTGGAGCTGGCAAAGGGCAACACAGCACAGGAACTGACGCAATGGCTTCAAGCCAGAGGTTTTGATCCGCAGGAAAAAGTACGGGCAGTGACAAATATTTATAACCAACTTAACATCAAGGCGTTGACCGAAGCAAAAATGAATGAGTTTTTTGCCGAAGGCTTGCAGTGCCTCGAATCCCTGCAAGTACCCGAGGATCGCAAGGCTCCATTGCGCAACTTTATCGAAAAACTGATTCACCGCGAAAGTTGAAAGCTTCACCTGCGTTTAAATCATTCATACGCAGATAAATCATTCATACGCAGACGCAAGGATTTTTAAAATAGTATCCTTTCAAAAACAAAAACCCGGCATGTCGATGCCGGGTTTTTGTTTTATTCAGCTTGGAAGTGCTCTTATTTTGCAGCTACCAATTTGAAATCTATCGTAAAATCATCGTTGATAGCCTTGTCACCAATGCTCGCAAAGAACGATTTTGAACCGTATTTGATATCATATTTGGTACGGTCGATGGTGATTTTGCCAGACGCTTCAGCACCTGCAGGCGTTACTTTTACTACCGCAGGGAAAGTCAAAGGCTTGGTAATGCCTTTCACAGTCAGGTCGCCAGTGATTTCGTAGTTCTCACCGCCTTTAGGGGCAATTTTTGTAATTTTGAACGTAGAAGTCGGGAATTTGGCGGTATTGAAGAAGTCTTCAGACTTCAGGTGGCCGATCAGTTTGCCGTTGTATTCTGCGTCTGTCAGATCTGTACAAACGATGCTGTTCATATCGATGCTAAACTGGCCGCCTGTCACTTTGGTACCGTTCACGACTAATGAACCATCCGCTAATTTGATGGTACCCATGTGCTCGCCAGTTACTTTTTTGCCGTTCCAGTTCAAAGTACTTTTGCTTACGTCTGCTTTCAGAGTAGTGGCTTTTCCTTTGCCATTGTCTGCCACGGCAACATTTGCTATTGCCAACAGGGCAATTACTGCAACTAAAAAGTTAATTTTTTTCATGGTTGGGTAAAAATTATTGGGTTTAATTAATGGGTCGAAAACTAAACTTTTTCTTTCGCTGAAAAGGCGATCGGTTTATTTTCATTGCAAATATATGTATATACATTTAATGTTGCAACATATATGCGAAAATTTTTTAACGCCGGTGTTTTCTTGTTTTGCAAAAACCGTTCCAAAGGATTTATTCTGAATAAATCGGGCGGGGTGCCGGCAAATGTCTAACTTCGTATCACATCGGCCCGTTTTTCCCAATCGGCAGCGGCAGCTTTATCCAGATACCAGGACAGATTGCCACTCTGCGGGTCTACATAATTGGCCGGATACAAGTCGGCTTCTTCTTTTTCGTTGAAGATTTCCTCAATGCGACCGGCTTTGTCAGCACCAGTAACCAGGAAAGCTACGTGCCGGGCATGATTGATGAGCTTCATGCTAAACGAGACGCGGTTCTGGTGTGATTGCGGATGTTGTGCCGAAATGCACAACCGTTCGGTATCGATGGAATCAATGCGATCCGGAAAAATAGACGCCGTATGGCCGTCGGCACCCATTCCCAATATCACCAGGTCGAACTGGGGTACCTGCCGCACCAACGGAACGGTATCCTTAATCACCTGTTCATACCGGATGGCTTCGTTATACGGATCCGCCTCACCGTGAATGCGGTAGATGTTTTCTTCCGGAATGTTCAGCTTGTCAAGCAGATGCTGTTTTGCCAGCAGATAATTGCTTTCCTGATCGGTGGGAAGCACACAGCGTTCATCTACCCAAAACAGTTTCACTTTGTTCCAGGCCAGTGTTTCACTGTAATTTTCTACCAGGTAATCAAACAGGTATACAGGCGTTTTCCCTCCGGAAATGGCCAGATAGAATGTCTCCTGCGGAGCGGCCAGACGTGCCATGTGCTGGGCAAAGCCCTGGGCCAGCTGTTGGGGCGTATCAAAAATGTGGACTGTCGGTTGCATCGGTTTTTGGAAAGGAAAAGTGTAACATCGTGTACAGGTAAGGAATGGCAAACGTTGGTATGGTAAGCTAAAAAATTGTTCCTGTACAACTTCCTTCCCGGGTCAATTTACACAAATGGCCCGGGAAGGAGAAAAAATAGCAGGCTGAAAAACGTAAAAACCTGCTTACAGTTCGCAATAAATCCCGTCGTTCGACAGGTTTTTGCACGGATACCGCCAGGTAATGTCTTTTCCTTCAATCAGGTCATCGGCATGTTCGGGACCCCAGGTTCCGGCCGGATAACCGTACATCTTGACATTGGGATTGGTTTCCCAGGCTTTCAGAATCGGATCAATGAATTGCCACGCTGCTTCAACAGCGTCACCACGGGCATACAATGTGGCATCGCCCTGCATGCAATCGAGCAACAACCGTTCGTAAGCCTCCGGTATATAGGTATCCGCCATGTCCTTGTAGTGGAAATCCATATCCACGTCTTTGACACGCAGGCCTTCTCCCGGGATCTTCATCGCAAATTTGAGCACCATGCCTTCATCGGGCTGGATACGGATGATGAGCAGGTTTTCCTGGTTTACCACACTGGTATTTTTGACAAACAAATGGTGTGGCGTAGGCTTGAAGTGAATGACAATTTCCGTGACCCGGGTCGGCAGACGCTTTCCGGTACGGATGTAAAACGGAACGCCCGACCAGCGCCAGTTGTCGATAAAAAACTTCATGGCAACGTAGGTTTCCGTACGCGAGTCATTGGCCACGCCTTCTTCTTCCCTATACCCCGGTACCGCCTGCCCCTTGATCGTCGAAGCAGTGTATTGCCCCCGAATCACGTTTTTCTCGATATCCTCGGGCGACAGGGGCCGCAGCGACTGGAAAAGTTTCATCCGTTCGTTCCGGATGGCCGTTTCGGTAGCCTGAACCGGCGGCTCCATGGCAACCAGTGCGGCCAGTTGCAGCAGGTGGTTCTGCACCATGTCGCGCATGGCACCGGAGCCGTCGTAATAGCCGCCGCGTTTTTCGACACCTACCGTCTCGGCGGCAGTGATTTCGACGTGTTCAATGAAGTTGCGGTTCCAGAGCGGCTCAAAAATACTGTTGGCAAAACGGGTAATCAGCAGGTTCTGAACGGTCTCCTTGCCCAGGTAATGGTCGATGCGGTAAATCTGCGGCTCGTTGAAATAGGACAAAAGCTGCTGGTTCAGTTTGAGAGCCGACTCCAGGTCGTAGCCAAATGGTTTTTCGATGATGATCCGTTTCCAACCGTCGGTCTCGTCGCTGAGCCCTACTTCTGACAAGCTGCGCGAAACCACTTCGTACAAACTTGGCGGCGTGGACAGGTAAAAAATGTAGTTGGCAGAAGTATTCAGTTCGGTAAGCCGTTCTTTCAGCGTACCATAAGCCGCCGGATCGCTGGTTTCCATGGCGTGGTAGTGAATTTTCTCGGCAAATGCGGCTCTTTTTTCATCGGTGCCATTCTCTTTGAGATGATTGTTTTCGAGAATCACTTTTTTCCGATATTCTTCATCCGTAAATTTCGTGCGGCTCACGCCCAGCACTTTGAACTTTTCGGGTAGATACGAACGGCAGTACAAGTTATAAATAGCCGGAATCAATTTGCGTTCGGTGAGATCGCCGGAAGCGCCAAAAATGACAAGAATGTGATTGTCAGTCTGTTTCATTGGGTTGGGAAGATAGCTCATTTGGGAGTAAACATACCAAATGAATTTATTGTTCGGTAAAATCGTTCCGAAAAAATAGCAAGAATGTTTTAACTCAGGCCCAAAACGGCTTTTTTAAGCAAAATTTTTACTTGTATGAAACTAGGAATAGCGGCTGACCACGGCGGATTTGAACTCAAAGAAAAGTTAAAATCCAAAATCCAATCACTTGGTTATGAATTGGTTGACTTTGGAGCCACCCACTACGATGCGCAGGACGACTACCCTGATTTTACAATCCCGCTGGCTCGGGCTGTGGCTTCTGGCGAAGTGATTCGCGGGGTAGTGCTTTGCGGCAGTGGTGTGGGGGCTTGTTTTACCGCCAATAAGATCAAGGGTGTGCGAGCTGCGCTGATTACCGAAACGTATTCGGCTCACCAGGGCGTCGAGCATGACGACATGAACCTGATTTGCATCGGGGGAAGAGTCATTGGCGAAAACCTGGCGTGGGAAATTGTAGAAGCTTTCCTGAAAGCCACGTATTCAGGCGAAGAACGGCATGAACGTCGGCTGAACAAGGTAAAGCAATTGGAAAAATAGTATACTTTTGAAATGTAAAACCGCGCATCTGCGCCACTGGTTGCCGTATATTTTTGTAAGTAATCCGATTGGTAAGCCCGTAATTCGGAATCAATCACGGGAATTCGCTGGCATCAGCAGCCAAAAATAGTATCTTCGCGAAACCAAAACCGGCTTGCGTGGGCGAGCCAAACAAATATCGACGAACAAAAGCCGCTGAACTTTAATTTTTCATTTCTCCATTTTTAATTTTCATAGACATGTCTCAGCAGTACGACTTCGGAATGATCGGGTTGGGTGTGATGGGTAGAAACTTTATCTTAAATGTTGCGGATCATGGCTTTTCAGCCATTGGATTGGATACCGATGCCGCCAAATCGGCAGCATTGCACCAGGAAGGATCGGGAAAGCCCGTCAAAGGCACCACTTCCCGGGAAGAATTTGTCGCTTCGCTGAAAAGTCCGCGAAAAATCATGATGCTGGTACCCGCCGGGGCCCCCGTCGATGCCGTCATCGAAGATTTGCTTCCGTTGATTGACAAAGGCGATCTGCTGATTGACGGTGGAAACTCCTTTTATGCCGATACCGACCGTCGCGAGAAATACCTGAGTGCCAAAGGCATCCATTTCATGGGCATTGGGGTTTCGGGCGGTTCGCACGGAGCACGCTTCGGCCCGAGTATCATGCCGGGTGGCCCCAAAGACGCCTATGCGTTGGTGCAACCGATTCTGGAAGCGGTTTCGGCCAAAGTCAACGGTGATCCCTGTGTGGCTTATTTAGGCAATGGCTCGGCTGGCAATTACGTCAAGATGGTGCACAACGGCATCGAATACGGCCTGATGCAGCTCATTTCTGAAACCTATGAACTGATGAAGCGCGGACTCGGCTTGACCAACGATGAACTGCATGAAGTGTATGCACGCTGGAACAGCCAGCGGTTGCAGTCGTTTCTGGTAGAAATCACGGCAGCTATTTTTACAGTAAAAGATACCGAAACACCCAACCATCTGGTGGATATGATCCTGGACCGGGCCAAACAGAAAGGAACCGGCAAATGGACTTCTCAAAATGCCATGGACCTTGGCATTCCGGTGCCCACCATTGACATGGCCGTGACCATGCGTGAGATTTCGGCCCTGAAGGAAGAACGCATGCAGGCCGAAAAGCTCTATCCGGCTACGGAAGCTACGTCTGCTGGTGACAAGCAGGCCATGGTTGAGCAGATCGAGCAGGCGCTTTATTTCGCATACATAGTTACGTATGCACAAGGTTTGGCGCAGCTGACCGATGCTTCGAAAGAATACAAGTACGACCTGGCACTGGAAACAGTGGCGCGTATCTGGCGGGGTGGCTGCATCATTCGGGCTGCGCTACTGGAAAATATCCGTCAGGCCTATAGCAAAACACCGGATCTGGCAAACCTGCTGCTGGATGAAACCACGGCCAAAGAAGTGAATTCGGTACAAGCCGCAACCCGTCAGGTAGTTGGCTACGGCATTGCCAATGGCATTCCGGTACCGGCCTTGGCGGCATGCTTGTCTTATTTTGACGCGTACCGCAGTGGCCGCCTGGCATCTAACCTGATTCAGGCCCAGCGTGATTTCTTCGGCTCACACACCTATGAACGCCTCGACAAATCTGGCATCTTCCATACTAAATGGAAATAATTTGAAGCTGGTATTTTCCCAGGCTTGACTATTCCCCTGATGCTACTCCTTTTCCGCTGCAATCAGCGAAAGACGCATCAGGGGAATATCTGTTTTTTGCACATGCATCCTTCGTGAACGAGAGTTTGGTCCCCCTTTTTGAGCAAACAGAAAGTAACAGGTGGATGAGGTCGAATAAGAAATTTAAATAATTGCTGCCTTTCGGCAGTTTGTCACATATCGATAATGAATCATCTGAAAATCCTATCACACATCATGCAACGAGCCATCTTGCAAACATCAATAGTCAGACAACAATGAATGAAAATGATATCAAACGAATTCCGAGACTGACTGCGATTTTAACACAATTACAAGCGAAGAGACTTGTGACGGCCTCCGAACTTGCCGTCCAATTTTCGGTTAGCAACCGGACGATTTACCGTGATATAAAAGCATTGGAACAAGCCGGCGTTCCTGTTCTGACGGAAGAAGGGAAAGGATATACCTTGATGGAAGGGTACAGAATTCCGCCGATTATGTTTACCGAAAGCGAAGCCAATGCTTTGATTACCGCCGAGCAATGGGTTTTAAAAAATAAAGATTCTTCCTTTGTAAAAGAATACACGACAGCGATTAGTAAAATAAAATCTGTTTTACGAAGCAACACAAAAGACAAAGCCAATCTGCTAGCCAACCGGATTGTCTTCGGACAAAATGCCGACAATGACCGCACCAGCAATTATTTATCAACCCTTCAATTGGCATTGACCAATTTTCATCTGGTCAAAATAAAGTACTCTTCGCCCGACAATAGCCAGGCCACCGAAAGAATTATTGAGCCTTTTGCCATTTACACCACTCAGGAAAATTGGTTGCTCATTGCACGTTGCAGACTTAGAAATGATTACAGAGCGTTTCGTTTGGACCGGATTGAACAGTTAGCGGTACTGAGCCAGGTATTTGAACCCCACAACATCACTTTTGAGGAGTATATTGAGGCTACCCTAAAAAAATGTTCACCACCCTTGCCATAGGGTTGTCACCAGCATATTTGAGATTTGTGGCGTAACAAATCCTGCTGTCATCATGAAGACCTCTCGCATTGTAATGCTTTACACATGTACGCTGTTCTCATTGGCAGCTCAATCACAAATAGTAACAAAAAAATCTAAAACAATGAGCAATCAAATCATTCAAAAATTCCATGTAATCGGTATTTCTATCAGAACAACCAATGAAAATGGACAATCGGCTAAAGATATCGAAACAATTTGGGGCAAATTTTGGGAAGAAAAGATCCAAGAACAAATTCCTAACAAGGTTAACGATGACATCTACGCCATTTATACTGATTATGAAACCGACTTTACAGGGCCGTATACCGTCATTATTGGATTACCTGTAACTTCGTTAGAAACCATTCCGGAAGGTTTTGTAGGAAGAACCATCGAAAAGGCAACCTATCAGAAATTTGTCTCAAAAGGCAAAATGCCAGAAGCAATTTTTAATACCTGGCTGGAAATATGGCAACATAAAAACCTGAACCGTGCTTATAAAGCTGATTTTACTATCCACGGGAAAAAATATTACGACGGAGACCGGGCTGAGGTAGAAACGTTTATTTCAGTTAAAGAGTAAAAGTAAATACAACACAACCATGCTTTGTACTGCACCTTAAATGCTGAAAAGCAATATCCTATGTTTGCCACCCCCCGTTTTTCACGTTAGTTATTCGCACAAATTATTTATTGGGCAGCGTAACGTTTCGTGCATACAAATTAAAAAGGCAGACGTTCAGGTCTGCCTTTTTTGATGATAGAATATTCATTCGCTTAACTGTAGTTTAGTCATGCGGCGTTTTTTTAAAAGAGGGTTTTGGTTATTTGAAAGATACTATTTTGTCTGAACTGGGATTGACAGGATAAACTTTTACAGGTAACTGAGCCTTGCGTTACCGGTCAGACACACAGTGTCAGACCTGCGTGTATGTTTCATCCTGTCAATCCATTAATCCCACAAATTCTCAGGCATTGGTCAAAACCTTCCCTGCAATGTCAGGTAGAATGCCCGGCCATCCGCGGGGATAATGCCCGGCCCGGGGTAGCTGTCGGCCCGACGGGTGAAGTACATGTGGTCGGTCAGGTTGTTGATGCTTCCTTCCACCGTTAAAAACTTGTATCGGTAAGATAAGGAGAAATCCATCACATAATAGCTGTAGATCGGCCCTAAGGTAGCTGTCGATTCCCGACGGTTGTCCGTATTACGCGCATCGGAATATTGCAATCCTGTATACGAAACCTGGTACGATGCCTTCCACTTTTTAAGTCCGGCCGTTAGACCTCCCCGGCCAATGAAACGCGGTGCAAACGGCACGCGGTTACTTTCTTTCACATCAGCACTGATTTCACGCCGGATTGCTTCTTTGATGGAAACATAACGGGCATCGGATAAAGTAAAGGCCCCAAATACGGATACTTGTTTGTCCTGCACTTTGCTATCTACTAACCGCCAGAGGTTTATCTCCGCAAAAGCCTCTACACCTACGTGGCGCGACGTTCCGATATTGGTCCGGAAACGGCGTTCATTAAAGATGGTACTGTCGTAGCGGGGCACCAGGTCAATCCGGTTGTTGTAGCGCATCCAGAATACACTCACGTCGTAATTGAACCAGCTTTCGTGGTTGCCTCGAATACCTAAATCGGCATTAAAACCTCGTTCGTCCTGCAAATTCGGATCAATGCTCAAGCTCGGGTTGTTGATACGCACATCGGAAAACGTAACCGCCCGGTAGTTTTGTGAAATATTAGCGTAGTATTCGGTGAGACTGCTTCTCTTATAGCTCAGGCCCAGGCCCAGCAACACAAAGCTCCGGGGCAAGTCTTTTGTTTCGTCTATTCGTTTTTCGGCTATCAGATTGCCCGCGCCATCAAACACACGTTGCTTATAGTAGCCGCTGTAATCGGTACGGATGTGTTCCCAGCGAATGCCCGGTGTAATGCTGAATTTGGGCGTAAGGTTAAAAATGTTTTCGACAAACGCTGCCAGATTGGTGTTGTAAAAATCGTAATCGGAGTTTTCTAAATTACCAGGATTGAGGTAATAAAAATCGGGTGTGGAAGCGGCGTTTCCATCGCCTTGCTGTTTCAGGTTGTAACTGCGGTAATACCGGACTCCGGCCAGCAGGTGATTTTCCTGCTGGCCCAGATTGTAGCGATGCAACAACCGCAACTCGGAACCCACATTCTGAAATTTGTCGCGAATCAGTGTACGGTTGCTTGTAGGATTGTCGTAGACATTGATACGCTCCAGATTGCCCAGCGACTGCCTTCCCGACAGGTTCAGGTAATTACGCCAGTTGAGTTGCGTCTGTGACGAAAGAATGTATTCGGCATTGAGAGCCAGCAAGTTCCAGTTTACCTTGAACCAGTTCCGGAACCGGTTCGACTGCCGCGGATCTTGCTCAAATTGCAGGTCGGTAAGGCCACCGGGCTGATGGGCCAGGTAGTTCATGTACGTGTATTCCGGAGTAATCTTGAGTTTTCCAGAGACCTGAATGGGGAGCGAAACATAGGCGGTATGCTGATCGAAATCGGAATTGGGCCGCCAGCCGTTACCGGTTTTGTATTGGTAGAATCCATAGTAGCCCACCTTGCCCAGCGTACCCGAAAGACTATTGAACGAGTTGAAAAACCGCCACGAACCCACCGTCTGACGTGTGGTCAGTTCCAGCCGTTTTTCGGAGGGCTTGCGCATCACAAAATTGACCATGCCGCCAAACTGCGGACCGTATTGCAGTGAGGCCGCCCCACGTACCACTTCGATGCGTTCCAGGGCTTCGGTGGGTGGCGTATAGTAGCTTTCCGGATAGCCAATGGACTCAGCGGCAATGTCATAGCCATTCTGACGGGTATTGAAGTTAGCCGTCCGGTTGGGATTCAGGCCGCGGGCTCCGATGCTCAATTGCAAGCCCGCCCGGTCATTTTCAAAAATATTAAGGCTGGGCACTTTGGCAAATACCTGCCGCGGATTGTTGGTTGACAGGTTGGCGGTAATATCTTTCAATACCACTACCTCCGTCTTTTTGCCCTCGTAAATCCCGAAATTCTCCACAGCTTTCATCCGGGTAATGCCAAAGGTTTTCTCCCGCTCGGCCTGCACCACCACTACATCCAGCTCTTTGCTTAGTTCCTGTAGCTGAAAATCAACCTGCAATTTTGCACTTTGAACAGATACTATTTTTTCCACCATGGTTTTGCCATAGGCAAACGCAATGAGGGTATACTGGCCGTATGGAACGTTACTCAGCACATAGTCGCCCGTAGCAGAAGATTTTGTATAGAACTTGGTACCTTTCAGCGTGATAATGGCTTCGCTTATCGGCTGGCTATCTGTGGATTGGACTTTACCGGACAGCGTACCTTTCTGCGCATAGACAAACGACCCGACAAACAAGGCAAGCAGCAGACAAATCCGGGGAAGGAACATAAGGTATAGAATTATTTAGACTAAATCTAAGCTCCAAAAGTAATACACAACCGGAAGGATTTAAAATTTTGCGCAGGTAAAAATGCCCGCTGAATAAGATGATTATTGTCAATGGTCATCTTGGTAAGCTGTCTAGGCATCGGGTTTTTGCCGGTTGCAGCGATACTATTTTCCAACCGGCGATTTTAATCTGTATCCGGCAGAATCCAGGTTTTGTGTTCCCAACCATCCTTGATTTGGGCCAGATCAACGTTGGGATCAATGAGCAGCCGACTGGGCTGGGCATTGAGGGTTACGTATACTTCGGCACGAACCTGCGGTTTGTGCAGGCCCCTTTTTTCGTATTCATCTGCCAAAAAATGAGCGTATTGCAAGATCATGTCGGGCTGCATGGCCATTTGCTTTTCCTGGTGCGCATTCAGAAACTCACTGTTTACCACCTCGCCTTCCCGGCCGGTTCGCGAATCTTTTACGTAAAATGTGGCCGTTCCGGCTTTTTCCATCAGCATGACCCGCCACGAGAACCGGTAACCTTCCTCGGTCCAGAACAAATTACCCGGATACAGCAGGTACCGCCACGGAAACAGCAGTTGGAAGAGGAAGAAAAAAGCCAGGAAGAGCAAAATGGTTGAATGGTTGAATGGTTGAATGTATGATTTTTCTTGTGTGGTTTTTGAATGGCTTTTTAACTTGTTAAATACTGGCATTTTCCCCAAACCATTCGCCAGGTTTAATACTTGTTCATGCCATTCGTTGGAAAAGAAAATAAGCGTGGCTCCGATCATCACCAGCGGAAATACGCCAATCTGAAACATAAGCCCGGTGAGCACATGAAAAATAATGACCGAAGCATAGGCCAGCAGGCGCGTTTTGCGCCACGACAGCCAGAACACAATGGTGCAGTCGTAAATCATTCCGATCCAGGCAAATACATACGGCGTAGCTTTCCAGCGGAATACGCCCCCGATCAGCGGCCAGGAATCGTTGGCAGGAATCCATATTTTCAACGGCAACGCGTTGATCAGCCAATCGTAATTGATTTTCGCCAGACCCGCGTAGGTATACACAATGGCGAGTTGCAATTTAAACATCAGAACAACCCAGGCGGGAACAAAACCAGCCTCTCCCCAACCCCCTCCCGTGGATGGGGAGTTAGAAAGCCCCCTCCACGGGAGGGGGTTGGGGGAGGCCGGAAGTAAAATCAGCAGAAAGCAAACCAGACTGACAAAGTAATAATGGTTGAGGTAATAGGTCAGGTCGATGAGTTCGGTGTAGGTGAACGTCAGAAACAGCAGAATAGCAGCCAGCCGATACCGAAAACCCGCCATTACACACAACGCACTGATGATCATGACAACATGCACCACGTAAAGCCAGAAAGCAGGCAACACAGGCACCCACGCGAAACCATAGTACTTGAAATGAAAGACCGGCTGCACATAATGGTCTTCGATCCAGCCAAGCGTCATAAACCGCACGGCACTAAAGGCCATCAACGCCCCGAAAACGATACGAAACGTAACAAACGGGGCAGCAGAAACGGGCTTGGTTAATGAGGATATGAATGACCGAAACCATGAAGCCCGGAAAGTTGCCGGGACTGTTTTCACTCGGTGTTCGGTCAGGAGGCTCATACCAAAAACAAAAATAGTATCTTTTTAAACATAAAAACCTCTCCTTGTTAAGGTGCGGAAGAGGCCTATTTCGTAACAATCTTCAGCTCAATACCTACTTCCGGCCGGATCAATCCATCGCCCAGGGAAGCCTCCGACTGCCAGTGCATGCCCCAATCCTTGCGGTTGATGTAAAACCGGGCGTGGGCATTCACCCTGCTTTCGGCAATGGTCACTTTCGCTGGAAACGACAAGCCTTTGGTTACGCCTTTCAAAGTTAGGTTGCCGGTAACTCGCACGCTGTCGGCATTCATTTGCGCCGCTGAAACCAGTTCGAATGCAGCCGTAGGGTAGCGTGCCGCATCGAAGAAATCCGCACTTTTCAAGTGATTGATCAGCAATGCATTGCGGTTCGTTTTTTTCAGGTCAAAGTTCTGGATGCTGTGGATGTCAATCACAAAATTACCCGCTACCAGTTTGTTATCCTTCACCAGAAGAGATCCATTCTTAAAATTGAACGAGCCGGTGTGTGTATTGGTAATGCGTGCCAGCCCCTGGGTCCCCTCCCAATAAATGATACTGGCGGCTGTATCAATTGCGTACGTACGCGCCGTAGCAGCCACTGAAGCGTCTGCCGTTTGGGCAACTCCGGTGGGAACGGTCTGTTTCTTAACCCTGGCGCAACCATTCCAAAACGACGCACCAACGACCAGGACCACCATTGTAGCTAATTTTTTCATGTGATGGCAATATACGTTTAGCCGCAGGCAAGTGCCGGGTTTTATATCTTTTGAAGATACTATTTTTCCGGATACTTGGTGGTAATCGCCCAGATAAACGGGTTGTTCTTTTCCGTCACACAGTTTTTTCAATCGCCGTCGCCACTGCTAAAGGTAATGGCAATGCCCAGCAACGACGACATGTCGCTCTTGAAATAACGCACATGCTTTTGCAGTTCCGTGTAAAGGCTCTCCGCCGGGACCGGATTCGCTGCAATTTGTACTGACAATGCGGTGGCGGTCGGAACGGCGTTTTGTGCCGTACGGATAGCGGCCAGTTGAGTCTCGGTTGCTGTAATCAGGGCCGGACCACCTTCGACATTGGCAAGGTATTCTTTGAATCCCACACCGTCCTGGCCGCTGCGGCTTTTGCCATACCAAATGTTTTCAATGGACGTCAGGTGGGCTGCCAGCATTGGCAACGATTGGCCGCTGTAGTAGGCTTCTACCAGTTGGGGAGCGGCTTCGGTTTGGGGAGCCCGTTTGCCCAGCGGCAAACCTAGCTTCAGGTTTTTGATTGCTTCGAAGCTGGCCACAAATTCATTGTACAGCTGCGAGGTGCTGCTTCCTGCCGATGTACCGTTGTCGTTTACAAATTCGGTGGTATAAGTGTCGTTCCAGGCAGTCACCACCGCATCAGTCTGCTCCTTCAACTTTGCGCTTAGGGCCGTCAGGTAATTGCGGCGGGCGGCACTGGCAAACTGTGTGACAATGGCAGCGTTGTCATTCTGAAGGTTGAAAATCAGGTATTCTATAGCTAGGAAACCGCGGGCATCGCGGTCAAAATCATTGAGATTGGTTGTGTTGGCAGCGATTTTGTTTTCGACTTTGGTGACGCTTACCGGGAAAGTCCCCATTTCTTCAACGAGTTTCTTACGGGTGCCTGCCTCGCCTGCCGGACCAAAATTAAAGGCATTGGCATATTGAAACGCCGTGTAGGCGTCTTTCCAGGCAGTTTGCAGAGCCGTCAGGTTTTGCTCGGTTACGGTAGTGGCAAACGTAACCGTTGCCGTCTGCAAGGCATTGACTTTGCTCTGCAACTCCGCAAAGGACGGCTTGATCAGGTTGTCGGCATAATTCTGCAACATCGCCTTCCGGTCAAACGAGTCGCCGGTTGGTTCACTTGTCGGATCACAGGCGGTAAAGCACCACGCACTCAAAAGCAGGGTTACGGCTGTACTAACTATTGTTTTCATTTTCATAGGAAATGGAAAATAGTAGGTTTAAAAACGGAAAAAGTCCCTCTCCGTCTGAAGAGGGACATACAGAGTGTCTTACCGGGCCTGTTCGGTTACCCAGTTCTTTCTAAAGTCTTCTATTTCGGCGGTTGTGAACCCGTAGATGGTTTTCAACTTGTCTATCACCTGCGTCAATTTCGCAAGTTCATTCACCGGATCGGTAATGAACTTATACGAAGTAGGCGTACCGGTAGCCGATGCGTTGAGCAACGTCAGGATTTCGTCGATCTGCGCATCGGTAATTTTTTTCTGATCCTGGGCAATGGTGCGCCACCCGTGGATGAAACCCACACACTCGCCATACGCATGCAGGGCAGCGGCCTTTTCGGCATCGGTTGGGCTGGTCTTGCTCATGGTCGTGGTCACTGCGTGGCAGTAGTTGATCACGGTTGCGGCGTTTACTTTTTCCCAGGTCAGTTTGATAGCGGCAATGGCTTCGTCCTGTTCCTGTTTGTAATCCGCACCTGCTTTGGTAGCTGCCTGCAATTTGATAAAGTTGTTTTTCAGTTGGCTGTAAAATCCGTTTCCGTCGTTTTTGTCGCGGCGGGCTGCATAAACAGCCATAAATGCATCCGGCTTGGCGTGTTTGGTGGCATCATTGCTGCTCGGAAACGTGGGATTGGTGCCAAGTATGGCCATCACCTGGTCTACGGTAGCCGGCGTAATTGTACCCGACAACAATTCGGTGGCATGTTTGTACAAAACCGCTCCAAACTGGCCTTTTTCGATCAGCTGTTCCATTTCCAATCCGTTTTCATCAAACAGGTAGCCGCCAAAGGTACCGCCTTCGCCAGTGGGAACTCCGGGCGTGTAGGTGCCTCCGCTGGCCTTGGCAAGTTCAGCCAGCCAACCCGTTTCGCCTTCCAGCTTTCCGGCATAATACGTTGTGGAAACGCTTTTCAGGCTCGGCGTACCTGTGGTAAACAGATTGTCAAGTGTACTTTTAGAAACTGAGGTGCCGTTAACCCGGCCTTTTTTGGCTTCATCGGTGATGGCCTTGAGCTGAGCAGTAACAGCTTTTTGGGTTGTGGTATTGGCGTCAAAAGTGGCACCGTCATACGTGGTTGGAATCACCAGCGGCTGTTTGGTTACATCATCGTCATTGTCACACGCGGCAAACAACCCACACACGCCAATAACCAGCAGGGCGGTTTTACTTAAAGAAAAGATACTATTTTTCATTTTACAACTGAGGTTTAAGTAATTAGGAATAAAAAAATAAGCTATAGGCTTTCTAAGAATTGAAGTAAGGATTGTCGGTCATCTTTGGATAATTTCTTGAATTTCTCAGCCGATGTCGAGGCTTCACCGCCGTGCCACAAGATGGCTTCTTCGAGGCTGGTGGCCCGTCCGTCGTGCAGAAAGTTGGTGTGCTTATTCACGGTCTGCACCATGCCAATGCCCCACAGCGGCGGCGTCCGCCATTCGCGACCAGTAGCCAGAAAATCAGGCCGGTTGTCGGCCAGGCCTTCGCCCATGTCATGCAGAAGCAGATCGGTGTAGGGCCGGATGGTCTGGTTGTTCGCGACACTGACCGGATGCGAATTTCCGGTTTGCATTTTGGGAATGTGACACCCCGCGCAATTCAACTGCGAAAACAACAGTTTGCCTCTCAGCACTCCGGCGTCTTGCCAGTTACGACGGGCGGGCACCGAAAGCGTGTGCACGTAGAAAACAATTTTATTGAGTTGCTCATCCGTGATTTCGGGTTCGCCTCCGTTGGGCAAACTGCCGTATTGTTCTTTCTGGACAGCACTCAGTCCCTGGTCCGGGAACACCGAGCTGGTAATGCCCATATCACCCTGAAACGCCCCGGCCGTTTGTTGCTTGATGGTAGCGACATTGGCTTTCCAGCCAAACCGGCCCAATGCCGTTTTTTGGTTCACCTCGTCCCACACATAATTGGCGCGGCCTGAGATGTCGTCTTTGTTCTGGTCGCTTTCATCGGCAAACGAAAGGATGGTTTGCTCGGAAACCGCTTCGAGCAGACCCAAGCCTGGAATTTGCTGCGCAATGCGCGGCGAAACCATCAGCCCGGCAGCAAAGTTGCCAAACGCCGGATTGGATAACTCATACGTAGGCTTGTGCAGCACATACGGTGTACCGTCGGCATACTGGCCGGGCACATCCTGATACCGCACCCGCACCGATGCCTCCGGTTTGGCATCCAGAATCGACTTGTCCTGCAATTGACCACCGTAATTGGGATCTTCCAGCGGCTGCCCGTGAAGGCCGGCTCCGGGTATGCTCAGCCGAAACAATAGTCCGTTCAAAGGGGCGGTTTCGGAAGCCGGCGGTTTGGCGCGGCCATCTTTGAAATGGCAGCCGCCGCACGACGACTGGTTCATCAGCGGGCCCAGTCCATCCAGCGACGTGACCGAAGCCGGAGCCGTGACCCAATTGCTTTGAAACAAAGAATTACCCACGACAAACTGGCGTTCCTCATCAAAGGTGAGATGGTTGGCTTCTTTGCCAAAGGCATTTTCCGAAAAATCATTGGACGTCAGGTGCTCCCCTCCGGCCAATTCTTCGTTCGCCTCGGCCTGGGCCCGCTGAATGTCTGTTTCCTGTGGTTGACAGGCTAGCAGACAACTCAGCAATACAATGGACAGCTTTACAAACGATGGGTTTTGCATTTTCACAGGATACTATTTTGGAACTAGAGGCGTACGCCCAGATCAAAGGCTCCGTCAACCAGCTTGTCGCTCAAGCCGCTGAGTGCCTCGGCAGCAGTCAGTATTTTGTCGCTGCTGTTGACAATGGCCTGGTCAAACGGCGTGGGAATCTGACTGATTTTGGTTTCCGCATCCTGAAAAGCGGCTGTGATGGCAGTCGCCTTGGTTTTACTGGCCTTCTCCACGATCTCAGCAAAGCTGCGTCCCTGGATTACCGATCCGTCCACGCGGGTATATTTGCCAAAATACCCATTCTGAATGCCTTTGAAATTCATTTGGATGTCGATATGGGTATTGTCGCTGAAGCAGGAATGTTCATTTTCCTGATCCTTCGATTCGGCTGCCACAATCATCCGTTCGCCGGCCAGTTCGCCCTTGCTCAACTCACCTAGTCCGGTAAACACGTTTTTCAACGCCGTAGTTATATCCGTCTGTTTCAAAAAAGCGGTACGATACGCTCCATCCGTTTTCCACTGGTCCTTTACATACGCCAGATTGTCAACCAACAGTTCGGCAATCAGTTTCAGGTATTGTCCGCGGCGAGCCTGGTTTTTGGCAGTGCCGCCAGTGCCTGCCACATAATCGGTATAGGGCCGATTGCCGGGACCGTTGGTACTGAAATCCTGGCCCCACAGCAAAAATTCAATGGCGTGATAGCCCGTGGCTACGTTTACTTCGCTTTGTTCTTCGGTGGCACCTCCGGTTTGGTTCAGACTTTCAATGGTTTGCTTCGTTAGAGTAAGATCCGTTTTGTTGATTAATCCGGCATTGGCATTGCCTTGCACGTAATCAATATAAGATTCGTCAAGTGGCCAGGAGTTGATTAACCCTTCCGGGCCGTTGGCATCGTCAATCGGGCCACCATAAAAGCGAAAAGCTTCAGTTTGTCCGTAGGGAATACGTGCAGCTTTCCAGGCGGTTTTGCAATCTTCCAGGGTCTGTGCTGTTGGGGCAGCTACAAACGCATCTATTTTCTGTTTGAGGATGACGGCTGTGTTGTATGAATCTTCGTATGATGCATATACTATGGCTGCGTAATTGGCTATCGCCTCTTTCTCCAGGGTTTCAACAGAGGGCTCGCCGTCTTTTTTACACGACCATGCCAGAACGGTCAAAGCCAGAATGGACAGAATAGCGAAAGATTTTCTCATAGAGGTGTGTGGTTATTTGGAATAGTTCTAAAGAGTCCCAAAAGTATAGCAGCACTTCGGGAATTGCAATTTTTATTTAGATTTTTTCTAAATAGTCTCTCTTGCCAATTACTATATTTATGGAATGGAAGAACCCGTCTTTTGATAGCTTAGTATTACGTTTAGATTATTTTTTGCGCAGGCATACCCAAACTGTGGGCTTTTTATCGGCTACTTTTTACCTTTAGCCTTTCTTGTCTCTTACCTTATGAAACGTCGCACTTTTCTTCAGACTTCCTTACTGGGTTTTACACTTCCTTGGTCGGTAAATGGTTTCCGGCTCCCGGCTGACGCTGAACCGGTTTTTCGGTTTGCAGTCGCATCGGATGGGCATTACGGCCAACCCGATACAGCATACGCAAAAGATTTTGAAAACCTGACCAAATGGCTCAAAGCTGAAAAGCGCAGGAAACGGCTCGATCTGGTGGTGATCAACGGGGATCTGTTTCACGACGATTCGGTTTTTCTGCCCAAAGTCAAGGCTTCGTTTGATCAGTTTCCAACGCCGTATTACGTGACCCGCGGCAATCACGACCGCGTAAGTGAGAGTGTGTGGAAACAAACGTGGGGCTATTCGCTCAATCATGATGTGGCTGCAGGCGAGTATGCGTTTTTGCTATGTGATACGTCGAACGAGAAAGGCGAGTATTTGTGTGCCGATGCGGCCTGGTTGCAACAAAGTTTGCAGAAACACGCCGATAAGAAATGGATTTTCGTATTCATGCACATTCCGCCCAATAAGAAGTGGACCGACCATGGCGCTGACTGCCCGGCGATTCAGGAATTGCTGGAGAAAACGCCCAATGTGGCCGGTATTTTCCATGGCCACGACCATGATAATGATTTCCGGAAGGTAAGCGGTGGCAAACCGTACTTTTTTGACGGTCATTTTGGTGGAAATTGGGGCACTGCCTACAAAGGTTATCGTATTGTGGAAATTTTCGCGGATGGCAACTGGCAGTCCTACCAATACAACCCAACAGCAGCGCCTATTCTGAATGCGCATCGAGCCAAAGCTCGTTAAGATGGGTTTTGGCTTTTGTCTCCTTTAAGGCTATATGATGCTTACGCACGTTTGTCTTTCCTTGTTCTGACTCATGTGTTTCCTGTAATAGCCGGTCAACCTTTTGCTGGTTCTGCTTTACACAAAGTTGCTTTAAACTTTTCCCGTCATTTGTCTCCAGTGTTGTGCGGGCAGCAATATCTTCAATCGTTTGTTGCTGGGCCAGTTCCCATTGCTGGATTTGTTCAAAGTACATCCAGGTCTCATAGGTTGACTTTATGCGCACAGTTACATCATTGCGTTTGGCTTCTTTCACAAGCAGCTTGACCACATTATCCTTATCTTTTTTAACTTCCAGTTGATCGAGCTGATACTGGTTGCGCGAATGCCTGGCTTTGACCTGCTTGTATTCTTTCTCCACTCGTTTGAGCTGTGTGTTCTGTTGCTTGCAGGCAGGCTGGCTTTCTAATTCTTCTTTTTGCTGCTGGATTTTTTGCAAGTGTTCACCCAACAAGGATTTTTCCGTAAGCCGCAGTTGTTCTTCTTCAACCAGGAGTTTGATACGCTTTTTCATCTTGAAAAGCTGGTGATTCAAACGGGCTTCATAGGCCAGCAAACGCAGGTATTGTTGTTTGTATTTGCGGATGTTTTCGGGTAATGTACGACGGCGTGCCATAGTTGTAGTGGGTTTGTTTCAGACTGGTTTGACAGGATAAAGATACGAAAAAACAAGATTGCTTTTACACTGATCACAACAACGCTCAACCCTCACTATCAATACCTTACAAACTATTTTCCACTTTCTTCGCAGCTGGTGTTCTTAACCGGGAGCTTTGTCAGCCTGAGAAGCAAAAATGCGAGATGTAGCGACCGACTCTACTAACCTTCAGCTGCCTGCTTGGTAACCTTGAATGCCTGGCTGCATACTAGAACTCAGCGACATGCAACCAATTTGCAGTTTTGCGGGTCATGGTAACGCAAATGCTACTATTTCCAAATGCTACTATTTCATCCAATAGTATGCTACACAAAACTCCGGTTGTTTTCACTGATATGTTGTTTAATGTTTATCAAACCGTCCGAATATGAATCGTTCAATAGGTCACATGTCCGCTGTTTGTCTGCTCTGTTTTCTTTTTTTATGCGCCTGTACCCGTGAGCCAGTTGGTCCCCAGGTGCGTGAGTTGACTGCCAGCGAAAGAAAAACCGTTCAGCAAAGCACCGACTTTGCCTTTGACGCCTTCCGGCGACTCAATGCCTTCAAACCGGCCGACAAAAATCAGTTTATTTCGCCTTTCAGCCTTGCCATGGCCGTAGCCATGACCGCCAACGGGGCCGATGGCACCACCAAAGAAGGCATGTATCAAACACTGGGTATGCAGGCACTGTCTGACCAGCAAATTAACCAAAGCTTTCAGTCCTTGTCACAATACCTGAATGGCATTGATCCGACGGTCCGTTTCCAACCGGCCAATTCGATCTGGTACCGTCAGGAACTCACACCACAGACCGCTTTTGTACAAACCAACCAGACCTATTTTGATGCGCTGGTCAAAGGGCTGGATTTTACTGACAGCGAAGCCACCAAAAACACGATCAATGCCTGGGTTAAAGACAAGACCGAAGGGAAGATTGAAAAGATTGTTGACAAGGTTAGCGGAGACCATCAAATGTTTCTTTTGAATGCCATTTACTTTGACGGTACCTGGACCTACCAGTTTGACAAATCGCTGACCAAACCGGCTGATTTCATGGTAAGTGGCAATACAACCGTTCGTGCCGATTTTATGAAAACCCAGGGCGTGATGAGTTACCTGGCTGATGCAGAAAAAGTGCTGGTCAATGTGCCGTATGGCAACAAGCAGTTTGAAATGACATTGATTATGCCACAAGGCGAAAAAGCGCTGGATCCATTGCTGACGGGGCTGGACGCAGAAACATTTGCCAACTGGCAAAGCCAGACTCAGACAGACTCGGTACAGCTACTGCTACCCAAGTTTAGGTTCGAAGGGGATTATACTCAAAGGGAATTCAATACAGTTTTATCCGATATGGGCATGGAAGAAGCGTTTTCCAACACTGCCAATTTCAGTCGTTTGTTTGAAGGTTCTTCCAGAAATTTAAAGATTGATGAAGTGGCTCATAAAACCTTTGTACAGGTAGATGAGAAGGGTACTGAGGCCGCTGCTGTTACGGTGGTTAGTGTAGTTTTTCGTTCTTCTTCGGCACCCAAGGTACCGCCACTCTTTTATTTTAACCGTCCGTTTCTATACCTGATCCGGGAAAAGAATTCTGGAGCTATTTTGTTTATGGGTAAGATGATGAATCCGACAGTAGAAAAATAGTATCTTTTGCACCTTCAAAACCCGTATTTCTCTTCTGTTCCGGGTTTTGAAGGTGCTTGGGTCTTTCATAGGAACCTCCCGGATTAGTCGCTAGTGCCAGTATATCCATTGTTACAAATACCGATTCTGTTCCGATCAAGACTCCTGTACCTTGAACCATTCCGAATCGTTTCATTGCAACTGGTTCACCTCCCACTCCAGCAGCCATTTCTTGCGCCACAGACCTCCGCCATATCCGGTGAGGCTTCCGTCGCTGCCCACGATCCGGTGGCAGGGAATCAGAATGGAAATGCGGTTCATGCCATTGGCATTGGCAACGGCTCGCACCGCATCTGGCTTTTGCAAAGCAGCAGCTTGCTCTTTATAGGACCGCGTGGTGCCATACGGAATAGACTGCAATTCCTGCCAGACTTCCTGCTGAAATGTTGTGCCCGGCGTGACCAGCGGAACGGAAAATTGCTGCCGTGTACCCGCAAAATATTCGTCAAGTTGTTGTTGTAACAGTGCAAAATGCGGATTTGCACCCTGAACAATGCTCGCGTTCAGTAATTTAGCCAGCGTCTTCAGTTCGGTTTCCAGCATTTTACGGTCGGTAAATTCGAGCAGGCAAATGCCTTGGGCGGTGCCACAGGCTATCATGGTTCCCAGCGGTGTTTCGAGTCGGGTCATGTCGATGATTTGCTGGGTTTTGCTACGCGAAGGCGACATACCAAACACCGACTTAAAGGAGTCCTGAAAGCCGCTCAGCGACTCATAACCCGAATCAAACGCGGTAGCCGTTACTGTTTCGCCGCTTTGTATTTTCTTGAAAGCCGTATTGATCCGGAACATCCGTTGGTAGGCCTGGAATGTAATGCCGTGATTTTTCAAAAACCACCGCCGGATGGTATTGGGCTCCATGCCACGTTGCCGCAAATCCCAATCCTTGAATTTCTGCGAGGGATCTTCACTTAATTCATCCAGAATGGTTTGAATGTATTCGGGCGTTTCGTTCAGCTTTTCCAGCGGACGGCACACTTTGCACGGACGGTAACCGCTCAGAATGGCCTCTTTTGTTGTTCTGAAGAACTCTACATTCTCTTTTTTAGGCTTTCGGGCTGTGCAGCTGGGTCGGCAAAAGATGCCGGTGGTCTTTACAGCGGTAACGAACAAGCCTTCAAACTCGGTGTTTTTATCCAGGATGGCCTGATACATGGTGTCTTCGGTGAGTATCATAGAGGTTTGGGCTTTTGAAAACATACTATTTTATAGGAATAGAACAGTTGAAAATCAGACGTGTGTTCACATGCAGGGTTTGTCTGCTGTAGGCACCTCCTACACAAAATGGGAAAGACACTACGCCCCACTGAAAGGGTCGGGCAAGTACAAGACACAGCCCAGCCGTCTGAATCCAAGTGCCGCGCCGTTGCTCCTGCTCGGGTACAAACGTAACCTCTCCAAACCAGTTAGTGCTTAATTGCCATTGCTCGTCCAAGGGTGTTACATATAGTGTGGAGCCAAAAAAAGTGTAAAAACCATAGGTGTCCGTTTTGTCAATAAACGTACCTAGATCTATAAATTTACGGCCGTGATGGAGTGTAATGCCACCAGATACCACGGAAGTATAACTTAGGTACTGTTCTGTAACATTGTAATTAACGACATGAGGGATTCGAACAAATACATCGGTGGTTATTTTCTGTGCCCACAGAATCTGACAAATACCGAGACCAAACCCAAGCAGAATTAGTTTCTTTTGCATCGCATTGTTTTTGATACAAAAGAACCATCCTCCGGATGTACTGACAACCGAAAACTTGCCAACTATTTTTTCTTAAAAAGAAAAGCCCTTACCAGAGCGGCAAGGGCTGAAAAAAATAGTATGTCTTAAAACACAAAAACCCGCCTACTCGCCCTGACCCAGCGAATAGCCTCGTACGCCATCAAAGGTATATAGATGCTCAGTCTTGATGAAATCAAGCCCGGCCTGGTTGACGCGTGTGAGCAAATCGATTACCTGTAGGTGCGTGATGGGCGTGAGCTTCTGCGGATCGGAAACAAAGCGGCAACGCCAGTGATCGGTGCAGAACGTTTCGGGCAGCCCGTCGGGATAGACTTTCACACCGCGGTTGGAGATCATTTTCAATTTCAGGGCGTCGGTGCTGAACCCTTCCATAATCTTGCCGAGCTGTTCGGCGGAGCCGTTAGTCCAGTCCAGGAATACGTCAATACCCACCAGCTCTTTGTGCTTGTGCTTCTGCAGGCTCAGGCTGGTCGGATGAATCTCCTTGGGAGCCGACTGGTAACTCACCGCCTTGAAATGATGCGGCTGTTTGCCCAGATGCGCAATCACCGTATCGGCAAACTCATCGGTGCCCACGCGTTTCTTCGAAACTCCTTCCTTGTATATATCGCCTGTATGCATGCCCGATTCAATGGCACACAGCCAGGCGTTGTGTATTTTGGCGGCTACTTCCGGCTGGCCGATGTGTACCAGCATCATAATAGCGCCGTTGAGCAAGCCCGACGGATTGGCAATCCCCTTCCCGGCAATGTCAGGAGCCGAACCGTGGATGGCCTCAAACATGGCACACAGGTCGCCTATGTTAGACGAGCCGCCCATGCCCACCGAGCCGGCAATCTGCGCGGCGATATCCGAAATGATGTCGCCATACAGGTTCAGTGTCACAATCACTCCAAACCGCTCAGGCTCATCGGCCAGCAATGCCGAGCCAATGTCGATGATCCAGTGTTCTCTTTCTATGTCCGGATATTGTTGCCCTACTTCATCAAAAACCTTGCGGAACAACCCGTCGGTCATTTTCATGATGTTGTCTTTGGTAAAGCAGGTTACTTTTTTGCGGCCATAGGCGCGGGCATATTCAAACGCATAACGGATGATTTTTTCACATCCCGGCCGGCTGATGATTTTCAGGCACTGCACCACCTGATCGGTTTGCTGGTGTTCGATGCCCGCATACAGATCCTCTTCGTTTTCGCGCACAATCACCAGGTCCATCTTGGGGTGGCGGGTATCCACAAAAGGATGGTAGGCTTGCACCGGCCGCACGTTGGCATACAAACCCAGCGTTTTGCGGGTGGTTACGTTCAGGCTTTTGTAGCCTCCACCCTGCGGCGTGCTGATGGGAGCTTTCAGAAACACTTTCGTGCGGCGCAGGCTGTCCCATGAGGAGTCTTCAATGCCAGCCGAAACACCTCTCAGGTACACTTTTTCGCCGATTTCAATCACTTCCGGTTCGATCTGGGCGCCGGCGGCATCCAGGATGCGCAACACGGCTTTCATGATTTCCGGCCCAATGCCATCGCCATACGCGACTGTAACAGGAGTTTTATTTGCCATAAGTTGGTATACAATTTTAAGGTTTGTGAAATACGTTGAAAATAAAAACAACAGTTAAACGAATAAACACACCGGGTTTTAAAATGTTTGCCAGCTGTCCAATCCTTGTTTTAGCTTGCAAGCCTCTATCAGAAGCAACGGTTTGCGAGCCAAATTAGCGATTCCTTTTTGGGAAAAGCAATGGATTTTTTATTCCTTTGGAGAGTATTTTTAACCGCTAGCTATCCTTTCCATTTTAGCTTCTGCTCCTTATGAAAGATTTACAAACCATTGCCATAGACCAGAGAGACCCTGTTCTGATTGTCACCATAAACCGACCCGACAAACTCAATGCGCTGAGCATCAGAACCTTAAAAGAACTGAAAACTGTTATTCAATATTTTTACGATACGCCTTCCATCAAGGGTGTGATTTTGACGGGAGCCGGACCGAAGGCATTTGTGGCCGGTGCAGACATCGCCGAATTTCAGGAAATGAACGAAGTGAACAGCCGGAAATTTGCCGAAAACGGTCAGGAAATCTTTGCCATGCTTGAGAACAGTCCCAAGCCGGTGATCGCGGCGGTGAATGGTTTTGCATTGGGTGGCGGTTGCGAACTGGCCATGGCCTGTCACATGCGGGTGGCAGTGGAAACGGCCCGGTTTGGTCAGCCGGAAGTAAACCTGGGCATTATTCCGGGCTATGGCGGCACCCAGCGGCTTACCCAACTGGTAGGCAAGTCGAAGGCGATAGAGTGGATGATGACGGCCGACATGATTTCGGCGGAGGAAGCGTACCGTTACGGCCTGGTCAATCACCTGGTGCCTACGCAGGAAGCCCTGCTACCAAAGGCGGAAGAAATACTATCCAAAATTTTGTCAAAAGCCCCGGTTGCCATTGAGATGATCATCGAGTGCGTCAATGCGGTGTACAACAAGGACGAAAACGGCTATCAGACCGAGGCCAATGCCTTCAGTATCTGCTGCAAAACGGAAGACTTTAAAGAGGGAACCAAGGCTTTTTTGGAAAAAAGGCCTGCCAATTTTCAGGGAAAATGAAGATAAGCGGAAGGCGAATTCTGGAACTAGGTCAGGACGCAGAGGTCAGAAATAGTATCGTTGAGAAAGGCAAAACCTGCCGTAGTTCGCATCAACAACATACGTAATACATTGTAAACTTCTTATTCATTCCGCCCTCCGAAATCCGCCTTCCGATACTTTAGTCATGTCTGTACTCAAGAAACTTGCCGGAGATACCGCTTTGTATGGACTACCCAGCATTGTGGGGCGGTCTATTTATTTTTTGCTGGTGAGCCTGCACACTTACGCTTTTACGCCGACCGAATCGGGTATTCAAACCAAGCTGTTTACGTACGTTGCCTTCTTGCAGGTAGTGTATACCTTTGGCATGGAGACTTCCTTTTTCCGGTTTGCCACCCGCGACAATTTCAAAGGATATTACAATCTTATTTTCAGTGCCGTTTTTCTGGTATCGGGGGCTTTTAGTGTCATTTTTATCGTATTTTCTACTCCCATTGCGAGCTTTATGGGGTATCCCGGCCACGAGCGGTATATCAGTATCATGGCGCTGGTAGTAGCACTTGATGGCATTGTTTCCATTCCGTTTGCCCGGCTGCGACTCGAACGTCGGCCCCGGCGATTTGCTTTCATCCGGCTGACCAACATCTTACTCAATGTCTTTTTAAATATATTTTTCCTGTGGTTTTGCCATGGTATTTACAACGGCAAGTTTTTGACCTTTCTGCAGCCGGTTATTAACCTGATCTATTATCCATCGTTTGGTGTGGGATATGTGTTTTTGGCAAACCTGATTGCCAACCTGGCTTTTCTACCCCTGATGTGGGACTTGTTCCGGGATTTTCGTTTCAAAATTAACTGGCAGGCATTTAAACCGGTATGGCAGTACGGTTATCCGATTCTGATCATCGGCATTGCAGGCATGGCCAACCAGATGTTTGACCGGCTCACGCTGGAGTCTTTTCTGCCCGAAGGTTTTTATCCGGGTCGTACCTCAAAAGAAGCATTGGGCATTTACGGTCAGTGTTACAAGCTTTCAGTGCTGATGAACGTGGTGGTGCAGGCGTTCCGGTACTCGGCCGAGCCGTTTTTCTTCAGCCAGAGTGCCGACAAAAATGCCCCCGGCACGTTTGCGCTGGTCATGAAATGGTTTGTCATTGCCTGCGCGGTGCTGTGGCTGGGCATCAGTGTGAATCTGGACTGGATTGCGCCGCTGTTTCTGCGCCGCCCCGAATACCTGGAAGGACTGGCCGTAGTGCCGGTTCTGCTGCTGGGCAATTTGTTGCTGGGGGTGTATTACAATCTGAGCGTCTGGTTCAAGCTTACCGACCGCACGTATTACGGCACGTGGCTCACATTCCTGGGGGCGGGAGTCAACATCATCCTGAACATCCTCCTCATTCCGTTCATCGGCTATATGGGTTGCGCGGTGGCCTTTTTGCTTTCGTGTGCGGCCATGACGGTTGCCTGCTATTTGCTGGGCAACAAATATTTTCCAGTGCCGTATTCGGTTCCGTCGGCTGCGGGATACGTACTGAGTGCCGCTGTGATTATCTGGTTGGCAAGCGTAGTTACGTTTGCCAACGCCTGGCTGACCATGGCTTTTCATGTAGTCATCACATTGACATACCTGGCAGCGATTGTGTATGTGGAGAAGATTCCCATTGGCCGATTGCGAGCCATGGTTAGCAGAAAATAAAAAATAGCAGGTTTTGAAAATTAAAAACCTGTCTGACCAAAAACTTACGCATTCCATCATTCAAAACTGACTAATACCCATGCAAACCGTTTCTGTCAAAGTCATCAATCAATCGTCCAACGAACTGCCCGGTTACCAGACCGAACACTCGGCAGGCATGGATTTACGGGCCAATCTGACCGAGTCCATTGTCCTGCAACCCCACCAACGGAAGTTGATTCCGACGGGCTTGTTTATCGAATTGCCCGAAGGCTACGAAGCCCAGATTCGCCCCCGCAGCGGGCTGGCCCTCAAACACGGCATTACAGTACTCAACAGCCCAGGCACCATTGACGCCGACTACCGGGGCGAAATCATGGTATTGCTGGTCAACTTGTCGGATACTGCTTTTGAAGTTGCCCACGGCGAACGCATTGCCCAGATGATCGTATCGCCCTACCAGCAGGTTCGCTGGCAAACCGCCGAATCCCTGAGCGAGACCGAACGTGGCGCCGGCGGGTACGGCAGCACCGGCAAGAAGTAAAGGACCGCCGGAAAGCTTTTTGCAATAATCACAACAAGCGTCCGTTTGTCTGACAATCGATTTGTACTCACACGCAAAAAATAGTATCATCAACAAATGAAAAACCTCTTCCTTCTGGCCATTTGCATGGTCGGGATTGCCCAGTCCGCAAGTGCCCAAAAAAGCCTTGCCGACAAGTCTGTTGAATACGCCAATACCATCACGGCCAGCGAACTGGAGCGGCACCTGAAGATTCTCGCTTCCGATAGTTTGCAGGGCCGCGAAACGGGCGAGCCGGGGCAAAAAATGGCAGCCGACTACATTGCCGAACAGTTTTTTAACAATCACCTGAAATCGGTAGTCAAGTCCGAAGGCGAAGACAGTTATTTCCAGTCATTTGATCTGGTGCGCAAGAGCTGGGGCGAGGTATATGTGGAGACCGGAGCCCGCCGCCAGGAATTCCTGAAGGATTTTTATTTGCTGGGTGCGATAAACGTGCCCCGGCAAACCGATGTGGAAGTGGTATTTGGCGGCTACGGAATCGAATCGGACAACTATTCGGATTACAAGAATCTGGATGTGAAGAACAAAGCGGTGCTTTTGCTCAGCGGCGAACCCAAGGACAAAAAAGGCAACTACCTCGTCAGCGGCACCAGCAAACCTTCGGACTGGACTACCGAATGGCGCAAGAAAGTGACGCTGGCACGTGAAAAAGGCGCGGCCTATGTGTTTGTGATGCAACCCGAAGAAATGAAAATAGGCACCTTTGTAGCCAATTACCGTGGTTACCTGACCACCCCCCGGCTGATTCTGAAATACAAGGACAATCCGGCCCAGAACAATGCCACCATCTTTGTTTCCAAGGAGATGGCCCTGGACATGTTTGGCATCTCGGCAGGCAAGCTGGCCAAATGGCAACGCAAGGCCGCCAGGAAACGCACTCCCAAGGCGTTTGCCAACGCAACGGTATCCCTGAAGTTTGAAAACAAGGAACAACTGGTGCAGTCGGAAAACGTGCTGGGACTGGTGGAAGGAACCGACAAGAAAGACGAAGTGGTAGTGGTAACCGCACACTATGACCATGTAGGCATTATCAACGGGCAGATTCACAACGGTGCTGACGACGATGGCAGTGGCACGGTGGCCGTACTGGAAATTGCCCAGGCGTTTGCCGAAGCCAAACGGGCAGGCAACGGACCGCGCCGCAGCATGCTGTTCATGACCGTCAGTGGCGAAGAAAAAGGTTTGCTCGGCTCCGAGTATTACACCGATCATCCGGCGCTGCCTTTGCAAAACACGGTTTGCGACCTGAACATCGACATGATTGGCCGGGTGGATCAGGCGCATAGCGGCAATCCCAACTATGTGTATCTGATCGGATCGGACAAGCTGTCCAGCGACCTGCACGCCATCAGCGAAGCCACCAATCATAAATACAGCCAGCTGGCACTGGATTACACGTACAACGATCCAAGTGATCCCAACCGCTTCTACTACCGCTCCGATCATTACAATTTTGCCCGCTACAAGGTACCGGTGATTTTCTACTTCAACGGCACACACGAAGACTACCACCAGCCTACCGATGACATTGAGAAAATCAATTTTGCCAAAATTGAAAAAATTGCCCGCCTGGTCTTCCATACGGCATGGGAAGTGGCCAACCGGGAAGAACGTATCAAGGTAGACAGCAACAAAAAATAGTATCCCCGCAAAAACAAAAACCCGCATTGTGTACACAATGCGGGTTTTTGTTTTTGTAATCTTTATGGAATCCCGCCCGGTTTTGAATCTAAATAATCAGAAACGGACCAGTGGCGGAAGCGGAATTTGCGGGATTATCATACATATGCTTTTTTAATTGCACGAAACCCCTAAGTTTACGCACCTGACTCCTTCATTGAACAGCCCTTACCTAACCAACGCAAGGCTTCGCTGCCGATTGTCGGCGGCGACAGCACTCCGGATGAACCTAATAAAATAGTATCTTTTTCAGTTACGAAACCTCCTGTCTATGTTGTACAAGATCATTGCCCTTACCCTTTTTTTTACATCAGTAATTACATTTTCTGGTTACCCACAAAACAAAAAACCTATGCCGTCTTATGATTATAACAAAGCCTGGAAACAGGTCAGTGAGTTTGAAGGAAAAGGATTGCCCGAATCAGCATTAAAAGTTGTCAATGAAATTTATGCAAAAGCCAGTGCCGACAAAAAATCAGATCAGTTGGTAAAGGCGATTATTTACCAGTTCAAGTATTCCGAGCAAAAAGAAGAAAATGCCTTTGTCATTAGCGTAAATAAATTGCGGTCCGAAATCCAGAAAGCGACAGTTCCGGTAAAGCCGCTGCTGCATTCGATGCTGGCCGAGATGTACTGGAATTATTACCAGAACAACCGCTGGCGTTTCAGCAACCGTACCGAAACGGTTAATTTCGAGAATGACGATATTGAAACCTGGACACTGGAAAAAATTGTGCAGGAAACGTTTGCCGAGCACCAGGCCGCGTTGCAAAATGCCGAAGAAACCCAAAAGATAAAAATCAATATCTATGATGCCATTGTCTATGCGGGCAACGAGCAGGGACGTGCCATTCGTCCGACGTTGTATGATTTTGTTGCCCACCGGGCACTGGCATTTTACACCAACGAGGAGCCCGCTATCACCAAGCCTGCGTATGCGTTTACCATCAATTCGGCCGATTACCTGAAAGATGCCGACTTGTTTATCAATCTGAAATTAGCTACCAAAGATACTCTTTCGCAGAAATTTCAAGCGTTGCAGGTATACCAGGAGCTGATGCGCTTTCACCGCAATGACGTGGAGGCATTGGTGCCCATTGACCTGGAACGGCTGGGCTTTGTCAAAAATCACCTGACACTAACCAACAAAAATGATCTGTACCTGGCTGCCTTACAGGCCCTGGAACAGAAATCCATCAAAAATCCGGTATCAGCCCTGGCAACGCATGCCATTGCACAAGTGTGGGTGGAAAAAGGCGGGCTGTACAAACCCCTGCAATCGGATGAGCACAAATGGGATTTGAAAAAAGCGTACGACATCTGCGAGGAAGCTAAAAAACGTTTCCCGGATTCGCCCGGAGCTGCTTTCTGCCACAATCTGCAATTGTCGCTGGACCAGAAGTCAGTGGCTGCGACCATCGAAAAAGTTAACCTTCCGAACCAGCCGTTTCGGGGCCGGATAAGTTACAAGAATATCACCACCCTGTATTGGCGCATCGTAAAAGTAACGCGTGAAGAGGTGCTGACCCAGAGGCTCAAGTGGCAAAACAATTACAATGTGGACCGCGAGGAAAAGTTTGTCGAATGGCTTGTCTCACTGGGTTCTGTCAAAACCAACAGCTACACACTCCCCAACGACAAGGATTTGCAGACCCACAGCGTGGAGGCAAAACTCGACGGCGTTACAGAAGGAGAATATGCTGTTGTTTTCAGTGAACGTGCCGATTTCCAGATCAGTGGCAACGCCATTACTTACGCTTTTGCAACCCTTTCAAGCCTTAGTTACATACACCGTAACCTTGACAATGGCAGTACGGAATTTTATGTAATGCACCGCCAGACCGGCGAACCACTGGCGGGTGTGCAGGCACAGGTATACGTGCGGAACTACAATTCCAAAGCCCAGCGCTATGTATTTAACAAAGAGAAAGCCTTTGTTTCCGACGCGCAGGGACGTGTATTGGTTCCTTACCGCAATGCCAATAACTACGACGACCGCAACTTCTTTGTCGAGTTCACTTCTGGCAAAGACAAACTGAGCATGCGCGACATTGACGACCAGGATTATTATGAAACCATGTTGTATCAATATCCGCATCACAAACCTGGAAAAACGACAAAAGCCCTGGTATTTCTGGATCGTGCCATTTACCGTCCGGGACAAACGTTGTATTTCAAAGGTATCGTATATGACACCGATGGCAAAACCTCGTCCATTCGCACCAAATATCCCGCACATGTCACGTTTTATGATGTAAACCATCAGGTGATAGCCGAGCAGAGTCTCACTACCAACGAATATGGTACCTTTAGTGGCACCTTTACGACACCAACCAAAGGACTGATGGGTCAAATGTACCTAAGTGTCAATGGCATAGGCTCGGTTTATTTTTCGGTAGAAGAATACAAGCGGCCTAAGTTTGAGGTGAAGTTCAATCCGGTAAAAGGCTCGTTCCGCCTGGGCGAAACCATTCCGGCCGAAGGAGTGGCGCAGGCGTATTCCGGGGCTAACATTGATGGTGCCAAGGTAGCGTACCGCGTCGTGCGGACGGCCCGCTTCCCGATGTGGTGGTGGTACTGGCGGGGGTATTATCCAACCTCTCCTGAGATGGAAATTACCAACGGCGTGACCCAAACTGATGCCAGCGGCAAATTCCAGATTCCGTTCGCGGCCATCCCGGATGAGTCGCTGGACCGCTCTAGTGAGCCTACGTTTGACTACCGGGTTTTTGCCGATGTGACCGATATCAATGGCGAAACGCATAGCTCCGAGATGACCGTCAGCATTGGCTACAAAGCGTTGGTAGTGCGTGTAGATACCGCAGACATAGACAAGGCTGACTCCAAGACAGTGGAGAAAAAGTGGTATTTGTCTACTACCAATCTGGCTGGAGAATTTGAACCGGCCCGGGTTTCGGTGAAAATCTGGAAGTTAAAGACACCAGCCCGTACGTTCCGGGAACGGCTTTGGGAACAACCCGACCGATACCTGTATTCGCAGGAAGAATTTTATAAGCTGTTTCCAGCTGATTTGTATGCAGACGAAACCAATGCCTACAAATGGGAGAAGGAGAAAGAAGTATTTGCGGTGAACGTAAATACCGAGCAGGCGAAAGATTTTGCCGTTGCCAATCTCAAGACCTGGGATTTGGGCCGCTATCAGATCGAAGTCACCTCCAAAGACAAGTACAACCAGGATGTAAAAGAAGTCGGGTATTTTACGGTGATGGATTCGCGCGGCAAGACACTGGCCTATCCGCAAACAGTAGCCTTCAAGCAATTGAAGCCTGTAGCCGAACCCGGTGAAAAAGCTTCCCTGCTCATCGGCTCAGCCACCGACAAAGTAAAGCTGTTGTATGAAATCGAGCAGGATGGACAAATTCTCTCGCAGGAGTGGGTGACGTTGAAAAACGAACAGCGTTTGTTTGAAATCCCTATCAAAGAAGAATACCGGGGCAATATTGGCGTGCATTACAGCTTTGTCAAAAATGGCCGGTTGTATGTCGGCAGTGCTACTGTCGTAGTGCCGTTTACAAACAAGCAACTGGCCGTTCAGTTCGAATCGTTCCGCGACAAGCTGCAACCCGGCCAGCAGGAGCAATGGAAGCTGAAAATCACTGGTCCCAAAGCTGATAAAGTAATGGCAGAGATGGTGGCAACCCTCTACGATGCTTCGCTGGATGTGTTTCGGGCCAATTATTGGGGAGCCAGTTTCTACGGTGCAACGTATGCCCGCCTGGGATGGCGCAGCGAAAACGGCTTCGCCTCACAAGGCTTCCGGCAACACCAGAAAAGCTGGAGCCGTTCGGACTACCGAGGCACCAGCGGACCAAGCTATGACAACCTCAACTGGTTTGGGTATTACTTTGGCAGGTATCTATCTGGTAGAGTATCTGGTGTCCGGTCAAGGATGATGTCTGCCCCTGCCATGGAAATGAGCAAACAAGCGGAGAGTGAAGAAGATGAAGTGGTGGCTGCTGCACCAAGCAAAAAAGTAGCTTTGGCAGATTCCGTGGACGATAAGGCAGAACCTCGCGAGCAGAATTCCGACAGAAAAGAAAAAGGTGAAAAAGCCAAAGAAGTAGATCTTTCCAATGTAAAGGTGCGGACTAACTTCAATGAAACAGCGTTCTTTTACCCACACCTGCAAACCAACGAGAATGGCGAGATTATCGTCAACTTCACCATTCCCGAAGCACTGACCCGCTGGAAAATGCTCGGCTTTGCGCATACCAAAGAATTGCAGTCGGGCATGGCCTACAAGGAACTGGTAACCCAGAAAGACCTGATGGTAGTGCCCAATCAGCCGCGTTTCTTTCGCGAAAATGACAAGATGCAGTTTTCGGTGAAAATCACCAGCCTGGCCGATAAGGAGTTGTCGGGAGTGGCCCAACTGGAGTTTTTTGATGCCCTGACCATGCAGCCGGTAAGCCTGCTGGTTTCTAAAAAAGAAAGCACGCAGAATTTTTCACTCAAAGCCAAACAAAGTACCAACCTGGAGTGGAGCATCGCCATTCCGGAAGGCGTCCAGGCCATTTCGTACAAAGTGGTGGCAAAGGCCGGTGATTTTTCCGACGGTGAGTCGATGGTGCTGCCGGTGGTTATCAACCGCATGCTGGTGACTGAAACCCTGCCGCTGCCGATCCGGGGCAAGCAAACCAAGCAGTTCACGCTGGACAAGATGGTAAATAATACCTCCAAAACGTTGAAAACCCATCGGTTCACCCTGGAGTTCACGTCCAATCCGGCCTGGTATGCGGTGCAGGCATTGCCCTACCTGATGGAATATCCATATGAATGCGTGGAGCAGACCTTCTCTCGGTTTTATGCCAACAGCATGGCTTCGCACATTGCCAATGCCAACCCTAAAATCAAACGTGTGTTTGACACCTGGAAAAACTACCAGCCCGATGCGCTGTTGTCCAATCTGGAAAAAAACCAGGAACTGAAAACGGCCCTGCTTGAAGAAACGCCGTGGGTGCTGCACGCCAAAGACGAATCGCAACGCAAACGTAGTGTGGCGCTGTTGTTTGACCTGAACCGCATGGCCGACGAGCAGGAACGGGCCCTGGAGAAAATCCAGAAGGCGCAGCTTTCCAGCGGCGGATTTTCGTGGTTCCCGGGCTTTCCGGAAGATGCCTACATGACCCAGCACATTGTATCCGGCTTGGGGCATCTGGATGCCTTGGGTGTGAAATCGGTGCGTACCGATAACCGTACCTGGGAAATGACTCAAAAGGCCATTGGGTACATTGATTATGTAATGAACAAGCAGTATCAATACCTCAAAGCCGAAGCGAAAAAAGGTCGTCTGAAACTGGAAGACAAGCAGATCGGATACTTTGAATATCATTATTTATATACCCGCAGCTATTTCAAAGATGTGGAAGTCAATGGTTCGCACAAAGAGGCGTTCAATTACTTCCTGGGTCAAGCCAAGAAATACTGGCTCAACCAGAATACGTACATGGAAGGCATGGTAGCCTTGGCGCTGCACCGCTTTGGCGACAAAACGGTGCCGGCAGCGATTATCAAATCGCTTAACGAACGCTCACTGAAATCAGAAGAAATGGGCATGTACTGGAAAAACGAGTATGGGTACTACTGGTACCAGGCTCCGATCGAAACCCAGGCATTGCTGATCGAAGTGTATGACGAGGTGGCCAAAGACCAGAAAGCGGTGGAAGAACTGAAAGTATGGCTGCTGAAACAAAAGCAAACCCAGGACTGGAAAACAACCAAAGCCACGGCTGAAGCATGTTACGCCCTGCTGCGCCGCGGTGCCGATGCCTTGGCCGACGACCGGCTGGTGGAAGTGACACTGGGCAATGAAAAAGTGAATCCGCTGCAACGCGACGATACCAAAGTGGAAGCAGGCACGGGCTACTTCAAACTTGCCTGGACGGGAGCCGAAGTAAAACCGGAAATGGGCAAAATCACTGTGACCAAGCCTACCGATGGCGTAGCCTGGGGAGCCGTGTACTGGCAATATTTTGAGCAACTGGACAAGATCACACCGGCCGAAACACCGCTTAAGCTCAAAAAGCAGCTTTTTCTGCAACAAAATACCGACAAAGGTCCGGTGATTACGCCGGTTACGGATAAAACCGATCTGAAAGTAGGCGACCTGATCAAAGTGCGCATCGAACTGCGCGTAGACCGCACCATGGAATACGTGCATCTGAAAGACATGCGTGCCGCTGGTCTGGAACCGGTAGAAACCATCTCGCAGAGCAAATACCAGGATGGATTGTGGTACTACGAAAGTCCGCGCGACCTGGCGACCAACTTCTTCATGGGTTATCTGCCCAAAGGAACGTATGTATTCGAGTATCCGTTGCGGGTTTCGCAGAAGGGCGACTTCTCCAACGGCATCAGCACCATTCAGTGCATGTATGCGCCGGAGTTCAGCAGCCACTCCGAGGGTGTGAGGGTTAAGATTGCGAAATAAGTCAGAACCTCTGATTGCACTGGATTTCTGAGAGGGAACGGATTAGCGTCAACCCGCAGATCTGACACTGCGTGTCTGACCGGAAACCCAAGGCTCGGATGAAATCTGTCAATCCGTAAAATCTGTGTAAATCAGCGGTCCGAAATAGTATCTCCCAAAAAGCAAAAACCCCTGCCAACAAATACATTGGCAGGGGTTTGTTTTCTTGATTTGTTTTAAGCAGCGTTCTTCAACAAGCCTTTGAATTGCAAGGCTTCGCGTACTTTTTGCTTTACCAATCGTTGTTGAGCCGAGCTTTGGATGTCCTGCAAATCAATCTCATGAATCTCATTTTTGATCCATAAATGCACGACTGTCATGTTCATTTCTGCCTTCTGGATTTCTTCCCATCGATAAATCTTGGGTGCCGCAAAGATTGAAAATTTATAACTGATCCGCTCTTCACCAACATGAAAAAACGTGCCCAGTGGCAGTTGAAAAATGTTCTTGCCCCGGTACAAAAAAATTGCACCAAGCGCTACCGACAGCAACAGCAAGGCATTGACCAGCGAAAAAAGCAGGTAAATGTCATTCTGCGAAAACCCGATGACCAGCATAAAAACAAAGCCGATACCAAACAGAATGCTGATACCCAAGAGTATCTTCCGTTCCTTGTCCGACGGGGTAATTTGTCCGAAATCGTCCAGACTTACGTAAAATTTTTCCATGTATGATCTCTTCTGCGGCGCAAGATACATTCATTTATGTTATCCTGCAGCATCCGATCTGTGTTTCGTTTGTCTCTGGAACCATGCCGGCTACTCCGGGGTTTATGCCTTTTCAACTATATAATTTTTTCATAATTATGCCTGTTGTCATATTACTTTTCCCGATTTTTTCGTATCAATAAGAAGAGAGATATTCACTCGTTTAAAAAAACATGCCCCTCATAATGAATAATTTAAAACCGGCTATCCTTGCTGACAACAAATTGATTTCTGTGGAACAGCCCTTGCCCATGCCTGTAGACGATGCTACCCTGAGAAGGCGCACAGAGGCGTTGCCAATCTTCATGAACGACAATCTGTTTAATATAAAACGGTACTTTTTTCTGCGCTTCGGGAAGTTGTTCAATGTGATGGCATTCTATGATACGGACAGCGAACGGATCAACCAGTGGTTACGGAAAGAATACAACGAGCAACTGGAATCGGTATATACCTACAAAAGTGAGGCGCTGAGTGTACAGAAAAAGTCGGATGTGGAAACGATATTCGTCTTCAGGGACGAAATGATCATTTTATTGAACGAGTACGAGTTGCTGGTGTTGCATTCGGAACCGTCGCAAGCCTTGTCGTCGCTGACGCAACGGCTACCGGAGTTTGTACGGAAGCATTTGCAGCGTGAAATTTACATCCTGACCGGCAGCGATTACCTGCGCCTGAACCCGGTGAAAGTGAATCCGACCAAGCTGAACATTCATACCCATTACAACGATGATTTTGAACCGATCCATAAAATCATTCTGAAACGCCTGAACAAAAAGAACGACAAAGGCCTGGTGCTGCTGCACGGCCTGCCCGGAACCGGAAAGACTACGTATCTGCGCTATCTGGTGGGTAAGGTAAATAAGAAAGTCGTGTTTCTGCCACCGGAACTGGCCGTCAACATTGCCCGTCCCGATTTTATGGAACTGCTGCTCGACAATCCGAATTCTATCCTGGTCATTGAAGATGCCGAAAACATCATTACCGACCGTACACAAACCCAGAGTTCGGCTATTTCGACACTACTCAACTTGTCCGATGGCTTGTTGTCCGACTGTCTCAACATTCAGATCATCTGTACATTCAACACCCAGCTTTCGTCTGTCGACAGCGCGTTGCTGCGCAAGGGCCGTCTGATTGCCAAGTATGAATTCGGCGAACTGGTTCAGGAAAAAGCGCAGAAGCTTTCCGAAGCGTTGCGTTTCAAAAGCATCATTGCCAAGCCTATGCGTCTGTGTGATATTTACAATCAGGAAGAACAAACCTTCGAACCTTCCAAATCAAAAATCGGCTTCCGTTAAGAAGCCGATTTTTGATTTTTGCTGCCCGCCCCGAAGCCTGGCTCCTGATTTTCAGGCCTGTGCGGTTGCTTTACCAGCCCAACAACCAACCTGAAAACCCCGGAATCCCGGTATACCCAAATCGGGTCAATAAATTTTACATCTACCCTTGCTTTGCATTTTTGAAAACCATACCTTTGCAGTCCTATTTTTGAAAGCATAGGTTTTTGCCTACTTTAAGATACTATTTTCACTCATGGATCATTTAAGTTACAAAACAGTTTCGGCTAACAAAGCTACAGCACAAAAAGGTTGGGTAGTAATCGATGCCAATGCACAAGTGTTGGGCCGTCTGGCTAGTGAGGCTGCCAAGATCATTCGCGGCAAAAACAAGCCGAGCTTTACCCCACATGTTGACTGTGGCGACAATGTTATCATTATTAATGCCGAGAAAATTCGCTTGACTGGCAATAAGATGAATGACAAGGTATACATCCGTCACACAGGGTATCCTGGTGGACAGCGTTTCAAAACTCCACGCGAGATGATGCAGAAAAACCCTGCAAAAATCCTTGAAATTGCCATTCGCGGTATGCTTCCTAAAAACCGTCTGGGACGCAGGTTATTTACCAACCTGTATGTATACAGCGGGTCTGAGCATCCACATGAGGCGCAGCAGCCTAAAGAAGTTAAAATTGGTAAATAAGCCGCGGCTGTCTTATCAAGCGTCAATTTCGAATCAACGAAAAACATACTAACAAATAAACGAAATGGAAGTGGTTAATACCATTGGTCGAAGAAAAACCTCAGTAGCTCGCGTTTACCTGCAGCCAGGCAAAGGCGACATCACTGTAAATGCTCGCGATTTCAAAGAATATTTTCACACGGAAGTGTTGCAAACCATTGTAAACCAACCTTTTGCCACCATTCAAGGCTTGGGTAACTACGATGTGAAAGCAAATGTGAAAGGTGGTGGAACAACCGGTCAGGCAGAAGCCCTGCGTATGGCCATTGCTCGTGCCCTTTGTGAAGTAAGTGCGGAATTCCGCCCGGCATTGAAAAAAGAAGGTTATCTGACCCGTGACCCTCGTATGGTTGAACGTAAGAAATACGGTCGCCGGAAAGCTCGCCGCAGATTCCAGTTCAGCAAGCGTTAATAGCACTCGATTTTCTAGAATTATCTGTGGTGTGCTGCTGGCAGTTAACTCACAGATGATTCTAGTTGTTTTTATACCTATATTTTCATCCGCCTGAACAGTGGCTTACAGAGACCGACGCCCTGTTTATGCATTAAAACCTCTTAAATGGCTCAATTACAATACAAGGACCTGCTCGATGCCGGTGTGCATTTTGGTCACCTTACCCGCAAGTGGGATCCACGGATGGCCTCTTACATCTTCATGGAGAAGAATGGCATCCACATCATCGACTTGAATAAAACATTGGCTTGCCTGGAAGATGCAACGGATGCAGTTCGCCAGATGGTACGCTCCGGACGGAAAGTGATGTTTGTCGCTACCAAAAAACAAGCACAGGAAGTCGTATCGGAAGAAGCAAAACGCCTGAAAATGCCTTACGTGACAGAGCGATGGCTGGGTGGCATGCTTACAAACTTTGCTACAATCCGGAAGTCATTGAAAAAGATGACTACTTTGGAAAAAATGATAAAAGACGAGTCATATCAGAGTATAGCCAAACGGGAACGTTTGATGCTGAGCCGCGAGAAAGACAAGTTGGAAAAAGTATTGGGTGGTTTGACAGACCTGACCCGTCTGCCTGCTGCTTTGTTTATTGTCGACGTAAAGCGCGAACACATCGCCATTGCGGAAGCTCGCCGTCTGGGTATTCCTGTTATCGCTATGTGCGATACCAACTCTAACCCGAACCTGGTTGATTTCCCGATTCCTGCCAATGACGATGCCTTCAAATCCATTTCGCTGGTAACTGCCGCTATCGGCAAAGCCATTGAAGAAGGGTTGATGGAGCGTAAGAAAGACAAAGACGATCAGAAACTACAAGAAGAGGAAGATACCAAACGTGCTGTAGATGAAGTACCTTCGGAAGCCGCTACTGTAGAAAACACAGAAGAGGCCGAAGGTTAATCAAACCCGGATGCTAAGCGGAAGTGTTTGTTAATGCATACTTTCATCTACCCGAAATTGAACATTGATTCCTCAGTGTTCAATTTTTTTTAGCTGCCTACTCTACTTTTGCACAGAAGCGGGCAAACAGGTTAACCATTTGATAATACAACGAATTTATTTATAACAGGCAGGTTTTTTACTTTGCAGCGATACTATTTTGTTTAGCTGATGTACCAAAGCCTGGCCGATTAACTTTCACACATAACTATCCTGATTGATTATGGCAATTACTGCACAAGAAGTGAACAAACTACGTCAAATGACCGGCATGGGAATGATGGATTGCAAACAAGCCCTGACCGAAGCCGAAGGAGATTTTGACAAAGCGATTGAAATTTTACGTAAAAAAGGAGAAAAGATCTCTTTGAAACGCGCGGATAACGAAACCAAAGAAGGCGTTGTGTTTATTCAAACCAATGGAGACCAGACGGAATCCGTCATTTTCGGGTTGGCTTGCGAAACCGAATCGGTAGGTAAAACCGCTGAATTCCTGAGCCTGGGCCAGAAAATCATGGACGTGGCTACTTCCACCAAACCTGCGACCAAAGACGACCTGGCTGCTTCTAAAATCGACGACCGGACCATTCAGGAACATATGACTGAAATGACTGGTAAAATCGGTGAGAAAATTGACATTGTTGGATATGCCGTGATAACCGGCGAGAAAATCATCAGCTACCTGCACAGCAACAGCAAAATCGGTGTAATCGTGGCCCTGAAAAATGCCAATGGAACCGATGTAACCGACGCAGGCAAGGACGTAGCTATGCAAATTGCCGCCATGAAACCAGTTGCTTTGGACAAAGATGGTGTCCCTGCCGAAGTGGTGGAAAAAGAAATTGAAATTGGCAAAGAACAAGCCCGCAACGAAGGCAAGCCAGAAGCCATGCTGGAAAAAATCGCCATGGGCCGCTTGAACAAGTTTTACAAAGAAAATACGCTGCTGAACCAGGAGTTTATCAAAGATGGCTCGAAAACCATTGCTCAGATGCTGGATGGTATCAGCAAAGGCTTGACTGTATCGGCTTTCCAACGCGTACAGATCGGCTAATCGAAAATAGTATCCATACCAAACTCAAAACCACCTGCTTGTACGGGTGGTTTTGTTTTTTACTGTCGGTTACTTTACCAGTTTGATAACCGGCCCAAGAAGCTTTCGTACTACTTGTTTCAATTTGTCCGACTTTTCAATCCGGCGTGCAAGTCCAGGTGATAGTGTGTAGTAAAGTTTTACAAGTAATGTTCCGGAATACGAGGTCAGCAGCTTTGTATCTCTGAAGTTTCGCAACACCAAGACTTCCGGAGCATCATAGCTGCCATAACAAGCCGTGGCAATGAAGCATTTTCCCGATTTGGTGCCTGCGAAATCACCTGTATTCTCAACTCTTCCAATCTGATAGCGGTGACACAACGCATCGATGTAATCCTTGCTTTCTTTTAGTCCTTTGCCGGTTGTGTCTTTATACAATTTTACGGCTCCCAGCTTTCGGTTTTGCTGGCAAAGTTTGATCAGTTGATTGTCAAAAGCGTTGCCAGTGGCATTTTTTTCCGCGCCACCCATCTCTGGTATGTTGCCGACATTTTCAGGCTTTTCACACAAACGCTCTACATAATCTTTGCTCTCTTTCAGTCCCAATCCTGTCATATCTTTGCAGAGTTTTACTGCCTCCAGTTTTTTGCCTTGACTGCAAAGGGCGAGAAGTTGCGCATCTAGCGCATGGGTTGAGGAGTCCATAAATAATCAGTTGAGGGGTTTTTGGTTTTTACCGAGATACTATTTTTCTACCGGCCACAAATCTTTTTAAAGTTGCAATTGACGCAGATCTTCACATTGGACGTGCGTTCAAAGGGATGCTCGGGATTGAGGAGTTTGAAAATCAGCTTTTGCAGGTAATCCTCCGAATGTTTGACAAACGACTCGGGCGTGCCTTCGCCCATCTGCAACTGATCTTCCAGCAGGCCGTCTTTCAGGTTACGGAACGAATAGATACCCGCTACCAGCTGGCTTTGCTCCAGCGGCACGTGCCGGTCTGGCAGTTGGATTCCTTTGTCCTGCGCGATGCGTTTGGCGACAATGTACTTGTATAGCCACAACTGACGCACTTTGGCGGCTTCCACGTCTTCGAGCATCAATGCTTCCTGGTCAGACCCCAGCGATCTGAGGTGCTTTTTTTCCACCTTGCCAGTTTTATAGTCAATTACCCGCACCTGATTGCCGGTTTTATCAATGCGGTCAATCTTTCCGGTAAGTTTGACGATCACCGGATCGCCATTGACAAACGTCTGGAAATCGGCCGTCATCTCTTTTTCCAATCCCAGAATCTCGACCGGAAAGATGTTGTCCTCCACCTGCTGGAGCAGGAAATTATGAATCAGACGCACAGCCACCTTGTACATGACGTGGTTGTAGCCACTTTCAATGCTGTAGTCGGGATAAGAATTTTCGAATTCGTGACGTACCCGGGCTTCCAGTTGCGGAAGCAGCTTTTCCATGTCCTCTTTCTGAATGGCAACATTGGCTTCCGCCATTTCGCGGTCAAGGCTTTCGAGCGTCTTGTGTACCAGGTCGCCAAACTTGCCCGCGTCGAGGGTTTCGCCTACTTCTTCTTCGATGCGGAGCTTTAGCACATGCGCCAGATAGTATTTCAGCGAACATTCAATAAACGTATTGATGTGGGACGGGTACAGCCCTTCGGCCAGCAATTCGCGGATTTTGACCAGAATGGGCTCGGTTTTATGAACTTCGTAGTCAAGCAGCACATCGTTGATGTCATTTTCAACCACCTGCACCACCGGATAATGCAGCGTGATGTTTGGATTATAACGTACCAGTTCGTTTTCAATCTGCTGAATAAACCGGCTCTTCTCGCTTTTGTTGGCGTCGGAAGGAAGGGTATAGAGCAGGTAAATGGTGTCGGAGCGTTGCAGCAGCCGGTAAAAATGGTAGCTCATCACCGCTTCCTGAGTGCGGTAGGTGGGCAGGCCAAACTGCATGCTGGCATCAAACGGAATCAGCGACTGCTGCTTTTTTCCCTGCGGAAGAGTGTTTTCATTAGCCGATAACAGGATCACCGTATCAAAATCCAGGGTGCGGGTTTCGAGCATCCCCATGATCTGCAAATCACTCACCGGCTCGCCGCTGAACGGAATCTTTGTCTGACGGAAAAGTTCATTGAGAAACAACCGGAACGAACGTAGCGACAATTTCTCAGCTTTGGGACGGGCGGCCCGGTCGCGCATGATGTCATCGAGGCGCTGGGTCATTTGCCGGAACAGGTACAGGTACTCAATTTCGAGGGCGTCTTTCCGGTCCTGATACACCTGCCGCAAATGCTCGATCAGTTCATAAAAGCACTTCAAGGCCTGCTGCGATTCGCCGTTCCAGGGCGTAAACAAGGTAACGTAAAACGGATGCTCTTCGGCCAAGGCAATCAGTTCTTCAGAGGTAAAGAAGACTTTGTTATAGAAAGAAATCTGATACAAAATGGTATAAATGATGCTTTTGCCTTCGATACCTTCGGCTTCCCGCTGGCGCTGCAACAGGTAGTCGTACTGCCGGATGAACGGATGCGTAAGCACTTTGGTCACGTAACGGTGACTGAGTTTGAGAGTTTTCTGCCCGACGCGTTTTTCCAGATACGTCAGGTAGTGCAGTTCAAACAACGCCTCGACCAGCGTGTACAAGCCCGAATTTTTCAGCGACAAGCCCATGGTCACGTTAAAATCCTTAATCTCGGCTGGCAACGTATTCAGCAAAGGCATCAGCAGGTTTTCGTCGGGCAGCACAATGGCCGTCATGCTGGCTGTCGACTCGTCTTCCTCCTCACTGAAATCAAGCTGGATTTGCCCGTTGGATTTTACGCTTTGCCGGGCCAGCAATTCTTGCCGGTACAGGTGCATGGCTACCCGGGCCTGAATGCTGACATTGGGCACACCAATGATGTGAATTTTCTTGGGCTGGCGCAGCAGATCGTTGGTTTGCCATTGCCATTCGCCAAAATTGCCGCTGTTGCGGTAGTGACGCAGGGTATCGCCGGCCTTTACATTCAGGTTGGCATACATGTAATAATCGTCGGTGTCCCACAGCACTTCACCCTTTCCTTTTTTGACCAGCTGCGAGAAAATCTTTTCTTCCGACTGGCTCAGGGCGTTAAATCCAATGAAAATGTATTTGTGAACCGTCTCGTTGTCAAGCAGCAGGTTCATGTCCTCGGCAATGCGGCGGTACAACATGCCCCGGTATCCTTTGCCCTGCTCGCGCAGCCGCTCTTTCAGCCGTACATACACGTTTTGCAGGTTGTTCCACAGCTTGAAGTAGTTGGGCAGCGCATCGGTAGCGGTGCTGAGGACACGGCCTTCGGGCATGTCGGGCTGCCAGCGTTCAATGGTTTTGGCTTCGGAGAGATACTCAAATAACTGAGCCGTATCGATCAGGTACTGATCGATGTGGTCAAAATCCTGCAACAATGTATAGGCCCAGGATGTAAAACGGTCAAACTGAATGTTGGGATCGGTTTCGCGGCACGTATCAAACAAGAGCCAGACGAGCTGGATCGGATCGATAAGCTCGGAATCGGAAGTCTGGGCAATAAAATCGTCGATGGGCTGGATGTTGGGCGACCACACCGGCTGATCGGTTTGCAGGGCCAGGGTCCGCTTGAAAAAGTAGCACGCCCGATTGGTCGGCAATACAATCGCAATCCGCTCCAGGTCAGACTGATACTTGGTAAAAATATATTCGGCAGTTTGTTCGAGAAACGTTTTGTTCATTGACCTCACCCTCATCCCCTTTTTTCAACACTTATTATGGAAGGGATCTTTGCTTTTTGAAAGATACTATTTTTTGGCAGCTTTGACTTACAGACAGTTTGCAAAATTAGGGCTTATCTCTGAGATTACTTTACGTTTGGGATTTTAAAATTGGACGGAGAAAACAAATAAAAAGTAGGAGTAGAGTATATTTGTTTAATTGTCTGACTACACGTATGAACTCTATGAATAAGAAAATAGCTAAAATAGAAAATGATGTTCAGGATAGAACATCACCGGCATGGAAAAAGATTTGTGAATATGTTGAAATGGTGGCTGATAATAATTTAGACGAATTTGCTCCGGTGCAAAATCTGGGGCCGGAATTGTTTTCACAGATTCGCACTTTGCCTGAAACCATTTCAAAGCTTAAAAACGTGAAGAAGATTTGGTTGTATGGTAGTAGATTAAAATGTATTCCTCCTGAAATCGGAGAAATGACTTCACTTGAATATTTTGATCCATATACATCTTACGACCTACATTGGTTTCCCTATGAAATAACTTATTGCAAAAATCTGAAAGATAGCAGAGTCAGTACAAGAGCACTATATGGAAATTATAAACACAGAATGGGCTTTCCAAGTTTGACACGTAATCCATTTAGATATCAAGGCCATACAGTGAAGTGCAGTATCTGCAGAAAAGAAATGACCTATCAACAAACCAATCAACTCTGGATTTCGCTATTGGTTGGTACAGATGTATTGCCTTTACTAGCAAATCTTTGTTCTAAAGAGTGTGAGGAGAAATTGCCTTATCCACCCAAGGGATATCTACCTTACGCACATAAAGGAGGCAGTAAATTGGAACAACCTACTTATGCAGAATGGGAAGAAGCAAATGTTGTAAAATTTACATTAGAAGACATCCAGAAGTTAGCAAAAGAAGAGCCAATTGATAAACCAAAAGTGCTAAAACTCATTCGAAAGATTTGGGAAAAATAATATCTATTACAAACCCAAAACCTCCACTTCACGACACACTCTTTGGATATTTCTTTTTCAGATACTCAAAATACCGTTTGAAGTCCGAGTTAAACTTGGTCCGAAATTCGTCGGCAAACTGATTCTGTTTGGCCCGATACCGGATGTAGTCCATAAAAAACGTATTGTTGGGCAACGGGCCGTCCCAACCCAGCGGGCTTGGCTTGCCGTCAATGGTAAGCGTATCGGCCGAGCGGATGATCTGGCCGATCATACGGTATTTCAGCGTGTCTTTTTGGGCTTTCGCAAGTTGCGGAGCAATGGATTTGTACAAACTGTCCAATTGTCTGGCTCCGCGCAGGATATGCGTATAATACTTTTCGCGGTACTCTTTGTTACCTTCGTAACGTTTGTATTCGGGCGAATCCTGACCATACTTATGAACCAGAAACAGCTTGGCCCCTTCGTCGCCCACAAAGTCAGCCAGGTTTTCGTTGTACTCCACATTGTCTTTGACAAACAGCGTGCCGTGCGTGAGCTCGTGAATAATCAGATTGGCGAGCCGTCCCGGGGGGCGATACAACATGCTGCTCAATATGGGGTCTTTAAACCAGCCCAAGGTGCTCCAGCCAGCCACTGTGCCAATGTCGGTATCGAGCCCCTGGTCTTTCCAGATCTTTTCTTCGGTAACGGCCTTTGTCGAATCAAAGAAACCTTTGTACGGAACACTCCCCAGCATCGGGAACTCCCACTGGTGCGGCTTGAGTCCGTACGGATCACAGGCGGTGACAACCCACAAAATCGGCTTGCCTTTCTGATCGAAGATCGTGGTGTAGTTGTCTGTGTTCTGAATGCCCAGCGAATCTATGGCAAATCTGCGGATCTCCTGGATTAGAGTTAGCTTGGCATTGAGTGAATCCGGAAAAGCCGGATCGGCCATCACTTCAGCCACCGGACGGGCGTTCCAGACCACATTCAGCTGGCCGCGCAACTGGCCCAGCCCGTATGCAACCAGTTTAAAATTCCAGAGAACCAGAAGGGTTACCAGCAAGGCTATGCCAAGACCCACGCGTTTCAATATTCGTTTCACAGGTAAAATTTATTTAGAGGCTTGGGTTTTTGATTCCAAAAAGATAGTATTTTTGAGTGAAAGATACGGATAGTTTGGCAACCGAAGCAACCCGAACTGTTGAAATGAAAAAAAAATGTTACAGTAATATTTATGCGCTTGTACACAGGATTTGCGCATAGCAGATATATTTCACATTCTTAATATATAAACATCTGATTTACAATATTTTATATTACAATACACTCCTATAGAATCGGCTGCAAATATTTATTAATTATTTTTAATGATATTGTTATTATTTAAAATAATGCGTATATTGCATCCGAATTAAGCATCTTTCACGATTAAAAGACACATTCCAATGGCTGAAAAAGAGAAATCAACCGATGACAAACTATCAAAATTAAAAGCCCTACAAACGACCATTGAGAAGCTGGATAAAGCCTATGGCAAAGGCACGGTAATGAAGCTGAGTGAAAACAAAATCATGGACGTTGCCACCATCTCTACCGGCTCCATTGGTCTTGACATTGCCCTGGGCATCAGTGGTGTTCCCCGCGGACGGATTGTTGAGATCTTCGGGCCGGAATCGTCGGGTAAAACCACGCTTACCATGCACTGCATTGCCGAAGCACAAAAAGCGGGTGGCCTGGCGGCCTTCATCGATGCCGAGCACGCCTTTGACCGCATCTATGCCGAAAAGCTGGGCATTGACGTAAGCAACCTGTACATCGCCCAGCCGGATAACGGTGAACAGGCCCTGGAAATTGCCGAAAACCTGATCAGTTCAGGAGCCATTGACATCATTGTAATTGACTCGGTAGCAGCACTGGTGCCGCGCGGCGAACTGGAAGGCGAAATGGGCGACAGCAAGATGGGTCTGCAAGCCCGTTTGATGTCGCAAGCCTTGCGTAAACTGACCGGAACCATCAACAAAACGAACTGCTGCTGCATTTTCATCAACCAGTTGCGTGATAAGATCGGGGTGATGTTTGGTAGTCCGGAAACAACCACCGGTGGTAATGCCCTGAAATTCTACTCTTCGGTTCGTCTGGATATCCGCCGCATCGGCCAGATCAAGGAAGGTACGGACAACGTGGTCGGTAACCGCACCAAAGTGAAGGTAGTGAAAAACAAACTGGCGCCTCCTTTCAAAATAGTAGAATTTGATATCATGTACGGTGAGGGTATCTCCAAAATCGGAGAAATCATCGACTTGGGTGTTGAGCTGAACATCATCGGCAAATCGGGTTCATGGTTCTCCTATGAGGGCAGCAAAATCGGCCAGGGCCGCGATGCCGTGAAGAAGATGCTGGAAGACAATCCGGAACTGGCGGCTGAAATTGAAGGAAAAATCCGCAAGCGGTTCAAAGAAGGCGCAGATGTACCTATAGAACCTCCCACACCGGAAGAAGCAAAAGAAGCCGTTGAGGATGAAGCATAACATCTGACTAACGCTCACTTTTTGCAAGCAACCGGACCTGAAACAAGAAAACCCTGCCCTTAGATTATAGGCAGGGTTTTCTTGTTTTAAAAGATACTATTTTTCCTTGGCTCGGCTTACTGCTTTTCATCAGGAAGGGGAGCTTTGTATACTTTTACATAATCAATCAGCAATTCCTGCGGAAAAGCGGTGGCGGCATCCACGGTACCGGCCGTAGCCCCACCTACCGCTGTTTTGATCGTCAAAAAAAAGTTTTCATTGAACGGATACGTGGCATTTTGCAAATCCGACTGCGTCACGCGCATCACTTCCCTGTTGTCATGAAACCACCGCACGATGCCGTTGCCCCAAATGGCCGTAAAGGTGTGGTAGTCATCGGCAAAGGATGCGTTTTTCTCTAATGTCATCACCGAAGTACGCATTTGATTAGTTGAGGAAGCATACGAAACGTTAAAAATGGCATTGCTGGGCTGTTTGCCCAAATATTCGAGGGTAATGGCTCCGCTCTTGGGATAAGGCCCGTACTTGAGCTCCTCGGGCAGGAAGGCGAACGAATTCCACAAACCGGCTCCTTTCGACATCTTTACCCGGATGTCAATGCGGTAATTGTCTTTGAAAAAGAATTTTCCTTTAGTCGACAGGTCGCCCGAGGTGTAAGGCTGGCCCTGGTAGGTTTCCTTGTTGGCCCGGATCACCAGGTTGCCATCCCTGACGAAAATGTTCTCGGGACGGTTGGTAAAATACTGTTGCTCACCGGTTTCATTGAAATAAAAACCTACGCCTCTGTTCCAGCGGGTAGTATCCAGGGCAGTGGAGTCAAACTCATCGCTCCAGACAAGGTCGGTAAATCGGGCAGGGGGAAGCTCATTGTAGAGGACGTCGTTATTCTGGCAGGAACCCAAAAGTAACACACCCACAAGGGCGAGGCAATAATAAATCTTTTCCATAGCGTTACGTGATTTGTAGGTAAAAAAGTGTATCTACTTTTGTTACAAAAAAATCATACGATACGCTAACCTCTTGATTATGTGAGACAATCCAGTGTGCCATAAAAACTGAGCTACACAAAAAACGAGAAAAAAGTGCCTCAAACTGTTGCCCGGCAACTTTATTCTGAATTCACAGCTCCGTACTTCCAAACATTTATAGTATCCTCTGTGTAGCTAATGTGTAGCTAACTGTCCGTAGAAAAACAATACCTGGCCAAAAACGCAAAACCCAACCTGAAGACAGACTGGGTTATTGAGACAAATCCATTGCCGGTCGGTTGGTGATTTGCCACCACCAGAGCCTGTTATTCGCTTGAAAGACGGTACACTTTGATATAGTCGATGGACAACTGCTGTGGAAAAACGGTTTCGGCAGTTGGCTCCCCGGCAAGGCTGCCGCCTACCGCTGTTTTGATCGTCAGAAAGAATCGTTCGTTAAAGGGATAGATCGCATTGTCAAAGTCAGATTGCTGCACACGCAGCACTTCCTTCTCGTCAAAATACCACCGAACCAGATTGTTGCCCCACACAGCCGAAAACGTATGGTAGTCATCTCCGAATGTATCCTTATCGATGAGTATTGACTTGCTCTTCTTGATGTTTTCGGTCTTCGATCCGTATGCCACGTTCAGAATGACGCTCTGGGGATTCCGGGTCAAATGCTCCAGGGTAATGGCTCCGCTCTTGGGATAAGGCCCGTACTTGAGCTCCTCGGGCAGGAAGGCGAACGAATTCCACAAACCGGCTCCTTTCGACATCTTGGCCCGGATGTCGATACGGTAGTTGTCCTGAAAATTAAATTTTCCTTTGGTCGACAGGTCGCCCGAGGTGTAAGGCTGGCCCTGGTAGGTTTCCTTCTTAGCCTGGATAATCAGATTGCCATCTTTGATAAAAACGTTTTCGGGCCGGTTGGTGAAGAATTGTTTCTCGCCGGTTTCATTGAAGTAAAAGCCGACACCTTTGTTCCATTTGGTTTCGTCCAATGTGGTCGAAGTGAAATCGTCACTCCAGACGAGTTCCGTGTATTCAGAAATGGGGGTAGCCGTATCAATCTCCTTTTCATCACATGACACAAGTAACAAGGAGCCGCCAAGGGCAATGCCGTAGAAAAGCCTGTTCATAGACGCTGGATTTATAAATTAGCGGATGGATTTTGAAGGTATTTAACGAAGAAAAGTTACAGAAGTTTGGAAAAGAGGGCTGAAAATGAGGTTTTTTCACCAAAAAATAAGATTTCCTATTGAAAATCGGGTTTACCTGAAAACAAATTATCGCTTGATGTAATTGATTTTCATTTGTGAAAAAATCGCACATAGAGTGTATCCTGTCGCAACAATAGTATCTCCGGATATGCCAAAACCGCCGAAGGCAGTCATTACTCGTCAACCAAATGCCGCTTGCCAATCCCTGTCATAAAATCGCAAAACCCGCCGGTGACCTACCGGCGGGTTTTGCGATTTTCAAAGATACTATTTGAATTGAGCTTATTTTTTCGGCATTTCGGCCAGCAATTTTTCGTTCATCTTCACGTAATCGCTGTTATTAGCGGCTTTGGCCAGTTCGATAGATTTTTTAGCCGTGGCTACGGCGCCTGTGTAGTCTTTCAGTTTGGCTTGCAGCTTGGCTTTTTGGTGCAATTGCCAGAACTGCGGATCTTTTTCGGTGGCTTTGTTCATCCAGGTCAGGGCTTGCGGCAAATCGCGGTTGTTGTCCAGGTAATACAATGCCGCGGCATACAAATCACCCGGAGCCGGACTGGCATTGTCCAGTACCTTTTCCTTGATTTGCGCCATCACCTTTTTGTCCACGTCGGTTTGTACATTCACCGTTGCCTTCACCGTTCCCCAGCAGATGTTCAGGTTTGCCGTGTTTGTTCCCAAATCGGAAAAGTCAATGGTGAAGGTTTCCACTTTGGCAGGAAGTGTAGCTGGTTTTACTGTAAAGCGAACGGCGTCGTTTTCAGGCTTGTAGCTTTGCTCGGTTACTTTCAGGTCTTTGCTCAGAATGATGGTCCATTCCGATTGGTTAGGAATAGACATCAGGGCGTACTCACCAGCAGCGACTTTGTTGCCATTCAGCGAAACCTCGTCGCTGAAGGTAACTTTGGTAGCCTGGTTGGCTCCGGTGCGCCATATTTTGCCGTATTCGCGTACTTCGCCAAACAGTTTTCGGCCTTTCAGGCTCGGACGTGAATAATCCACTTTAATGTCGGTCAAACCAACCCGCTGGCTGACAGAAGCGCCCGGACTGGGTTGTGGTGTACTGATTTGGGCATGCAACTGCATAACTGCAAGACAACAAAAAACAAATGCACTGACTAGTATTTTTTTCATACAAAGGAAGTTTAATTATGCTATGGTGGAAAAACTATGGCAAAAGTATACATTCTTTACAGAAATCCCGCATACTTCCCTTGCAGATAAAACCACAAAATAATTAGCAACTCTACGCGTAAGTCCGTATTTTTGCCGGGTTTTATAGTTCAGATGCTCGATTCTATTAATGCTGGATGCTGGTAACTAGTATCTTTATTAAGAGCAATAAGTTCGGCAGTCTGGAAATAAAATCAAGCTTTCAGCTTAACAGCTCTTCCGCAAACTAAAAATCCCTCGTAAAATTAAAATTTCAGTAATTTAACTTCAAACCCAATCATGTCAGCCGTACTGGACCCAGTTTCCGTTCTTTCAGACCGCGTGAATGCCATGGCAGAATCTGCCACCCTGGCAATGACCAAAAAAGCCCGTGAATTAGCTGCGCAAGGTGTCAAGGTAATCAGCCTGAGCATTGGCGAGCCCGATTTTCCTACGCCTCAGCACATAAAGGACGCCGCCAAGAAAGCCATTGATGATAATTTTACGCAATATACCCCGGTATCAGGTATTGCTGAACTACGTACGGCCATTGCCGACAAGCTGCGCCGTGACAACAACCTGGACTGGAAAGCCGAAAACGTTGTAGTATCCACCGGAGCCAAACAGTCGCTGACCAACGCCCTGCTGGCTCTGATCAATGCCGGTGACGAAGTGGTTATTCTCTCGCCTTACTGGGTAAGCTACAGCGAAATGGTAGTACTGGCCGAGGGTGTGCCGGTACTGGTGAGCGGAACGCTGGAAAACGACTTCAAAGTGACTGCCGAACAACTGGAAGCAGCCATTACCGACAAGACCAAGATTGTCATGTTCTCGTCGCCTTGCAACCCAACGGGTTCGGTGTTTACAGAGCAGGAACTGCGCGACATCGCCAAAGTGATCGAACGCCATGAAAACATTTTTGTACTGGCCGACGAAATTTACGAATACATTGTGTTTGAAGGCAAAAACTTCAGCATCGGTTCTATTCCAGCTATCAAAGACCGCGTGATTACGGTCAATGGCTGCTCGAAAGGGTATGCCATGACGGGCTGGCGCCTGGGATACATTGCCGCGGCCAAATGGATTGCCGATGCCTGCGACAAAATTCAGGGTCAGGTAACTTCCGGCACCTGCTCAATCACACAGAAAGCCGCCGTTGCTGCCTTGACCGGTCCGCTGGACGATACCCGCAAGATGGCCGAAGCGTATCGCCGCCGCCGCGACCTGGTGATTGCCGGCCTGCGGGAGATCGAAGGACTGAAAATCGCCGTTCCGCAAGGAGCATTCTACGCATTCCCGGACATGAGCTATTATTTCGGCAAAACGGACGGAACCAATCTGATCAAAGATGCGGACGATCTGGCAATGTACCTGCTGAATGTAGGCCATGTGGCCACCGTATCGGGAGCCGCCTTTGGTGCACCAAACTGTATCCGCCTGTCAACAGCCGCGTCGGACGAAAATCTGACCGAAGCCCTGCGCCGAATCAAAGAAGCATTGGGTAAGCTGAAATAACTATCAGTCGCTTGGCTTTGCCAAGTGACGCCTATCCTCTGGCCTTGTTTTATCGAAAACAAGTATCAGGTATAACAAAACCCCCAGCCATTCAAAGCCGGGGGTTTTGTCTTTTTGAAAGATATTGTTTTTAGCGGATGCGGATCGGCCGGTACGGTTCGACGACGTTGGTTTTGAAGCCGTTGAGTTTCTTTAGTTTGTCAACCGCAATGCCTGTTTTTCGAGATATCACTTCCAGATCGGTATCGGGCATGATCACAAACGATTCTGATGACGCTTCACTGGTGTTCTTCTGAATTGAAATGGTTACTTTACGGGCGGCGGCATCGCTTTGCGGCGCTCCGAAACGGGTCACGCTGTTCCCTTTCAGTTCGCCGCGTGCGTACATAACCAGGCTGGCTGGCAACACGCCTTTTTTCTGCAGATACGTCTGTACGGCAAGGCCCCGCCGGTTGCTCAGGCGCAGGTTGTAATCGTCCGAGCCTTTTTCATCGGTAAAGGCATTCAGCTCAATCTGAACATCCGGATTTTTCTTGTAATAGTCCACCAGCTTGTCCAGCACCTGTGCGGTTGTCCGCTTAAGTACGTAGCTGTCGAAATCAAAATAGGCCGCTTCAAAAACCGCCGGGACGGATGTCTCCTTATAGGCTGTCAGTTCCATGTCTTCCACATAGAGCACCTGGGTTTCTGTCAATGAAGCCTCTGGCGTTTCCACGCGAATATACAGGTTTTCGGATAGCGACAGATTCAGGTATTGAAACGTGCCATCGGGATTGGTTGTCGTGGTCTTTATGATCTTTCCCTTGTCATTGACCAAAGGCAACGGCAAACCAGCCGCCGGCTGACCGGTTTTGGCATCCATCAGCTTGCCCGAAAGCGTCACTTCTTTGTATTTGCCAATCCAGGAAGCATTCAGTTTTGAAAGCGTATCGTCGGCACTGGTGCCATTGAGCACCGATTCGTCAGTGACCAGATGGTTTTTTAACTTACGGGGATTTTTGGTACCCAGAATCCTGTTGCTTTCCGACGGAATGCGATGGAAACTGAAGCTGTCTCCATCCACTGTCGATTCGTCTCTAAACATGCCTTTGGTAGCGGCACGGGCGGCCATCATCCGGTCTACCTGCCGTTTTTCTTCGGGTGAAAGCTTTTCGTAAAAGAACTTATCTGCCTCTGTAAATTTTTCTTCGGTGCCATTCATACGGGCGGCGTAGCGGGCGGCGGCCATTCGGTTGATGCGGTCCTTTTCCTCAGAAGACAATTGTTCGTAAACAACAACGTCGCTCTCTTCGAGCATGGATTTGTCCAACAACTCACGTCCTCCGCTGGACCGGGCAGCCATCAGCCGATTGAGGCGGTCTTTTTCCTCGGGCGACAACTTTTCGTAAAAAAAAGCGTCTTCCGCAGCATAGGCCGGTTCTTTGCCGTTGACTGTTGCCGACAGCCGGGCCTTGGCCATGCGTTCGATCCGTTCTTTTTCAATTGGTGAAAGTTTTTCGTAATACGATTGTTCTTCCTCCGTCAGTGTCGAAAGGTCCATCCCGTCCTTGCTCATCCCCATCCGTACAGCCACAAAACGGTCAAGCTGGGCTTTCTCTTCGGCAGATAGCTTTTCGTAGAAAAATTTGTCTTCTTCCGTCAGCTGTTCCTCGGTGCCATTCATGCGGGCCGCGTAACGCGCCGCAGCCATGCGATTAATCCGGTCTTTCTCGTCCGGTGAAAGCTTTTCATACTGAAACTGGTCTTCTTCCGACAGCTGCGACAAATCCATTTTTGTCCGCTCGCCCGGATTATGGGCTGTCAGGACACGGCTCAGCCGGTCCTTTTCTTCCGGTGAAAGCTTTTCATACAGAAATTTGTCTTCTTCCGTAAAGTGTTCTTTGGTTGCGTTCAATGCAGCGGCATAGCGGGCGGCGGCCATCCGTTTGATGCGTTCTTTTTCTTCCGGTGGGAGCTTTTCATAAAAACTCCGGTCTTCATCCGTAAGCATCGATACATCCAGCGAATCGCCCAGATGACGCATCCGGGCGGCAATCACCCGGTCAAGCTGGCCCTTTTCCTGAGAGGATAACTTTTCATAAAAAAAGCCGTCTTCTGCCTTTATTTCCTCCTCATGGTTGTTCAGCTTGGCGGCGTAGCGGGCGGCGGCCATTCGGTTGATGCGGTCCTTTTCCTCAGAAGACAATTGTTCGTAATAATAGTTATCCTGCTCAACGGTCGACTCGTCACCGTTGATCCGGTGGGTCAGCTGCCCGGCCACCTGGCGATACAACCGGTTGCGTTCGATCTGGCTAAGCGACTCGTAGTATTGTTTGTCTTCCTCGTCGAGCACCACCGCCGATTTGTCTTGTTGCGCTTTTTTATATGCCTGCGCGATCCGTTGCAAATGGTGACGGTCTTCGCCGGCAGCTAATTTTTCGTAGTAATACTTGTCCTCTTCCAAAAGCGAAGCAGAATCTTTGCGGTGCAGCAGTGTAGTGATCATGCCTTCGGCCCGGTTCTTTTCCTGAGAGGATAGCTTCTCGTAAAAATGACTTTCTTCTTCCGTCAACGGCAGATCGGTCCCGTACAAACGCCCCGCTTCCCTTTTGCTGGCAATTCGATCCAACATCAGCTTGTCTTCGGTAGACAAGTACTCGAACTGGAAAGCGGCCAGGTAAGCCAGATCTGGCTTGGCTATGTTTTTGGTCTGATCTACGGCCGCTATTTCACTGTGCTGGCTTCGGATCAGGAAGTTGTAGATATCAAAGTTACCGATTCCGCCTTCGCGGTTCGATGCCAGAAAACCCTGTTTCTGGCCCAATACCAGAAACGCGTCGTCGCGGTTGGAATTGAACGGAGGCCCCAGATTACGAGCCATACGGTCACGGAAATTTTCCGAAAGGTTAACAAAATACAAATCCAGTCCGCCCTGTCCCGGATGACCCTCTGATGCAAAAAAGAACTGCTTATCCGCCGCATAGTAAAATGGCGAAATATCATTGTAAGCCGTATTGATCTTGCTGCCCATGTTGACGGGAACGTTCCATTCTTCTTTGCCAGTTTTGCGGCTCATCCAGATATCATTCAGGCCGTAGCCGCCCGCCCGGTTGGAAACAAAGTACAGCGTGTCGCCGGTGGGCGTCAGCGACGGATGCCGCGAGTCGCTGTTGGATTCGTTGATGTTCTCGTTGAGCCGGACAGGTTTTTGCCAGCGGTTGTTTTTGCGTTCGGTTACATAAATGGCGCAGTTGGCTCCCGGCCCCTGGCAACTGGTAAAGTAAAATTTAGTACCGTCGGCAGTTAGAAAACCGGCACCGTCACTCCAGGACGAATTTATGTTGGGAAGCTTTTCCGTGTTGACGCTCCAGACCGAGTCGGTTTGCCGGTCATACATGTACAGATCACTGAAAGCTTCACCCAGACGGGCATCGGCCACGTTTTTTTTGTCGGTGCGCCCGGAAGTGATTGCAATCAGGCTGTCGCTACCCATGAGGGCCGGCGCGTAATCGTGCGCCGGAGAACTGACCGGCGAGCTAAGTGCTTTGAACTGGAAATTGCCGTGTACAAATTTTTCGCGTATCAGGGCCGACTGACAGCCGTCCTGTTCTTGTCGGGCACGTTCGAGCCACTGGTTTTTCTGGGGCAGTTGCTCTTCGTTGAGAGCGGCGGCCTGTTTGGCAAAAACATCAAAGGTATGAACAGCATAGGCATAGTTGCCATTCATTTTCTGCATCAGCCCATAATAAAATACTGCCTTGGGATAATGCACACTATCCGCATAGGTAACTTTTCCGTACGCCGATTCGGCCTGTGTGTATTGAAACAGCTTGCGGTGGCATTCGGCACGCTGATAGGCGATGTATACATTGTCGGGGTGTTTTTCGCTAAGCTGTGCATAGTATTTGACCGCCTCCGCATACTGCTCGGACCCGAAGTATTTATCGCTGAGTTGCAGCAGTTGCTGGTCAGAACGGGAAAACCCGGCCCCAATGGCTTTGTAGTCAGGCAATGACGACTGCGCGGCTGCCTTCGCCTTGCTTTTCTGCGCCAGCACCGGATGCGCCAGCACAATCAGCAGAGCGGTGAAACCAGTAAGGAGATATGTAACAAACTTCTTCAAAATGAGGGGTTTCGGCATTTTAAACGATACTATTTTTAAATCAGAGGCGTGGCAAACCGGCGGGCGGCTTTGCTTTTCACCAGACGATAGGTAAACGACATCTCCCACGCCCCGCGGCCGCGGCTGGCGTAGCGCAAAGACGACGTATTGATGTCATAGCTGAATCCGAGCGTGTATTTTGAATTGGTAAACGCCGCCGAAAGTGCAAAGGAATCGTTTACGCGGTACCAGCCGCCCGCCATTACACGCGCCGGAGCCTGCGTGGCCGCATCGGAAAGGCAATAGGACAGGTACGTGCCCACGTTCACTTGTGTATTGCCGTTCTGCCGCATCCATAACAGGTTGGGCATCAGATGGAATGCTGATGTAAGCTCGTAATCCAGCCCGCCCTGCGCCCGGAAGAGCATCGGTAGCCGGCTGGAGCCTTCCCGCACCAGCGACTCATTGGGCTGGTTCATGTTTGACACCGAAAAACCCAAAAAACCGCTGATGGGTTTGGCCGCCAAACCACTGTTCGGATTGAAATGCCAGACCATTCCCGAATGCACGACGGGATATAATACCTTGTCCCTCAGCGTAGCGGCATCGATACTGGCGGCTATCGTGTAATCGAAACCGAAAAAAGGAGCCGCCGGATTGTACTGCGAACCCCATTGCAGCTCGCCAAAGTTGACGGCTTTCTGGATAATGCCCAGTTGCATACCAAAGCTGAGCACCTGTGAGAAGTCGCTGGTGAGAGCCAGGTTGTAGGCAGCGCCAGCCTGAAATCCTGTTGCCCGGAAGTTGTTGCCTTCACCGGCCAGATCGTTGTACATGGCAAAGCCGATACCTCCCGCCTGCATCATCGGATGCCGACGGCTGTTGAGCGGAAAAATACCCGATACCTGACCGATTTGTTGCGGAAACCCCAGGCTGCGCCACTGCGACCGGTACACGGTGGAAAGGGTAATGTCCTTTTCGGCACCTGCCAGCGCGGGATTCAAATACAGCGGAGCCGCATAGAATTGTGAAAAATTCGGATCCTGCGCCTGTGAAGTGCCCACTGCCAACATTCCAATAATCCAGAAAAGCCAGGTCCGAAATTTCATAGCTATCAGCTAATGCACTACTAGTGAATGGGTAAATGAAAAATAGTTTCTATCTGCCTTGATTCTCCCGCATTACCAATGCGGAACAGCGGCGTTTGTAAGAATAGTATCGGTGCAAATCCAAAAACGAAGCCTTTTAGCGAAGCAACGTAACGGTTCCTTTTTTCTGGAAAACCCGCCCGGTGTTGAATTTTCCTTTCAATACATACGTATAGACACCCTGCGCTTCCTCCTTTTGCGTCGCCTGGTTACGGCCGTCCCAGCCGACTTCGGTAATCTGCCTGATCGACTGGCTGTTGAAAATCACATTTCCCCAGCGGTTGTAAATCATCAATTGCAGGTTTTCGGTCGCAATGTTGACGCCGTATACCTTGAACACCCGTTCTTCATCGTTCAGCGAAGCGGGTGCAAAGGCATTGGGTACATAGATCAACCCCGATTTGTCGGGAGTGGCCAGTACACCAACAGCCAGCCAACGCACATTGGCGTAGCCATAGCTGGTTACCCTTCCGCCGGAACTGTTGCCCGATACCTGATTTTGCCCCAGGTTACTGAAGATAGCGTCCAGGCCGGTGGCACCGGCAACGATCACTGAATCCAGGGTGGGTATGCTTTCGTCACCTAGAATGCTAAGTGTCGCATACGCGCGGTCAGACTGGCCCCGCAGAACGGTTCGTTCCCAATACCGCATTGCCGAAATCCGTCCGATGCTGCTATCCAGCACAGGTACAAAGCCGGGTGCTGCCAGGTTGATACCTACGACCGGCGCGACTGATGTGCCATCCGACTGCTCTTCGCTCAGCCACAGGGGTGCGTAGCCGCTGGCATCGCCTACCGGATAAAACCGTTCCTGGGTACCTTCCCAGTACAAGCGACCATTGACAAACGCTTTGTCGGAAGCCCCGTTGATGGTGGCGGTTTTGCGCATCAGGAAGATACTATTGGGTTGTGGCACAATCGTCGCATTGCTCAGTTCCAGCCGGTCAGTTACCGAGAGGCTGTCTTCCACTATTTTGAGAGCACCCGAAACCAGCAGCCGGTAAAACGCCTGCCCGCTGTGCTGGATACTCTGCTTGCCTGTCGTGTTAACGAAACGTACCGTTCCGGTTTTTTCCGCAAATGTTCCCGTATTGGCCCAGTTGCCCGATACATACCAGTCGCCACTATGGCTGATCTCCCCCTGGTTGCCCACATCACCCGAAGCCACTACGGCACGCGAACTCAGCACCATGACCTGTCCGCGGTTGACGATCTGTGCAACCATCGGGCTCCAGGCACCTAGCCACACGCCAATCACCAGCAGGGTTTTGTATTTTGAAAACATACTATTTTGCGGGCAAGGTTAATCGGGTTTGGTAACGGTGTATTTCACTCGTGCACCATATACTTTCTGGCTATTGTCATTGAATACAGCCGTTATTTTGTACGAAAAGTTCTCATTGTCAATGGTATCGCTGGTAGTATACACCCGCGTCTGGTCACCGGCACTACCCGTACTGCTGATCGTTCCCACATCCGATGTGCCACCTGTCAGGCTGTTTTTGGTATAATAAAATGTAATGTCTCTGCTGGGTCTGTCATCGTAACACAGAAATGTAATTTCGGTCAGAACAGCTCCATGTGGAAGATGAAGGGCTGCTGTCACATATGTAGTGGAGCCAGAAGCAGGAGCCACCGCGTTTCCTCGTGCACCTGTATAGATAATATTACCACCGGCGTCAGTGGCAACAAATTCCGTTGCATCAACTCCATAATACCGCGTCTGGACAGCACTGTAGGTTTGTGTTTCCAGTGCCGGTATGGTTACTGCCGCTGGTGTTTTTGGCGTCCATCTGGAAGTAACCCCGTCCCAGGAAAGGACTTTGCCGTTATCCACTGCCGTCAAAGAGGCCGCACTGGCATCCACTGGTTTTCCCTGAATGCCCTGCACGGTAAGTTTGCCGTCGGTAGCCAAGGTTGCATCCTGACTCACCGTTTGTTCAGTCATTTGATTTGACGCATTGCCAATCCATAGTCTTCCAGTGCTGAGCGGCATGATATCAACCAGGTTCTTAGGTGTCCATGTACCCGAATCATACATAAGCAAGTTACCGCTTGTCGGAGTAACTGAACTGATGTTCTCGCCTTGTAGCTGGGTAGCATTCATGCCTGCGACACTGTTTTGCCATTGCACGCCCGTTCCTGTCGCAGTCAATAATTGCCCGGTTGTGCCCAAGCCTAGCCGAGTCCAGCTGGTTCCGTTGTGGTACAACAAATCACCCGCGGCCCCACCTGAAGGAACCGTCACAAAGTCAATCGCTTGCGTATTGTCGCGACCGGTAAACAACCCGTTGCCACTGGCCGTGTTGAACCACATGGTGCCCGGAATAGGACCGGAAGAATTCCCCAGCCGGAGATTGTCCGTAAAGACACCCGGCGAGCGGATTTCGCCGTTTACCTGCAACGCATGTGCCGGATTAGGATTGGTGAGCCCGATACCCACGGGTTTGGTTGTATTCAGATAAACGACACTACTCGTTTCCGTCCACAAGTTGGCTGCCACGCTGGTAGGTTCCCATCGGCTGGTGCCGGAATTATAGCTGAGCACCTGATTGGCTGATGGCGCTGTAGCACTCACATCGTATCCCTGGATTTTTTGAACGGTATTGGTACTGGTATTTACATCACCAACCGGCATTGAAAAAGCATTTGCTGGAACCCACTCGCTTCCATTGTAGGTGAGCACCTGATTGGCTGCAGGGGCAGCCGTAGTAACGGAAACGCCTTGCAATTGGGTGGCATCCGTTGACAGCGCAACCAGACTTCCAACCGGAGAAGCTACCCACCGGGTTCCGTTCCAGGCCAGTACCTTATTGATATCCAGCAGATTAAGTGAGCCAATGCTGGCATCTACGGTAGTGCCCCGAATTTTTTCCACGGCTGTGGCTCCCGCCGCGCCCGTCACGTCACCATTCAGCGTGGGGGCGGCAACGGCCGAGGCCACCCATTTGGTACCGTCCCAGACAAGTGCTTTGTTGGCATCTGCAACCGAAAGAACGGTATTGTCCAATGGATTGGCAGCTAGCTTTTGCACTGCGGCTTGTCCATTGGTATTGATAGAAATATCACCGGTAATGGTACGGGCCGCCGTGCTTCCTCCCTGTCCGATGGAAAACTCACCTGCACCAACATTCACTGCCCCTGGTATGGCAACGGCTTTGGCAATCCACTGGGTACCGTCCCAGGTAAGTACCTGGTCCGTTGACAAACCGGAAGCCAGATTGGGGTCAATATCAGTCCCTTGGATTTTATTTACCGTAACTGCCGAAAGCGAGCCTGTGGCATCTCCACCGATCGTATTGGGAAGGCTGGCCGGTGCCCACTGGCTGCCATCATATACCAGTGCCTGGTTAAGTACAGGTGTCGTGTTTCTTATGGCAACTCCCTGCAAGGCTGTTACGGTTGTATTCGACAGCAATCCTTGCACGTCGCCACTAGCCGAAGTGGTTACATCCACGGTGGCGTATGTCCATTTTCCACCATCCCACGTCAGTACCTGGTTGACAACAGGTGTAGCGGTGTTATCCATGGCCCTGCCCAGCAGCCCTACTGTGGTGGCGGTACCGTTGTTAGCCATATATATATCACCGCTCATTGCTACACTGTTGACAGAACTTCCGTTCCCGATCAGAATCTGACCATTTCCGGTATTGGGAAACGTGAACGAAGAGAGGGCTTGTGCCTGCCAGCGGGTGCCATCCCAGGTTAAAACCTTGTTGGCATCGCCCGCAGCCAATGACGCAATCGAAGCGTCGAGAGGCGTATTTTGTATTTTCTGCACTGTAATCGCTGAAAAAGCGCCACTGGCATCGCCATTCAGGCTGCTTGCAAGCGTAGCGGGAGTCCACTGCGTGCCGTCGTATTGCAGCACCTGACTGGCTACCGGTGCCGTTGCATCTACAGTTACGCCCCTCAACCGGTTTACGGTAGTGGTTCCGCTGTTTGTCAGGGACACATCGCCACTTATGGTAACCGTATTCACGGCGCTGCCATTACCAACCAATAGCTGGCCATCACCCGTATTTGGCAATGAAAAGGAGGGTATGGGTTGTGGTTGCCAGGCAGTGCCGGTCCAGGTAAGTACGTTATTCAGCGAAGGGCTTGCCATCGACAAAGGTTGACCCTGCAAGCTTGTCAATGTGTTGGTTGATGCCTCCAGATCACCCGAAGGCAATACATTGGACGATACCCAGGCTGACCCGTCGTATCGCAGAATCTGATCGGTCAGCGGATTGGATACGGATAGCATTCTTCCCTGCAGGCCGGTGAGTTGTGAAGTGCCATCATTTGCCAGGGACAGGTCGCCTGTCACTGGTACTGAATTGACACTACTGCCATCACCGATCAATATTCTTCCATTGTCCGTATTGGGCAAGGTAAAAGCCGGTATGTTCTGGGCGTTCCATTGGCTGCCGTTCCAGGTCAGTACCTTTGATGCATCCGAAACCGACAAAGACGCCAATGAGGCATCCAAGGGTTTGTTTTGGATCTGCTGCACCGTAGTTGCGTTCAACAAACCACTTACATCACCGGTGAGTGAGGGAAGGGCCGGAGTCCATTTGCCACTGTTCCATTGGAGCAGATCACCATTCGTGGGGGTTATGGTGGCAATCGGATGGTTTTGCAGAGCTGTTACGGTTGTATTGGAGAGCAAACCCTGCACATCGCCACTGGCAGAAGCAATGGAACTTATATAGTCATATGTCCATTGGGTACCGTTATACGTTAGTACATGGTTGATAAAAGGTGTCTTTCCATTGTCCAATGGCCGGCCCAGAAGCCCCAGCACTGTAGCTTTGCCGTTGGTAGCCAGCGATATGTCCTGGTCGGGCACAACGCTGTTTACGCCCGTACCTGTACCAATGGCTATCTCACCCGCGCCAAGTGTCGCTGTCGTAGCCGGAATCCAGGTCACTACACCTTTCGAATCGGTGACCAATTGCATATTGCCAAAAGGTGGCGGGGCAAGTTTTGCCGCCGAGATGCTTTGATCAGCAATTTTGACATCCGTAATGCTGCCATCGGCAATTTTCGGTTCTGTAATGGCGCCATCACTAAGTTTGTCCTCCGAGATACTGCCCGACTTTATAGTAAGGCTGTAAAATGTACCCGTGACTTCCCCATCGGCAACGCTTGTTTCCGTTATATCATCCGCCGGATCCGTATCCCCGACATTTTCAATGACATCGCCAGAAATGGCAATTCCCGTCCCTGCCCTGTACGCAGGGCTGACCAGTGGTTCCCACGTCAGCATGCCGTTTCCGTCATTGGTCAGGATGCCTTTCGCATTGGAAAAAGGTATTATTTTACCCTCGGAGTCGCTTACCAATACCTGATTGCCCGTACTTTTTAAGGCCGTGGAAACAATCGAACCGTCTACTTCCAGTTTTTCCGTCGGGTTGATCACTCCGATGCCTACATTACGATTGGTATAGGTGTTGACCAGCGGCGTGTTGCTTTGCCAGAAGCGGTCCGAATCGAACGAAAACAGCCTGGCATATGCACCCGAGCTGTTTTTACGGTACAAATCTTTGGTTGCCAAATCAAAATAAAAGTCGCCATCCTTTCCGACGGCATCATCAGGCAAACCTGTTCCTGACAACCACGCATCCTTGCTAGCGGCGCTATTGCTGCTCAGGGGCGTCCACTGGTTGTTGAGCCAGTAGTAAAACTGGTTGTCCGTTTGATCATAGATGATCATCCCGTTATCCGACGAGGTAAGTCCTACAAATTTGGTGCGGTCCAGGCGAGGCATCAAAAATCCCTGTGGCATGGCGGCCTCCGATTCCAGATGCAAGACAGCATTGGCGTTGGGTGTTTGTGTGCGAAAAGGTGTACCTATCCCTACCTGAGCCCGAAGTCCCGTCACAGAAAGAAAAAAAACTGCAATCGCCGTAACAAAACTTCTATGGTATAATTGTCTCATAATCAAAACTGTTACGGATGTAAAACTACAATCTGGCGGATTGAGGAATCGGTTGTTTTCCGTAGTTAACCTACATACCTAAGTTTTTGTGGGAGAATTTGCTTCCGGTCAGCATAGGAAAACCATACGAGAGGGCAGCGGCCCCTTCAGCCGGATTGCGAACCCGTCCTATGCAGACAAGCCATTTTGTTTTCGCAAAAAAGTATATTTTCAAAAATGCCTGCTTTTCCCTGAAGAAAATGATCAAGTAAGTGCCTGATAAGTAATTATTTACGAGCTGACCGCTTGAAAGCGGAACACCGAGAAGCCAAGCTGACAAAACGGCACTTTTGGTCCTCTTTGGGATACTATCTTTGCCAGAATAGCAGGCTCTGGCGTTCTGGACGCTTAATTGTTAGGTAACCATTATCTATTCATAATAACCAACCGGATAAAATCACAACCAACGGATTTTATTTAATTCTTTACAAAATGGACGCTTTTTCTAACATCGTTGTAGATGCGGTGAGTCAGATCAAAAATGCCGTGGTGAAAATAGACATCGCCAAAAACCAGCACGGAAAAATACAACCCGCCGGTTCGGGTTCCGGGTTTTTCTTCTCGTCGGACGGACTGATTTTTACCAACAGTCACGTCGTACACGGAGCGGATAAGATGACTGTAAGCCTGCTGGATGGCTCTGAAGCAGAGGCTTTTCTGGTCGGCGAAGACCCCGATACCGATCTGGCCGTGATCAAGACTTACACCAACGGCTTTTCGGTGGCGCGGCTGGGGAACTCGGAAGATTTGCGCATCGGCCAACTGGTTATTGCCATTGGTAATCCGTATGGTTACCAGCATACGGTTACCACAGGCGTGGTCAGTGCCCTGGGGCGTACCCTGCAAACTACGTCAGGCCGCCTGGTTGATAATGTAATTCAAAGCGATGCGGCGCTGAACCCGGGCAATTCGGGCGGTCCGATGGTCAATGCCGACGGTGAGGTGATTGGGGTCAACACGGCTGTTATTCGCGGTGCGCAGGGCCTGAGCTTTGCGGTAGGCATCAACACGGCCAAGGACATTGCCGGTCACCTGATCAAGGACGGCAAAGTGAGCAAAGCGTATTTAGGCATTGTGCTACAGGAAATTTCCATCAACCCGCGGATTGTTAATTTTTACAACCTGAAAACAACCCGTGGGCTTCTGGTAGTATCGATCGAAAAAAATTCGCCGGCCGTACGTTCGCAGTTACGCGATGGTGACATCATCATTGGTTTTGAAAGTGCACCGGTACAGTCGACGCAGGACCTGTTCAAGCTGCTCGACAAAGACCGGATTGAAAAATGGTCGAAACTCGAAGTATTACGCAACACGCAAAGGCTGGACATTGGCATCTATCCGGCAGCGCAAGTCTCGCTTGCCGCTTGAATTTCTCGCATCTATCCAACAAACCCGGCAGTGATTGAGTCACTGCCGGGTTTGTGCATTTTACCGGATACTATTTTCAGAAATAATCCAGGAGTAAAAGTATATTTAGAAAAAAAAGTATTTTTACCAGACAAAACATTTGCCCTGCTGTGCGGTTTTGACCTACAGAAGTATACTATTTTCCCGCTGTCTGTTTTTGATCCATCCCTTTTCCGAACGACAAACGCATGAAACGTCTCAAACGATTTGCCAAATGGGTAACCGGTATTGCACTGGTGCTCGGTGTCATCTACATGGTAGGACCGGAACCACCCACACCCAAACTGGATGGCAACCTGCCCATTGTACCGCAGTCGCTGGCAGTCCTTGAAACGGAGATCAACCGCAGTGAGGCCAGCGTGGTCAATCTAAAACCTGACAATCAGGCGCGTATCATCTGGGCCGATAGCACCCGGAAACAAAAAACACCCCTTAGCTTTCTATACCTGCACGGCTTTGGAGCCAGCCAGGCAGAAGGCGCCCCCGTGCATGTGAACCTGGCACGACGATATGGAGCCAATCTGTACCTGGCCCGGCTTCAGGACCAGGGCGTGGGAGGCGATAGCGTTTTTTATCATCTTACACCCGAAAATTACCTAGCTTCTGCCAAAAAAGCGTTGGCGGTTGCCCAAACCATGGGAACTAAAGTCGTTCTCATCAGCACGTCTGCGGGTGCCGGATTGTCGCTCTATCTGGCATCGCAACATCCTGAGATTCAAGCATTGGTGTTGTACTCGCCAGCCATTCGGCTCTATGACGACAAATCAACCCTGATCAACGGACCTTGGGGAAAACAGATTATGAAACAGCTCATAGGATCAGAGTATCTGGACTTTCCGCGTAAAAACCAGTTGGAAGAACAATACTGGTCAAATCACTACCGCATCGAAGGGCTGATCACGCTGCAAAGTTTTATGGAAGAGGCTCTTAACCAAGATACGTTTGCCAAAGTGAAATGCCCGGTATACATGGCTTATTACTACAAAAACGAAGAAGAACAGGACAAGGTGGTTTCGGTAGCCAAAATGCTGGAAATGTTTGACCAACTGGGAACTCCCGCCGACCAGAAACGCAAAGAAGCTTTCCCCAAAACCGGGCACCACGTCATTGCCTCTTACATTCGCTCCGGTGACTGGAAAGGCGTGCAGGCCGGAACGGTCCGCTTTCTGGAAGATGTCGTGCAGCTGCAACCCATTGACAGTGAGACAAAAATAGTATCGCTGGAAAAGTAAAAACCTCTGCTTCGTCAACTGCATTGGCAAAGATCAACTGTACCAACGGTGTTGCTTCCATGGTTTTATCGTTTATGACACCACGCAAACCGAACAATTCTTCATCTTTTCTTAACACACTACCTGGCTTTTTTTCATTTTTGCGATTCATCTTGCGTTTCCACTTCAAACTGATGTTACGTATGAAACGCTTTTACCAGACTGCGCTTTTCCTGTTCTGTTCTATGACCCTTCATGCACAATCGCCCTTCGACTGGCAGGCACACCGCGGCGGCCGGGGCATCATGCCCGAAAACAGCCTTCCGGCCTTCCAGAAAGCCCTGGAACTGGGCGTCACCACACTTGAGCTCGACGTGGTCATCAGCAAAGACAAACAGGTGGTGGTATCGCACGAACCGTTTTTTTCAGCCGATATTTGTCGGGATGCGCAAGGCAATGACGTGACCAAAGACAAGGAAAAATACAACATTTACCAGCTTACCTACGAACAGATCCGTTCGTTTGATTGCGGCTCCCGTGGCAATGCAAATTTTCCCGAACAACAGAAGCAGCCTGCCCGCAAACCATTGCTCAGCGAGGTGCTGCGACTGGCCGAGCAGTATTGCCAGGAGAAAAAGCTACCGCCTGTACAGTACAACATTGAAATCAAAAGCACTCCTGCGGGAGACAATATTTTTCACCCGGAAGTGGCCGAATTCTCAGAACTGGCTTACCAGATCATTCAGAAACACGTTCCGCTCAATCGGGTCATTCTGCAGTGTTTTGATTTCAGGGTTCTTAAATACTGGCGACAACACCATCCGGACGTGGCCTTGGCTGCGTTGGTTTCGAATACAAAAACGGTAGAGAAAAACTTGCAAGAGATTGGGTTCACACCGCAGATCTACAGCCCTTATTTCAAACTGCTGACCGACAAAAACAAAGTCGAAGACATTCACCGTTTGAATATGAAGCTCATTCCCTGGACAGTGAATGAAGTAGCGGATATGCAAAAGCTCAAGGACTGGGGAGTGGACGGCATTATCACCGACTATCCGGATCGCATACAAAAAGTTAGGTAAAAACCACTAATATTCCACAAAACAGCGAAACAAATGCATTTTACGGAGGTTACCATCCTCTCATCATCAGGCATTAAGGAAACAAAAGATATAGTTTGACGATTGGGCGCAATACTATTTTCTATCGACTGTTTACCACTTCCTGTATGCAAGAAGCATTTTTACACTTTCTTTGGCAATTTCAATATTTTGATAAGTCCAGGTTACAGACCGCCGACGGACGTCCCATCCAGGTAATCAAACCAGGGGTTTGGAACACCAATGCCGGGCCCGACTTTACCCAAGCCCGGGTGGTGGTGGGAGGCCTGGAATGGGCCGGCAATGTGGAACTGCATCTTCGGTCGTCAGACTGGCAGCAGCACCGCCATCAGCATGACCAGGCCTATGACAACGTCATTCTGCACGTGGTCTGGGAATACAACCAGCCCATCCGCTATGCCGATGGCACCGAAATACCGGTCGTCACACTTCAGCCGCACACGGACAAAAGCCTGATTACCAAGTATGAATTCCTACTCAAGAATCTGGCCCCGATTCCGTGCGTTTCTCAGTTCAGGTCTGTCAAAGATATCCACAAGCGGCAGGCATTGGACAAGGCCCTGATGAACCGGGTACAGGAAAAAGCGGTGCTGGTGAAAGAGCTGTACCAGAAGAATCAGCAAAATTGGGAAGAAACAGCTTACCAGTTGCTGGTCCGCAACTTTGGGTTCAAAATCAACAGTGATTCCATGCTGGCCCTGGCCCAGTCCCTGCCGCTCAAAATCCTGCACAAACACGCAGACTCGTTGTTGCAACTGGAAGCGTTGCTGTTTGGTCAGGCAGGGCTTATACCTAGCCACAGCGAAGACGCGTATGTGCAGTCGTTGCAGCGGGAATACCAGTTTCTGAAACACAAGTATACTCTGGAAAGCCCAGTTACCGGCAGCCAGTGGAAATTCCTGCGGTTACGTCCGGCCAATTTCCCCACGCTGCGCATTGCTCAGGTAGCGGCATTGCTCCATCAGAAAAAATTTCTTTTCTCTTCTCTTCTGTCCTTACAGAAGCCTGAGGAAATACTATCGCTGATGGAGGTAAAACCCTCCGCTTACTGGCACGAACATTATCATTTTGGGAAAAGCAGCAAGCACGAAGGCAATCTGGGAAAAGATAGCCAGCACAACATACTTATCAATAGTGTGGTGCCATTGCTGACAGCCTATGCCGAAATCCGTAACGAGCAGGAATACATCGAACGGGCCGTTTCGCTATTGGAAGTGATGCCCCCCGAGGATAACAAAATCACTCGTTTGTGGAAAGACAGTATGGGCTTGCCGATCAACAATGCCTTTGATTCACAGGCCTGCCTGGAACTGTACAATCGTTTTTGCAGCGAACGGAAATGTCTGATGTGCCCTGTCGGAGTGGCTCTTCTGAAATAATTGCATCCGGATTTCTTTCCTGAAACGGAAACCGGGTTTTCGGATTTAGAAAGATACTATTTCTTCCTTGCCATTCGACCCTACCCCGGATTCTCCACCTATGAGGAAATCGCCTTTGTAGAACGCGCGACCGGTTGTGCCATCATTGTCTTGTATAGCCGAAGTAACTTCTCCGGATTCACCCGGATATGAGCCTGGTTGCGCTCTGTAAACGACAGATTGCTGGTATCTTCTCCCAGCGGCTCGCCCACCATATAATAATAATTGCAATGTCCGTGAGCAGCCAGGCTGTAATTGGAAACTTCCGGATAATCGTACGGAAAAATCTCCAGTACCTGTGTACCGGGTTTGGCAAACAAAATGTTGTGCAGTGCTGAACCGTGTACCCCGGCAATCACGCGCGCCTGACTGAAAATACGGGCCTGTTCCCGGATGCTCCGGCCTTCCATGGTCACAAAGACAAACCCCTGCGGTTCGAGAACCGCTTTGATCTCTGGCAAATTCAGCTCGCGGCGGGCCGTTACATTGCCGCGCATCACAAAGATTTTGTCAGCAAAAACAGCAGAACCGTCTGAAGGTTGCTGCACAGCCGCTGCCAGGGTTTGCTTCAGAAACTGATAGCAGTGCTCATCCATATCAATCCCGTTGCGAATATCATTCACCTTATCGATGTCGCGGTATTTCATGGCAATCAGCGAACGGTCGGCACGGCACGGGTAATTGATGATCTGCTTCGGATCAAGATCCATAAGCCTGCACATTTCATTCAGAAAGCCAGGAATGGGACAGTCGCCCATGTAGTAATAATCGATGTTGTCTTTGCCAAACAAATCCCAGTAGGCGCGCAGCATCGGTAGTTGCAACTGAATCCAGTGCCCGTAATGATTAGGGACCGTATTGGAAAGGTACGCCACCGTGCCTTTGATCTTTGGCGGGTCGAGCAGGTATTCATGCTGGATCGGCAATTCGGCAAAAGGCACTTTGGCTTCGTAAATGACCCGGTTGGCATCATCAAGCAAATGATTGTGCTGAAACGAAAAGCCTGGATTGACAATATCGAGTGCCACAGCTTCGTAATGTGTGGGTTCGGTTGGGAACGCAAAGCTACGGTAACTGAAGCCTTCCTCATCGGGCAAACAACGCGGCTGCATGGAAGGCCGCTTGCCTTTCCGATAATAGGAATGGATGGACACATCCGGGCGTGTGCCATAGGCATCTTTCGCGCAGTCAAGTGACAGGCCTACTGCTTCAGTAGGTTTGGGTTTGCGGAGTAGCTTGTTTACCGTTTTTTTAAGCTTTCGTTCAACTTTTTGCTGAATATAATCTAAAGAATAACTTTTCATCATGGAACTCCATTTTATGTACCGATTTTAATGAATCTTCATTGAGGCAATAAATTGCGAACAAAAATTTTTTACGTATATGTGAAAAATATGTTCCTCGAAAGTACCAATAAAAGCAAAAACGCGCCGATATCCGCAAAGATCTCGACGCGTTTATATAAGAAGTTAGAAAATTACTATTTCCCCTTACGCAGGCCTGTGCCTGGGTAGGATTACAGATTGACCGTTTCCTGCTTTTGTGTGGAGAGAATCCCCATTTCGCGGCACAAACGAATCAGTTTTTCCGGATTGACCAGGATATCAACTTCGTTACGGGACTGGTAGTCAGTGAGTATCGGCCGCTGTGGCAAGGGATCGCCAATCATATAATGATACTCACAGCCGCTGTAATTGGTAATGATATAGTTGGAAGCCTCAAAATAATCATAAGGGAAAATCTCAACAACCTTTGTGCCCGGACGGGAAAAAAGTGTATTGTGCAAAGCCGAGCCATGAACCGATACGATGACATCGGCATTGCCAAAAATGTCAGCTTCCTGCTGCATCGTCTTGCGTTCCATCGTGATGAATTCGAATCCGTACGGCTCTAGCGCAGCTTTGATGGCCGGCATATTCAGTTCCCGGCGAAAACGAACGTTGCCACGCATGACAAACAGCTTTCTGCCATAGTTGCTGGACTTGGGCTGAAACAGGTGCTTTTGCATGAACTGATGACTGTGAAAGTCCAGCTCAAAACCTGTGCGCAGCGAATTCACCTTATCGATGTCGCGGTATTTCATGGCAATCAGCGACCGGTCGGCACGGCACGGGTAATTGATGATCTGGTCGCGTCGGATACCCAGCTTGGCAAACGATTCCTCTACAAAATCGGCAATAGGGCATTCGCCAACGTAATAATAGTCAATATTCTCTTTGCCAAATGTTTCCCAATAGGCCAGCAAAATGGGCAACTGTGTTTGCAGCCAATGTCCGTACTGGTTGGGAACGGTATTGGAAAAGTACGCTACTGTGCCTTTGATCTTTGGCGGGTCGAGCAGGTATTCGTGCTGGATCGGAAGTTCGTCAAACCGGATGCGAGCCTCGTAAATAGGCCGGTTTTGGTCGTCCACCAGATGATTATACTGAAAGCTGAACTTCGGATCACGGACATCCAGCAGGACGGCATCGTAGTCGGCGGCGACCTTCGGGAAGGTGGAAGTGTATCCTTCAAATGAGGCATCTTCAGGCAAGTGCTGGGCAGGCTTCAAGGCAAAATCATTTTTCCGAAAAAAATGATGTATCGTCACATCACTCCGCGAACCGTAAGCCGCCTGCGCATTTTCCAGTGACAAGGCAACCATGCTGGTGGGCCGGGGCTTGCCAGACAAAAAATGATATGTTTTTTTTAATTTCTTGGTAATCTTCTTGGTAATCTTCTTAGTTTGCATAGATAGTCATGATACTATTGTGCTGTTACACAATTTGTTGTACATATATCTTTTAGTGACTCCAGGAAAAAAAAGTAATCAGGCAATTTTAAAGTTTTTTCCCCAGACTAGGCAATGACCTGAACCTGCTTTTTTGTGTTTCCTGTCATGGATGAAAAAGAAAACTGAAACTCAGTGGAAAGTCCGGCTTGCGCAGTTGCGTGCACTTGCATGAGCAGGGTTTTTGTTTCTTTTGTTATACTATTTTTCAATAACTCAGTACAAATACGCATCTTAGCAGCGCAAGTTAAGCATTTCCAAGATTTATTTTAAAGAAGACTACGCAAAAACATTGAATGCGCTTAAATTGGATTATCTGATTATCGGACAGGGTTTGGCGGGATCGGTATTGGCTTTGTCCTTGCTCGAAAAACAACAAAATGTAGTTATCCTTGCTGACCCGGCCACCCCTGCCGCCTCAGCCGCCGCTGCCGGCTTGTTCAATCCCATTACCGGTCGCCGGATGAACAAGACGTGGCTGGCAGATCAGTTGTTTCCTTTTCTGGAAAAATACTATACCCGGCAGGAGCAAAACCTGGCCCAGTCTTTTTTTTATCCAAAAACGATCTACCGGCCTTTTGTCTCGCTGGAGGAGCAAAACACGTGGATTGCCGAAACGGCTCATCCCGATATCGCTCATTTTGCCCAAGTCGGCACAGCTACCGCCGCGTTAGCCTCGGCCATTTACCAGCCTTATGGCGGCATGTACATCCAGCACGCCGGCTACCTAGATGTAAGGGCATTTGTGCAAGCCAGCCGAACGTATTTCCAACAGCAGCAGGTATACCGGGAAGAAGTCTTTGAATCTGAGAAGTTGCAGGTTTTCGATGACCATGTGAAGTACGGGGTTTTGTCGGCCCGGAAGATACTATTTTGTGACGGACCGCATGCGGTGAACAATCCTTTTTTCAACTGGTTGCCGTTCCGGCCGGTCAAAGGCGAAGTCCTGCACCTGGCCATCGACGATTTTTTGACGGATTATATTATCAATCAGCATTTATTCGTTATACCTCTGCCCAATGGAACCTACCGGGCCGGTGCCACCTACAACTGGCGAAACCTGGACTGGCATCCAACCGGAACCGGTGCCCACGAACTGCTCGACAAAGTATCCAAACTGATACAGCGGCCGGTGCAGGTGCTCGACCACTGGGCGGGCATCCGGCCCGCTACCGCAGACCGCCGCCCGCTGGTGGGCATACATCCCAGACACACAGCAGTCGGTTTTTTTGGTGGAATGGGTAGCAAAGGTGTTTCACTGATACCGTATCTGGCACAACATTTTACTGATTATTTGGTATTTCAAAAGGAAATCATGCCTGAAATCAACATTAATCGCTATATTTCGTTGTATAAAAATAAATAGTATGTACTACGTTTACCGTTTTTAATAAAACAGTTTGAATGGTAAAAATCAGAAGCAAAACACCGGGTTGCCAAAATCTGAAACATGCCTGCCAATAGGCGGAGATCTGTTTTTATTGCCTGATATTTATCAATCGAATTAAACCTGTAGGTTCTGTAAACTTACAAGTCGCAACGGCAAACGCAAACCACAGTAATAATTCTGTACTTTATGAAGTCTGCCTTTCGGATGCTGTACATAGCATCATTTTTAGTTTTCTTTGTTTCAAACGGATGGTCACAAACAGCACTGGATGTTTTTGGGAAAAACCGGATTCAGTACAAGCAGTTTAACTGGAAAGTGATTACCACGACCAACTTTGAAGTATATTACTACCAGGAAGGGAATGAGATGGCGTACTTTGCGGCCCGGCATGCCGAATCGGATTTTGACCGCATCGCCGACCTGCTTGGATACACGCCTTATTCCAAAACCAAGATATTTGTCTACAATTCCATTCTGGACCTGCAACAAAGCAACGTAGGCCTAAACAACGACATGGTCCTTATCGGCGGCCAGACCAACTTTGTCAAGTCGCGCATTGAGATTCCCTATACCGGCAGCGCGGTTGATTTCAAACGTGAACTGAGCCTGGGCATTTCTCGCATGTTCATCACGGAGATGATGTTCGGGGGCAGTCTGAAAGACATGGTGCAAAGTTCGTATCTGCTAACGTTGCCCGAGTGGTTTGTTTCGGGAGCGGCAGCCTACGTGGCTGAAGGGTGGGGTGCAGAGATGGATGACTACATGCGCGACCTGATTGTGCATAAGAACATTCGCAAACCTTCCAGTCTGGAAGGCGAAGAAGCTACCCTGGTGGGCCAGTCCATCTGGAATTACATAGCCGAACGTTACGGCCGGGCCAACATATCCAACATTCTGAACCTGACCCGTATCATCCGGAATGAAGAAAGCAGTATTGTCAGCACGCTCGGGGTGTATCCGTACAGCGGCTTTCTGAAGGAATGGCGCAACTTTTACACTTCCATGAATGCGCCAATCGTGAACAGCTATACCATGCCCCACGAAGATATACGCATGCGCAAAAACAAGCGAAACCGCTTTGGGTACCACCAGATAAAAATCAGTCCCAATGGTCAATGGGTAACCTACTCCGAAAACTACCGGGGCCGCTACCGGGTATTTGCCAGGAACATTAAAACAGGCAATCGGCTACCTCTTATGTCAGGCGGGTATCGCACCATCAATCAGCGCTTCGACCAACAGATTCCGCTGATCGGCTGGCGCAACAACAACCAGGTAGTGGTGGTTCACGGCAAGGAAGGCGAATATGTGGTGAGTATATATGACCTGAACAAAAAATTCTATAACCGTCTTGTCAACCGAAAACTGTTGAAAAGCTTTGTGCAGGTGAAAGACTTCGACGTTTCGTCCGATGGCAAAACCATGGTCATGAGTGCGGTACGCAATGGCAAGAATGACATCTATCTGTACGATATCGGGCGGGGGGCTGTATCGCCGGTCACGGATGACCTGTATGACGATCTGAATCCGCACTTCATTGGTGAAACGGCAAACTCCTTCGTGTTCAGCTCAAACCGCATCAGTGACTCGTTGAAAGTGGACCGGGGTTCTTATCAGTCGATTGTGAATCCGTTGGATTTGTTTGTTTATGACGCTTCTCAATCCAACGCAGTCCTGCAACGAATAGTAAATACGGCCGGCAACGAAACACAAACCGTGGTGGATGGTGACAATATTTACTTCCTGAACGATCTGACGGGCATCAACCAGCTGTACCGCTATAACACCACCAATCGCAGTGTGCAGCAAATGAGCTTTTTCCGGCAAAACTTGCGAACCTACGACCTTCGGCAGGCGGACAGCAGCATGGCCTATACCATTCTGGACGACCGGCGCGAGTTTGCGGGTTACACCCGCCGTTTGGATTTTTCGACGGCCAAGCCCGTGTTTCAGACCAAGCGAAGCGAGCTGCTGATCGACAAGATAGATTTGAGCAAAAATACCACGCCTACCGAAGCACAAAGCTCACAACCACAAACACTTCCGCCCGCCAAAACCAATCAGGAACTTGTACTGGAACCGGGTGAGATAGATACCGACAATTACGAGTTCGATGCGGATACCAAAAAACAAACCGGCAAAGACCAAACCCGCAGCATTGTAGCCACTGTAAACGAAGCAGGCAGCAACAACCGGAAGCAGAACCTGCAGATCAACGGTCCGTCAGGTTACCAGCAGCGGTTTACCATTGACAATGCCGTTACTTCGTTTATCATCGATCCGTTGCGGAAACCCAACGGACTCGGCTTCACTTTTGACGTGGAAATGAACGAAATTCTGGAAGACCACAAGCTGAAAGGCGGTCTGACGGGATTTGTTGATCTGGCCAGCAGCAATTTTTACGGTGAATACCAGTACCTGAAACGGAGAGTCGATTTTGGAATCCGTTACGATAAAAAGACGTTTTATTTCAACCGGGCCCTGTCAGAAACCTACACGCAGCGCTACAATCTGCACCAGATCCAATTGCTGGCATCGTATCCTTTGAGTGTCTCCAGCCGGGTAACATTGGCACCCACCCTGATGTATACGCGTTTTGTAGAAGCCCGTTTCAATACAGGTTCGGCGCCACCCATCGCTACGACAGGTTATGCCGGGTTCCGGGCCGAATATGTTTTTGATAATACTTCCCTCAACGGTCTGAACATGATGGAAGGAACCCGCATTCGGGTTCAGTATGAAAACTACGCAGGCATTGCCGACTCACAGGCCAATGTCAATGCGGGTTCGCGGAGCTTTAGCAATATCAATATAGATGTAAGGCATTACCAGAAAGTACACCGTGACATCATACTGGCAACCCGCCTGGCATATGGGCAATTTGCGGGTCGTGCGGCCAAGCAATACCTGCTGGGCGGAATGGACAACTGGGTATTCAATGAACGTGATTCCCGTCCGGTTGACGATCCGTTGCTGATTACCCAAGGCGTTGACAACCGTGACATCTTGTTTACCAAACTGGCAACCAACATGCGAGGCTTCCCTATCAATAAACTTTCGGGAAATTCGTTCCTTTTACTCAACGCAGAGTTGCGGTTGCCACTGATCCGATATTTCTACCGGGGTCCCATCACGTCAAATTTCTTCAAGAACCTGCAATTTGTGGGCTTCTCCGACATCGGCACGGCGTGGACGGGTTCATCACCGTTTAGCCGACAAAACAGCTTGAACACTACCGTTGCCGAAAACGGGCCGTTCCGTGCAGTGGTTACCAACTTCAAGAATCCATTCCTGATCGGGTATGGTGCCGGAGCCCGTACCCTGCTTTTTGGTTATTACTTCAAATTTGACGTAGCCTGGGGCGTCGAAGATTTCGTAGTTAATCCCAGTCCGCGGTATTACCTGACCCTGGGTTACGATTTTTAAGTAACCTTACCACATAAAAACGCCTGCTCAATTCTGATTGAGCAGGCGTTTTTATGTGGTAAGGTCCTGTTTTTGACAAACATTTAGGATGTACGAAGAAACCCCAGACTACAAGTTACATTTTGCCTGTCAATTTGTCCGAGTCAGCAATTTTATTCCTCATGTGCCTTTTTGGAGCACAGGTTCCAGCACCTTCCACACATTTTCAGCCACCAACCGGTGTCCTTCGGCAGTGGGATGAATACCATCCGTCTGATTAAGTGAGGCAATTCCAGCCACCCGATCCAGCAGAAAGGGAATCAGCGTAGCCTGGTTCTTTTCGGCTAGCTCTGGAAAAAGTTTCCGGAAATCTGTGGTATACTTTTGTCCCAGGTTAGGCGGCATTTGCATGCCAGCAATCACCAGTCGGGTAGCCGGATTGCGGGTTTTTACCGTATCCAGAATGGCTTGAAGATTTTTGCGGGTATCGGTCAGCTCCACGCCTCGCAGACCGTCATTGGCGCCCAGTTCCAGTACAAATACATCCACCGGCTGGCGTAGCACCCAACTGATGCGCGCTTTCCCTCCGGCCGAAGTTTCGCCACTGAGCCCGGCATTGACAACGGTATACGGCAGTTGCAGGGAATCGATCTTCTTCTGGATCAGCGACGGAAACGCCTGCGCCGGATCCAAGCCATACCCGGCCGTCAGGCTGTTGCCGAAAAACAAGATGGTTTTGGTTTTGGCAGGGATAGTATTTTGGGCAGCGCTGTCCACCGGTTGCTCCGGCGTCGCGGTTGACTGCTGTTCTTTTGCGGAAGGCTGGCACGAAAACCCCAGCAACACCCAAAAGGCGACAAGAAAAGGATAAACGGTGTTTTTGAAGGTTGACATTTGAACTGTTATCAGTTTTTGGTGTTAAATTAAGCAAGTAAAACAAGTCCTGATACACAAGAGAACTTGTGAAAAGTAAATCAAATAACGCTAAAAAAGTTTCGTTCCCTAAAAATTTCCGGGTTTTGGAATCGTCTTTCCCACTAAGCAGGTTTTGCTAATCGGAAAGATACTATTTTCAAAGGTATTTTTTGGGTTCAGTCATCCTCGTACCATTCCATTCTATGTCCATTCTCCGTGTAAAAGACTTGACCAAGTCGTATCAAAGCGGCGGCCGCACCCTGACGGTCCTCGAACAAGTGAGTTTCGAATTGCAACCAGGCGATACGTTTTCCATTGTAGGTCCATCGGGTAGTGGCAAAACCACACTGCTGGGCTTGTGTGCCGGCCTCGACCGGTCATCGTCGGGCAGTGTATACCTGAACGATATCTGCCTGGATACGCTCTCGGAAGACCAGCGTGCCGCCGTCCGGAACGAACACGTAGGATTTATTTTTCAGAATTTTCAGTTGTTGCCTACCCTTACGGCTCTGGAAAACGTGATGGTTCCCATGGAGTTACGCGGCTTACGCAACGCACGCAACTACGCACAGGAGCTTTTGGAGCGGGTTGGCTTAGGACAGCGGGGCCATCATTACCCGACGCAACTGTCGGGGGGTGAACAGCAGCGGGTTTCGTTGGCAAGGGCGTTTTCAAACCGCCCCAAGATACTGTTTGCCGATGAACCTACGGGAAACCTGGATGATGAAACCAGCGACAAAGTAGAAAAGCTGTTGTTTGATCTCAACCGCGAAAACGGCACCACGCTGGTACTTGTCACGCATGATCTGGAACTGGCCGCCAAAACGCAACGCATTATCCGCATCAAGGGCGGCAAAGTAATTGCCGATAGCCAGGCTGTAGATGCGTAAGCGTCACCAGTCGACAGAAAAATAGTAGGCTTCTTCAATAAAAAAGCCCTCCCCGTTGCCGGGGAGGGCTTTTTTATTAGTTAGTATGCTTAGTCTTTCTTACGGTTTCTTTCCGTAGAATCCTGCACAATGATGTCCGTCTCACGGGATGGCAGGGCATCGGTATTGTTTTCAAACACCCGGTTCTGACGCTTGTAGTTGTCAGTAGCGGTCAATGGATTGGTCACTGTTTCTACACCTCTGCCTGGTGCAACTACTACCACTTCACTTTGCTCGCTTTGCGGGTTTTTGTAGTTGCGTTGTACTTTGGCCACTTTGGTGCGCTGCGTTTGCGCAGGTACCACTTTTGTTTTACTACTTTGTGTAAGACCATACGGATGCTTGTAGTCACCTGACGTTTGTGCTTGCACTGTTATGGTTGCGGCCAGCAAAAGACCTGATATAGCTAGGATCGTTTTCATAATTTAATAATTAAAAGTTAAATACAATTTTATAACGAGATTGATTTTGCAATTGTTTCGTAAAACACATAAAAAATCAGTCCAATGTCAAATATTTCTTCGTTTTTTTAATAAAAACAAATACATACTTGCCAAAATTGTGCCAAAAAATCATCTTTTCCACATAAAAAGCAATTTCTAATCATTTTCTAATCTCATTCAAAAAATTAAAAAAATACAATTTTTGACTACTTAGTAAAAACTACTCAAAAAGAACACATGAGTATCTTAAACGAAGGGCGAATCAAAAATTAACCTTCCTTTATGTCAAAATGAGGCGAAAAAAGAACGGCAAACGGAAATTTACCCAAAGCAGAAACCAAACTGCCTTTCAACTCTTATTCGACCTGTTTTGCACACGTAACTGAAAAAAATAATATGCAACGCTGATATGGCTTGATGGAAGGCAATCCAAAAAGCCTGTTGCTCAGGGAACAACAGGCTTTTTGGATCGAAGAATCAAAAAACTTGTGAGGGTTATTTTTGGGTAAGTTCGGCTACAGCCTGTCGGAACTGATTTCCACGGTCTTCGTAGTTGCGGAACAGATCGAAGCTGGCGCAGGCTGGGGAAAGCAATACAACATCGCCGGGCTGGCCGAGTTGCAAACCTAACTGGATGACTTCTTGGACACGCTGGCTCTGGTAAATGGCAGGTACTTTTCCAGTAAAGAAAGATACTAATTTCTCATTGTCCTTACCCAGGCAAACCAGCGCCTTCACTTTCTGTTTTACCAACGTTTCAATCTGGGTGTAGTCATTGCCTTTGTCCACGCCGCCGGCAATCCAGATCAACGATTCTTTGGCAAAACTGCCCAAGGCGTAAAAAACAGAGTCGACATTGGTGGCCTTTGAATCATTGATGAAGGTGATGCCGTTGATGACGCCTACATTCTCGAGGCGGTGCGGAGCATTGGTAAACGTCTGCAATCCGGCTTTGATTGATTCTTCGGAAAGGCCGAGAATCCGACAGGCTTGGATGGCACACAAGGCATTGAACAAATTGTGTTTCCCTTTCAGCAGAATCTCCTCTGGTGTGAACGTAACCGGTTTTTGCTCCCAAACCGATACTATTTGCGAATCGTCGGCGTAACCAGCAGCTGGCTGCTGACGCAAACCTTCGTTTACGCTTTCGGCAACGGCTACCGGAACCGTTTGCGGGGTTAGTTCGGCGGCCGAGCCATACGCATCCGTAATCTTGTTCATCACGCCCGGATCAACCGCGTTGTAAATGAAATAATCCTCCACTGTTTGTGACTGAATAATGCGAAACTTGGACGCCACGTAGTTTTCAAACTTATACTCGTAGCGATCCAGGTGATCAGGAGTGATATTGGTCAGGATCGAAATATACGGTTTGAACTGATAGCAGTTGTCCAGTTGAAAACTGCTCACTTCCAGCACGTAGTAATCAAACATATCTTCCACAACCAGTTCGGCGAAACTGTGGCCCACATTACCCGCCAGTCCCACGTTCAGACCGGCTTCTTTCAGCAGGTGATACGTGAGCAAGGTGGTGGTAGTCTTGCCGTTTGAGCCGGTGATGGCGATTAGTTTGGCATTGGTATAGCGGGCCGCAAATTCAATTTCTGAAATGACCGGAATTTTTTTGGCCTTCAGCTTCTGAACAATCTCCACTTTGTCGGGGATGCCGGGGCTTTTCACCACCTCGTCCGCATCCAGGATCTGCGCTTCGGTGTGGATTTCTTCTTCAAATAATATCCCCGCAGCAAGCAAAACCTCCCGGTAGCTATCGTGCAATTTTGCTTTGTCCGACAAAAAGACCTCAAAGCCTTTTGCCTTGGCCAGTAATGCGGCTCCGACGCCGCTTTCGCCACCACCTAAAACAACAATCTTCATAATGAAATCAGAAAGAATAAACGAACGTTTGGAACTACCGCAATTTCAGTGTGGCAATGCTGAATACCGCCAGGATAATGGCAATGATAAAAAACCGGATCACAATTTTAGACTCGTGATAGCCTGTTTTCTGGAAATGATGGTGCAGTGGCGCCATCTTGAACAGCCGGTGTTCGCGGGCATATTCGATTCCGCGCCGTCGTTTCTGGTACTTAAAGTAATATACTTGCAAAATCACCGATAAGCTTTCGGCCAGAAAAACGCCGCAGAAAATAGGAATCAACAGTTCTTTTCGTACAATCAGCGAGATTACGGCAATTACTCCGCCCAAGGTCAGGCTACCCGTATCACCCATGAACACCGATGCCGGATAGGAATTGTACCACAAAAAACCGACACAGGCTCCCACAAAGGCCGCACAGAAAATCACCAACTCGCCAAGGTTGGGTATGTACATGATTTTGAGGTAGTTGGCAAAAATGGCATTACCCGACAAATACGCAAACAGCCCCAGCGTGAGGCCGATAATCGCTGACGTGCCGGCGGCTAGTCCGTCAATGCCATCAGTGATGTTGGCTCCGTTAGAAACGGCGGTAATGATGAAAATGGCAACCAACACATATACTGCCCACTCGTACTCATGCGGCACAAATGGCAGGATTTTACCGTAATCAAGTTCATTATTTTTAAAGAAGGGTACCGTGGTGATTACCGATTTCACATCGTGGTAAGGCGTCGCTGCTACGTTATCGTAATTGATGCGTCCCTCGTATTTCCGAATGACTACGCTATCATTAAAGTATAGCGTGAGGCCGATAATCAGCCCCAGACCTACCTGACCTACCACTTTGAACCGTCCGCTGAGACCTTCTTTGTTCTTTTTGAAAACCTTGATATAATCGTCCAAAAACCCAATCAAACCCAACCATATAGTACTGATAATCAATAATATAATATAGATATTATCCAGCCGAGCAAACAGTAGAACAGGCAGCAGAATGGCACCAATAATAATAAAGCCGCCCATGGTCGGCGTTCCTTTTTTTTCCATTTGCCCTTGCAGCCCCAGGTCACGGATGGATTCACCGACCTGTAGACGCCGCAACAGGTTGATGAGCCGTTTGCCATAGATGGCTCCTACGGACATGGCAATGATCAGTGCCATGCTGGCCCGAAACGAAAGGAAACGGAACACACCCGCTCCAAAAAAATCAAACTGTTTGTCGAGGTAATCAAAAAGATAGTAGAGCATTGAGCAATAATAAAGTAGCTGACGTATGAATGATGCAACCGGACAAAAATTGTAAGTCAAGCCATAGCATGCAAGACAACCGACAAAAGTGATGCGTTGGATGGCAGTTCCTTCCGGGGAGTCTTTGGTTTTACGCTCTAACTTACATGTAACCTGTATAGCTGATTTTCAGATAAAAGATACGGAAAGCGCGGGTTTTGGTTCCTGCAAGGATACTATTTTTCTACTTGGGCAAAGGCTTCGGTCAGGATTTTTTTGTCATCAAACGAATGTTTGACACCTTTCACTTCCTGGTACGTTTCGTGGCCTTTGCCGGCTATCAGAATAATATCTCCCGGCTGAGCCAAACCCACCGCTGTGGCGATGGCTTCTTTGCGATCCACAATAACCTGCACGCGGCTCCGGTCGGTAATCTTTACGCCCTTTTCCATATCCGCCAGAATGGCTTCGGGCTCTTCAAACCGCGGGTTGTCAGAGGTGAGCAACGCCCAGTCGCTGAGTTTGCAGGCTATTTCGGCCATGACGGGACGTTTGGCCGCATCACGGTTGCCACCGCAGCCGACCACCGTAATCACCCGGCCGTTTTCTTTCAGTTCCTGAATGGTTTCGAGCACATTTTCCAGCGCATCGGGCGTATGGGCATAGTCGACAATGCCAATAATGCCACTATCCGACCGCACCTGGTCAAAACGGCCTGGCGCGGGCAGTACATCCGAAAGTTGCACCAGAACCTCTTCACTGGCTTCGCCCAGCAGCACAGCCGTAGCATACACACCCAATATATTGTAGGCGTTGAATTCGCCAATCAGCTTGAACCACACTTCTTTGTCTTCCAATTCCATTTGCAGGCCGTGCAAACTGTTGGCAATCAGCCGGCCTTTGAAAGGAGCCGGATTGACCAGTGAAAAACTGGATTTCTGAGCGGCTGTATTCTGCAACATCACCAGCCCACGCTTGTCGTCCAGATTGACCAGCGCAAAAGCTGACGCGGGCAGCTCGTCAAACAGTTTTTTCTTGGCTTTGATGTAATTATCGAATGTCTGGTGAAAATCCAGGTGATCGTGCGTGATGTTGGTGAAGATGGCACCGGTCAGTTGCAGACCCGCCATGCGTTCCTGCACAATGGCATGCGAACTGGCCTCCATGAACGCATGCGTACAGCCGGCCGCCACCATATCGGCCAGCAACGCGTTCAGGTTGATGGCATCGGGCGTGGTGTGCGTGGCCTCCACGGGTCTGTCGTCGATGTAATTCCGTACAGTGGAGAGCATTCCGGTGCGGTAACCCAGTTTCCGAAACAACTGGTAGAGCAGCGTAACGGTAGTGGTCTTGCCGTTGGTACCCGTCACCGCTACCAATTTCAGTTTCCGGGAAGGATTGCCGTAAAAACTGGAGGCCAGGAAACCCAGCACCTTGGCGCTATCGGCCACCTGCACGTAAGTAACTCCCGCCGCCTGGTTTTCGGGCAGGTCTTCACACAGCACGGCTACCGCGCCCGACTCGACAGCTTTGGCAATAAACTGATGGCCATCGGTTTGGGTGCCCCGCACCGCTGCAAACAAGCTTCCGGGCTGCACCTGGCGCGAATCGAGGCAGAGTTTGGAAATATCGCGATTGAGATCGCCGGAAACCGTACGAACGGATGTGCCTTGCAGAAGTTGAGAAAGTAAAGCGGCCAAGAGTTATGAAGTTTGTGGAATGAAGATTTACAGGAAATTGCGGCAAAAATAGTATCTTTTTCGGAGCTAAAACCAACTTTTTTACCGAATCCGCTGCCGGAGTGTACATCGCGGCAAATAGTATGTCCGAAAAAGCAAATACCTCCGGCATCCGTACCGGCCATCAGTCATAAAACAATCCCCAGTCATCGGGAATGTCATTGGATTTGTCAAAGCCGTTGACCCATTCCACAAACAGTACCCGGAACTCCTCGATGGTGTCCCGCAGTATTTTTAAATCGGCGGGATCGGCCAGTTTTTCGGCTTTCACCAGCGAGGTTTGCGCCAGTAGCTCGCGCACATGTATCTTGATGATCACCGCATTTTCCATCCGTAAGGTATACAGGTTCCCGCCTTCGGCTCCGGCAATTTTGGGCATCAGAATCGTGGCATTGCCCATCATTTGCCCGCCAATGTGCAGCACATCGTCCTTGTCGTTCATGGTGGCAACAATGGCTTCAGTCAGGTGCAGAATCTCGTCGGCCTTTTTCATCAAAGGCATGTTATGCACCCGGTCGTAGTGTTCCTGCATTTCTTTACGGACTTGCTCGTCGTTCCAGTCTTCTTCGTTAAAATCGTCGAAGTCAAAATCGTCGTCATCATCGTCTAAACTCATAAGCGTAAAGGTAAACGGAGAATTCAGAATTATAAACGCTGATTCAATCCTGGTTTTGGTTTCAAAAAAGGTAGTATCCGGCGATTTCGCAAGGAGGCAGTCAATCTATATTTTCCTGCTCCAGCAATTGGTACGTATCCAGATCCAGTGCCAGTAGCTTGCCAATATTCTGCGTGAGTTTTTTGGCCGCATTACCCGGATACATCATCCGCACCACCGGACCGTAATAACAACCGTTATCCAACGGAATAATATTGCTTCGGGTTTGTATTTTCTGTTGAATAATGGCCAGATCGGTGATTTCGTGGCCGTGAACAATGGTTTTGGAGGTCGGGTTCTGCGCAAACCGCCGCAGCGTGATCATCGCGTTGTAGTCGTCGAGCAGTTGCCCGCTGCTGAACCGGAACCCGGCATGCACCAGGTAAAAATGATCCAGCTCAAAATAGTAGGGCAATGAATTGAAAAAGTGGTTGTAGGCCGGCAGCAGCCGCTTGTGACTGTCCACCAGCCGGCCAAGTTTCTCGGCTTCCAGGATTTGCAAAAAGTATTTCTGGTAAATGCCGGTATGAAAGCCATGATAGTTTTCCAGAAAGTTTTCTTCGTGGTTACCTTTCAACCCGAGCACCTGGTATTCCGCGGCTTGCAATTCCAGGATAAAATCGATCACACCTACGCTATCGGGGCCTCGGTCTATGTAGTCGCCCAGCAGAAACAGCTGGTCGAGAGGCGTTAGTTTGATTTTTTCATGGACCATCGCCTTCAATGTTTTTGCAAACCCGTGTATATCCGAGATTACAAAGCGCCTGCCCATACGGGGATTCTGCAAAACCTGCTGGCTAAACTGGGAATCGGAAGCCATACTGAAAATTTATATGTATTTACCTGCTCGTTTCAAAAACCAACTGGCTCCGGCCAAATCACCACGACACGTACGCTATTTTTTGACATCCAGCCGCCAATCTGGGCTATATACGCAAAATTGTGAATTCGGGTCGTACTTTATTCCTGTAATTCTGCCGTTGGCGTACAAAATCCAACATTTCATCCGATTTGATAGTTCTATATCAAACAAAGTACTATAATTTTGCATCTCCACATACAGCAAAACTCCGCTTTCGTTAACTGATCTCGTTTTTTTAATCAAACCCATACAGTATGAATGTATTTTTTCGACTTGTCTGCGTAGTGGCGAGTGTATTGTTGTTGAGTCAACCAGCATTGGCGCAGGAAAAATTTACGGTCAGCGGCTATGTAAAAGATTCCAAAAGTGGCGAAACCCTCATCGGAGTAGCCGTTTTCGTAAAAGGAACCACCGCCGGCGCACTTACCAATGAATACGGCTTCTACTCGCTCACCATGCCCAGCGGCACCTATACCATTGGTGCTTCGTATGTAGGCTATCAGACCTTTTACAAAGATGTTACGCTGACATCGAATCAGAAGCTGGACGTTGAGTTGGCGGAAGAAGGCGTCCAGTTGCAAGAGGTAGTGGTTACCGCCGAACGGCCTGATGCCAATGTCAAAGATGTTTCCATGAGCGTGAACAAACTGGATATCAAGACTATACAAAAGATTCCAGCCTTTTTGGGCGAAGTGGATGTCATTCGCAGCATTCAGCTGTTGCCGGGTGTGAGTACCATCGGCGAAGGCGCGACTGGCTTCAACGTCCGGGGTGGCAGCATCGACCAAAACCTGGTGCTTATTGATGAAGCGCCGGTATACAACTCGGCACACCTGTTCGGCTTCTTTTCGGTGTTTAACCCCGACATTGTGAAAGATGTGAAGCTGATCAAAGGTGGCATACCGGCACAGTACGGCGGGCGTTTGTCGTCCATTCTGGATGTGCGCACCAAAGAAGGCAATAACAAACGTTTTTCGGGTCAGGGTGGCATCGGAGCCATTTTCAGCCGGTTGTCGCTGGAAGGCCCCATCAAAAAAGACAAGGCCTCTTTTGTCATCGGAGCCCGCCGGTCGTATATAGATGTGCTGGCCAAACCTTTCCTAAACAACGACCTGAAAGGCAGCCAGTTCTATTTTTATGATTTGACAGCCAAGGTCAACTGGATTATTGATCCGAAAAATACCGTGTATTTATCGGGCTACTTTGGTCGCGACGTGTTTGGCTCGCCCGATTTTCGTTTCAGGTGGGGCAGCACCACGGCATCGGCTCGCTGGAATCACCTGTTCAACGACAAGCTATTTATGAACCTGACGGGCTTTTACAGCAATTATGATTACTTCCTGGGCTTTGAGGACAATGTCGAAAAGTCGAAGTTTGATTGGAATTCCAACATCATCAACTACAGTCTCAAGCCTGATTTCACGTATTTTATCAATACCAAAAACACGCTGCGTTTTGGTGCCCAGAGCATCCTGTATGATTTCCGACCCGGCAACGCCGTTGTCACCAGCCAGGAGTTTTCCAATAATATCAGTTTGGATAGCAAATATGCCCTCGAAAGCGGCGTTTATATTGACAACGAACAGAAAATCGGCGAACGGCTGACGTTGCAGTACGGCTTGCGGTATTCGATATTTAGCTACATGGGCTCGGGAGATGCCTATTATTACGACAAAGCGGCGGATGGCTCGCGCCGCCAGCCTGTGGACATCAGGAACTTTGGTTCGGGGGAGACCATCGCCCGGTACGGTAATCTGGAGCCGCGTTTTTCGGCTAATTATTCGATCAATGACCGGAGTTCAGTAAAAGCCAGCTACAACCGTACGGCGCAGTACATTCACCTGGTTTCCAACACGGCCGCTTCTACGCCGCTTGATGTATGGACACCAAGCACCAATAACATCAAGCCGCAATTAGCCGATCAGATAGCCGTGGGTTATTTCCGCAATTTTGATGACAACATCTACGAAGCATCGGTTGAGGCCTATTACAAGGACTTGCAAAACCAACTCGACTACGTGGACAACGCAGATCTGTTGCTGAACCCTAACCTGGAAGGTGATCTGATTCAGGGCATTGGCCGGGCGTATGGTGTCGAGTTTTCGGTGCGCAAAACCCGTGGCCGCACCACCGGCTTTCTAAGCTATACGCTGGCCCGCACCGAACGCAGGCTAGCCGGTACGCCCATCAACCAGGGCGATTGGTTTCCCAACCGCTTTGACCGCCTGCACAACCTGAGTGTCACCGGCGACTACACGATCAATGATCTCTGGAGTGTTTCGGCCAATTTTGTGTACCAGTCGGGTACGCCGATTACGTTTTACACCAACCGTGTGGAATTTCGTGAGCTGCCTACCGTGCCGCTGATTCCGGATGAAAAGCGCAACAACTTCCGCAATCCCGCGTACCACCGGCTCGACTTGTCGGCAACGAAGAAAAACCGCAAGAAAGAGGGTCGTCGTTGGGAGAGCTACTGGGTGTTTTCGGTGTACAACGCATATAACCGCCGCAATCCGTTCTCGATTTATTTCCAGAACAACCCGGATTACAACTATTCTGAGTCCACTAGCGGTGTGCCCAAAACACAGGCCATCCGGTATTCGGTGGTGGGTTCGTTTATCCCGGCGGTTTCGTACAACTTCAAGTTCTGAACCACTGTCAGGAGGCTGGAAAATAGTATTTCCGAAAAAGTAAAAAACCCGGTTGTCATTTAATTGATTTTTTGCATTTCCATATGAAACTCATACCAAAATTTTTAATTCTAGGACTGTCGGTCGCGGTGCTTTCTTCGTGCGAAGATGTCATCAATGTAGACGTGGCCCCCAGTGCGCCGCAACTGGTGATTGACGCGTTTATCAGCAACCAGGACACTGTGCAAACCATTCGTCTCACCCAAACCGTACCGTATTTCCAAACAGGTAACGCTCCTACGGTCAGTGGTGCCGAGATCGTTTTGAAAAACCAGACTACCAATCGTTCGTTTGTTTTTGAAGATACGCAAAACGATGGCATTTATGCCTGGAAACACGCAGCACCCGATAGTATTGGCAAAGTAGGCGATACGTTTCTACTGACGGTGCGGCATCAGAACGATACATACGAAGCCACCAGTCGGATCAACCGCACTACCAAAGTAGATTCGATTACGACGGAAGAACGCGAAGCAGGCCCGGGTGATGCAAAAGAGGGGTATTACGCCGAATTTTATGGCCGTGACCTGATCGGTCAGAAAGATTTTTACTGGATCAAGTCATACAAAAACGGAAAGTACCAGACCCGGCGACTGAGCTACGCCACCAATGGCATCAGTGGCAGGGATAACGATAACGGCTCAGACGGCTTTCCGTTTATTCCGCCAGTGCGGGAATCCATTACCCTGAGCAGCGATCCATTCAAAGTAAATGATGTTGTCAGAGTTGAGGTTTGGTCTATTACCGAAGAAACGCTGGATTTCTTTATCCAAGCCGAGGGGCAGATCAACAATGGCGGACTGTTTGCCCGCCCGCCGGAAAACCTGAAGACCAATTTTGTCAACAAAACCGATGTGTCGAAAAAAGCGGTGGGTTGGTTTTGTACATCCGCGGTTTCGGGTCGGGAAGTTGTGGTGCAGGCAAAATAAGAAGGAAGGTTCCGCATTTGCAATGCGGAACAACAGCATCTGTATCAGTGCAGGGCCGTCCAGATCATATCTTTCATTTCCGGAATACCCATACCTGTGGCTGCTGAAATGGCGATGTGCGGAATATCCGCCGGAAGCTGTTTCAGCAGTTTCTTTTTCTGCTTCTCGTCGATCAGGTCGCACTTGGAAAGCACAATGATGCGTTTTTTATCCAGCAGTTCGGGGTTGTATTCGGCCAGTTCGTTCAGCAAGATTTTGTACTCCTTGCCGGCATGTTCCGTTGTGGCCGCAATCAGGAACAGCAGGCTGGAGTTGCGTTCGATGTGACGCAAAAAGCGCAGGCCCAAGCCACGCCCTTCGGCGGCACCTTCGATGATGCCCGGAATATCAGCCATGACAAACGATTGGTCGCCGCGGTAGGCCACCACCCCCAAATTGGGCACCAGCGTGGTGAACGGATAATCGGCAATCTCAGGCTTGGCGGCGGACACACTGGCTAGCAGCGTTGATTTGCCAGCATTGGGAAAACCTACCAGTCCGACATCAGCCAGCAGCTTCAATTCCAGCACTACCCAATCGGCAAGGCCCGATTCGCCGGGCTGGGATTTGCGAGGCGCCTGGTTGGTTGGTGTTTTGAAATGGTCGTTGCCCAGGCCGCCGCGTCCACCCGGAAAAATCAGCAGTTCCTGTTTGTCGTGGGTGATTTCACCAATGATTTCGTCGGTTTCGGCAAGTTTGGCAACTGTTCCGATGGGTACTTCCAGAAACTCATCCTTACCCTGTGCTCCGGTGCGGCGGTTGCCTTCACCGTTTTTTCCACTCTCGGCAATCACGTGCTTGCGGTATTTCAGGTGCAGCAGTGTCCACAACTGGGAGTTGCCTCTTAAGATGATATGACCACCCCGGCCGCCATCACCGCCATCTGGCCCCCCCATTTCCACGTGTTTTTCGCGACGAAAATGCATGGAACCTGACCCGCCGGAGCCGGATTTCATGTGAATTTTTACGTAATCTATAAAGTTGGAAGACATGGATACATTTCGGATTTCGGATTTCGGAACGCGGATTTGATTTCCGTTTCGGAATATCCAGTGTACATAAATTAGGATTTGCGAGACCGTCGCTTGGCTTTGCCAACTGACCGGTTATTTCCAGTCGTTTTTACAGGCAATTCACCCTTTCTCATTTTAAGATAAATAAAAAAGACTGCAAAAGTACGATTCTTTTGCAGTCTTTGAAAGTATCCGTCGGTTTGGTCAGGAAAATAGTATCCTGCCAAAGTCAAAACCCCTTGTGTCTGGTTCAACTCAGGAAGCAATCACCGCGTCGATTTCCTGGCACAGGTTCTGGAAAATGACTTCGATGTCGCCAATGCCATTCACTACGGCAACTTTACCCTGCGCCTCATAATACGGCAGCACATGGATGGTTTTGGTGAAATATTCGTCAATCCGTTTCAGGAGTTTTTCGGCATCGTCATCGGCCCGTCCGCTTATTTTCTGACGTTCGGCAATGCGGTTTTTAATTTCTGCTTCGGTAACGTCGAGCTTGACGACCCGGTTTACGCTTTCGCCTTTGCTCGCCAGAAAAGCATCCAGTGCTTCGGCCTGGGGTACGGTGCGCGGAAATCCGTCAAAAATAAAGCCTTTGGCTTGCGGATTGTTCTGCACCTCTTCTTCAAGCATATCAATTGTAACGGAATCCGGTACCAGCAGGCCATCGGCCAGGATTTGTTTTACCCGTTTTCCCAGCTCGGTTTCCTGACTGATATGCATGCGGAACATATCGCCGGTGGAAATGTGTTTCAGTTGGTATTTTTCAATCAATTTGGCCGATTGAGTGCCTTTACCCGCACCCGGCGGGCCAAAGATGACAAGATTTAACATGGTGCTATGTATTACCGGTTTGCGTTTATCGTTGGGAGTTTACAGTTTGTTTGGTAGGCAAAACCTGCCCGGTAAAGGTTGGGTGATAAAATGATACTGGATTATATGCTTGATTATCACTTGTCTTGATGTGTTATCCGTTCATCATGCTAACGCCATCAGCAAAACAAAACCACAAATATAAAAAGATGTCGGCTAATCCACACAGCTAAGGGGTTTCTTTTTACCAAAGAAACCCTGCAATTACTGAAATAGAGAGAGAATTTTCAAGTTTCTGTCCAATTTTTTCTTAAAAAAAGGCTGAACATATCTAGTAGCTGTATGATATGTAATTATATAAATCTTTTATATAAATTTTTGAATGGACGCTCTATGAATTTATAGGTAAAATGAGAAAAGATAACTGTAAAAATTAAAACAAGAATAGGGTATAGTATAGTCTTGTGTTGCTCTTGCCAAGGTATTCTTAATGCTATACTCATAAATTTGCTAGCATATAGAATAATGATGGAATGAGTTAAATAAATAGAATATGAAAGTTTACCTAAGTAAAGCGCTATCCGTGTTTTTAGAAGCTTGGTTAGAATAAAATGTTCCTTTGTTGCGCATAGAATCAATACTGCGAAAAGGAATGTAAGGACTAATTCTGCATAATACGATTTTACAATGTGCAGAGAAAGAAAAAAGGTCAGACAGATAAAAATAAGAACAATGCTATCTAGTATTTTACTTAACATTAGGTTGTTCGAGAATAGCCAATTGTTATTTAAGTAGAGTTTGTATGTAAAATTGCCTAGTGCAAAAGCAGAAATACACCTTAATAAAAGTGTGAACCCATCTAAATGTAAAGATGGTATTATTGGAAAATATGTAAGCAAATAGATTGTAACAAAGATCCCTATAGTTACAATTTTAGATGGCCTGATTAATAATGGGATAAATAGAAAATAAGTCCATAACTCAGTTGAGATGCTCCATGCAGGAACATTCCATTTGTATGCATAGAGAAAAATAAACGGAGGAATAGCTTGTAGTAGAAGAAACTCTATAATAAAAGTAATATAGGTTTCAGAAATATTGGGCTTTGGGGCTATAATGCAGCTTAACGCTGCAAATAACATTACAAAAATATGCAAGGGAAATAAACGAAAGATACGCTTTAATATGAATATTTTTCTATCAATGAAAGTGTGTATCTTTTTTTCGTAATTGTAAGCAATAATAAACCCAGATAAAACAAAAAAGAAATCAACAAATACATGTCCCTTTTCTACAAAGGGTATAAGTTTAAGTATTGTCTCTTTCTTTGTATGAAATAGTAATACAAAGATAGCTGCAAGTCCTCTTAATGACTCGAGATTTGGGAAAAAAGACTTTTGCATAAATAATTATTTCTGAATCAATTCGGTTAGATAAATGATGGTGGCCCGCATGGGGTCAAAGAGCAGATTTGGCAGAATCCCAAAAACCAGCGCCAACACAGCCAGACTAATGAGCATGAGTTTTTCCCGGATCGTCAGATCGGTCAATTGCAGCGACCACTCTTCGCCTCCACGCGACCAGTATTTGCCAAAAAACATCCGCTGGAGCGTCCATAGAAAATAGGCGGCTCCCAGAATCAAGCCTGCTACGGCAGCCAGGATTACCCAACGCGGAATGGTATCGGTACCGAAACTACCCATGATGGTAAAAAACTCACCGATGAACCCTGAAAATCCCGGCAAACCCAATGAAGCAAAAAAGGCAACGACAACCATACCCGTAAAAACCGGCATTTTGGTAGCCAGCCCGCGGTAGTTTTCGATGGTTTTGTCGTGGGTGCGGTCTTGCAGTACGCCAACAATCAAAAACAGCATGGCCGATAAGATTCCATGGCTAAACAGCTGGTACATGGCCCCGTTGATGCCTTCGTTGGTCATTGAAGCAATGCCCACCAGGACAAAGCCCATGTGGCTTACCGACGAATAAGCCACCATCCGTTTGAGATCATGAGCCGCCATGGCGTTCAAGGCTCCGTAGACAATGGAAATGCCGCCCAGCATCCCCATGATGTTGGAATAAATCCAGGCTGCGTCGGGAAAAATGGGTATGCCAATACGGATTAGCCCGTACCCACCGATTTTCAGCAATATGCCAGCCAATACCACTGAAATGGGGGTGGGAGCCTCGACGTGGGCATCGGGCAGCCATGTGTGCACGGGCACCACCGGCAGCTTGATGGCAAAGCCAACCAACAGCAGCAGAAAGGCCCACCGACGCAATGGATAACCGGCCATCCAGCGGGAATTGCTCCAGTTGAGCAGCGAGTCGGGCAGGTAATTGCCCGGATCGATCATGGCAAGCAGGTCGAACGTAAAAGTGCCTTTGGGGTACTGCACCGAAAAGGCCAGCATAATCATCACCAGCAGAATGCAAACCGAGCCTACCAGCGTGTAAATGAAGAACTTGATGGACGCATATTCGCGGCGTGCTCCGCCCCAGATTCCTATCAGGAAATACATGGGCAGCAGCATGAACTCGAAAAACAGGAAGAACAGAAAGAAGTCCAGCGCCACAAAACAGCCGATGATACTCCCTGACAGCAGCAAATACAACGAATGAAATCCTTTGGCTTTGTAACGGAGGGTCCACGACGAAATGGCACCCATGAATAGTACCAACGCTGAAAGCAAAACCATGGGCATGTTCAAACCGTCCAGTCCTACAAAATACTGAATGGAAAGTTTGCCCAGGTCACCCATGGCAACGGTGATCCACGGCAACTTCTCCACAAATTGCATGGCTTCTGCCTGACTGATGCCGTGTTTCTGAAGATCGAACTGAAGATATACCCAGACGGCCAGGCCCAGGTTGATCGAACTGACCGTCAGTGTGACCCATCGGTACAGGGCGGGTTTTCCACCGGGAAGCAATAATATACCCAGCGAAGCGAAAACTGGCAGAAAAATGAGTATGGATAGAATGGGTATCAATGACGAATGTGTTAATGAACAAAGTTTATCTCAACTGCTACTTTTTGTATTTGTCAAAATCTGTTGGCATGGAAGAAAAATAACCGAGCAACACACCGCTTTCCGGATAAATCACTTTGAGGCTGCTTCCGGCAGTAAAAACCTGCGCTTCTCCTGCCAGTTGCCAATGCTGAATGGGCAAATCTTTCCAGAGTTCGTTGGTTACGGCAAAATTCTCCCTTTTGAAACCGCTCACCCAACGACCAATGGAATCCTTGTCGGTTTTTATGGCCACACTCATTAGGTAATCCGAGGGCCCCGGCACTCCTCCCGTGCTATTGTCCTGGTACCAGATGGTGTATTCGGCATCCAGCACTTTTGAATGATTGACCACGTATTTTCGCAGGAAGGCCAGCTTTTCCTTGTTAGTTTTAAACTGACTGCTGTGCGTTCGGGTCGATTTATTTTCGTTTTGCGTACAAGCCAACAATACCAGTACAAGAACCGTCGAATATGTTATTTTTCTCATACGCAGCTGTTTTTACATTTAGATAAACACTACCCAAATCAGTAACAAAAGCAAGCCGAACAAGGCGGCGGTAAACAGACTCTGCACCCGGCTCCCGGCGATTGATCTGGCCACTACTCCAATTTTGCCAGTCAACGCAGCGGTCAGGTTTACACTGCCATCAACGAAGGTACGGTCAAACCAACCCGTTATATGTGCACCAGTCACTGTCAGAATGCCTGCGTAATCCACGGCCTTGTCAATCAGGTGTTTATCCAGCCAGACCGTGATTCGTTTGGCCAGGAATGTACCTCGCACCAAAACCAACCGTGCCAGGAAATCCGTGTATAGAAAGTTGTACGAAAGCTGCCGCACAAAATTGGGTATCAACCGATTGGGACTACCCGCGCGCCACCAACCCAGCGGCAATCCTGTCAAAACCAATGCGATGGAAACAATCAGGGTAATTTCGTGAGCAACCCCAAGATTAAGCGACTCAAAGAAATGGGCAAGCAGACCTCCGGGTTCGCTTTCGGGAAGCGCCGGAAAGACCCGGAAAAACCAGCTGTTGGCAGCCTCCCACGGAATCCACGAAAACCAGAAGAAGAACGACAGCGCCGCCAGCACACCCATTACCCGGCGCATAACCGCTGGCGATTCTTCCGTAAACTCATTGATGTACCGCAATTGGTCGTCGTACAAGGCAAAATAGCGGGGCAGTCCGCCGAAGATCAGTTTCAATTGCCTTCCGGTATACAATGCGGTAAATAGTACCGCCAGAAAACCCAAAACCGGCACCACAGCCATCCACTCTGTGGATTCGTTTTGAAATACCCAGAACAGCAACTTATTCAGAATCAAATCTTTTGACAAAAAACCGGACGTCAGGGGCAGGCCCGCCAAGGCCAGCGAGCAAATGAGGTAACACAGAAAGGTAACAGGCATCTGCTTGCGCAGGCCGCCCATGTTACGCATATCCTGCACATCAAACTCCGGATCGGCGATGTGCATCCGGTGAGCGGCCTTGTGCAAAGCATCAATCACCGAGCCGGCACAGAGAAACAAGCCTGCTTTGAAAAAAGCATGCGTAACCAAATGAAACAGCGCCGCTTCGGGTGCACCCACCCCTACAGCCGCCACCATGTAACCCAGTTGCGAAACGGTAGAATACGCCAGCACCCGCTTGATGTCATTCTGAAACAGTGCCGCAAATGCCCCCACAAACGCCGTCACACTGCCCACTACCGCCGCCAGTAGCAAAATAGTATCTTCCAGAAACGGAAAAGTCCGGATTAATAAAAACACTCCCGCCGCCACCATGGTAGCCGCGTGAATGAGTGCCGAAACCGGTGTGGGACCCGCCATGGCCGGCGGCAGCCAGATGGACATCGGAAACTGTGCCGATTTGGTGGCAGCTCCGCAGAATATGCCCCACCCCACAAAGGTCATCCACAAGGTGTTTTCGGGAAAAACGGCTTGCTGGGTAAGAAAAAGGATGTCGGAACTGCCAAACTGAAGGTAAATGAAGATAACCGCCAGGAACAACCCTGTATCGCCAATGCGATTGATAATGAAGGCATTGCGTGAGGCACGGTAGGCGTCGGGTTTTTCGTACCAGAACCCGATCAGCAAATAGGACGATAACCCGACCAGTTCCCAGAAAAAATACAGCACAAACAGGTTGTCAGCCAGCACCAATCCCAGCATGGCAAAGGTAAAAAGGCCCAGATACGCGAAATACCGGCTGTAGCGGGCGTCGCCTTTCATGTAGGCAGTGGAATAAATCTGCACCAGCGCTGAAATAAACGTGACCAGCACCAGCATGGTCACCGAGTATTTGTCCAGCAGCAAGCCTACCTTGAATTCATGCACAAATACCGAAAACCAGGCGGTTTGGTAATGCTGTACATTTGAAGGAAAGATTTCAACCGCTGCCGCTACCGAACACCCGAAACTTGCCAGCGTAGCCGTAATGGCCAGCCAGTCGCCCTGACGCGGAAGCTTTCTGCCCAGCAGAATCAGGCAGACAAAGGCAACGAACGGCAATAAAAGTGCAGCAAAAGCCAGCATTTCGGTTATTTCAATAAGTTAGTGCACTATATGGGATTCTCCCAGCCCCCAACAGGGCGGCCTGTGTAAATTCATTTGCCAACAAATACTATCTTCACAAAAGCAAAAACCTCCTTCCTCCGCAATCGAAATTCCACATTTATTTCTCGGTCACTTCATCCAGGTTAACGGTTTTGAAATACTGGTACACCTTCAGCACAATGGCCAGCGCCACGGCTGCTTCGGCCGCGGCCACTACAATCACAAACAAAGCAAACACTTGCCCTTGTACGTTGTCTGGGTGCAGCCGGTTGAAGGCCACCAGGTTCAGGTTGGCCGCGTTCAGCATCAGCTCAATACCCATCAATGCCACAATCGCATTACGTTTGGTAATGATAACGGCCACTCCGATGCAAAACAAAAGGGCGCCAACCAGCAGAAAATGAGTAATGGGTATCACACGTTTGAATCAAGCATAAAATACGGCTATCCGATGTCGCAATTCGATGGTACAACTGAGCATGCGGGACCGCGACCCGGCAAAAGTAAAAAAGAATATCGAGTAGGGTACGTTGCTTGGGCGAAAAATCGTTTTTTCTGTATAATTTTGAGCAAAAGCGAAACCTGCCAGTGCAAAAATGAATCTTTTCTGGAACAACTGGAATCTGCCCATCTGCCAATCGTATCGGGAAAGCCGTGTTTTTTTTTGGATACAGGCCCATCGGCACACCCGTTGGTTTCGGTGGACCAAGCGAATTAGTATAACAGGAATCATTGGCCTGGGTTTGTTCCTTTTGCTGGATACTATTTTTCCGTTCCGTGCCACTATCGACTATGCCCAACTGATTACAGCCCGTGACGGATCGGTGCTGTACGGTTTTCTGAGTCACGACGACAAATGGCGTATGAAAACCGAACTCAGCGAAATCACTCCCGAATTGCGCAAAGCGATTATTCACAAGGAAGACCGGTTTTTCTATTACCACCTGGGTATCAATCCGATAGCCATTGGGCGGGCGGCGGCAAATAATATCTTTTCCGGACGCAAAACCTCCGGTGCTTCGACCATCACCATGCAGGTGGCCCGCTTGCTCCAACCCAAAAAACGCACCTACGGCAATAAGGTGGTGGAGATGTTCCGGGCTATGCAACTGGAATGGCATTATTCCAAAGATGAAATTCTGCAACTGTATTTGAATCTGGTGCCGTACGGGGGCAATGTAGAAGGAGTAAAATCGGCGGCCCTGCTCTATTTTGGTCAGTTGCCCAATCGCCTGAGCGTGGCCCAACTCACCACACTGGCCATTGTCCCCAACCGACCAACGTCTCTCTCGCTGAACCGCAATCACGGTTTGCTCAAGCAGGAACGCGACAAGTGGTTGCGCCGCTTTCAGGAAGGGAATGTATTCGAAAAAGCTGTCATTGAGGACGCGTTGAACGAGCCACTGCACGTAAAACGCACGCCCTTGCCAGCCATTGCCCCACATCTGGCGTACCGGCTGCACAGCAACCACCCGCAGGAAGCTATTGTACAGACGACCCTGAACCGAATCACGCAGGACAAGGTGCAGCAACTGGCGTATAATTACCACAAACGGCTTCAGAAATACAACATTCATAACCTGGCGGTGATTGTTGCGGACAATCAGACGCACGAAATTCTGGCTTACATTGGCTCACCCGATTTTTACGACAACGAACACGCCGGACAAGTCGACAACGCCCGGGCCATCCGTTCGCCGGGAAGCACGCTGAAGCCGCTGGTCTATGCCCTGGGCATTGATGCGGGCAAAATCACGCCCAAAACCATGCTGCTCGATGTGCCTTCGCAGTTTGGCGGCTATGCTCCCGAAAACTTCGACCAAAAGTTCAAGGGGGCCGTTACCGTTGAGAATGCGCTGATCAATTCGCTGAATATTCCGGCCGTAAAAGTGCTGGAAGACGTCACTGTGCCGTCGTTCGTTACCAAACTCAAAGCGGCCCGATTCGCACAGATTTCCAAAGACGAACGAAAACTGGGGCTGTCGGTCATTCTGGGCGGGTGCGGCACCACACTTGAAGAACTGGTAGGCTTGTACGCATCCTTTGCCAACGGAGGCATCTATAGTCCCCTTATCCATTCGGAATTCGGAACTCGAAATTCAAAATCGTCAGTTAGTATCTTCCGAAAAGCAAAAACCGCTTCCGTCCAACTGATTTCGGCGCAGTCGGCATACATGATCAACGAAATCCTGATGCAGGCCGTGCGGCCCGATTTGCCAACAGGTTACCAGAACAGCTATCATGCCCCGCCCATTGCCTGGAAAACGGGCACCTCGTATGGCCGCAAAGACGCCTGGAGCATCGGCTACAACCGCCGGTATACCATTGGCGTGTGGGTGGGCAATGCCAATGCCGAAGGTGTACCCGAGCTTACTGGTGCCGACATTGCGACGCCGCTGTTGTTTCAGGTATTCAACTCGGTCGATTACAATGCGGCAGGCAGTCGGCTGCTGGCTCCCAAAAACCTGCAAATGCGGCTGGTGTGTGCCGAAACCGGCCTGTTGCCGGGTAACTTATGCTCGCATCAGGTGGTGGATTATTACATTCCGCTGGTTTCTACTACCCAGCCCTGCAATCACTTGAAAGAAGTGGCCGTGGCTGCCGATGAATCGTTTTCGTATTGCACGGCGTGCCTGCCCGAAAGCGGCTACAAAAAACATCATTACGAAAATCTGCCGCCGGCGTTGGTGTCGTTTTACAATACCTGGGGCGTTGCGTATCGTCGCATTCCACCACACAATCCGGCGTGTACGCGGGTGTTTCATTCCGATGCTCCGCAGATTGTCACCCCCGCCGATGGCCGCGAATACCTGGTTGACACCAACGAGCCACCCGAAATGCTGCTCACCTGCCACGCCGACAACGACGTAAAACAGGTGTACTGGTACGTCAACGACCGGTTTTACAAAGCGGCCAGAGCCACCGAACGGGTGTTTTTCCTGCCCGAACCCGGCGAAATCAAGATTTCGTGCAGCGACGACAAAGGCCGCAACACCGACATTAAGATTGTCGTGAAAAAAATGTAGCTATTTGCGTTCTAACCCATGAGAGAAAAAATGTAACATTCGTTGAACGCTTCAGTTTAATAGGCATCTTCAATCCGTAATTCAAAATACTAGCTTTTAAAATCACAAAACCCGCCCTAAGCCCACGTACAACTATGAAAAAGATCCTGCTTTCGCTGGTCAGTCTTATACTGGCAGTATCAAACCTAACCGCCCAAAACAAAAAAGCATTGCTCTGGGAAATTTCAGGCAAAGAGCTTTCCAAACCCTCATATCTGTTTGGCACCATTCACCTGCTTTGCGAAGACGACCTGAAAATCACTGACAACCTGAAAGCCGCTCTTGGCAAAACCCAGCAGTTGTACCTGGAACTGGACATGGACGACCCCAATATGATGCAACAAATGATGCAACAGATGAACATGACCGACGGCACCACACTGAAATCGCTGCTTTCGGAACAGGATTACACAACCGTTGCGAAATTCTTTCAGCAGAAAACCGGTTTTCCGCTTGAGATGCTAGCCTCTGCCAAGCCGTTTTTTGTAATGTCGCTGGCGCTTCCTTCCACCATGCGCTGCCCGGTGGCTTCGTGGGAAAACTCACTGGTAAAATTAGCCAAGGAACAGTCGATGGAAACGCTCGGCCTGGAAACCTTGCAAGAGCAAATGGCAGTGATCGACAAAATTCCGTACAAAGACCAGGCGGCATTGCTGATGGAAACCCTGCGCGACACGGTTCAGGCCCAGAAAGACAACCAGAAACTGATTGGGCTGTACAAAAGCCAGGACATTGATGCCATGCAAAGCGAAATCGCCACCGCTTCCCCGACTACGGCCAAATACGAGGAGGTGCTTTTGCAGGAGCGAAACCGTCGCTGGACACCGCAGATCGCCAGAATAGCCGCTGAAAAGCCTACGTTTTTTGCCGTGGGTGCCGGTCACCTGGGTGGTAAAAACGGCGTATTGCAATTGCTTCGCAAGGCGGGTTACCAAGTGAAACCCATTGATCGATAGGGAGGTTTTTGCATTTCCGAAGATACTATTTTCTGTAGAAGGCAGGATTTTCCCTCCGGATTGCAAACGTTTGCGGGCCTTTCCCATTTGGATTTCTCAAGGACATGCCGGCATGTTTTCTTTTGAATATCATTTCTTGGTATTCACTTGCAAGCTGCCTGAATACCAATATCTTTGTCTTTTTCACTTTCAACCTTAACACCTATGAAATCCTCATTTTTTACGGTTGCGCTGGCAAGCATGGTGGCGTTGGCAGGTACACAGGCGCTGGTCGCCCAATCCATGAAACTCACCAAGCTCTGGGAAACCGACACGACGGTAACCACGCCCGAATCGGTATTTTACGATGCCAAGTCCAATACCATTTACGTATCGTGCATCAACGGCGGCCCGGCGGCTGAAAACTCCAAAAGCTTCATTGCCAAAGTTAGTACCGACGGCAAGGTGCTTCAGCGCATTACCGAAGGGCTCAATTCAACCAAAGGTTTGATCATCAGCGGCAACAAACTGTACGTTACCGAGATGTTCAAACTGGTGGAAATCGACGCAAAAACCGGAAAAGTGATCAAAAAATACGACGTACCGGAAGCCAAATTCCTCAACGACGTCACCACCGATGAAAAAGGCATGGTCTACTTCACCGATATGCGCAGCAACCGCCTCTGGATGCTCCACGACGGAATGGTGATGAAAGTGACCGAAGGCGGTCCGCTGAACAGTCCGAACGGCTTGCTGTATGAGAAAGGCCGGCTGCTGGTCGGTAACGGCGATGGCAAGATTCTGGCATACGACCTGAAAACCAAGCAGTTCTCAACCGTGGCCGAAGGAATCACCAGTGGCATTGACGGACTGGTATCCGACGGAAAGAAAGGCTACTTTGCTTCCGAATGGCGCGGCAAGATCTGGCACGTGAGTCCCGATGGCAAGATCGAACTGCTGCATGATTCGGTTGACCAGAAAATCAACACCGCCGACATCGACTACATTCCGAGCAAGAAAATGCTGCTGGTGCCTACGTTTTTTGTAAACAAAGTGCTGGCATTCAAAGCCGAATAACGATTTAAGAATAGTATCGTTGAAAAAGCCAAAACCCCGGTAATTTTATCGGGGTTTTGATTTTTATTTATGGTTTATAATGGTCCATGGCAAAATTACTACAAGTAGAGTGTAGTCTATTCTAATCGTGGGAGGCTGGGAAGGTGCGTAGGCCTCTTGCGCCAGCGAGGTTGGCGTGGGTCCTGCGGGCGGAAGCTTTGGCGCAAGTGCCCTTTTTGGGTCACTTTTTTCTTGCCCAAAAAGTAACACATAGTACAAATAGAGAAATCTTTGGGCTCGCAACCCGGTATTCACGTTATTTATAACGAATCGTATCCCGTCAATCGAAAATCGTAGTGCCCGGATGGGTTTTGTTGTCCAAAAAGATAGTATTTTTGAAAAACCATTCTCTCTTCTTCCCAACAAACTCCCAATTACTCGAATGCAACGTCCTTTTCTCGTGGGTATTACAGGCGGCAGCGGCTCCGGTAAAACGTATTTTCTGAACAGCCTGTTACAATCGTTTTCTCCCGAAGAAATCTGCCTGATTTCGCAGGATAACTACTACAAGCCCCTGGAACAGCAACACCTGGATCCGAACGGCGTGCATAATTTTGACTTACCCGAGGCCATTGACCATCAGTTATTTGCGTATCATCTACTGGGTTTGAAAGAAGGCCGGAGCATTCAGCAAAAAGAGTACACCTTTAACAAAGCGGATAAAACGCCGCAATTGCTCACCTTTCAGCCAGCACCGATCATTGTCGTCGAAGGGCTGTTTGTCCTGTATTATCCGGAGGTTGCCCAACTGCTTGATCTGAAGATTTTTATCGACGCCAAAGAGCACATCAAACTCAAGCGGCGCATTTTCCGCGACAATACCGAGCGGGGCTACGACCTCACCGACGTGCTCTACCGGCTGGAACACCACATTGTGCCTTCGTACGAAAAGTACATTGCTCCTCTCAAACACGAAGCCGACATCGTGGTACCTAACAACACGCACTTTCTTAATGCACTGGAAATGATTACTTTGTTCCTGCGAAGCAAGATCAAAATGAGCCAGCCGGTGTAACATTGCATGCAATACCAGCCATCGGATCCTTCATAAATCGTCATTGTTCTTTCATCACTTACCTTTGCAAGCTATGTACATCCGCATTGCTACGCGCATCCTGCTTCTGGCTTTTTGTGGCATATTATTTTGCGGCTTGCCAACCATGGCACAGGCCGACAAAAAAGCGACACCGGCGGTTTCCCTCATCCTGGATACCGACATTGGCCCCGACTACGACGACGTGGGAGCCATGGCCATGCTGCACGGCCTGGCTGACAAAGGCGAATGTCAGATATTGGCTACCATTGCCAGCGACAAATATGCCAATGCTGCCGCCGTGCTGAGTGTGCTCAATACCTATTTTGGTCGCCCAAACCTGCCCATTGGTGTTCCCAAAGGCAAAGCCGTGGACATTCCGCCTGCCCAGGGTTGGGATGCGGTGCTGGTAAAACGCTATCCGCATGCCATCAAATCCAACGCGCAGGCTCAGGATGCCATTGCGCTGTACCGGAAAATCCTGTCCCAGCAACCTGACAAAAGCGTCACCATCGTTACCATTGGTTTTCTGACTAACATGGCCAACTTGCTGGATTCCAAGGCCGATAAAAATTCGCCGCTGTCGGGCAAAGAGTTGGTACAGAAGAAAGTAAAACAGTTGGTTTGCATGGCCGGCGGCTTTCCCAAAGGCGACGAATTCAATGTCAAAATGGATGCGGCCGCTTCGAAAAAAGCCTACGACAACTGGCCGACGACGGTCGTTTTCAGCGGTTTCGAGATAGGCGAACGGGTGTTTACGGGTATTCCCTTGATCAAGAGCAACATACAGAACAGCCCGGTCAAGGATGTGTTTGCCATCAGCATTCCCAAAGGTGGCGAGGAAGACAAGAACGGTCGCAAAAGCTGGGATCAGACGGCAGTATTGGTAGCGGTTCGCGGTTGGGAGAAATACTATACCGTAAAATCCGGAAAGTTCGTGTGCCATGCCGATGGCACAAACACTTGGGATGCCAAAGGCAAAGGCCATTTGTATCTGGTAGAGAAAATGCCCGCCGCACAGGTGAGTAAACTCATCAACGACCTGATGCTGCACCAGCCCAAAATTGCTACCAAATAAGAAGCCAGGTTTTGGCAATTGAAAAGATACTATTTCTTTTTTACGTACCGCATTCTTTAGCTTGTAATCAACTATAAGTTAAAGACCGTGGTACATGACGGTCCCATTTTCCGGACAAATTCACAAACCATGCTTACACACGACTTAGGCCGCACTGAATTCGGTGATCCGGCCAACCAGGGCAATGTCATTTCTTTGGATGAAGCAAACCGACTGCTGGATGACTGGGTGAAAAACGAAAGCCTGAAACGGCACATGCGGCAAGTGGCAGCGCTGATGAAAGCCTGGGCCAGGGAAGAAGAAAAACTCGACGAAACCGAACAGTTGAAATGGGAAGTGGCGGGTCTGCTGCACGACGCCGACTGGGACCAATGGCCCGACGATCACTGCCGGCGCATCATTGAAGAACTCGAACGCCGCAATATCGATCCCGAAATCATCCAGGCCATTGCCTCGCACGGGCCGCGCTTTTTTGGTGTGGACCCCGTCACCCCTATGGACAAGATGCTCTATGCCTTCGACGAACTTTCGGGGATCATCCACGCCTATTCGCTGATGCGGCCTACCGGTTACGAAGGGATGGATGTGAAAGGTGTACGCAAACGGCTCAAAGACAAAGCTTTTGCTGCACAGGTCTCCCGCGAGGACATTGCCGATGCCGCCCAACGGGCCGGTCGTGAATTGGATGAGCTGATTGCTTTTGCCATCCAGCACCAATCGGCGATAAACTAATCTGCCAGCCAGCCAGGGCCGTTTTCCGAAAATAAAAACCGGTATTTGCCCATCACTTGGCTTTCAGATAGCCGACCATCAATTGAGCGGCTCGTTGCGAGGCGCCGGGGTGGCCCATCACTTCACGTATCCGGACATATTCGGCCAGCTGTGTTTCGCGTTCGGGTGCGCCAGGCAGGGTCTTGCCCAGTTCCTGCATCGCATTTTGCGGTGTTAATTCGCTCTGGATGAGTTCTTTTACCACCGGCGCATCGGCAATCAGGTTTACCAGCGAAATGTAGTCGACACGGATCAGTCGCTTGACAATCTGGTACGTTGCGCTACTGGTGCGGTAGCATACCACCTGCGGCACCTGAAACAAGGCCGTTTCCAATGTAGCCGTCCCGCTGGTAACCAGTGCCGAAGTGGACCGGGCCAGCAAATCGTACGATTGGTCGTACACAACGCGTAGCTGAAGACTGCCTTGCTGTTGAAAGGACATAATCAGCTTCTCATAGAGCGTTTGGGGCAGATTGCTCACGCCAGCAATCACAAACTGAAACGACTGAGGATGAGCCTGTTCCAGCAGCTGCGCAGCGTGTAGCATGACGGTCAGCATTTTTTCCACTTCCTGGTAACGGCTGCCGGGAAGCAGTGCAATGATGGGTTGTAAAGTCAGGTTATTTTTCGGCAGAAAATCGGCTTGAGGCTGAAACGCCGCAATTTCGTCGAGCAGGGGGTTGCCGATGTAATCCACGTCGTAATCGTACTTCTTGAAAAAATCCTTCTCAAACGGAAAAATAACAAACATCCGGTCCACACTGGCCTTGATTTTATATGCCCGGTTCTGGTTCCAGGCCCACACTTTAGGCGAAATGTAATAAAACGTTCGAATGCCGTGCTGTTTGCAAAATTTGGCAATCCGCATGTTGAAACCCGCGTAATCGACCAGAATGACAACATCCGGCTTCCATTGCAGGATATCTGCCTGGCACTGTTTTAGAAAACCGCGAATGGTCCGCAGGTTTTTCAGTACCTCCCAAAAACCCATGAACGCCATGTCGCGGTAATGCTTCACCAGCTCGGTGCCGGCCGCCTGCATCTGCTCGCCACCCCACCCCCGGAAAAACGCCTGCTCATCTTCCTGCCGAATGGCTTTGATCAGATTGGCCGCATGCAAGTCTCCGGACCGTTCGCCAGCAATGACGTAGTATTTCATAGAGGCCTCCAACCCTCCCGTGGAGGGGCTTTTATAGTTTTGATTACTTAGATTCGAATTCCACCCAAAATTCCTTCTTTAATGAAAAACGCGGACTTGGAGCAACACTGAGCTTTTTAATTTCTGAAACATACTATTTACACAGACAAAGGCCCCATGGGAGGAAGTTGCCTGCCTGTCGGCAGACAGGGGGAGGCCCTACTCACCATAATATTCCACAAAATTCTTGGGCGTTTCAATGAGAAGCAGCTTGTAAAGCTGGGCATTGGGGGCCGCCTGGGAAATGGCCGGGGCGAGTATTTTCCAGATTTCCTCAATAAAAATTTCGCAACTGGCCATCTTTCCCTGCATGAAATCCACATCTATGTTCAGGTTTTTGTGATCCACCTTGTCGACCACCAGTTCCTTGGTCAACTGCCCCAGTTGCTTCATGTCCATCACAAAGCCCGTATCCGGGTCGGGCCGCCCTTTCACAGTGACGACCAGCTCAAAGTTATGTCCATGAAAATACTCATTGGCGCAGGGGCCAAACACCTCTTCGTTCTTCTCCCGTGTCCAGTTGGGATTGTACAATTTATGAGCAGCGTTAAAATGCTCTTTTCGTGAAATATAAATCATTGTTTTTTGCGGTTTCGGCACCGGTAAAACGAGCAGGTTTCTAGTTTTGCAAAGATACTATTTTCTGCGATGGCGTTTTACTACCACTATTCGTGCATTTACAAAAATAACAGCTTGGCCTACAGAAAACAAAAATAGGTAAGATTACTTAAAAAAGTACTATTTTTTACTGGGATTGTGTTGTGGTCTGTTCAATTTTTTTATTGTAGATTTGCAGTTATTGTAATAAAAACTACGCATTTTTTTCTACGGAATCTAACTGAGGTACATTTGCTCAGCCCAGGGACCAGCGGCTTTGCACCATTTTTGATTCGGATCTTCCTTTCGGTTGCATATAGTTTTAGTTCTCTAACCTTCAAAAAGCACCATTCATGATTATCGTAACGGGAGCCGCTGGCTTTATCGGAAGTTGCCTTATTAGCCGCCTGAATGCCGATAATTTCAATTACATCATTGCTGTCGATGATTTTTCGAATGAAGAGAAAAATCGCAACCTGGCCAACAAGAAAATCAAGGAATATGTGAACCGGGATGTGTTTTTTGAATGGCTGGACGAAAACTATGACGAAGTAGAGTTTATTTTCCACATCGGGGCCCGCACCGACACCACCGAGTTTGACCGTTCAATATTTGACCGGCTCAATGTCAATTATTCCAAAGCCATCTGGCAACGTTGTCACCAGTACCAGATTCCGTTGATATACGCTTCTTCGGCGGCAACCTATGGCTTGGGCGAGCTGGGTTACGACGACAACGAATCCGTGATTCCGCAACTGAAGCCGTTAAATCCCTACGGAGATTCCAAAAACGACTTCGACAAGTGGGTGCTGGAACAAACCGAAAAACCGTTTTTCTGGGCGGGTCTCAAGTTTTTCAATGTCTACGGCCCCAACGAATACCACAAAGGTCGCATGGCGTCGGTCATTTTCCATGCCTACCGCCAGATTTGCAGCACACACAGCATGAAACTGTTCCGGTCGCATCACCCCGATTTCAAGGACGGCGAGCAGATGCGTGATTTCATTTACGTGAAAGACCTGATCGAAGTGTGCCTGTACCTGATGTATTACCGCCGGGATTCGGGGATTTACAACCTGGGTAGTGGCAAAGCCCGCACCTTTCTGGATCTGGCCAAAAACACGTTTGCGGCACTTGAGCAACAACCCTCCATCGAGTTTGTTGACACCCCGGCCGATATCCGCGACAAATACCAGTATTTTACACAGGCCAACATGCACAAGCTGCGATCCATTGGCTACAACCGGCCGTTCCACTCACTCGAAGAGGGCATTACCGATTATGTAACCAACTACCTGGTCTCGGGCAGTTACTATTAGTTGATACGAAAGCCGGAAAGGCTACCAAAATAGTATCTCTGAAAAGAGAAAAACCTGCCCGTTGTGTCCTGTCTCCGAATGTCTCGAAAGGAAATTCAGAATTAATTCTGTCGCCGTTGCTTGCGTTCTTCCTTGCGTTGCTGCTTTTCTTTTTTCTTGATGTCGTCCAGCAGTTTGTCGGCTTCTTTGTGCTGGTCCGATTTGCGTTCGGCGCGCTTGATTACCACGTCCAGGTATTTTTTTGATTCGGGTAGGTTATTCTCATCAAAATAGATTCTTCCGAGGCTGGTCAGGGCGCTGTGGTAATACGCGCTTTCGTAGGACTTGCTCAGCTCCGCATAGGCAACCGCTTTTTTGAAGTATGACTTGGCCGCTTCTGTATCTTTGTTCAGCCTGTATTTGATATAACCCAGGTAAAAACTGGCGTAACGCCCGCTTTCGGCCTCATAGCCGGGCATTTGTTTGTCAATTTTTTCCAAAATGCTCAACGATTCCCGTTCTACTTCCGTGATCCGACCTTGTGCATAGGCACTTCGGGCATAATACCGATGAAAATACGCGTTGTCAGGGAAAGTTTCGTGCAAGTATTTGGCCAGTTCAAAGGCTTTCTGTAGCTGGTTTTCCTCAGCGTAAATCCGCATCAGATGATACTGCGCTTCGGTACGGGTATAAAACGCATTGTTGGACACTTCCTTCAACTGGCGTATGCCCTCGGTTTTGTCTCCTTTGGGAAAAAGCCACAAAATGGTTTTCAGAGCCGGATAATTTTCGGGAATCCAGTCGCGGTAATAATTGTAAAGCCCGTCGCCAAACAAAAATTCCGGACTCAGCTCACCTTTGGACCGTGATTTTTCCAGGTATTTCAACGCGTTGCGTGAGGCCCACGCCGCTTTGGACCAGTCCTTCCGGTCTGAGTACAGCCGTCCTTTGAAGGCGTAAGCCGCCGCCAGGAAAAAAGAAGCTTCGATGTTGTTTTCATCACTGTCGTAAAGTTTCTCAGCCTTTACCAGCGCTGTGTCCATGTAGGCGAGGAATGCATTGTCATACTGGGTATTGTTCTCATTGGGCATAATCCTCCACCACGTGCTCAGGCCCATCAGAAAATATGGAAGCGGGTGGTCGGGATATTTGAACTTGAACCACCGGAACTCAGACTCCGCTTCGTCAAATTTGAAATTGTACATATTGTTAACTGCCTGTGTGGAAACCACTTGCATATCCATATTCTCAAGCAGAATAGGGGGATTGGCGGATTTCTGGGCAAACAGCAGGTTTGAAATCAGTAACAAAGTAACAGCAAAAACACACGTTCTCATGGCATAAGTTTTATAATTACTTAACGCAATAATCATACTACAATTATACGGATAAAAAACCGGATAAGTGGTATGTAATATTTCCGGATGATTTTCAGGTTTTAAAACCTTTTTCAAAAAAATACGTAAGTGATGTTTACTTTTTGCCCATTTTTTACATTAATGAACATGCTGAATATCTGGCACTTACAAAAACAAGCTTGATTATTCGGATGATTTGGTTACCTTTGTGCTCACAAAAGGAACTAAGACTTACAATGTAATAATAAATGCGGTTTTTTTGTAAATCAATTTTATTCGATTATGCGTAGTACTCTAACAAACAAGATGGCGGTGGTAGCAAATGTAAGTATTAGTGGTTCGGGTTCCGTAGCAACAGTGCAAAATCCGCTTTCCGTAGCAGTAACTCAAAGGCCTTTTCGCCCCAATTTCAGTTTGTGGGCAGCCCGTTCATACAAGCCCTTGACCGTGTTTCTCCTCTCCCTGGTTGTATTGCTGTTATGCTATACCAAAGCAGGTGCAGAGATGATGAATGTAGCTCAGACGGCCCTGATCATCGGTGCCGGCTCGGTAATCCTGGGCATTTTGCTCAGTCCGGAATGGGCTACCAACGCATTTACCAAAGTAGCGTCTCACACGTTGTCATTACCGGCCACGCTTTCGGCCAGCCGTGCATTTTCGCATAGCGGCAGCCTTATGGTAGGTTTGGGCGGCTTGATGCTGGCCTATGCCAATCACCACAGTCAGTTCATCTGGACTGTCTACCCGACACTATCACTCATCGGAGGCTTTGCCCTGGGCGGTTCACTGATCATGCTTCTGGTCAACGCGTTCGATACAGAAGATGCTCCGGCACAGTCCAAGGCTGATGCGGTGAAACGAGCCACCCAGTCTGGTGTGATTCCGGAAAGACTGGACGTGCTGGCGGGTGCGGTTGTAGCGGGAGTCCTGCTGGGCACCACACTGGTTGAGATCAATACATTTAATCTGGAAGACGCCAATCTGGCGGCTGGAGCCGTATGGTTGCCCGCGATACTGGCCTGGTGTGGCATTGGCGCATCTGTCCTGATGCGGCACTTGCTCAAGAATCTGGATTTGCCTGCGACAATCAAACGGATGCTCAGCGTGTTTGTCATGCTGATGGTTGCCTACGCACTGGTGGTTACTGTCATGCCTGCGTATTGGGTCATTGAAGGCCAGGAAAAGCTTTCTTCCGAAATATTCCTGGCGGCTGGTGTTGGCATTATCGGAGGCTTCGTCTTGCTGGAAGCCGATCATGGTTACAAGTGGCTGCGTACACAATACTATGCTTGGGTATTGCAAAAACCGGCCAAGGAAGCCTGGTATTTGCTTGTCGTCCGGCATTTGTTCCGCATCGTTTGTGTCACGGTTCCGGTTGTGCTGGTGGCCTGGTTTTTGAAACAGGCATTTGACCACGTAGGCCTGTACGGCATTGTTGTCGCAGCCATTGCGTTGCTGTCAAACCTGAATGTACAGCTGACGTTTAGCAAAAAAATCTCCTTTTGATTTTTTATCCACCTTCATTTTGTAAATAGCGGACGAAAGTATTTGTCCGCTATTTTATTTTTGTGACTTCATCCAACCACGAAAGCCACATGGTTCAGATCAAAGACAAGCAATTTGAAGTTTTTATTCCGGAAACAACCATCAACGAACGCATTGCCACGATGGCCCGGCAGATCAACCAGGAATACGCCGAAAAAGAGCCGATTTTCATTGCAGTGCTCAATGGCTCGTTTATGTTTGCATCTGATCTGATGAAAAAAGTTTCGGTTGCCTGCCAGATTTCCTTTATTCGGGTGAGCTCGTATCAAGCCACGGAAAGCACCGGAAAAATTACCGAATTGATCGGCCTACAGGAAAAAATCGAGAACCGCCATGTCGTCATCGTCGAAGACATCGTGGATACCGCCCTCACCATGTCACAGCTGGTAGCGCAGCTGCAAACCCATCGTCCGGCTTCTCTGGAAATTGTAACGCTGTTGTGCAAGCGAGAGGCGATGCAGAAACAGGTCAAACTCAAATACGTGGGTTTCGACATTCCCAATGCTTTCGTCGTCGGCTATGGTCTGGATTATGACGGACTGGGCCGTAATCTACCCGATTTGTACATACTGAAAGGATGAACCCGCGTATTTTGTAAGCAAGGTTAGCGCCAATCCAGAATAGTGCCCGCCCACAAGCCAAAACCCCGGCTGTTAAACTATTCGCTTTTCTTCCCCGATCGGCTTTTTTCGTTATCTTTGACTCAGGTTTTGGTCTTGTGAATCCTACTATTTCCGGAACATGCGTTTCAGACCATTACCGGCCTCCATTATTTTTAGCTAACCACTTTCATGCAGTTACATCAGTTAGAGATCAAGGGATTTAAGAGCTTTGCGGACAAGATTCTCATTAATTTTGATAACGGAATTACGGGCATCGTGGGGCCCAATGGCTGCGGAAAATCCAACGTAGTCGATGCCATTCGCTGGGTGCTGGGCGAGCAGAAAACGCGCAACCTGCGTTCGGACAAAATGGAAAACGTTATCTTCAATGGTACCAAGCGTCGCAAACCATTGCAGATGGCCGAAGTGTCGCTTACCTTCAACAATACCAAAAACATTCTCCCCACCGAATATTCGCAGGTAACCATTACCCGCCGGTATTACCGCGTCGGTGAAAGCGAATACCTGCTCAATGGCGTCCCTTGCCGCTTGAAAGACATCAACAACCTGTTCATGGATACCGGCATCGGTCCGGATAGCTACGCCATTATCGAGTTGAAAATGGTGGACGATATTCTGAATGACAAGGACAACTCACGCCGGGGGCTGTTCGAAGAAGCAGCGGGCATATCCAAATTCAAGATCCGGAAAAAAGAAACCCTGCGCAAGCTGGAGGATACCGACGGCGACCTGGAACGGGTGGAAGATTTGCTGCACGAAATTACCAAGAACATGAAGTCGCTGGAGCGGCAGGCACGGCAGGCCGAGGAATATTTCCAGATCAAAAACAAGTACAAGAGCTACAGCGTGGCACTGGCCCACCAGACGGTGAGCCGCTTTCAGGATACGCTGGACAAGCTCAAAGGACAGCTCGATGCCGAAAATGAAAAGCGGATTCGCCTGCAAGCCGAGGTTGCCCAGAAAGATGCCGGTGTGGAAAAGTTCAAAGCCGACCTGCTGAACAAAGAAAAGCTGCTAGCCTCGCGCCAGAAGACGCTGAACGAACACGTCAACAAGATCCGGCAGCACGAAAGCGAAAAGAAAATCAAGAACGAACGGCTCAAGTTCCTGACCGACAAAGCACAGTCGCTGCGGAGCCAGATTGCCGAAGGCCAGCGCCAGAAAGCCGAAGCCGAACAAAACATCGGGCGGCTTGAAAGCGAGAAGCAAAGCCTGGAAAAGCAGACCAACGAACTGGTAGCCCGCGTGGATGAACTCAAAGGCGAATACGAAGCCCAAAAAACGGCTACTTCTGAACTGCAACAACAGCTCACCAGCAAAAATGCGGCTTTCCGGCAACGGCAGGACGAGATGTATTCCCTAACCAAATCGCTGGAAATCAAGCAGGTTCAGGTTTCGACGATCAAGCAGGAACTGGAAAAGACAACTTCGGATAATGCCGCCCAGTCGGCAGACCTGGATACGCTTGCCGAGTCGCTGGGAGAAGCCAATGTAAACCTGCGCGAAAAGATGGGCGAGCTGCAGCGGGTACAGCAGGAACTCGAAGGCGTGCAGGAGCAACTCGAAACGCTTGACACCGAGACCGAAGCCATCCGGCAGGAGCTTACCACCAGCCAGCGCCAGCTCGATGCCCGCCAGAATGAATACAACCTGACCAAGTCGATGGTCGACAGCCTGGAAGGCTTTCCGGAAGCGGTGCAGTTTCTGAGCAAAAACCCGAAGTGGGACAAAAAGACACCACTGGTGTCGGATATCATTGCCTGTCCCGACGAATACCGCGTGGCATTGGAAAACTACCTGGAGGCCTTTCTGAACTATTACGTAGTCGAAACTACCGAAACTGCGTTTTCAGCTATCAATCTGCTCAGCGAAGCTGGTCAGGGCAAAGCCAATTTCTTTATTCTGGAAAAGCTGCAAAATAGTACCTACAAAAAGCCCGAAACCTCGCAGTTGCCGACAGGTACCGTAGCTGTGCTGGACATTGCTGACTTTGATGTTCGGTATCAGAAACTGGCCGAGCATTTGCTGGGCAAGGTTTTCGTTGTTCCGGATACGACTACCGGTTTTTCAAAATCAGAGGATACTATTTTGATTACGCAAAGCGGCAAGCTGATTCACCGGCCGGTGAGTATTTCGGGCGGCTCGGTAGGTCTGTTTGAAGGAAAGCGGATTGGTCGGGCCAAGAACCTGGAAAAGCTCCAGCAGGAAATAGACAAGCTGCGTTACACCATCGAAAAAATAACCGCGCGGCAGCGGGAGCAAAAAACGGCCAAGGACGAGAGCATCATCCGTAAAAATAGTATCCAGAACCGGGTACAAACCCTGCAATCGGAAATCAACGAACTCAACCGCCAGCAGATTACCCTGAAAACCAAGCAGGAACAATTGACCCTGATGTTGCAGAATCAGTCGCTGCGCCGCGAAGATTTCCTAAATCAGCTGGAAACCCTAACCGAAGACCTGGCCGCACAACGCCCGCAGGTGGACGAAAAGCAGGCGTCTTTACGCGAGCTGGAATTGCAGATTATGGACCTGAACGAGGAGCTGGCGCTGCAAAACGAACAGAATTCGGTCAAATCCAATGCCTACAACACCGAAAACATCCGGCTGATTCAGCAGCAAAACCGGATGAACAGCCTGGATCAGGAGATTCGCTTTTATGAAGATACGTTGCGCAACAGCCAGTTCCGGTTACAGAACAACCAGAATGAACTGGAGCGGACCGAAACCGACATCACCACCCTGACCGAAGCCGAAGAGGTAGGCGACGAAGAGCTGGTGGAAATGTACAAGGAAAAAGAAGCCATTGAAGCGGGCCTGAACGAGGCCGAACGCGATTACTACGCCGCCCGCGGGGAAATTGACAAAACCGAAAAGGAAGTACGCGACCTGACCCGTCAGCGTGAACTTGCCGACAGCCTGACGCTGGAACTGCAAGGCAAACGCAACGAGATACAGATGCAGATTACGGCGGTAAAAGACCGCCTTTCGGTAGAGTTCAGCGTCAATCTGGATGCTCCCGACGAGGTGGAAGATGCGGAAGCCACCGGAAACCTGGAGTTTGGCGAAGAGCCCAAGGCCGAAGAAAATACAGAGGAAACAGAGAAAGAAACGCCGAAAGCAGCCCAAAAAACAGATCGGGTAAAGTGGACCATGGCCGATGCCCGTACATTGTTTGGTGAACGCGAGGATGAACTGCGATCCCGGGTAAACGAACTGAAGGCCCGCCTGGACCGGCTCGGCCCCATCAACCCGATGGCGCTGGAAGCCTACGAAGAGATCAAGCAGCGGTTTGATTTCATCAACGGCCAGAAAAACGACCTGCTCAACGCCAAAAACTCGCTGCTGGCGACCATCAGCGAAATTGACACGGTAGCCCGCGAAACGTTTATGACGGCTTTCGCTACCATCCGGGAGCATTTCATCCGGGTGTTCCGGTCGCTGTTTTCGGACGAAGATACCTGCGACCTGAAGCTGGTGGATCCTGAAAATCCGCTCGATTCGGCGATTGACATCATTGCCAAGCCCAAAGGCAAACGTCCGCTGACGATCAATCAGCTTTCCGGTGGTGAGAAAACGCTAACGGCCATTTCGCTGCTCTTTGCGATTTACCTGCTGAAGCCAGCGCCGTTCTGTATTTTCGACGAAGTGGATGCGCCGCTGGACGATGCCAACATTGACAAGTTCAACAACATCATCCGCAAGTTTGCTACCGAGTCACAGTTTATCATTGTGACTCACAACAAACGCACCATGGCCTCCACGGATGTTATCTACGGCATCACGCAAACCGAAGACGATACCGGTGTCTCCAAAGTCGTTCCGGTCGATCTGCGGGCCTTGGCGTAAGTGCAGGAACGGAAGAGGCATTCGCTGGGTTTTGTGCGGCTTAACACACAAAACCCAGCCATTTTGGCGTTGGAATACCTTTTAAGTACATAGATGAAACGAAAGTCTATTTTATTTGATTCGCAGTGTCTGGCATTCAGCGCATTGCCTTTTGTCTCATGTCTTCTATCTTTTGTCTGACGACTTACCAACCAAACTGTTTATATTGTTCTTATGAGAAACCTTGCCTGTTTGCTGGTTACACTTCTGCTGCTTGCCGCTTGTAACCAATCCTCAACCGAAAAACCCCACGTAGCCATAACCGGGATCAACCCGTCCCTGAAGCCTGGAGACGATTTTTTCACCTATGCCAATGGCATCTGGTACGATACGGCTCAGATACCCCCTTCGCAGGCAGGGGTAGGTTCGTATTCATTCTTAAACTACCCGCAGCGCATCCGGATGCAGGGCATTCTGGATAGTATATCCAAAGGCAACCATCCGGCAGGAAGCATTGAGCAGAAGGTGGGTGATTTTTACCTGGCAGGGATGGATACGGCCGCCATCAATAAGCGGGGCTATGATCCCATCAAGCCTATCCTGGCACGTATCGATGCCATTACGGATGTGCCTTCGCTACTGAAGGTTGTGGCCGAAGAGCAAAAAATAGGAGACGGGTCCATCATTGGATTCAACGTGGGTCCCGACGACAAGCAAAGTTCAATGAATATCGTAATACTGTCCCAAACCGGAATCGGACTACCCGAAAGAGATTATTACTTCCGGACCGATACTGCAACACTAGCCATACAGAAAGCTTACACAACATACATTGCCACCCTATTCGAACTGACAGGCGCCGATGCCGCTACTGCCGCAAAGAATGCCGATTTGGTTTACAAAATAGAGAAACAATTGGCTGCTTCGCACAAAACCAACATCGAGCGTCGCGATGTGAAGGCCAATTACAATAAGCTGGCGGTTGCTACCATTGCCAAAAAGCAACCCAACATAGGCTGGACCACGTTACTAGCGGACCTGGGAGTAAAAGCAGATTCGGTCAATATGGAACAACCGGCCTATTATGATAAACTGAATGCGCTTTTAAAGTCGGTTCCTGTGGCCGAGTGGAAAATCTATTTGAAGGCCAACGCCATTCAAACATTTGCCAATATGCTAAGCAAACCATTTGCGGATGCCTCGTTTGCCTATACCAAAATACTGACCGGACAAGCCATGCAAAAACCACGCGCCGAAGAAATGACACAAGCGGTTGACCGGGCCTTGGGCGAGGCGTTGGCACAGTTGTACGTGAAGAAGTATTTTCCGGAAGAAGCCAAGAAACGCATGGAAGTGTTGGTGGGCAACCTGAAAAAGGCATTCGAAACGCGCATCAGCAACCTGGATTGGATGAGCGACTCGACCAAAGCCAAAGCCAAAGAAAAACTGTACGCCTTTACCGAAAAAATCGGGTATCCTTCCAAATGGAGAGATTATTCGAAGGTGGAAGTGAACAAGGGCACCTATTTTGAAAATTGGTTGGCGGCCAATAGAAATGACTATCTGTACGATCTGGCCAAAGTCGGCAAACCCGTTGACCGCACTGAGTGGCACACCACTCCGCCTACGGTAACCGCCTACAACAATCCGCCACTCAACGAGATTGTCTTTCCGGCGGGCATTTTACAACCGCCGTATTTTGACATGAATGCCGACGATGCTTTAAATTATGGCGGCATTGGCATGGTGATCGGCCACGAAATAACCCATTCGTTTGACGACCAGGGTGCCCAGTACGACAAAGACGGCAATGTAAAAAACTGGTGGACGGCCGAGGACTATCAGAAATTCAAGGCCAGAACCCAACAGGTGATCGACCAATACAATTTGTTTACCGTGCTGGATTCGCTGCACGTCAAGGGTGCCCTCACCGTCGGTGAAAATACTGCCGACATTGCCGGGGTGGCCATTGCCTACGACGCTTTCAAACTCACCCAGCAAGGCAAGGATACTACCAAAATAGACGGGTTCACACCCGACCAACGGTTTTTCATTTCCATTGCCCGCATCTGGCGCGTGAAAACCAAGGACGAGTTTTTGCGTACCTACATCAATACCAACCCACACTCACCAGCCAAGTGGCGTGTCAATGGCCCGCTGATGAACTTCACACCGTTCTACAAGGCATTCAACGTGCAGCCCGGCGACAAAATGTACAAGCCTGAAAAAGACCGGATTGTTGTCTGGTAGTAACCCCGCCAAAAGTTAAAAACAAAGCCTCCGGACTTGTGATCCAGAGGCTTTGTTTTTTTATGCATAAAACTCATTAGCCAAGGTGGTTTTGCGTTTTGCGGAGATACTATTTTTCCTGGTATTCCAGCTATCACCTGACTGGTCGTCAAGTCACGGATAACCTTTGCCCAAGAGTTGTCAGATATTTAAAAAGTAGAGCTGGTGGGTTTCAATCCAAACAGAAACCTGAGAAAGTTTACTCTACGGATGACACATTCATACAAAAGAAAGCAGCCTGAAACGGTCAATAGCCAAACCAGAATGAATTTTAGTTGAACGCTGATCTCAAGCGGGAAAACAAGCATTGATCCCAGAAACAAAAATACCATATGAAGGATATAAACCGGATAAGCGGCCTGGCTTAAATAATGCAATGCTTTGCTGGGATGATTCAAGTGTTTGTAACCAAAGCCAAAAAGAGCGAATATCCAGAAGATAGACTCGATGGCCAATTGACTATTGTTCACTTTCATGGGTAACTGCAACAAACGATACAGATACAACAGGACCGCCACACCAACAAACAACCAGCAACCTTTTGCCAGCCTGTTCCAGAAAGGCACTCCGCTCAGGACAAAACAAAACCCAAAAAAGAAGGCAAACAGTCCCAAAAAGAAGCCATGCCATGTCATCGCATAAAGTTCGTATACATTGGGGTTGACCAGAACCACTTCCAGAATAAAGACTAGCATAACCAACACCAGGCCGAACGGATGCCTAAACACCTTTTTCAACCCCATGACCATTTTTCCATCTCCGTTATTCTTCAGGTAAAAGAAAACAGGCGAAAGACAAAGCACATAGACAAAGATATTCCCCAAAAACCACAGATGCGCCGGATTCGGAATGTAACTTGGCTTTTGCTGATAGTAAAGTTGCCAGAGATACATGTGAATCGGAACGACAACGAAAATTCCAAATACAAACGGAACTAGGATTCGTTGTGTCCGTTCGAGAAACAGTTGCTTCCAGTTTCGGTAATGGATAGCGAAGAAAACACCCATACCCGACACAAAAAACAAAAGAGGGATTCGCCATACATTCAGCATCGTCATGGGAATCCATAACGCTTCCCATGACTTGCCGCTGGCAATGAAGCCAAACATAAACCCCCAGGCCTGAAATCCAATCGCCTCGTGATAAATCAGAAGCAAACCTATGGCTATTACCCTCAGCCAATCAATGTCGTATCTTCGTCCGGATTCTAACATTTTTTGTACAACCGATAAACTCCAGACGCCTACTTTAACATGGCTGCGATTTCGGGACGGGTCTTTTCCAAGTAGACATAATCCAGTTTGAGCCCCATGGGCTCAAGCATTTTGCCTAATCCCTCATAAACCGGCTTTACGTCTGCATACGGACCAGCCACTGATTCGTAAGCTGTTTGTCCATATTTGTTTTTTATGGTTTTGTCGGCCCCTTTACGCAGCAACAACTTTACAATTTCGGAACGACAAAAGAAGGCGGCGGTATGCAGGGCCGTGGAGCCGTCATTGTTCTGAAAATTCAAATTGACACCAGCATCCAGAAGGATTTTAGCCATTTCCGTCTTGCCAAAAAGGCAGGCGCTGATTAACGGACTGGAACCTCCCATAGGATCCTTCTCATTCAGATCGCTGCCTGCCGTTATGTGTTGCTTAAGAGCGTCTGTATTGTTGGTGACAACCGCCGTGTGGATGTCCACTTGCGGCGGCGCTGCTTTGGTTTGGGTACCAGCCTGGGCACTTTCTTTCTTTTGAGCACAGGCTGCAACTACCAACAGGATGGCTAAAACCGTACTTGTGACGGAAAATTGAAACGCATTTTTCGTTTGAGTTTTCATAATTGTAGTAGCAAAGTGTTATCAGATGAATCATGTAAAAAATTATTCGTCTTTGTATTCCAGCAAGTCACCAGGCTGGCAGTCCAGGGCTTTGCAGATGGCCTCCAGGGTACTGAACCGCACGGCTTTGGCCTTGCCGGTTTTGAGAATGGAGAGATTGGCCAGGGTCAGGTCCACTTTTTCCGCCAGTTCATTCAATGACATCTTGCGTTTGGCCATCATCACATCCAGGTTTACAACAATTGGCATAGTTTACACGGTTAGCTCGTTTTCGGATTGGATTTCTACCCCTTTTGAGAAAATGGTTGCAATAACATAGATGACTGCCGCCATCAACACAAAGGCCTGGCTGTCTGCCCAGAACGGGTTCAACATGTCCACCTCATACCTGTGGTGCTGTAAATATTTAGCCGTTTGTCTGCCTATGTAACTTAGCATTCCAATGGACAAAGTGTAATAGCTAAGCAGCGTTATCTGTTCCGAAGCAAAACTGCTGAATGGTTTAGACAAATCTAACTTGCTCAGCAATCGGATGACTATAAAAAACAAGTACACTTTCAAAAGCGCGATAGCCAGGATGAAGCTATACATCCCGAAAAACGCCCATTTGCTGCGAATGTACATTTCACTCAAATCTAACTTTTGATACAGGTTCTGGACAAACGCAGGTTTGTACAGACTGAAAACAAAATTGACTACCAAGCCGCCAGCTTCTATGCTCAGCCCGACAAAGATGACCCACGCAACAATATGCAAGCCTGTAAATACGAAGTCGCTTCTTTTTGACATAGTTCTTGAAAGTTTAGATTACACAGCAAATATCAGTAAATATTTATTGATAATCAATAAATATTTACTGATATTTTTTTTCACAGCACTTCACTGCCTCCAGCGATGTGCATTAGGACAGACCGGTCGTTCGGCAAGTGTTTCGATGATGAGCGGAATTTACTCCGGCGCTGGTGTTTACCTTTGGGTGGTTTTTCGAACAAGAGAGTATAACTATTGATAACTATACCTGACTATGTATGAAAAAACGTGCCCTTAGTGTGATTTGTCTTCTTTTCCTGGCCCTATCCGGGTTTTCTCAGGATTTTGCGGCGTTAGCCAATTATTCGTTTGCAGCCAAGGAAGACTACAAAAAAGCCGAAGACAAGGCTTTGGAATGCGCAACCTACCTCATCGGCAAGCCATTGGATCAGTCAGATCCTAACCGGTTGTATGCCGTTCAGTTTTTGCTGCGTTGGATGGAAGGCACCCCCGACCATAGCTTTATGCTCGATGAAACGGCAGTAAAATTATCCAAAACCAACAACGACCTGCTGGGTGTATATATGGCGGCGATGGTCCGGTACGCGATACAAAATCCGGAGCAGGCCAAAGACGCCAAGGCCACGAAACTCAACACCATCACGTCGCTTTTGACCTATTGCGAAAACGCGGACAACAAAGTGAAGCTTGACAAGGAACTGAAAAAGATGCTGGAGGCCAAAAACAAAGGCCAGTTGAAGGAATACCTGAAAATCTGAAAAAAAGTCCGAGAAAAGAATGTTCTGATACAAAGACCCCATCCAATGATGGGGTTTTTGCTTTTCCAGGGATACTATTATATTTTCGATAAACCATTACATCTCCATGCCAAAAGCAAAAATATTTCACACCCCCGACGACACATTAGCGGCATTTTTTCAAAAACTAAGCCTTAGCGAAATTAAACAGGTGTGTGGCAGTACCATTTACGAACGTGGCAAAGAGTACTACAAAAGTGCCTGTGTGAATGACGTTCATGTGGAAACGCCCCAGAAGCTTGTAGCAGATGTTTCAGGATCAGAGGACTATACGGTAAAAATTGAATGCCGACGACCTTCTGTTTTTGCCCGGTGCGATTGTCCGTACGATTATGGGGATGTGTGCAAGCATATGGTAGCTGTACTGATTTATGTGAAAAAAAATGCAGAAGAAATTTTTTCAGAGGAAACAGAAGTACGAACCGGTAGCCTGAACGAAAGCGATCTCACCAGGCTGAGTAAAAAAGAATTGATCGAATTACTGCTCCGGCAGCAGGGAGTGGCAGGTACATCGCCTCAACTCACCGACACACAGGCTGCAAAAGTTTTTGAAACAGTTCAGCAGAGTATCTTTCATTTGTTTACTCAGGACGAAGTCATGTATGAGCCGGAACGGTTTGAAAAGCGGTTGATGCAGCAACTGAACAAACTGAAGCCTGTCTGGCAAAGCTCTCAGTCAGATGCCATTGCCGATTTCCTGCTGGAATTCATGCAAAAAGTAGATGCAGCCTTTGATGAAGGATACTTATATACCTATGATTACCATGGTGGTGACAGCTATTTTGAATCGGATAGCTTTAATACCTATGTGATTGAATTTGCCAGAACCCTCCCGCAGGAAACCAAGTTTTATTTCGTTAATCAACTGCGAAAATGTCTGAGTAACATGTCTTTTTCAACCTTCAGTGACATAGCTGATCGACTGGATGAATTTTTTACCAAAGACGATCTCCCATTACTGAAAACAGAGTTTCTGGAAAACCTCAAAAAAGACAAGCATTCGGTAGATATTGAACAATACTACCATACTTTATTACCTGTGTTAACTCTGGAAGAGCAGCAATTTATCCTCAAAAGTGGCTATAAGCGGAGTCTGGTGCTGATGCTGGAGTTTGATGCTTTCTATAAAAAACAAAATAATCTGAAAGAAAGCCTCAAATATTTGCACAAGTACTTAACCAAACACACGCATGGCCGTCAGTTTGATCTTTTTTTCGTAAATGAACGACTGCTGAAGACTTATTTCGAAACTGCCCATGCACTGGAACATCCGTTTGGTGAGGTAGCACATACTGCGATTGGCTCCGGTATGGTCAATGCTGATTTTTTCATTCAGCTTCTCCGCTATTTGCCTGATCAGCAGAAAAGTCTAGAAGCCACATTTGAAAAATATGCCACGGAAGAATACTTTAATTATCTGAGTCAGCAAGGACGGTTACTGGAGTGTCAGAAGCTGATTCGCAAAAGTCAGGTAACCGAAGAAACTGCTTTTCGGTTTTTTGTCAGTTATAAAATGGATTTACGGGAAGAGGCTGAATCGTATTTCCTGCAACGAATACAGGCCAATCTGGAGTCTCCCACCTTGGTATGCTACAAAATAATTGTGGAAACGCTGAAACCGTTGCAGGAAATGTCCCCTCAGGCAGCCAGAGAAGTTCTGGACCTGCTACGCGCACAATACAAACGTCGCACTGCGTTAATGGAAATGCTGAAAAGAAATTTTTAAAACGGTTTTGCTTTTGGGGAGATACCTGCCTGTCCGGCAAGCAGGCTATTTTGCGGAAGTGTGAGAAAATGAGTACATTTTGTAATCCATTCCACACAACCTATGAAAAAGTATCTACTAGTACTGCTCACTGTTGCTTTTTATCATCCTACTTCTGCCCAGAGTTACAAACAGGCCGAAATCCTGTGGGACACATGGGGCATTCCACACATCTATGCCAAAAACAACGAAAGCCTGTTTTACGCCTATGGATACGCCCAGGCCCGGAACCACGCCGATTTGCTGCTACGCCTCTACGGACAGGCACGCGGGAAGGCAGCCGAAGTACTCGGTGAGAAATATACTACCGACGACCGGTGGGTGCTGACCAATAGTATCCCCGAACGGGCCAAAACCTGGTTTGATGCCCAAACCCCAGAATTTCAAACGTACCTGACTGCATTTGCACAAGGCATCAATGACTACGCGAAAGAAAACCCCTCAAAAATTTCCGACGAACTCAAGCCTTTTCTGCCCATCACGCCCATTGACCCGATTGCGCACAGCCAGCGGTTCATCTATTTTGAATATTCGGTTTCGGCACGGGCCGCGGCCAATACCCTTGCCGACAAAAACGGCTCCAACACCTGGGCCATTGCCCCGTCGCGGTCGGCCAGCGGCCATGCCATGCTGCTGATGAATCCGCACCTGCCCTGGGAGAACTATTACGTGTACATGGAGGCGCAATTGGTAGCACCAGGTCTGGATGTATACGGGGTTTCGCGCATTGGTTTTCCGGTGCTTACCATGGCCTTTTCGGATGACATGGGTTTTGCCAATACGGCCAACAATTACGACCAGACCGACTTTTATGAACTAACCGTAACACCCAATGGCTACCGCTTTGATGGCAAAGAATTACCTTTTGAAACCGAGCAGAAAACACTGAAAATCAAGCAGGCAGATGGTTCCCTAAAACAAGAAACGCTGACTATCAAGCGATCCATCCACGGGGCGGTGGTCAATGAAAAGAATGGCCGCGCCGTGGCCCTACGGGTGGCAGGCCTCGACCGGCCGGGCATGTTGCAGCAACACTGGGACATGTGCCGGGTCAAAAACCTGAACGAGTTTCAAGCTGTGATGCGGCAGCAGCAGATTCCGATGTTCCATTACAGCTATGCCGACAAAGACGGCCACATCTTTCTGCTGGACAATGGCATTCCACCGGTACGGAAGGCAACAGATTACAAAGCCGGAACGGGTGTCCTGAGAGGCGATACGTCGGCTACGCTCTGGACAACGTATCATTCCTACGACGCCCTGCCCAAATATGTTGATCCGCCAGCAGGCTGGCTACAGAATGCCAATGAACCTTCCTGGACCGCCACCTTTCCGTTTGCAAACAAACCGGCATTGTTTCCGCCGTATTTGTTGCCACCGCCCCAGATGTCGTTCCGGTCGCAGCGGTCGGCACGGATGCTGATGGAAGATGAGAAGATTTCTTTCGCAGAATTGCTGTACTACAAACATTCCACCCGAATGGAGCTGGCCGACCGCATTCTGGATGATCTGGCAACGGCTGTAAAAGCGGCCGGCAATGCAGCGGCCAGTGAAGCATTGGCCGTACTCGAAGCATGGGACCGCCAGTGCAATGCCGACAGCCGCGGCGCGGTTTTGTTCGAAGCCTTTGTCCAGAAGTGGGTGGGAGGCATTGCCGGTTACAGCAAATTAAACGATCCGGATTCGCCAATCTTTGCCCGCAAGTGGGACCCCAATGATCCCATTCATACCCCCGATGGCATTGCCGATCCGCCGGCAGCGGTGCAAGCCCTGGTAGAGGCGGCTGCTCAGGTAAAAACACAGCATGGAAGTCTGGATGTGCCTTGGGGCCAAGTGTATCATTTCAAAATTCCGGGAGCGGATGTTCCAGCCAATGGCGGTCCGGGGCCGCTGGGTGTGTTCCGGGTAATGACATTTAACGGGACCGGCCGCAATCCGGAATCGGGCGTCCGGCCTTTTCATGGCGATTCGCATGTGTGTGCCATTGAGTTTGGCAAAACGGCCCGGGCTGTGGCGGTGACCAATTACGGCAATGCCTCACAGCCCGGTTCACCACACATTTCCGATCAGTTGAAATTGACGGTACAACAAAAATTTCGCCCCGTATGGCGCACCCGCAAGGAAGTACTGAAACATTTGGAGGAGAAAAAGGTGTTTTGATTTCCGTATTTGTTTACTGTTCTACAAAAATAAAGTTTGTTCTTCTGTTCTTTTGTCATTCCGACGCAGGAGGAATCCGGCCTGTACATTCGCGAAAGCGACCGGGATTCGTGTACCCATGCATCAGATTCCTCCTACCGTCGGAATGACAAATACGTTTTCTAACGACTCCTAAAAAGTTATGATGGGTCTTTCAGAAGAACGAAACAAACTCATAACAGACACTCCCTATCTTGCCAACCCTCTTATGTTTCAATTCTTTTACGATCAGTCTGATAAAATCCTTCAACAAACCCTCACCCACATCGGGCTTACCTTTTTGTCCCTGTTACTGGCATTGCTGCTGGGGTTACCGGTGGGCTGCTGGATCAGCCGCAGGCCCAGGGTAGCGTCAGTCGTGATTGGCGTTGCGGGCGTATTGCAAACGGTTCCGAGCATTGCCCTGCTGGGCATTCTGATTCCGGTACTGGGCATTGGGTTCAAATCCGCCATTTTTGCGCTGTTTTTGTATGCCCTGCTGCCCATTGTTCGCAATACATATGTGGGTATCCGGGAAGTGGACCCCGTACTAACCGATGCCGCCCGTGGCATGGGCATGACCGACTGGCAGATACTGACCAAAGTGGAATTGCCGCTGGCCTTACCCGTCATTTTTGCGGGTGTGCGAACGGCAACCGTGATTAATGTTGGTGTGGCTACACTGGCGGCTTATGTTGCCGCCGGTGGGCTGGGGGAATTTATTTTTGGTGGTATTGCCCTCAACAACACGTCCATGATTCTTGCCGGAGCCATTCCGGCGGCTCTGCTGGCGGTTTTGTTTGATGCATTGCTCGGCTGGGTGCAACGCCGAACCGACTATAAATCCGCAAACCGCCCTCCGAAATCCGAACTCAAACTGGGGGTTTTGACTTTGGTGGCGATATTATTTCTGGCGACGGCCTACGTGATCCCGAAGGCCACGCAAACCAAACTGCTGGCCGGTTTTGCCCACGAATTTGCCGGTCGTGATGACGGATATCCGGGCCTGGTCAAAACATACGGCTTGGGCATCAGTCATTTGCTGCTTGACCAGTCGCTGATGTACCAGGCGATCTTTCATCAAAACGTGGATGTCATCAGCGGGTATTCTACCGATGGCCGCATCAAAGCGTATCGCTTGCGGGTGCTGGAAGATGACAAACACGCCTTTCCGCCATACCAGGCCGCCTGGGTGGTACGTGGTCAAACGCTGCAACGCTATCCGCAATTGCAATCAATTCTGGATCAGATGGCAGGCACGCTGAATGATTCGGTCATGACCGAACTGAATTACCGCGTCGATTACCAGAACCAATTGCCAGCCGAGGTTGCCCGGCAATTCCTCCGTCAGAATAGTATCGTAGAAAAAGCCAAAACCTCCGGTCCGGACGGAACGATTGCGATCGGCTCCAAGGTGTTTTCAGAGCAGTACATTCTGACCGAGATTCTGAAACAACTCATTGAAGCCCAAACCAATCTGAAAGTAATCACCAAAACGGGACTGGGCGGCACCAAGATCTGTTTTGATGCCCTGCAAACGGGTGGCATCGACTTGTATCCGGAGTATACCGGTACGGGTTTACTGGTTATTCTGCAACCGCCCGTGTCCAGGTCAAGCTCCTTGCAGGGCAATCCGGAGGCGGTGTATCAGTATGTGCAAAAGACGTTTCAGGAAAAGTACAACCTGGTTTGGCAAAAGCCGCTCGGCTTCAACAATGCCTACGCCCTGATGATGCGCGAAAACCAAAGCGAGCAGTTACACCTACGCACGATTTCGGAATTAACATACTATTTGGGTAACTAACTCGTATCTCAAAAAGTTAAAATTGTCTTTTCTCTCATATCTTTTTTCTTGTGTCTCTTTAAATTTTTATGATTGCCTGCCTTGATGTTGACTACCGCGACGATCACGCGGCGGTGGCCTGTGTTTTGTTTGAAAACTGGACGGACGAACTGGAAAGCCGGCAGGTTATTCAGCGGATCGATGAAGTGGCGCCGTATATCTCCGGGGAGTTTTACAAACGCGAACTTCCCTGCCTGCTGGCCGTACTCACGCCTATCCAACAGGAGATTACATGCATCATCATTGATGGCTATGTGTATCTTTCCGAAACCAAAAAGGGATTGGGCGGCTATCTCTATGATGCCTTGCAGCAACAGATTCCGGTGATTGGGGTAGCCAAGACACGGTTTCACGAAGCCCCTTCGGTAGAGGTAAAGCGAGGCGACAGTCAGAACGCGCTGCATGTAACCGCGGCGGGTATTGATGTGGTCGCGGCCGGTGATCACATCCGGCAGATGCACGGCGAATTTCGCCTGCCCACCCTGCTCAAAAAAGTAGATCGCCTGTGTCGCGACGCCTTATTTCAGTCGTAAGGTCCCGTCCCAGTCGTTTATTCTGCGTTTCGCACGCATAATACTATCCTTCAAAACATAAAAACCTCTACCTTGCACTTCAGGAACGTTGACCCAAGAACCTGAAAGTACCCATGGCCGAAATTCATGTCTATAATACGGTGATACCAGCCGGAAAATCTGTTCACATCAAAATCCCGATTTCCCGGCTTCCTTCGCATACGCTGATCGATTTGCCCGTGTTTGTGTTTCGGGGCAAGACCGACGGGCCCGGTTTGTTGCTTACGGCAGGCATTCATGGCGATGAGATCAACGGCATTGAAATTGTGCGGCGGCTCATCAACGAAAACAGCCTGATGCCCGATGCCGGGCTGGTCATCGCCATTCCGCTGGTCAACGTTTACGGCTTTATTTTCAACTCGCGCACCCTGCCCGATGGCAAAGACCTGAACCGCTGTTTTCCGGGCTCGGCCAATGGCTCGCTGGCCAACCGGCTGGCCCATATTCTGATGCACGAAATTCTGCCGCATATACAATACGGTGTGGATTTTCATACGGGTGGCGACCGCATTGCCAACTATCCGCAAATCCGCTGCACGCTTGACAATGCCAAAAACAAAGAACTGTCTTCGGCATTCGGGGCACCGTTTATGGTCAATACCGAACTGATTGACAAATCGTTTCGCAAGGAAGCCCTGAAAATGGGAAAGACCGTTCTGGTGTTTGAGGGTGGCGAGTCGTTACGGCTCGACGAACTGGCCATTAACGAAGGCAAAGCCGGTGTGCGCCGACTGATGGAATACCTGAAGATGCGGAGTTTCCAGGAAAAGAAGCACATTCCGATCAGCATCAAAAATGCCACCTGGATGCGGACCAAAGATTCGGGCATTTTCAATCCGTTCATTGAATACGGGACCAAAGTCAGCAAAAACCAACCATTGGCTTCCATCACCGATCCTTACGGGGAGTCGCACGTAATTCTCAAAAGCCCGCACGATGGGTACATCATCGGCATCAACAACATGCCCGTCATCAATGCCGGCGACGCGTTGATTCATGTAGGGAAGTAGGCCGAGCAACGGGAAGGTGCCGCGCACATTACCTGTCACAATAAATGCCGACAGTCTTGGCTGAATCTGCGCGGAATTCACATCAGGTCTGTGGCTTGCGCGGAGTTATGCGCAACGCTATGCTTTGCCGTGAATTCAGCGCAGAGGTGTTGAATCGTTCTCTTTGCCCGATGTTTGACTCACCGCCAAGTTTGCGGTGAAATCTCCGCAGGTTAAGCTTTGCGCATAACTCAACGCAGGTTTGGTCATGCGCATAATTCAGCGCAAGCACACCGTTGCGCTGAATTATGCGCATGATTTGTTTTGCGCGGAATAATGCGCAAACGTTGCGTTGCGTGGAATTCACAGCACGTCGGTGGTTTGCGGTGAATTCCACGCAACTGTTGCTACTACCGGGCATCCAGTGCTACACCCAGCGATACCCTTATTTCTGAATTGCAATCACTTTCTTCTCGTTCGTGTCCAGGTTAATCTTCATCAACTGGTGGTTATTGGTATCGGTCACCCACATGTCTTTGCCCATGAACAAAATGCCATTGGGTTCATTCAAGCCCGCCACCAACGTGGTTACACGGTTTTTGGTCAGGTCAAACACCTTGATCTTGCCATTGTACGTATCGGCGATGTAAATCTTGTTGTTGTCCTGATGGGCAATGCCAACGGCATGTTGCAGCAACGCATTGTCGGGGTCGCCGTCCTTGTCGCCAAAGTCAAACAATCCCTTGCCAAGCGGAGTCAGCACGGTTTGGGCGGTCAGGTCAATGGCGCGGATGGCACTGGCTTCGGGGTCAGCCACGTACAGCGTGTTGCCGATTTTGGTCAGGCCGCTTGGCTGGTTAAAGGCGCTTTCCCGCAGGGTGCCGTCGTGCAAAGCCTCCCGGCCGCTGCCGGCAAACCGCCGCAACTGATTGGTTTGCAGATTCATGCGCAGAATCTGGTGGTTGCCGGCATTGGCTACGTACAATTCGTTGCCATCAATCAGCAGATCCCACGGACTGTTGGGCTTCACATCCTGGTTCCAGGTTTCTTCGTTGTAATAATAGCCCATCTTGCCGTCACCCGCAACGGTGGTCACCTGCCGTGTGTTCAGGTTGGCCGCGCGGATGGAATTATTCTTGGTATCGGCAATGTAAAGCACATCGCCTTTCAGTGCCAGTCCGTGGGGTTCGTAAAACGTAGCCGTAGCAAAATCACCGTTGGCAAACCCTTCCGTACCGGTGCCGATGCTTTCCAGGATCTTGCCGTCTTTGTTGATTTTCAGAACCCGGTTGTTGCCGCTGTCGGCCAGCCATACATTGCCTTCGGCGTCGGCGATGAGCTTGGAAGGAAAGCGCAGCAACGAAGCCGTTTTTTCTTTCTCTTTTTCCAGTTGAAACGTCAGCTTCTTGCGGTCGATCTTGTCGCCGTACTGGGCAATCAGTTTGTCAATGCTTTCCTTCACCGGCTGGTATACCCCTTCCCCGGCCCGCTGGCCTACCACTTTGCCATCGGGTGAGATAAGCACTACCGTTGGCCAGGCGTGTACCGCGTATGATTCCCAGACGGTGTAATCGGCATCATTCACCACTGGATGCTCGATGCCGAACTTAAGAATGGCTTTGCGAATGTTGGCGTTGGTTTTTTCGGAATCGAATTTGGCCGAATGTACGCCAATGACTACCAGTTCGTTGGGATATTCCTTTTCGAGCCGCTTCAGGTCGGGAATGATGTGCTGGCAGTTGATGCAGCCAAACGTCCAGAAATCGAGCAGCAGTATTTTGCCACGAAAGTCTTTGAGTGTAAAGCTACGGTCGGTGTTGAGCCAGCCATACGATGTATTGATCTCGGGAGCATTGACAGCAGCACTCAGCATGTTCGGATTGGTTTTGGTTTCTTTTTCTTTGTTGGTTTGTCCCTGGCAGCTCAGCAAGAGTCCATGCACCAGCACAAATGCAAGCCAACGGTAGGCGGAAGTTTTCATGGTTGAAACGATAGTATTGTATAAAGACAGTTCAGACGCCGGATTGTTTGACCAGGCCAGCAATCCCGTTTCTAAACTTACGTACGCTGGCGGGTGTGCGGTTTGTTCTTGGCGGCAGTTTCCCGCTTGGCCTCGTCGATGCACGCATTGATTTCAAAGCCCAGCAGAATCACAAACGCAAGCAGGAAAAACCAGAGCATCAGACCGATCAACGTGCCAATGGAACCGTACAGGCGGTTATACGAAGCAAAATTGCTGATGTAAAACGAGAACAGGTGCGTGACCAGAATGCTCAGGATGGCCGCAATGATGGAGCCGGTGGAAAAAAAACGCCACCGCTTGTGAATGGCCGGCCCCCAGTAATAAATGATGGAAATAGCCACAAAAAACAGCGCAAACGTAACGCCGTATTGAAGCGCGGCAATCAGGAACAGCGAAACATCGTCGTTGAACAGTCCCCACACATCGTGCTGTGTCAGCCACCTCAGCACTACGTTTCCTACAATGATTACCACTACCGCTATCACCAGGGCAAATACCAGAAGCCCCGTCAATCCGGTGGCAATCAGGCGGGTCTGAAGGAAACTGCGCCGGTCGTTGGTGCGATAGGCCCGGTTGAAAGCACCCATCAGCGACATCATGCCGTTGGTGGCGGCATAGAAGGCCAGTATGAAACCCAGCGAAAGCAATCCGCTTCTCGGTCGGCTTACGATATCAATGATGGTAGTGGAGAGTTCCTTGTAAATACTTGTGGGCAACACCTGCCCCAGCAATTCCAGGATTTTCTTGTCCAGATCAGCTACCGGAATGTACGGAATGAGGGTGAACAGGAATATCAGCGATGGAAAGACGGACAAGGTAAAGCTGAATGCCACAGCATTGGCACTGGGCATGATGTCATCCTTGTCGATCTCAATGATTACTTTCTTGATTACCAACCACAAAGGCGTTTTTTTGTCCCGCAGATGCACCCGTGACAACCACCATTTGATGGGAATCACCCGGCGGAACCACCATATTTTTAATCTTCTGAGAAACCGCTGGATTTTCGTTTTCATAGCTTAAAGTAAGGCAATAAAAAAAACATTGCCAAAGCTTATCCACTTTGGCAATGTTTTAAGTACTGGTCATCCAGAACGTTTATTTTTTTACCAGAGTGGCAGCTGTTACGCGTACATTTCCGGTAACCGTAACAGTTTTGCTATCTTTGATGGCTTCGATGGCATCTCCGTTGTGGGTAATATCAAACGTCAGGCCGTTATTCATGATAGAAATGGTACCGGCAACAATTTTCTCGGTGGGTTTGGTTTGCTGCAATACCGAGATTATATAGGTAGTACCCACCGTGCTGGTTACGGTACCTGTATAGGTACGTTCAAAATTCGGGGTGCCCTTTGCCGTAATGGTGGCATTGTTGCCGTTTACTGACACAGTAACATCGGTGTTGAGCAAATCTCCTGACTGTACGGTAGGAGTGGTGACACTAACCAGTAGATTTCCGTTGAAAGTGCCTATGGTTTGTGCTTTAGGCTCATCGTTTTTCTTGCAGGCAACCGCCGTTAACAACATTAAAAAGACAGTGGCATACTTCATTACTTGATTTTGCATATGGAATCGATTTTGGTAAAAAATGAATCACAGCCCTTAACGCGGATGCTGTGCCGAAAGTTTCATATCTGCAAAAGATCAGAAGGAAGGTTTTAATTTTTCCAACAGGTTGGCGGGGGCCTTGCGAATCTTATTGGTCTGTTTATCAATGAATACCAGTGTGGTTTCGCCGGTATTGAGCAGTGTGCCTTCTTCGTTATAAATTTCGTAGGAAAATGTCATCCGTACGGTGGGTATGGATTTGATAAACACCCGGATGGTGAGCAGATCGTCGTACTTGGCAGGTTGGTGGTAGCGCGACGAATGTTCATACACGGGCAGCATCACACCCGATTCTTCGAGTTTTTTATAACTGAATCCCAGGCTCCGCAAGGCCTCCACCCGACCGATTTCGTAGTAGCGGGCATAGTTTCCGTAATAGACATAGCCCATCTGGTCGGTATCGGCATAGCAAACGCGGATTTTCTCTTCGTGAATGTACATGAGTTGGATTGCGGATTTCGGAAGGCGGATTTCGGAATTTTGTTCAGCGGGCAAAAATAGTATCTTTTCCGGAACAAAAACCCGGTTGGAAGTACGATTTGGGAATTACAAGGTACGAATGAGTTTAAAACCGTACTTCGTAATTCCCAAATCACACCTCACATCTCGGCTCGCAGCACTTCCAATGGTGGGCGGGTCAGCACTTCACGGCTGTTGAAGATGCCGATCAGGATGGTAAGCACGGCTACCGAAATCGCGACTACTCCCAGCGGTGTATATACTGGTACAAACGGCGTTTCGAAAACATACTTGGCCAAAGCCCATGTACTGACCAGCGACATCAGGATACCCGCCAGTGCCGCCAGCAATCCCAGGAACAAATATTCAATAGCTGTGATCAGAAGAATCTGGCGGCGGTTGGCTCCAATGGTGCGCAACAACACGCTTTCCTGAATGCGCTGGTATTTGCTGATGATTACCGAACTGGCCAGTACCAGCAGTCCCGTCAGGATGCTGAACAGCGCCATAAAGCGGATCACAAACGAAATCTTGTTCAGGATTTCGTCAATGGTTTTCAGAATCAGACCCAGATCAATGGCGGATACATTTGGAAACTGCGTGACCAGCTCCTGCTGGAACCGGGCGGCGGTACGGGTGTCGGGGGTGCGGGTCACCAGCACATTAAACTGCGGCGCCTGCTCCAGCACGCCTGTCGGAAACACCACCAGAAAATTGGTCTGTACGCGGTTCCAGTCCACTTCGCGGGTGCTACCCACGACGGTTTTCATAATGGCACCCTGCACATTAAATGTCAGCACGTCGCCCAGCTTGAGTTTGAGGCGTTTGGCATACGGATCTTCCAGCGAAACAAAAATGGTATCGGTTGGTGAGGCCACTTTCCGGAACTTTCCGGATACTATTTTCTCGGAGTTAATCACCGAATCGCGGTAGGTGACGCGATACTCGCGGGTCAGGGCCCATTCGGGAATGTCGGCGGCCGTGTCTTTCTGAATCGCTTCAATGCTGCGGCCGTTGATTTCTGCCAGCCGCATGGTCACAACCGGCACCTGCTGAATCACCGGAAAGTTGTATTTTTTGACCAGCTGGTTCACTGCCTCCTTCTGGGCAGGCTGGATGTCAAACAATACCATGTTGGGCTGGTTGCCACTGCCCGAAAGCGAAACCTGGCTGAGCAGTTGTGTTTGGGTCAGGTACAGCGTGGCGATCAAAAACGTGCCCAGACCAATGGAGGTAATGAGCACCAGCGTCTGATTCTGAGGCCGGTACAGGTTGGCCAGCCCTTGCCGCCAGGCATAACTCCACGAAACCGGAAAAAACCGCCGCACCGCCCACATCAGGCTGTAACCCACCGCGGCCAGAATGGCAAAGGCAACGAACATGCCCACGGTGAAACCCAGCGCCAGTTGCCAGTTGCCGCTTTGCAGATACGCAAACGCCGCCACAAACAGCAGGATGGACAAATACAAAACCCACCGCCACGGATCACGCGCCGACGTATCCTCCTCGTACGAAGACCGCAGGGTCCGCAACGGCGAAATCCGCCGGATCACCAGCAACGGCAGCAGCGCAAACAATACCGCCATCAGCAAGCCAATGCCGACACCCTGCCCGATGGCTCTCCACGATAAGCTCAGATCAACCTGAACCGGCAGGAAATCACCAAGTACCTGCGGCAGCACAAACTGGATCACCGACCCCAACGCAGCCCCGGTAACGGCTCCGATCAGGCCCATCACCGACGTCTGGATCAGGAAAATCAGGAACGTCTGCCAGCCTTTGGCTCCCAGGCACCGCAATACGGCCACCGAAGCAATCTTTTCCTTGATGTACAGATGCACGGCACTGGCGACGCCCACACACCCGAGCAGCAACGCCACAAATCCTACCAGATTCAGAAACTGCGTCAGGTTCTCAAACGATTTGCCCGTATTTTCCTTACGGCTGGCAATGGTGTCATAGTTAATGCCTTGTTTGTCGAGGCGTGACTCATTCGTTTCAGCCCATTTTTCGGCGGCGACCGGCGTGGCAAACTGGTAATAAAACCGGTAGCCCACCCGGCTGCCGCGTTGCAACAGGTTGGTCGCTTCCAGAAAGGCTTTGGGAATATACACGGTAGGGGTTACCGTAGTGGAAATCGCGGTTTGTCCGGGAAACTTGTTCACCCGGCCTTCAATGTAAAACGTCACGTCACCGATCTTCACCGAATCGCCGGGTTGCACACCGAATTGTACCAGCAAGGCGTCATCGACCAGGGCGTGCCGGATCTTTTGCTGATTGGCCCGTTGGATGGCACCCGATGCCGATGCCGGCACGGTTTCGATGGTGCCGTAATACGGGAAATCGCCCGACAAGGCTTTGACCTGTACCAGCCGTGTCCCGCTGTTGCGGGGGAACAACACCATGGAGGCAAAGCCGACTTCTTCCGAACGGCGTTTGCCCAGGGTTTGGAACAGCTGCCGGGTCGAATCCGGAATGGGCTTGTTGGACGAAAGTACTAGGTCGGCGCCGAGCAGTTCTTTGGCCTGATCGTTGATACTTGCCGACAAGTTGTCGGAAAAGGACTGAATGGCGACCAGCGCCGCGATACCCAGCACAATCGCCGACATGAAAAGCAGCAACCGGCGGCGGCTTTTCCGGCTGTCGCGCCAGGCCATATCTACTAACCAACGAAGCATAAAAGGAACAATAAAGTTGTATGTGACAAATGCCCGGGGTTTTTGGCTTTTGGAAGGATACTATTTTCGTCCGTCTGACCCTCGAGCTAACTTAACCAAATTATAGCTAATTTCGTTTGAACGCACGTTTTATTGTACACCTGGGCCCAGATTTCGGATATAAGGCCATTTTTCCGTTTGAAGAAGGAATTGACTCACACCCGTTGGTAAAATTTTTTACTATATTCGCCAGCAATAAAAATAAATATTCTTTTCTATTCCGCGTTTCCGAGTCCTAACCCGTTTTACCAGTGAAATCCGTTGTTGCCTCCCTGCTGTTTCTTTGTTTATTACCCACCGTTGGTCATGCCCAAACGGGGAGCATTCACGAACCCATACGGTACGTTGGCGGCCAAACCATCGATCCGAGTGTGCATGACGGACGGCTGCGGTACGCCATCGGAACGGAAAATATCCAGACCCTGCGTGCCAACCGCACTCATCCCGAATATGCCGACGGCCACGGCTGGACGTACAACCACGCGTCGAACCTGTGTTACTGGAACGGCACGTTTTACCAGCAGTACCTGAGCAATCTTGTCGATGAGCACGTGGCACCGGGACAAACGCTGGTCGTCACCTCCAAGGACGGTCGCCACTGGGGCAAGCCGGAAGTGGTGTTTCCTCCGTACCAGGCTCCCAAAGGCGTTGCCATTCCCGAAGGCTACCACGGCTACATGATGCACCAGCGCATGGGTTTTTATGTAGCCCCCAACAACCGGCTGCTGGTACTGGCGTTTTACGGACATACCGAAAACCCGTTTGGCAAAGGCGGCATCGGGCGGGTGGTGCGCGAAGCCTACAAAGACGGCACTTACGGACCCATTTATTTTATCCGGTATTCGAGCCATACATCCTGGAACGAGACCAATACGAGTTATCCGTTTTACAAAAAATCGCCGGATACCGCTTTTGTCGCCGCCTGCGAAGCCCTGCTGCGCGACCGGCTGATGACATTTCAATGGTACGATGAAGACAATGGCGTGGACGGATTTTACAATCATAACCAATCCGGGCAGGCCTTGTCGTATTTCCACCGCAAGGATGGCAAAGTGGTGGCACTTTGGAAAAAATCGCTGGCAGGGTTGTCGTCCGACGAAGGCAAAACGTTTTCAGCACCGGTAAAAGTGCCCACATTTCTGATGTCAGGCGGCAAGCAATGGGGACAGCGCACCGACGACGGCCGGTATGCCATCAGCTATAACCCGATTGAGCAAACCCAGTACCGCTTTCCATTGGTGGTCGTCACCAGCGACGACGGCATTGTGTTTGACAACATGCTGCTGATCCAAGGCGAATTACCTCCGCGCCGTTTTACGGGTCGCTGGAAAGACTTTGGCCCTTGTTACATGCGTGGCATGGAAGAAGGCAACGGCAATCCACCCGGCGATGACCTGTGGATGACCTACAGCATGAACAAAGAAGACATGTGGATCAGCCGTACACCCGTACCTATTGTGTATACCGTAAAGGGTGCGGTCAACGATAATTTTGATAAACTGACCGCGCAAGGTCCGGTTCCTAACTGGAATCTGTATTCACCCGTTTGGGCACCCGTCGCGGTGGTGCAGGCCCCCCAGGGCACAGGACTGGCACTGCAACTGTCCGACAAAGACCAGTATGACTACGCCCGGGCCATTCGGGTGTTTCAGGAAGGCACCAGGGTTACGGCTTCGTTTAAAATCTATGCCGACCCGGCCAATACCGGTCGACTGGAAGTAGACATTACCGACCAGTTCGGGAACCGTCCGGTCCGCATTCGCCTGGACGAAAGCGGACAGGTGATTGCTACCGATGGCAGTACCGAGAAAAAGCTACAGCCCTACGAAAAAGGAAAATGGTATGCATTTGACCTCACCATCGATGCGACACTGCGGGGCAGTTATTCGCTGAACATTGACGGCAAAAAAGTGCTCAGCCAGGCGCAACTCGCCGAAGCCGTGAAGTCGGTAGAGCGGTTGTCGTTGCGAACGGGTCCGTACCGGAATCTGCCGAACCGGCAAACGCCCAACGAAACCAACGACCCGCCGCTTCCCGGCGCCGACGAACCTACCAATCCGACACTGTTTTATGTGGATGAGGTGAAGATCAAGTCGTTGTAAACGTATCAACCAGGAATAGTATCATAAAACCAGCCAAGATTTCCCATTCGATATCTTCCCGCAGGGAACCTCGCGCAAACGCGCCGCTTTTCCATTGAGATAGATCGCCATACTTGCGCGAAGATCCCTGCGGGAAGACCGACAAAATAGTATCTGCTGAAAAGGCAAAACCTGCTACGGAAAAGATATCATTTCTTACAGGATTCGAAATTCAATAGTCAGCATTCTTCATTCCTAATTACGCACTAATTCTGCGGTGGAGGCAGTTTGGTTGACGTCCAGTTGACCAGTTGCCACTTGCCCTTGCGCTTCAGGTACACCACCGTATACATAATCACGTTGGCGCCGATTTTTACCCGCCCGGTGCCGATGGCTGTCGTGCCAAACGGCTGCACATTCAGTTCTTCCAGCGTCAGGTCCTGGTAGTTCCATTTGCCCGAAACGGTATTTTTGATGTAGTCGGCCTTTCCTTCGCGCAAGCCGCTCGAATGCGTGTAAATCACATCATCGGCGTAAATCTCGTTCAGTGTTTTTTCGTCCTTGTTGGTTTGCGCCGAAAACCGCCGTTGTTCCAGCGATTTGATCACATCTTCGATTTTCTCCTGGGCCGAAGCCACCAGGCCAAACATGCCCAAAACAAATGCCAGCAGTAGTGTTTTCATGTATCTGGTGTTAAAAAATGAGTAAAGACAGTCAGTCCGAAAATAGTATCCTGCCAGAAGGCAAAACCTCCGGTTACAGATTTACTTTCTGCATGCGCGGCACCAGGAAATGCATCACCAGCCAGGCCAGCAGATACGCGCCGCTGCAAACGGCAAACATGATGTAATAGGCAATCTCTATCTGATCGATGCTGCGGTAATAGACAAACATGTTTTTCTGCACCAGTTGCGAGAGCATAATGCCGCCCAACGCCCCGAACGTGCCGCCGATGCCCGTGACCGAAGCCGTCGCCTTCTTGGGAAACATGTCCGAAACAGTGGTGAAGATATTGGCACTCCAGGCCTGGTGCGCCGCCGCCGCGATTCCGATCACCAGAACCGCCAGCCACATGTTCATCGAACCCAGCACCTGCGCAAACACAATCGGAATCACGAAGAGGGCATAGATGAACATCGACGTTTTGCGGGCCCGGAACACCGCCCACCCTTTGTTGATAAAGTTCAATGGCAGCCATCCTCCGCCCACACTACCAATGGTGGAAATGGTGTATACCAACGCAACAGGTATTGACACCTGGGTGCCGGTCAGGTGGTATTCGCTTTCGAGAAAATCAGGCAACCAGAACAGGTAGAACCACCAGATCGGATCGGTGAGCAGTTTGCCCAGCGCAAAGGCCCAGGTTTGCCGGAACGAAAGCAACCGGAACCACGAATATTTCGGCTGCGGCTCGTCCGGCGAAGCTTCTGCTTCATCCTTGTCCGAATGAATGTATTCGTATTCGGTGGCCGATAGCCGCTTGCTTTTGTCGGGCGTATCGTAGTAGATGTACCACAACACCAACCAGACAAAACCCAGGAAGCCGGTAATGATAAAAGCCCATTGCCAGCCGTAAGTAGCCGCGATGAAAGGTACCGTCAGCGGCGTGATCACCGCACCGATGTTCGTTCCCGAGTTAAACAACCCGGTTGCCAGGGCCCGTTCTTTTTTGGGAAACCACTCGGAGGTAGTCTTGATGGCCGAAGGGAAATTGCCGGCTTCGGTAAGGCCCAGGAAAGCCCGTACGATGCCAAACCCCACTACGCTGTTGACAAACGCATGGGCAATGCCGGCCAGGCTCCACAGGGTTGTCGAAATGGCGTAGCCCATCTTGGTACCCAGTTTGTCAACCACCCGGCCCGCAACCAGCATCCCGAACGCGTAAAACAGTTTGAAAGCAATCTCGATGTTGGCATAGTCGGCATCGTTCCAGGCCAGTTCCTTGGACAAGGTTGATTTGAGAAAGCTGATGGTTTGCCGGTCGAGGTAGTTGATGGTGGTCGCAAAAAACACCAACGCACAGATGGTCCAGCGGTAATTTCCTATTTTAGTGGCCATTAACGTATTGCTTTAACAAGTTGAAGTAAGGATTGAATTGTGCCCGCCAGCGTGGAAACATCGGCGTTGCTGCCAAACAGCTGCGATCCGAGTCCGGCCGCCAGAATACCCGAACCAAACCATTCCCGCAAGCTTTTTTCGGTGGGTTCCACCCCGCCGGTCACCATCAGCTGCGCGTCGGGCATCGGGCCCTTGATGGCTTTGATAAACGCCGGACCCAGCACATTGCCGGGGAACACCTTTACTACCGGTGCACCCAGTTCCCGCGCGTGATAAATCTCATTGAGCGTCGCACCGGCTGGTAACCACGGAATATTGTGCCGGTGGCATACGTCTGCTACGGCAGCTGTCGTAACGGGCTGCACTACAAAATCGGCTCCGGCCTGGATGAAAAACTCCGCGTCTTCGGGTTTGTAAATGGTACCGATGCCCAATTGGAGACCAGGGCACTGCTCCGCCACAAAGGCTTTGAGCAGGGGAAAGGTTTCTTTGGCTTTCTCGCCGCGGTTCGTGTATTCAAACACACGCATGCCGCCCTCGTAGCAGGCTTTCAGGATGCTTTGTGTATACGCGGCATCGGCGTGGTAAAACACCGGCACAAGGGGTGATTGTTGCAGTACGGAAACGATATCGGTTGTGGGTTGCATGGTTTGTATTAACGAAACAAAAAATAAAGTCAGAAAAGTGATATTTTTTATAGTAGACAAAACCCCCAGGGTTTTACCGTTTTGAGAGATACTATTTTAACGTGAGTTGCGTGCTAGCAAGGTTTGTTTTTAGTCCGAATCATATCCCTTCCTATCATCTTGTCACTTTTTGCTTGCCCAAAAAGTGACCAAAAAAGGCACTTGCGCCAAAGCTTCTGCCCGCAGGGCTCACGCCAACCTCGCTGGCGCAAGAGGCCTACGCACCTACATGACCTTGCACGATTGAAGTGGGCTTCACTCTCTTTGTAGCACTCTGCCTTATGAGTGTTAGATCAGCTAACTCGCAACTTGAATTATTTTACTATGAGTTTTGTATTACCTTCTCTTGTAAATCAGTCAGAACGACGCACTAAATTTAAAATGTACCCTAGTCTGTGGCACACCGACCGGAAACAACCCGTTGTGTTTGTCGAATTAAATGTAGCGGCCTCCTCAGCGTACCAAACGACCCGAGGTGTTGCCTTGCATCACCTGTTCAATCTCGGCTATGCTGACCAGATTCACATCGGCTTCGATGGTATGTTTCAACGCCGAAGCGGCTACAGCAAAGGTCAGCGCCTCCTGCATAGATGTGTAGTGCAACGACCCGTAAACAAAACCCGCCATAAAGGCATCGCCCCCGCCGATGCGGTCGACAATCGGATTGATGTCGTACACGGGAGTTTCGATGTAGGCTTTCTTGTCAAATGATATGGCTTTCAGTCGGTTGTGCGATGCACTCAGCGTTTCGCGGCGGGTGGTGATCACCTGCCCGATGTTCGGAAAACGATCCATTACCTGCGTAGCAATCGACACAAAGCTGTTGGCGTGCTGCGCATCGGGTACAATGTCGAGAATGTCTTCGGCATCCTGCTCGGCACACACGACCACATCGCAGCCGGCAATCAGATCGGGCATGACTTCCTTGACAGATTTGCCGTACTGCCACAGGTTTTTGCGATAATTGACATCCGCCGACACCTTGACGCCTAACCGACGGGCCGTCCGGATGGCATCGGCACAGGCTGCCGCCGCCGAGGCGGAAATGGCGGGCGTAATGCCCGTCCAGTGAAACCACTGGGCGTCTTTCAGGATGGTTTCCCAGTCGAACCACTCGGGTTGCAGGTTGGCAAAAGCCGAATCGAACCGGTCGTAGATAATTTTGCTGGGGCGCATGGAGGCGCCTACTTCCAGAAAATACAATCCCAGCCGCTGGCCCTTGTACACCATGTCGCTGGTCTGGACGCCATATTTCCGAAAAAATGCCGCCGCCGCATAGCCCAGGTCATTATCCGGAAAGCAGGTCACGTGGCTGGCAGGTACGCCTATATGGGCCAGAGCGGCCGCCACATTGGCTTCACCGCCGCCGTAGGTAACATTGAGTCGGTCGGCCTGAATAAACCGGCTGTTTTGCGGAGCCGATAGCCGCATCATGATTTCACCAAATGTGACAACTTTTTTCATGCGTGGGCAACTAACTTTGAATATAAATTCGGGATTTGTCGTCCCTAAAGATAGAGATTATCCGGTAAGTATCTCTATCGGAATTTTTGCTTGTTTGAAAACCCTATCCTAAATCCCTCCCCACAAGGGAGGGACTTTTCGAGTCGCGTAACAGAACTCCCCTCCCTAATGAAGGACGAAAACGAGAGTTTTCGGGCCAGCCTTGTGTGTAGGGGCTGGGGTCTCTCCCGCCATTAAAACTGAAAATACTCCTTGGCGTTGTTGTAACAGATATTCTTCACCATCTGCCCGATCCACTCGATGTCGTTGGGCAGTTCGCCGTTTTCGATGTCATTGCCGAACATGTTGCACAGAATCCGCCGGAAATATTCGTGGCGCGGGAACGACAGGAAGCTACGCGAATCTGTGAGCATGCCGATGAAGCGACTCAGCAGGCCCATGTTTGATAAGGCGTTCATCTGTTTTTCCATGCCGTCTTTCTGGTCCATGAACCACCAGCCCGATCCGAACTGGATCTTGCCGGCCATCGACCCGTCGTTGAAGTTGCCGATCATGGTAGCCATCACCTCGTTGTCGCGCGGGTTCAGGTTGTAGAGAACGGTTTTGGCCAGTTGGTTTGAACGGTCCAGCGTATTCAGGAATCGGGCCAGCGAACGTGCCTGGTCAAAATCACCGATGGAGTCCCAGCCGGTGTCCGGCCCGAGGCTGTTCAGCATGCGCGAATTGTTGTTGCGCAACGCCCCGATGTGAAACTGCTGCGTCCAGCCTTTTTCCCAGTCCCATCGCGCAAAATACACCAGCATGGCTGACTTAAACTTTAGTTTATCACTGTGGCTCAGCGTTTCGCCATTTCTCAGTTTGCCAAACAGCGTTTTGATCTCCGTTTCGGTATAATCCTCGGCATAGATCTGCTCCAGGCCGTGGTCAGAGAGCTTGCAGCCCATGCTGGCGAAATAGTCGTGGCGCTGCTTCAGCGCGGCCAGGTATTCATCCAGGGTCGTAATCGAAGTATTGGTAACCGCTTCCACCTTAGCCACGTAGGTATTGAAGATTTCCGTATTGTCTACGGCCATGGCCTTGTCGGGACGGAAGGTAGGCAGCACTTTGGTCGCAAAGCCGCTTTGGGCAATGGCCTTGTGGTATTCCAGCGAATCGGTCGGGTCGTCGGTGGTGCAGGCCACGCGAACGTTCATTTTCTGCAACAGGCTCTGCACGCTGTATTCGGGCGTTTGCAGCAGCTCGCTACAGGTTTTGTAAATCGGTTCGGTCGTTTTGGGATTTAGCAAATCGGTTACGCCAAAATACCGCTGCAATTCCAGGTGGGTCCAGTGATACAGCGGGTTGCGCATGGTATACGGTACGGTTTCGGCCCATTTTTCGAACTTGGCATAGTCCGACTGGTTGCCGGTGCAATAGCTTTCATCCACACCGTTGGTGCGCATGGCCCGCCACTTGTAATGGTCGCCGTACAGCCAGATCTGGGTCAGGTTGCCAAACGTTTTGTTTTCGGCAATTTCCTGCGGCGGCAGGTGGTTGTGGTAATCAATGATGGGCATCGCCTTCGCAAAATCGTGGTATAACCGGCGAGCCGCAGGGGTTTGCAAAAGGAAGTCTTCGTCTAAAAAATGTTTCATCGGTAGTAGGAATATAAAAATACAGCAGTCGGTACAGGACCCGGATGTGCATACAGGGAACCTGGCGTGTATGTGTTAAGATGACACCACAATAATACTCCTCTTTTCCAAGGAATAAAACCCTCCCCAACCTGTGGTTGCTTTCAAGCGCCGGAATGGTCAAAATAGTATTCCCGCCCGGGCAAAAACCCGGCTGAGGTTTGGCAGCTTATCCCTGCGAAAGAACGTTTTTAGGAAAAAAGGAAAACAGAACCTCCTGCACACCCGCAACGGACATCTGTTGCAGGTACTCGTTCACTTTGTCGGCAAATCCCGGCAGAAGGGTCAGGTCATGTTCCCACAGGTTTTTGTTGCCCAGCACCGTGGCCACCAGCTGGTCCTGCGGCACCGACTTCCAGGTTTCGTAAAAGTAGGCCGCGTGGCTGTCGTGAATCGGATACTGCTGGCCGTTGGCCTGCCCGAAATACGTGTTGTTTTCGTGTTTCACCGGTTTGGTAAACAACAGATATGCCGCAAAGCCGAGCGACATGTACTGGGGCGGCGTCGCAAAGTTCTTGTAGTACTGCAACAGCACCGGAATGTTGCGCATGATCATCTTGGAGGTATACTCCATGGTGATGTTGATCCAGCGGTGCTCGATGTAGGGGTTCCGGAAGCGGTCCAGCACCTGCATGCCGAAGCGTTGCATGGTTTTTTCGGGGATGGCATACGGAATGCTCGGGCCGATTTCGGCCAGCATCAGGTTGCTGACAAACGCCGACAGGTTGTCGTTCTGCATGGCTTCCTTGACGGTAGCAAAGCCGCTCAGAAAAGCCAGGCCGCAGCTCAGCGTATGCGTGCCGTTGAGCATCCGCAACTTGAGCTCTCGGAAAAGCTCGATGTCCGGCTCCACGATGACCCCTTCGTCGGCCTGCTCAAACGAGAGAATGGCTTTGATGCGGGCGTCGCCTTCGATAGCCCACAGGCGGTACACTTCCGACATGGTCATCAGGTTGTCGGTATAGCCGAGCTGGCGGCTGGTTTTTTCGCGCGTCAGGTCGTCGGGCTTGCCGGGCACGATGCGGTCGACGAGTGAATTGCAGAAGGTATTCGAATTTTCGAGCCAGTCCAGGAATTCAGTTTCCAGGTTATTGCGGTGCGCCAGCTCAAACAGGATCGACTCCAGCTTCTTGCCATTGTTGGTAATCAGCTCGGTGGGAATGATCACCATGCCTTTGTCGGCAGCCCCGGCAAACGCCTGGTAACGTGCATACAGGAACGCCAGCAACTTGCCCGGAAACGACACCGGCGGCTGTTGCCGGATATCGTCCTGCACCAGTTGAATGCCCACTTCGGTGGTATTGGAGATGATGATCTGCATCTCCGGATTCGTGGCACATTCCAGAATGGCATTCCACTGGCTCTTGGCCGAAAGCACGCGGCTGATGGCCGAACAAACCGTATTGCTTTCCACCTGGGTACCGTTGTCGATGCCTCTGACACAGAGCGTGTACAGGCTGTCCTGCCGGTCGAAGGCGGTGGCATCACCCGAATCGGTTGATTTTACCACCACGATGCGTCCATTGAAAATGCCCTGACGATTGGCTTTGTTGATCAGGTAGTCGGGCAACCCCCGCAGCAAAACGCCTGTGCCGAATTGCAGCACTTTTTCGGGTAATTCGAGCATGGCTTCGGTCGGTATCATCACATTCTGATTTTGTTTTAACGAAGGCAGCAGTTTTTTTGATAATTCTTCCATAAAGGGATACGGTTAAGATTTCTTAGGGCAATATTTCTATTTAGTGTATATAACTTTACTCCCGTGGTCTGTGGCACACAGACCACTCAACGACTTGATTACTAGTGGTCTGTGTGCCACAGACCATGGTAAACCAACGTTTTTAATCACTTTTGACGAAGTCCGTGCTTGTCGGATAGACAGCGCCGGTTTTTGCTTTGCAAGACATGCTATTTTCTAACGTGAGGCTTTGGTGACCACTTCCGCATTTTTACGGGTCAGCAGCCACTCGGCCCAGTTCCGGGCGGCTTTGAAGTTGTCAAAGTCGGCGGGCAGCTTGCGGCCGTTCAGGTACTCGTTGTAAATCCACGGGTCACCCAGCACGAATACGGTTCCTTTGCCGACTCTGGCAGTAGCCATGATCACATCGCCACCTTCCTTGAGCACAGCCGTGGCCGGTGCCTTGACCGACAGCGTCACCAGTTCCTTGACGTATATCTTGCGGGCGTCTCTGAAAATCGGGTGCTTGCCCGACAGCGTGAACGTGCCCTGCTCGTACTGGTCGTTCTTGACCATGTTCCGGTTTTTGCCCGTAAACGCGATGCCAAAGGCCTTGGTCAGTTCATTGAAATGCGTGATTTCGCAGTTGGTGGTGTCGTTGGCCAACAGCACCAGCGTGCCACCATCGGTCACCCATTGTTTGATTGCCTCGATGTGCGGCGCCTGCACAAAATTGGGATTAGGTGTTTCTTTCTTTGTATCCGGATCGACGATGATATACACGTCGGCCCCTTTCAGATTCTCGAGGGTAGGGGAGGCAGGCAAGGTGGAGGTGACAGCACCAAAATCATTGAAAATAGACCCCAGAAACGAATAACCCGAATCAAAACGATCTTCCCACAGGTAGTGAAACTTGACGCCGTTGCGGTATTCGTTGTTGAAGTAGTTGTCCATTACCACCCGTTTTCCTTTGCCAACCGACAGCTTGTCGAGCATGTCGATCTCGATGCACGCCTGCATGAACGGCCCGATGGCCTTCAGGTCGTCGGGACGGGTAGGTTCTTTAACGTAATATTCGTAGGAGCCATCCCGGTACGGATTGCCGCCCAAACCGGCTCCACCGACAGCTTTGGTGTAATGGACTATCCCCTGCGCGTCGGTTTCGACGAAAGTCTTGATCAGTCCGGCAAACCCTTTTTTTACCACCGGTAGGTAGCTGTCCGACAGATATCCCCGCCGGATGGACTTGGCCAGCCCGTACACAAACATGGCCGATCCCGAAGATTCCAAGTAGTTGCCCGGCTGGCCACCCTTGTCGGTCACCTGCCACCACACGCCCGACTCCGGGTCCTGATAGGTTGCAATGCCGGTGCAGAGGCGTTTCAGAATGGCCACGAGTTCGGGGCGGCGGGGATGGCTTTCGGGAAACACATCGAGCACATCTACCAGGCCCATCAGGTACCAGCCCATGGCCCGGCTCCAGAATTCGGGCGATTGGCCGGTGGTTTTGTCGGCCCATTTCTGGAGGCGGCTTTCGTCCCAGCCGTGTTTGAGCAGGCCCGTCTTTTCGTCGCGGGCGTATTTTTCCATCCAGGAAAACTGGTTGGCAATGTCTTCGAAATCTTCGGTGCGGCCGGTCATCTGGGCGTATTCGGCATAGAACGGCTCGATCATGTAGAGTCCGTCGAGCCACATCTGGGTCGGATACCGCAGCTTGTGCCAGAATCCCCCGATGCGGTTGCGGGGTTGCCAGGAAATCTGGTTGCGGAGCATTTCGGCCGCGGCTTTGTATTTGGCCTCGCCTCTGAGCTGGTACAGGCTCAGCAACTGGCGACCTGCCGGAATATTGTCACTGTTGTATTCCTCCAGGTTGTAGGTGCGGATCTTGCCGTCAGCACCGATGAATTTGTCAATGATGTGCTGGATGTATTGCTGGTAACGGATGTCGCCGGTGGTGCGCCACAGTCGCTCAAATCCCATCAGCACCACCCCGATTTCGTAGTTCCAGTTGGCCGGCCGGTTCGCCGAAACCTGTACCGGCTGGGTGTCCAGGTGGCTGGTGTATCGCATCACCACCATCGAATCGGGGTATTGCTTCATAATCGTACCGGCCATTTTTTCGGCCCACACGCGGCTTTGGGCGAAACCCATTCCGGCAAGCAGCAACAACAGGAGAGGTATACCTTTTTTCATATAAGTGGCAGTTTGGTCTTGTTCATTTCCGGGAGCCTTTTCCCAGTCCTTTCCATACGAGAAGTACTTTTGATTCAAACCCCTAAGAACCAGAAGCTGTACCGCTTCTCTAACAGAAAGGACTGGGGCAAGGCTGCCGGGTGTACTATGAATGGTTTGTAATGTCTAGAGTGATTGCATTCCTTTTCAGGACTTTATAAAATCTTCGCGCATGGGCGTGAACACATCCACCAGCACACCGTCTTCGAGGCATACGGCCCCGTGCTCCACATTGGGCGGGATGTGGTACACATCGCCCTGCCTGAGTGTCTGCTTTTCACCGGCAATGGTGATCTCAAACGCACCGCTTTCGACATAGCTCATCTGCGTGTGGTAATGGTGATGCAGCGTGCCTACGCCGCCTTTGTCAAAGGCAACCTTTACCAGCATCAGCTCGGGGCTGTAGGCCATGATCTTGCGTCTGATCTTAGGGTCAACTGCTTCCCAGGCGATGTCCTGGTCTTTGATAAAAACGTCGGTTGGGTTCTGGGTTGTCATGGTTGGGGTTTTGATGTCTGATGGGATACTATTTTTTCTGAATCACCTTGGCCGATACCTTCTCGCCAAGCTCGATTTCCTTCTTTGCCTTTGATCCGTCGGTATGGAGCAGCCGGATATTCCGGGAGCGGTCTCCGGTGACTTTCATCAGCAGGTCTGTCTCCGGGTACTGAATCCGGTCCAGCACCAGCTGCTGGCTGTTCTGAATCTGCATGACCGTCTTTTCCCGGGGCATCAGCGTGACGTTTCTCAGTTGCACACCAGTGGCCTCCACGCAAACCAGCCCTTTTTTGCTCTGCAAGGTGGCATCCTCGATGACCACATCGCGGACGTTCATTTCGGGCAGGCCCCGGATCAGGATGGCCGTTTCAGCACCGCGGCACACGACCTGACGCACGTAGAACTCGCGAAACTGCGGCGTGCCTTCGGTTACGGGCCTGGCTTCGATGGCCGGAAGTTCGTTTTTGTCGCCGGGCTGCGGTACGGGATCTTTGGCGGCATAGTACATGTCAAACAGGATGGCTTCCCCGGCAATGTCGGTCATCCGGATGTCACGGATGTAGATCTTTTCGACCACACCGCCGCGGCCCCGGGTGGTTTTGAAGCGCAGCCCCACATCGGTGCCCATGAAGGTACAGTTGGACACAAACAGGTTGCGGGCCCCGCCCGACATCTCGCTGCCGATCACAAAGCCGCCGTGGGCGTAGTATACCGTGGAATTACGGACAATGATATTTTCGGTAGGGACACCGCGTTTGCGGCCTTCCTCGTCGCGCCCCGACTTGATGCAGATGCCGTCGTCGCCCACATCAAGAGTGCAGCCGTCGATCAGTCCATACCGGCACGATTCCAGGTCAACGCCGTCGCCATTCTGGGCGTACCACGGATTCTTTACCGTCAGGTTTTTCAGCGTGATGTGTTCGCACAGCAACGGATGCAGGCACCAAGCCGGTGAATTCTGAAACGTGACGCCTTCCAGCAGAATGCGTTTGCAGTTGGTCAGCACCAGCAGGTTGGGCCGCAGGAAATCCTTGATCGATTGAACGTCCGGCACCCCGTTGCCGGCACCGATCACCCCGGCGTTGGGCGTGAGCGAGCCTTTCAGGGCACTTTCGGACGGATACCAGGTTTGCTGGTCGGCCGACAGCACGCCGCCGGATTCGATTCGTTTTTGCCACTGGCCGGCTGTCAGTTTGCTTTTCTTGACCGGCCGCCAGGCATCGCCCGCCCCGTCGATGATGCCCTGGCCTGTGATGGCAATGTTTTCCAGATCCGTACCGGAAATGGGTTGCAGGCAACGCATGGCAGGCAGCCCTTCCCAGTTGGTTTTCACCAGCGGATATTGGGCAAAGTCTGTGGTAAACTGAACGACAGCCCCTTGTGCAAGGTGGAGATTGACATTGCTTTGGAGTATGATCGGCCCGGTGATCCACAGGCCCTGCGGAATGAGTACGGTACCTCCACCGGCTTGGGTACAGGCTGCTATTGCCTGACGAATCGCTTCGGTATTCAGGATTTGTCCGTCGGCTTTGGCACCGTAGCGGACAATATTGAACGTGTCCTTACGGAAGGCGGGCTGCTGGACAACGGGCAGTTCGTAGGTGTATTTTTCGGGTGAAAACTTCTGCAGGTACTGAGCCAACGGTAACTTTTGCTCACGGATGGCATGGGCAACCAGGGCCGCCATGGTTGCCGCGCCGTAGGGCGAAAAATGCGTGTCGTCGATTTTCTTTTCCGCAAACTTGGGATACACGCCGCCTTCCAGGTGCATGAACAGTTGCCTGGAGCCTTCCACGCCGTGCCTGGCAATCACCTCGCGGCTGCTGACGTGCAGGTCGATCAGCGGCACGTTCAGGTCTTTGGCAACGGCTTTGACCACTCCCGGGTATTCGCCGTGCTGATCCACGAACGTGCCCTGCTCGTCAAACTTGCGCCGCATCACCGGCGTAATCAGTACCGGAAACGCTCCTTTGGAACGAACTTCGTTTACGTAGCGGATCAGGTTCTGCCTGTAATCGGTCTGGGGAGCGGCGTAGCGGGCGGTATCAGTGATTTTCTGGTCGTTGTGCCCGAACTGGATCAGTACCCAGTCGCCTTTGCGAAGCTGGGTATGCACTTTTTCCCAATGACCCAGGGTGCGAAAGCTTCTGGTGCTGCGGCCATTGACGGCATGGTTCTGAATTTCGACGCTTTCGGTAAAAAACGAAGGAAACACCATGCCCCACCCCGTTTCGGGAGCATCGGCCGGCAACTTGTTTGCCATGGTCGAATCGCCGATCAGGAAGATGCGTACCTCTTTCTCTTCCAGAAACAGGTACGAAAATCCCGAAAACAGCAACACCCCGATGGATAAAAGCAGTTTCATGCGAAAGGCGGTCAGTGGTTGGTTTGAATGGCTTTGCTTGAATGGATTACAACAGGCTCAGTACCGGTACCCCGTCCATGTCCGTAAACACCTGGTTTTCACCGGCCATGCCCCAGATGAAAGCGTAACTGGCCGTGCCGCAGCCCGAATGAATCGACCAGGGCGGCGAAAGGATCGCCTGGTGGTTGTTGATCCACAGGTGGCGGGTTTCGGAAGGCTCGCCCATCAGGTGCAGCACCCGCTGGTTTTCCGGAACGTCGAAATAGCAGTACACTTCCATGCGCCGGTCGTGGGTGTGGGGCGGCATGGTGTTCCACACATTGCCCGAATGCAGCACGGTCAGGCCCATCACCAGCTGGCAGCTCCGGATGCCGTCCAGGTGGATGTATTTGTAGATGGTGCGCTGATTGGCCGTTTCGGGTGCCCCCATGTTGACCGGGTTGACTTCGTCCTTGGTCAGCACACGAGTAGGGTACGACTGGTGCGCCGGTGCCGACAACCAGAAAAACTTGGCCGGACTGGCCGCCGAAACGCTTTTGAACTCCACCGTTTGCACACCTTTGCCCGCGTAGATGCAGTCCATCTTGTCCAGGTCATACACCACGCCATCCACCACTACCTGTCCCCGGCCACTGACGTTGATGATCCCGATCTCCCGCCGTTCCAGAAAGAAATTGGCTTTCAGCCCTTCGGGGTTGGGCAAGGCAACGGTAGTAGCCACCGGAGCGGCGCCACCGACGATCACCCGGTCGTAATGGGAATACACGAAATGGATTTGTTCGGCTTCGAATAGTTTCTCGATCAGAAAGGTATCCCGTAACTGCTGGGTATTGAAAGTAGCCACTTCCTTGGGGCTGTTCTGGTGTCTGATTTCCATAGAATAGAGAAGAGAAAATAAGTGCTTGCACACAACTTGTTTTAACCTGAGTCTACCGTGGTCTGTGGTACACAGACCATTGATGGTCAGGCTATTGCGGTCTGTGTGCCACAGACCGCGGTGGTAGAAGAGAAAACAGTATCTTTAAAACATGTAAAACCCGGCCCGTCACCGGCCCATCCAGCCGCCATCGACGGTCAGGATGGTGCCGTGCACATAGTCCGAAGCCGACGACGCCAGGAATACCGCAGGACCTTTGAAATCCTCGATCTCGCCCCAGCGGCCGGCCGGAATCCGGTCCAGGATGGATTTGCTGCGCACCGGGTCGTTGCGCAACGCTTCGGTGTTGTCGGTAGCGATGTAGCCTGGCGCGATGGCGTTGACGTTCACCCCTTTGCCGGCCCATTCGTTGGCCAGGGCCTTGGTCAGGCTGGCGATGGCGCCTTTGCTGGCCGCATAACCCGGCACGTTGATGCCTCCCTGAAAGCTGAGCAGCGAGGCCGTAAACACGATTTTTCCGGACCCGCGCGCCACCATGTCCTTGCCGATTTCACGCGACAGGATGAACTGCGCATCCAGGTTGATATCCAGGACCTTGTCCCAGTACTCGTCGGAGTGTTCGGCGGCCGGCTGGCGCAGGATGGTGCCGGCGTTATTGAAAAGAATGTCGATTACCGGGAAGTCGGCTTTGACTTGGCGGACAAAGGCATACAGTGAATCGCGGTCGGTAAAGTCGGCCTGGTAGGCTTTGAATCGGCGGCCCAGGGCCGTTACTTCGGTTTCGATGGCACTGCCGGCCAAGGGGATGGACCGCGAGACACCAATGACATCGGCACCGGCCTCTGCCAGCGCGGAGGCAATGCCGCGGCCGATTCCCTTGTCGCACCCGGTTACCAGAGCGGTCTTTCCTGACAGGTCAAAAAGAGGACGGATGGGCATAACTACGAGTAAATCTATCCATTGAATTGAATTTTTTCGATACGGTACCGCAGGTTTGCTGCTTCCGACAGCGGGCGGCACCCACCAATGGTAGAAGGGTTTGCAGAAACTAGCAACTGTTTGATTTTATTTTTTTACGCAAACGTTATCGGGAACGATTGCGTAAACCCGGCAGGTCTGTTACATTAGCTGTGAACGGTACAGCAACTCATTTTTGCCTGAACGAGGGCCCTTGTCAGATTCAATTATATTTTTGCACTTATCAAAGTTTGCATTACTTTTAATTCATTAAATGCCGTACATTTAGAAAACCGGAGGGTTTTTACGTTGCGGCAGATACTATTTTTTCAGTAACCCAAGCGCTACCATTGCAAACCATTACGATCAAGGATATCGCCAAAGCCCTGAACCTGTCGACCTCCACGGTCTCGAGGGCGTTGCGGGGAAGCCACGAGATCAACATCGAGACGAGGCGGCTGGTGCTGGCGTATGCCGAAAAACTCAACTACCGACCCAATCCCATCGCCCTGAGCCTGAAGGAAAACCGCAGCCGGGCCATTGGCGTCATCGTGCCCGAAATCGACAACAACTTTTTTTCGCAGGCGATCAATGGCATCGAAGCCATTGCGTACAACCGGGGCTACCACGTCATGATTTTCCAGAGCCAGGAATCGTACGAGCGGGAAGTGGTGAATGTGGAACACATGGTGGCCCGCAAGGTGGATGGCTTGCTGATTTCACTCTCGGGCTACACCACCGATGTGTCGCACCTGAAAGAGCTGCACGAAAACGGAATGCCGCTGGTGTTTTTTGACCGGTTCACCGACCAGATTCCCACCCATACGGTGATTGCCGATAATTTTGACGGGTCGTTCAAAGCCACCGAACACCTGATCCGGTCGGGGCGAAAACGCATCGCGCTGCTCACCAGCCTGGAGTGGCTTTCGATCACCCAGGAGCGGATGGCCGGCTACAAGGCCGCCCTGCACGAGTATGGCATCCCGATCGATCCCTCGCTGATCCGGCATTGCGGCTTCACCAACGACGAGCTGCTGGAAAATGTGGACAAGGTGTTGGCGCTGGATCCGCCGCCCGATGCGTGCTTCACCACCAGCGACCGCCTGGCGCTGAGTTGCCTGACCATCCTGAAACAGAAGAAAATACGGATTCCCGAACAGCTGGCATTCATCGGATTTACGAACGTGAAAATCGCGCACCTGATTGACCCGCCCCTGACCACCGTGGTGCAGCCTGCCTTTGAAATCGGCCAAACGGCGGCCGAACTGCTGTTTGACCTGATCGAAAGCAAGCAGAAGGCAACTCCTTTCCGGCAGGTCAAGCTGCCCACCACGCTCCAGGTGCGCAGCTCTTCGTAGTGCCCTGAGCCAACTGCTTTCGGGAACAGGATACTGTCTTCTATCCCTATGCTCCTGTACTAGTGATATGGCCTTTGCTGGCTCCGGTGGTTTCGCCTTCGGCGGGTAATCGGGAGATTACCCAACACTCAGGCGTAGGCACAGCCTACGCCTGGCAACGAATCGACAATTAATAGTCTATACCGGGCCAAGCGGTATCTTTTTCAAACACAATATTTCTTTTACTTGAATCAATTGGGATATAATCCCATGTAGGCGGGAACTCAATATTTTTTTTACTCTCTGGATATGGCATTCCTATGATAAGTACATAGCGATTATCTTTCCTTATTTTAACTCTGGGAGAAAGATAATTCAAATAAGTATGGTCTTTATGAGTAGAAACTAACTTTATCCGGATCTCCTGATTAACAGGCAGGCAAAATCAGCGTAAGAAATGTGACTTTCCAGTGTCAGATGCTTCACTATAAATCAAATGATCATTATAAAATAATTTGATTTTTTCAGCCGGATATAACTCACTAACATGTAACCGCAGATTTGCTTCGGTTTGTTCACATTCATAGGTGATAGCTTTCTTATCTTTGCAGCTAGGGAAAAATAATAGTAAACATAAAAACAATAATTTGTTCATAGTGTACCCCTCTCAAGGACGGTTTAATTACATTTTTTATCAGCTTATGCCCCGTGTAACCTGTTTGTGCGTGGCTTAGACCAGAAAAAGCGGGTATCGTGATCTACTGCCATCGCTTCTTCATAGGTGGGACTACCTTTCGGAATCATATGTTCTGCTTATACGGATCTGTCGTCTGGCTATGATCAGCTTAGGATTCGCGCAGAATCTATTCTCTTTGCATACCCAAGACAATTTACTATGGAAAAATCCATTGACATATTATGGAGAAGTATTCTTCTCAATGATATGAAAATATTGGAAGAAACTTTAAAACGTGATGAGATCGATATCAATGATACCACACGTATGGGTGCTACCATCCTACACAGATATGTACAGGCATCTGATATGTCTACACTCGACCCAACAGAAGTTATGGATGCATTGCTGAGGGCAGGAGTTGATATAAACGCTGCCGAAAATGGAATAGGTGAGAGACGTACTGCCCTTCATGTGGCTGTACTCAAAGGCTCGTTCAACGTATGTAAGGCATTACTTTGCTATGGTCCCTCCGTTGACGCTCAGGACAAATACGGAAATACTCCTCTCTGGCGAGCTGTAATGGAATACGCTACCACAGAGGTAATGACTTACACTAAAACAAAAGTAGAAAAGAAGGAAGAAAGAGGAAAAATAATTGAATTATTACTGGATCATAAAAGCGATCCTAACAAGAAAAATAATGCAGGTATTTCTTCCTTGGAACTAGCCAGGACATTACAAGGGACAGATGTGGTTAAATACTTTAGTCATTACCCATCCTGTGATGAGTAATGATGCCATAAAATTGGTCAAAGACTTAATGAAATGACATACCATATTGTGATTGTATAAATGTAACTTTTGGGTTCCCTGGCGATACCTCAGAGAAACCTATTCATAGAGCGAGATTACCCTGAGACAGGTGAAGTACTTAGAAACTATCATTTAAGATGGAAATGAAAACAGAATTAATTGACATTTTTGCAATACATAAAGCGTATCCGGGACAGGATACGCTTTCAATTGAAATTGATTTAGATCAAGCAAAGCAAATGGGATTATTGCTGACTCTATTAAAGGAGGACCTGATAAAATCAGCTGGTCTTATTCTGAAGAATGGCTCCATATACATCTCTAAAAACACTAAGAAACAAGACAAGTGTCTTAACTTTAGTCTAGAATCTAATGAAGTGAATTTAGAGCTAACCGATAATACATTAGGTTATTTATTGTTCTTTCTATTAAAATATGTTAGGGATAGTATTGGGGAGGCGCATCATATCGATATAGACTTTAAATATTTGATGGATAAAGAATTCACATTGACTGTTAAATTGAAAGATTACGTGGAGAGATCGGGAAAACATTTTCGTTAGTGTATTTATTATCCCGTTAGCCGTAGTCTTTTAACTACGGCTTTGTATGAAGGTAGTCTCCCGACTACCAGCCGAAGGCTAACCACCAGAGTACCCGTACAACGCCGAAATCAGGTGGGTTTGAGACGCTTCATCGATGAAAAAAGCCGATTGAGCCGGATTGCCGTATTTCCCGTATACGTTCTCCACTACTTTTGGGCATTGTTTAACTTTTTACAACTATCGAAAACAATGCTCACACAACCTGTTTCTGTTTCCAGTCCTGCGCATTTGCGCGCGTACCAGGGCGGTTTTATCTCTGTTTTACTGTTGCCCGAGCAAAGCAACGGAACCCTGGCAGCTATCGAAATCACATCGGCTCCTGGTTCGGAGCCGCCCCGCCACATTCATACCCGGGAAGACGAGGTCTTCCATATACTTGACGGAAGTGTTCGCTTCCAGATAGGCGACTATGTGGTGGATGCGCATCCGGGCCAGACGGTTCTGGCTCCGCGGAACATTGCCCACCAGTTTCAGATCCTGACACCAGAGGCCAAAATGCTGATCATGCTGACTCCCGGCGATTTTGTGAATTATTTCATGGAATGGAGCGAGCCTATTGACGAAGCACCGGCAGTGGTTACAGCTCCCCAAGGCCCTCCACCTGCCGACCTGATGGCTCTGTGGATCAAGCAGTTGGACGAAAGATACGGCATTGCATTTGTCTGAAACGGCCCGCAGGATTGCTCCTGGTGACTGGATACGGGCAGTATCCAGTCTGTACTAAAAAACCAAACGCATCTACTTGCTGTGGATGCGTTTGGTTGCCATACCATTCCATGAATTCTTGAATCTAACCGTAGAGATGAGAAATCTCTTTTCTTATCTGTGTCTCCACAGACCAAGGTTAAGGGGCTTGGAATACACGACTGAATGCCCATTGGAAATAACGCTTCTGTGCCATGACCACAGTAAAGAAGCTCTTTATGAGGCCCCCAGCCTAAACCTTTACTTCTGATACTTATTTCCCTTACTCAGCTTTCAAATCCTCAGGCCACCGAAAATCATTTCTAACGATTTCAGGCACATCTGTGTACAGTATTTTTCTTTCCTGACCATTCTTGTATACAATGCAATAATTCTGATCGGGTATTTTTTTAATTGTATCTCCCACGCTAACAAACTCCCGAACTTGTCCGGACAGCATTACCTCATCAAGTATCTCACCAGTCTTTGTCTGAATTAACCAATGCGTTGCTTTTGCATCATATATTTTTATGACTTTTCCTTCGTAACCATTCCTTATCATCTGTACATAATACTTGGGGCTTCGTGAAAAAAACAGAAGCAAAACTACCATTACGAATACGCCTACAAAAAAAATAAACTTCTGTCGCATAAAACTTTCCTATTTTATTTCAATACCGTACGCTCACCGTCATTGCGAACGAAGTGAAGCAATCCCCTTGTCGCAGGCTCGGAAAAACGTTTCCCAAAGGCTCGCGTTTTTAGTTAGGAGATTGCTTCGCTTTGCTAGCAATGACGCACTACATTTAAGTACTGTTGCTATCGTGTGTCACAGATCACGGTAAAAATTCCAGAATCAGTCCTTGGATCGGTAGGAGAGATAACTGATCAGGAAAGCAATAGCCAAACCGAGAATTACCCCAAAAAAGATTCTTCCTCCTTTGCCTAGGTAAATCCAGCTCAGGGCATAGAAAACTACAATCAAAAGTATCGAAACAACAACCCATAGTTTATTCATGTACATTGGTAGTAATGATGTCCTGGTTGGTATACGTTTGGCCGATATTACCCGTTTGGCGTAGTCTTCCGACTACGGCTTTGTATGAACGTAGTCTCTGACTACCTTCACCACCAGAGCCAGCCCAGCAACACCATCAGCGGCTTCCACCAGTTGATGGATGCTGGCTATTTCTGGCTTATTAACAAAGCATTCAATTCCATATCTATCCTATTCGATTCTTCCACTGTCAGTGGATGCAGTGCACTTACGATCAATATTCCATCATTTATCAATTGAGTTTTTTCTGTGCTCGACTCCACTTTCGCTTTCACCTGCGCACAGGTCATTCCCAGAAACCTGCTGCATAGGTCTTCACTGAGAAATATAACCGGGTAAAATCTGACAATTTCACTCCTGAAATTCTTGTGTCTGCTTCGTTTGAAATCCACATATATCAACTCTTCGTTAGCTATATACGCAAAGTAAGCATCCAATGACTGTATAAGCGTAGGTAGCACTTCTTCTATAAGATAGAGGAAATCGATTTTCGCTGTATTGAATGTCAACTGCAAATAATCATCATGCAGTGAAGTGTCCTCCAGCATTTCCCGGTGTCGGTACGAAACAAAACCTTTTATGAAACCAGGCAAATAACCCTTAAAGGAGAAATCTGCGGAGATCTCGCTTCCGAAATCAGGAGTTTGAAAGTCCGATTGTTCTATGTGCCAGGGATTTTTAAAATGTGAAAAGGCACTCATCACTTTCCGATGCTTGTCCGCCACCGCATTTTCCGGTTTTGACGATAGATAAAGTTCGTATTTCATTGCCAGTAGTGTGTATATCCTGAATGTAGGCGTAGAGATGAGCCCGCTGGTATTCCGGTCTGTGAAGACACGGAACAGGGTATGCGATACTGTTGGTGAAGCAACTATAAAACATATATACCATTGATTGCATACTGGAAACGCTTTTCATCTACAGCCAGGTCGCAGGAGAGTGTCAGATCACTCTGCTCCTGATTGATCCATACATACATCTCTACTGTACATTCGTTTTCTGTATTCTCGTGGGTATAGATATACATATTCTCATACGCCTCTTCCGGGGGAAGGGTCACATTCCCACCATATTCCTCTATGGCCATTTGCAGTTCATCAGCAGTTATCCGTTTCCGTGCGTCTTCTGCATACATTAACGCATACTCTTTTTCAGCCAATAAACGCATGAGGTGTTGCAGCGCACGTTTGATCTGTAACAGATCCATGGCTTCGTGACTGTTTAAGATTTAAAAGAATCGTTAAAAAACGGCTATTTGTCATTCCGACGCAGGAGGAATCCGGTGTTTAGATTCGTGAATGCGACAAGGCATTGTGTCAGTTAAAACCAGATTCCTCCTGCGTCGGAATGACATAATTCATTTTTGTGAAATGGCAGACAGACATTTCGTTTCTTTTACATCTCTAATACGAATGTCTTCCCGCAGGGAACTTCGCGCGAATGCGCCGCTTTTCCAGTTGGACAGATCGCCGTACTTGCGCGCGGTTCCTGTAGGAAGACTCAACTAGTGTATTTTTAGAGTATATCACAAATACATATCCTGAAATCAACGAGTTAGTAGCTTCTTTTCAAGCGAAACTCACCCGTTAGTGTTTCAAATTTGATCCGGGTCGTATCGTTGAGCGGGTAGCTGTACACGGGCATAGCGAAGGTGCCTACACTGTACTCACCCACGGTTGTTTCTACGAGCCGTACGCTGGTACTGTCCACATCTCCCGTATCCGCATTATAAAAGTACTTCCGGTCAGTGGTAGTCAGTTTTAAATCATTGAATTGATAGACATACTTGTTGGTCATTTGGTAATCCATACTCATGAAAAAGGAAGAGATGGTGCCCACAGTTGTCTGAATAGCCATCGACGTATCGGCATGTGCCCGACCTTCATCATCTCTATAGGTCCTTAAATCGAACCATATATCTGCCGGAGTATTCTCTATTGATAAATCCTGGGTATAGATACTGAGTCCTGCCTGGGCTTCAATCAAAGACCACAGGCTAAAGTGATTTGACTGTACCGTAAGGGTTCTCGTTTTTTCATCAAAGGCTACCAGGGGCACTTTCTGCCAGCTGCCATCCTGCTTTTGATACGCAACCGCCATCAACGCCGGATTCACTTTCTGCGCATCGGCTTCACTGTACACAAACGAGATCGTCACCGGTTTGCCAAAAGTGGTTCCTTCGGGCGTGATCCTGTACACATTGCCAATGCCCTTGGGGGCCACTTCACTGGTTTTCTCAATAGCGACTTCGGTGCTGGCGCTTACCGCTCCGGCCGGCAGGGTCACGGTCACCTGGTTATCAGCCGTACTGACACTGCCACCCTGTGCGGAGATGGTTTTGGTAGCAACCGGCGACTGCGGATTTCTCTCACTGCGTTCGCAGGCGGTCAGGTATACCAGTCCAGTTGTCAATACCACTATGATGGCACGAAATGTTGTTTTTGCAATTGTTTGCATACACGATAAAAGAAACAGATTTGGACCAAAAGGAAAGTACTATCACTCAATAGCATACAAAACTAACGAGTCTCAGGAGGTAGATATTAACGTAACGAAGTGCTTTCTTACACAAGAAAGAAACCAAATTAAAAATACCGAATGGAGATAAACCAGTTTTGCCAGTTACTCCTGTCAGGCATAGCCTTCCCCCCGCTGGTATTCCGGTCTGTGAGGACACAGACCAGGGTGCCAGAACAAGTACCTGACAATCCATTCAAAACAGCTCTGGTACGAACAGGTTTAATAGCTTACCAATAGCGAAAATGCTCATGCCTTCCCCAGGGGCCTACGCCTACATCTATGTAACTACTCTCCATAAGCCGTTCAAACTCTTCATAGGTTTTCCCGAATAAACAATTGATGGAGACATAGTGCATTGCAGGCATTTTGCATAAAAAACGAAAATCGTCCAGCGTATACTTCTGATGTGTTGTTAGATCGAATTCCTCCAAGGTCTTACAGGTTTTGAGCTGACTCAGATCCCGGATTCCATTCATGAATTCGAGTTGGATTTTTTTCAAAGATTGGCAAGGTTCCAGATCGGGAAAAGAGGTTATATTTTTAACTTTTCTGAGGTATAGATACGTCAACGACGGTAAGTCAGGAATAAAATCCAGCGATGTCAATTTATTTAAACTTTCCAGTTGCAGATACGCCAGTGCGGAAAAATTCTTCAGGAAAGAAAGATCCGTAATTGCGCCACCCGAAACAAGCAAAAATTGCAGGTCCTTTTTATGGCCTATAAATTCCAGCGAAGAAGCTTTCGATGCTCCTATAGACAATCGTTTTAATTTTTCAAACTTCTCTATCACTTCACTATCTTTCTTATAGCCTGCAATCATCAGATTCTCCAGATTGGTAAACTTTTCCAGTGGCCGCAGAGATACAGCCCTGGAAATGGTTTCCGAGAGTGAAAAACTTACCAGATCTTTCACATAGGTCAATGGTGATAAATCGGTCAGATCGACGTCCTGGATGTTTAAGCCTTTCAGATTATCCAGGTGTTTGAGAAATGACAGGTTTTTCCAAATGCCAAACGCACCTAACGTAAACAGACGCAAGCGGACATTGGATTTCACAGCCAGCACTTTTTCATTTAGTTCTTTCCAGTAGGCCACGGAGGGACGATAGCTGTATTCGAGAATGATCTGTCTTTTATCGTTCAGGACAGCGTCGATGAATGCAGGCGTCAATTCCTTTACATCCATATACGAGCGGTATCTTTCCGAATAGAGTTTGCTTAACCTAATCTGCATTCGTAAGGTTTTATCAGTTTAATTCTACTTACCCGTTAGGTACACCTATTTGCCTACCCCACTAAAAAAAAAACCGCGTTTCCTGGCTTTTTTGAGGGTATAGCAAAGATTTCTTACTTATATTATTCAACGGTTTCGACTGGCTTCAAGTACTTCTGAAAGTCTTTGTCTCCTACTTTTTCATAGGCTTGCCTCACACGATCATCTGTATAAAACATGTATGAACCAAAATACTTGCCTTTGCAGAATGTCTTTGCTTTCTCGCTACGCCCTTTCCGCAGAATATCCAGTATCACATCCATTTGCTCGTTGCTAGCGTTTATATCCAGTCCTTCACCTTCCTGCTTATATATATCAATCAATTCATCGGCAATGGCATCTACTGATTTATTGTGAGTAGTCCGTTGTATGTATAATGCCTCATAGATAAACTCCAACCTTAATGAATTCAGAGTCATATCAATGAAGGGTTTCTTTAGAAGCTTTGTGCTGTTTTTTTTCAGATAGGCGTAGGACTGCTTGAACATTGAAATTTGTTCAGCAGTAGTACCTTTTGGAAATTCTGAAGAGACTAGCGGTGGTAAACTTTTTAAATCCCCATTTTTTTCATCTGTACCATAGCAGTCACCCACAAAATACGAAAAACCTCCTTCACAGTCCGTCAGATACAGGATATGAAGTGTCAGATCCGGGCTTTCGGTTTTCTCTGATTGTTGTTTTTTTGTACGATAGGCAGTATAATAAGAATCCTCACTGGCAAAGACTTTTCTCAGGTAAGCTTCATTGATTGATTGAATCTTGTTTTGCCTGCTTACACAAGAACTCAGTAACAATACAAACAACAAGCACCTGTATACTCGCGGATTTGTCATTGATTGCCATTGCAGAATAGAAAATCGTTGATCTGTATTCATCAAGGTATCTATTATTTAGTTTATCTGGTTGTTCGACAGCCGCCTGGCCACCTACCAATAAACGAACGGTATCAGCTACACCTCTTGCCTGTCCTGAAAAACCGCGTTTCCTGGCTTTTTTGAACGTAGTTTTCATTATCAGAACTCCGATCACTCCTGGCTAGCTGCCCTAGTAGGAGACTAATCTCCTCATAATCAACAAGATATAGAAATATATTTATTATAATTACCCATATTGCTATAAAAAATCAAAATAAGTCCGCTTGCTGGGGGTTGACAGGCGTTGGGATTTTAACTATGTTTGGGTATTGAAAGACAACAAAAAAGGAAGCCCCACTCCGGAGACTTCCCTGGATCTACACCGGCGGCCACAGGCCTAGGAAACTTGAAAACCGATCGGTGCAGGCAGACAATGCCCCCTGTTTCAGGGTAGGCACTGTTATATTGTTAATCGTACAAACAAAAGCATAATGCTTTCATTTTCAGACTTTTAATAATCTTTTCGATCACACATCCCCTTGGGCCACTGGCCTGATCATGTTTAAGAGCGAAGACAGCTTTGCCTAAACATGCACACCAGGGGTGTGATTACGACAAAGGTAAAAAAAAGTAAGAAAAAGTAAACAAACTTCACGGTTTTTTTAGGGTAGGGGTGGCTCCTAACCGCCTCATAAGTAATACTGATAAAAAAATCAAAAAAGTAACAGTTTTGCTTTGGTTTGCACGGATTTTCGGAGTGGGCAGTATCCTGGGGTTGTCGACAGACATTTTTTCACCCTAACCCAACACCTTATGTACAATCCTTTTGAAGAGATCATCCAACGGCTCGACCGGCTCGAAGCCCTGATGGGTCAGATGCATTTTCAGAACCACCCCGCCCCCTTGCCTGATCGCGAATGCATTGGTGGCGTGGAACTGGCCATGCAGCTGACCGGGCTTACCCGTTCGGCCATCGAAGCGCTGTGCCGCCAGGGGCAGATTCCGCATGCGAAGCAGCGGGGCAAGCTGTATTTTTCGTCCGGTGAACTCAAAGACTGGCTCCGGCAAAGCAAGCCTGCGTCTGACCCGGGCCAGGAAACGCCTATCAAGGCTCTGCCGCAGACCATTCTCTGATTACTGAACCAGGATACACGAACCGAAAAACGCATCGCGCCGTCATGGCAAGCTGTAGCTTACCACTGTGGTCTGTGTGCCACAGACCACGGTTAACTTAGAATCCATTGGTTTTGCTTAAGTAGTTCCTGATGAAAAGGCCAATGCGCATGTACGCTGACGTGTATGCTGCTCTACCGATTTTTTTTCATCTATTTTTTTAAACTAACCTCTATGAACACACCCTGTATGAACACTCCGATCAGTTTTTTCCAGACCCCGTATTCGACCCAGGCCCAGACGTATCCGCTCGACTGGTTTTTATCGCAGGTGCAGCACGGCACGTGGCGGCATTTGGTGGAGCCGTTCCGCCGCTATCCTTCCGACAGCCGGGCGTCACTGTTGCCGGTGGTGGGCTTGTCGGGCGTGCTGAAACCGACCCGCAAAGGCCTCACGCTGGCGCAGCCTTCGGGCATCGTGTGCCTGGAACTCCGCGGCTTTCTGTACCTGACGCAGGCCCGCCAGACACTGAGCCGGGATCGCTACACGCATGCGGTGTTTGCCAATGCTGCCGCCGATGCCCTGTGTGTGATCGTACGCACGAACGGCCGGAACCCCGAAGAGGCGTTTGACCGGATCGAACGGTACTACGAAGGCCGCTACGGCTGGATTGCCGATCCGGCCGGCCGCCAGCCGACGTGCCTGCACCGGGTGAGTGTGGATGAGGGGTTGGGCTGGAATCCGCATGCGGAGCGGTTTGTTTGTTGATTTTTTCCACTCCTATCTATGATGTCTCTAGTCTAAACCCTCTGTTTGTATCAATGTGGGTTTTTAGTCCAAATCATATCTCTTCCCTTCGCCTTGTCACTTTTTTGCTTGCCCAAAAAAGGGGCATCAAACGAGAGTTTGATGAGCCAGCCTGTGTGATAGCAAAAAAAGGGCACTTGCGCCAAAGCTTCCGCCCGCAAGGCTCACGCCAACCTCGCTGGCGCAAGAGGCCAACGCACCTACACTGCCTTGCGTGTTTGAAGTGAGCAAGAGCGACTTTGTAGCTCCGATTGGTAATCGGAGTTATGGCAATGTGCGAAGCACGAGCCTGTAAAAGTGCGTTGGCCTGACCCTAAAGCGGGGGGCGGGTGAGCCTGAGCGGGGAAGCATTTTTGGGTCTTGATTTTTTGCTTCTTTTTGATCAAGCAAAAAGAAGGAGGTGTGAACCCACACGAATGAATCGGACTATAAACAAACATTGTGAAAAAGTAGCAAGGCTAGAGGGAAGAAAAACGGTTTGGACTAAAAACCATCCTTGTGAGAAACAAGCCAAAACGAAGCCAAGTGCCGGTCTGTGAAGACACAGACCAGGGAAGGGAGAGCATCTACATACCAACAAAACAAAATCCAAAGAAACACCACCATGAAACCCCATACGATAACCCTATTCCCCAACGCCTATGCCAAAACCGGCCAGGCCTACCAGCTGGATACCTTCCTGGAAAACATCCGCATCGGCATCTGGCAGGACGCCGTGCTGGCTGTCCGTACCTGTACCGACGAGACGGCCCAGAAGAAACTCAAGGAGAAACTACCGGCAGTAACCATCTCAGGCCTGTTCGAGGGAGGCAAGGCGGACAGCCATCTGAAACAACACTCCCACCTGATTGCCATCGACCTGGATGCGGTATCCGATATGGCAAAGGTCAAAGAGCAACTGGCAGTTGACCCCTACACCCATGCGGTTTTCGTCAGTTGCCGCGGGCAGGGGCTGTGCATTGTTGTGCGGATCGAGGGCAAGAAGCATGCATTGGCTTTTGACGGACTGGCCCAGTACTATTTTCAGACCTATGGACTCATCGTTGATCCCAGTGGCCGGAATGTGAGCCGGTTGCGGTTTGTCAGTTATGATCCGGATTTGTGGCAGTCCGATGAATCTCAGGTATTCCGGCAGTATCCGGAGAAAGAAAAAAAGAAACCCGACACGCGGAACATCTACTTTGGCTCGCACGACCTGGACCATGTGTTTGCCCAGATACAGGAACGGCAGATCGACATCACCGGCAGCTACCAGCAGTGGTGCGCCATTGGCTTTGCCCTGGCCGATTACTATGGCGAAGCGGGTCGGGAACGGTTTCATGCCGTGAGTCAGTACTCGCCCCTGTACGATGCCCAAAAGGCGGATCAGCAGTACACGGCTTGTCTGAAACACAATGCCACCAGCACTGGCAAGGTGACCATTGCCACCTTCCTGTGGCATTGCAAGCAGCACGGGCTGTCGATTGTATCCGAGCAGACGCGGGCCATTGTGCAGAGTGCCAAGCTGGGAAAGAACGGCAGCAATACCGTGGAGGGGACGGTTACGGTGCTCCAGCAGATTCATGGCATTGACCCGGAGGTATCGCGGCCCATTGTGATACAGGTGTATGCCTCGGCCCCGGAAACGGCTGCAGACAGCCTGCCGCTGATTGTGCGGTTACAGGCGTATTGGAAGGAATACCAGTCGGACATCCGGCGCAATGTGATCAACCGGAAGTGCTACCGCGGGGCAGTGCCCATTACCGAGCAGGACCTGAACGACATCTACATCGACGCCTGCAAGTCGCTCAACACCAACCTGCACAAGGACATGGTGGTGGATCTGATGAAGTCGTCGGTGGTGCCCGACTTCCATCCGCTGCGGGAGTTTTTTGAGCAGATGGACAACCCCACGCCCGGCCACATCCGCCAACTGGCCGAATGCCTGCATTCGAAGCAGGACATTGTCTACGTCGAGCATATCCTGACCAAGTGGCTGATGGGCTGCGTGGCCTCGGCCTTCGGCAAGCCCAGCTCGGTGATGCTCACGTTGTGCGGCGAACAGGGCAAGGGCAAGAGTCACTTTTTCCTGAACCTGTTGCCGGAGTCGTTCGCGTTTCGCAAGGAGCTGGTTTGCGAAGATCATTTCCGCCGGTCAAACAACCAGAACAACCTGCTGCTGATGATGTCCCGCTGGATCGTGATCGACGAGGAATTCAATTCGATTGAAAACATCGGCGAAACGGCCCTGAAGTCGTACATCACCCAGACGTCGGTGAGCATCCGCTTTGCCTTTGAACGCATCCAGGACACGTTCCCGAAGCTGTGCAACCTGGTGGGTACGAGCAACGAGCACGCCTTCCTGAAGGACATGACCGGCAACCGCCGCTTTCCCGTGATTGAGACGGATTACATCGACCAGCAGGCGTATAATGCCATTGATAAGTACGAACTGTGGAAGGAGGCCTACTTCCTGTACCTCACGGAGCCGGATACGAAGTTTGACCAGGATGATTTCCAGCTGATCAATACCGTGGCCGAGGAGTATGTCAAACGCACGCCGGAACAGGAACTGCTACTGAAATTCTACGAAGAAGCCGATCCGGAAACGGGTGTATTCCGCACGGCCAGCGATATCCTGAGCACCTTGATCGGCTTCAGTAACATCAAGACGATGAATACCAATAACCTGGGGCGCGCCATTTCTGCATTAAAGTGGAAAAAGATCGCGCAGGGTTCAGGCAACCAGAGGCGGTACGGCTATTGGGTACAAGAGAAACTCATCCCAACTCCGGTGTATGGCTGATGGTAGCGGCAAGGGGTTCCAGCCAGCATCTGGGTCAGCAGGTCGGAAATGGGTCACCAGTGGGTAACCACTAACTCGCTGATAATCAGCACTGGGTAACCGGGTCACCATTTTTCCTGCTAGCACAGTATAGGAAAACAACCAGATAGGCTTACTCTTTTATTTCTTTTATATCTTATCTTATCTTATATAGAAAAAAGTAAAGAAAATCCTACCCTGCTTACCCAGCCCTGATACTCAGCGAGTTAGTGGTTACCCAATTCCGACCCACTTCTGACCCTGCTTACCCAAAACATAGAATAATACCATTTTCACCCGTACATAATCCAATTCTAACCTATGCAACCTATCCAAACACATCTACCAGCCATTTTCCTTCCCTTCAACACAGGCCCGCCAGCAACGGACGGGCACGTGGGCACATCCTGTAGGGGCAGACCCGTGTGTCTGCCCGGGCCATTGCCATCGGTGTGTTTGGGTATATCCGAACGATTGGTGTCATCACCCAAGCAGGGTTTGCACGACACAGGGCGACCACAAGGGTCGCCCCTACAAGGGCCGATCCTAGGTCATGCCTTGCGCGAAATATACCGCAACCCGACCGCTTGCGTCGAATGCCACGCAGCAGCACCCTTGCGCTTTATTCCGCGCAGCAATGCAGCTGCGCTGTATTCAACGCAAGACAGATGCTGCGCTTTATTCGACGCAAAGCCAATCGTGCGCATAATTCAGCGCAACGGTCAACCTGCGTCAAATTCAGCGCAAAGCCCAGGATGCGTGGAATCATGCGCAAAACCAAAACCGCGTCGAATCACACGCAAACGCACCAATGAGCCAAAACCATTTTATCCGGATGCCAGGGCCACGCCTGCGCATAATTCCGCGCAAGCTTACGGCTTGCGCTAAATACAACGCAATCCATCAACCATCAACCATTAACCCATCAACCATTACCCATTAACCCATTAACCCATCAACCCATCAACACCATGAACCTGCAACACATCGGCCAACGCATTTTTCACATCCGTACCGAAATCACCGGCTTGTCCCAGCGCGAGTTTGTCCGCCGCATGGGCATGAGCCAGAGCAACATTTCCCTGATCGAAAAAGGGCAGAGCCTGCCCGGCTGCTTTTTCCTGTATTGCCTGCACATCACCTACGGCATCAACCTGAACTGGCTGGTAACCGGCAACGGGGAGATGAAGCAACCGGCGCCACCACCCACCGCAGGTAGCGACCTGCCAGCAGTTTAGGTAATACGCATCCGGTAGGGGCACCCCTGGTGGGTGCCCTGTTTCCCGCAAACCTCGTCTGGATGCAAAAACGCCCAACGGTTCGGATCCATTCAATCGTACGGATGGCAACGGCCCGGGGGCAGACACATGGGTCTGCCCCCTACATTCGTTTCACGGTGGCATGCAGGGCACACCCATCGCTGGCAGACAGGCTCTCGTTTGTATTTCCAATGATGCAATGCTCTTCCTCCGATACATTGCCTGTGCATTCTCCAACTGATTACGCGGGCAGGTGTGTTTGCTGCAATAAATTTTCAATGTTATAGACACGTGGGTTTGTGTCTCTGGCCTTTTCCAGATAGTACCGGGCTTGTGTCAGGTCTCCGGTTAGCAGATGGAACCTTCCGATGTGCAGATACACGTAGCTGTCCTCTGCTGACCCCAGATCCTCGGCTTGCCGGATATCTGTCCAGCCACCGGTGACGTCGCCCAGGTGTGCCCTGGCCAACCCACGACCACTGTACGAATAGCTACAGGCCGTATCCATTGCCAGTGCCTGGTCAAAGCAGCGAACCGCTTCCTCAAATTGCGCAAGTATCGTATATGTAAATCCCATGTTCAGCAAAGGGTACTTACTGAGCGGATTCAGGTCCAGGGCTTTCTGGTAGTCAAGCAACGCCTCCGAATGCCTCTCCAACTGCGACTTCATCAACCCGGCCCACAGGTAGTCCTGTGCAAAAACGGGGTGTTTTTCCTGTAATTTCTCCTGTAATTTCAGTGCCTGCCCATAGTTATGCACATTCAGGTACAAGTCCCGAACAATCCGGTACGCATAGGCACTGCCCCGTTCTTCTTTCAATACCGTTTCAAAGATTCGGGCTGCCGGCGCATATTGCCCTTCTGCCAGCAGTTGTTGCCCTTTCTCCAGGGCAGGCAGCTGTCGTTTAAAAAAGAAAAGCTGTTTAAGTGTATAACCATCATTGTAGGTAGAGGTGCCATCGTGCAGCACAATAGGACGGGAGCTGGGAATCAGATTGACCAGTAAATCACGAATGGCTAATCCTACAAACACAACAAAGAACAGTTTCGCATGGTCGTGTGCATCCCAGGCAAATATGCCATAACAGGCCACTCCTGCAATCAGAAGGGAAGCCAGCGGACCGGATACGACATGAAAAATGCGTCTGTTGATGGAAATGTCTTCCGCACTGGTGACACACAAACCGCTTTTCCAACCAAAAGGGTTTCAATAGCGTACATAAAACTCAAGCAACCCCACACGAAAGCAAAGGCTTTTCTGGGGATCACCGTAAGAGCCGATGTAAATGGTCACTTTTTTCCGGGTTACGAGCAGGGCAGGAATCGCATGGCCTAATTCGTGCAATAGCGTTACCAACGGGGATAGTACAAAAATAGAAAGCTGAATAAAGAGGAAAAACATTTTGCCAGGGTTACGGGTGTTCGAAGAAACTCGGCCAATAGTATCCCTTGATTCCAACCAACCCTGAATGGTAAACATACCCTGCCGGGCTTTTTCTCCCTGGGTTATTATTCCCCTGCTTTTCTTATGAAGGAGGCTGCACTTGCCCAAGCCAGTCGGCAAAGGGCTTTGCTTTTCCGATTGGCCGTTCATCTGTGACAACATTTTTTGCTAGAAAAAACTACATTTGCCCATCGTTTACTACTAAAAACCCATACAATGCTTACCGATGATTTCTGGATTCAGCCCGCGAAGGGATTCACCGACCGAAGTCGGGGAAGAACCGAAGAGGAGATTGCTCAGATCGAAACCGATATCGGATTTCGTTTTCCGTCTCTATACCGTGACCTGATGAAGATCCAGAATGGCGGATACCTCCGGAGACGGGCGTATCCTTACGAGGATGGGGTGCGGGAGTTGTTTTACAATGGTGCCAAACTCAATCCGATTTTCGAGGGGTCTGTGGTGACTGTCTTGCAGGACCTGGGCGAATTCATGGAGGAGGAAGAACTGGAACAACTGTCTCCGACCGAATTCAATCACCTGGATCGTCTGGTGATTGCCTCAACCATGTACGGGCATTCCTACATGTGTTTCGATTACGGGTGGCAGCAGGAGGCGGTCAGGTCAGAGCCGGAGGTGTGTTTCTTTGATCTGGAAAGCGGGGACGGGTTTGAAGAATACCTCCGGGTGGAGTCGTTCGAGAAACTCGTAAGCCAGCTGGTGTATTACGGCTATGAGTCTACCAGCTTTTATGTGGTCGTTACTTCCTCGCTGAGTCTCCAGGAACTAGTGAATAGATTAAGTACCCAGTGGAACGTTGAATTCGAAGCAAATACAACAGACCGGTATGGCTGGTTTAATTTTGACGAGTGGTTCAGCGGCGACCTGCCCCTCACCACTGACATGTCGTTGCATATCGTCGTGAGTCCCAATCAGCATCGTTCGGGTACGTACCTGTTTCAGCATCACACCGACAAGGCGTTTGTGATCGAACTAATCCCTGTATACAAAGACGATGCATCCGAAAATAACCCTGCAAAACCCATCTGGGCAATCAATACCCTGGTGCGAAGTCTCAATGCAAAAGACGTGACGGCCACGCTATTGCTGGCACCATTCGTTCTGTCCTGAACATAGGAAAGGGGGTATAGGACTGTGTTTTTACAGATCATCCGGTAGGGGCACCCCTGGTGGGTGCCCTGTTTCGTGCAGGCCGCGTCTGGATTATGAAACGCCAACGGTTCGGATACACCGGATCGTACGGATGGCAACGGCCTGGGCAGACACATGGGTCTGCCCCTACGGGATTCTTGCGTATGATGGGTCCGGTGTAGGGGCGAATAACCATTCGCCCTGTTTCGTGCAGGCCCTGCCCGGATGCATCCGACCCCTGTAGGGGCGAACCCGTATGTTCGCCCGGGTTCCATCCGACCGATGGGGTTTGGCCAAGCCTGAGGCAACGGCCTGGGCGAATGATGATTCGCCCCTACATTCGTCTCGCGATGGTATACAGGGCACCGCACCAGGGGTGCCCCTACGTTTGGTCGGATGTATCTTGCGCTGTATATGAAATTCCGATTCGCCTCAACTCGGCTTCAATCCCGCCTTTCTGCAAAGCCTGATGCAGGTAGGCCAGTACTCGTTGTTTGGCTTCCCCGTATTTCATTTATGTATGGATTAATTTTCTTTCCTGTTGCCGATGTGCCCGGAAAAGCACGTTTGTCATTCCGACGCAAGGAGGAATCTGGCGTCATCTAACGCGAAACCTGGGAACATGCACGGATGTATAAACCAGATTCCTCCTGGCGTCGGAATGACAAGATCCTTTTTTGTTAACTATCAGATAATCATCCGGCGTAATTGACCTAATAGACTTTCGTTAACCAGGTCAACACAGCCCCACCTAAATACAAGGCGTTGACCAGCAACGAACCTTTGTTTACCTGGTATGAATACTTGAAAATGAGAATGGTGAGATTACCTAACAAGAACAAAAACCCAATGCAGAAAAGCAAGAAATTCAATATAGACCCCCATCCACCATGAAAACGAATGTTTCGATTCAACAGGGGTGTCGCAATAAAAATAGCCAGCAGACATAACACATAAAACAACGCTTGCCGGATTATGCCTCGCCAGAAGGCACTTTTCACATACGTAGAGAGTCGTGGCATAACTATTCTTTACTCGGTGTACGGGTCCATCAATCCGTGAGGTACATAGCCAGGTTTACGCCAGAACTGTCCGGGATTCACACTTCCTTCAAAGGTGTTGCTGTACATCACATCCGGCTTTTTCTGCTTCTCTGTCTTCTGGTATTCGAGCCGGGCCCGCAGCAGGGTTTTCAACTCCCCTTCGTAGTGCGGAATGGTAAACTTCCAGTAGCTGTGTGGCCTCAGAAACACCGGATAATAGCTGTTGCCGCACCAGCTTCGGGGCAGGTACTCAATGTCGCGCCATTGGCCTTTCTCGTCCAGAGCTTGCAGGTTGATGGACAAACGGCCATCCTGGACTTCAAAAAAAACAGGCTCCGATTGGGTGTTGGCCACATATAGGGTTATGCCTTCGTATGCTTTGGCAAAGGTAGATGTTTCTTCCGGTTTTGCCAGTACAGCAAAAGTGTTGGCAGGGAACGAGTCGTCACCCAGATGCATGTAACTATAGCTTACCCCTTCGTATCCCTTTTCGTCATCTGGCTGGGTGCTTTCACTTACGTAAAAGTAGCCCCGGTTCATGTAATCAATATCCATACGCTGCCTGACAAATGTAGCTTCTTCCTGCTGCCAGACTACCTTTCCGGTCCGGTCTACATAGGCAACTTTTCTATGCATTCCTACCAATAATAGTCCCTGCGAAAAGCCGGTGGTATAATCAACCCAGGTATACGAAGGGGATACAACCGTGTTCGTTTTCAGATCCCAATAACCGGCACCGGTAGCCGAATCCCAGTTCATGAAATACAGGACACTGTCTTTGTATAAACCCTGATTATAGGTCAGCTTTCTGGGCGTCAGCAGTATCTTGCCGTTGGTATCTATCGCAGTCACTCCCTCGGAGGTTTCTACCCATGCCATTCCCTCCGCAAACCCTTCGGTTACCACTTGCCGGTAAGGCTTCGGATTGATTCGCTTGCCGGAACGGTCAATCAGAAACCACTCTTTATCCTGTGTCATAATAAAACTCCGGTTGTTCTGAAAGGGCGTGAGGTGTTTGATTGCCGGGTTGTTGATTACAAGTTTGCCCTTTGTGTCGATAACTCCCTCATAAGAGGAATAACTGTCTTTGGTTGACCAAACGGTCACGACAGACAACCCTTCGGAAAAGTAGGGGCTTTCATCTGTGGAATACTGATCCGGGATTACAAAGCGTAACGTACCTGTTGTGTCTATTACCCCTTCGGAACCCTGCTTCGCTTCCGGAGCATCTTCCCGAAGATCCACTTTCGCATATCCGGTTACAAAAGAATGAATCCGTTTATAGGTACCATAACGGACAATCATTCGCCCGGTACTATTGATGACACCCGTCTGGTAATTACGCGGTTTCCCTTCTGACTGGTCATCCGGATTATGCTCCAGGCCTTCCACTACCGCCAGGCCATTGACGAACGGGCTGATTTGCCGGTATACCGTATCCACTACCAATGTACCGGAAATGTCAATCACACCTTGTTTTTCACTGTGGGTAGTGACAATGAAAAGATCACCCGGCTGCTCAGAGGCAAACTCCCAATCCGGGTAGTCGTGCTCAAAATATACTTCGCCCGCCCGATTGGTCAGGTATTTTTTGCCTTGCCGATACACCACGGCCCGGCCGTTCGCAAAGCCATACGCATAGTCATACCGGGGCGGAATGACATACGTTCCCCGCCTGTCAATGTAGCCGTACCGGCCTTGGTGGCGAACCGGTGCCAGGCCTTCGCTGAACATGCCGGCTTGCTTGAACCGCGGGGAGATGACCATGCTACCCGCTGTATCCATAAAGCCCCAGAGCCCATTGACCGTCACCGGAAACAAGGCGCCTTCGGATACGGCAGGTGTTTTCTCTACCGGTGACGGCGTGGTCAATAGCCCCACCAGCAACGGGCCCAAGACCAGAAAAAGGAATAGCTTGTGCATAGGGAAAGATATTTTGTTAGAAACGCATAACCACTCTTTCCTATTGATGCAAACAGTAGAAAAAATTCACAAGGCGAGTATGGCATCCGGAGTGTATTTTGCCAGCATGAATACTACATCGAATACCTGATGCCTGCGGATCAGCGACCCTGGGACGATGCGTATGTGCGAGGCGTAGCCCGTTCGGTGGAAACCCCGCTCCCGGAAGCCATCCGTTATCTGCTCATTGCCATGCATGCCTGCGGCGGCTGGCCGGACAATGCCGAACTGGCACAGGCACGCGCCGCCTATGGTGTGTAGGCCTTCCGGTCCAAACAACCGCCAATGGCACCTCACACCGCACTTTTTTTGTATCTTTGAGTGAACGAAGTAGAGAGACACAAGAAGAAAGAGGAGATACTGGTATCCGGACGCATAAACCGAAGGTATCTTGTGTTTTATTCTGTACACTTGTTTAGATCCCGTAAGATACCTACGGGAGCCATCTGGCCAACCGGACTTCGCACCATGCACGACCATCTGCTACACCTCATCTCCTCCAGGACAACATTGACAGACCACGATGTGGCACTGTGCAGGCAGCACTTTGAGCCGGTACGGTTTCCCAAACATCGCATCATCGAAGAAGAGGGCAAGGTTCCGAAATGCCTTTACTTCGTAGATTCGGGCTTTGTGCGGCTGTTTCATTCCAACGACAAAGGTGACCAAGTAACCACCCACATCAATTGTCCGCCGGGTTTCATCACCTCGTATGTTCATTTCAACAACCAGACGCCTTCCAACGAAAATCTGGCGTGCATTACCGAATGCACTTTGCTGGCGATCACCAAAAACGGTCTGGATGCGTTGATCGGGCAAAGTCCGGCGTTCAAGGATTTCAGCATCTGGGTGTTTCAGCAGTCGCTTTCCTATAACGAAAACCGCGCCAGAGAACTGGCCACCCTTACGGCCGAACAACGCTACCTGAAACTGATCGACAACCATCCCGACCTGCTGCACAACGTCCCGGTGCAATACATCGCCTCGTTTTTAGGAATGAACCCCAAAAGCCTGAGTCGCATTCGCAGACACGTCATTCGGTAACATTTGTGAAGTGGTTTTGCCGAACCGATGCAGACCTTTGTGCCACATCATTCACCCGCACACAATGGCACAGAAAAATCTGGCACTGGTCACCGGTGCAAACGGACATTTGGGTAACAACCTGGTCAGGCTGCTTCTTCGGAAAGGCATTCCCGTCCGGGCTTCGGTTCGCAACCTTGCCAACCAAGAACCGCTCGCCGGACTGAATTGCGAAGCCGTACAAGCCGACATTACAGACAAACAATCGCTGGTCCACGCCATGCAGGACGTGGAGACCTTGTATGCCGTCGGGGCGGCCTTCAAACTGTGGGCCAAAGATCCCCGGAAGGAAATTTACGATGTGAACCTGACCGGCATCCGGAACATGGTGGAAGCCGCCGCGGAAACAGGCGTCAAACGCATCGTGTATGTGAGTTCCGTTGCGGCACTCAACTACGCGCGGCTACCGGCCAGGGAAAGCAACGGCTACAATCCCGACCGCCGGGACATGTATTACAACTCCAAGAATGACGGCGAAAAGCTGGCCTTCGAGCTGGCCCGCCAGCATCGCATCGAATTGGTGGCCGTACTGCCGTCTGCCATGATCGGCGCAGAAGCCTTTGCACCGTTAAACGTTTCGTACAACATCCTTCGCCTGATCCTGCAAAAACAGATTCCGGTCGAAACCCACATCACCCTCAACTGGATTGACGTGAAAGACGTAGCGGAAGGATGTTACATGGCCGCTACCCGGGGTCGCAACGGCGAACGTTACATTCTGGCCAACGAAAAATGCACCTCCCTGAAAGACACCACCCGGCTGGCGCAACAACTCTATCCGGAATTAAACATACCGCTACCGGTGGCGCTGCCCAGATTCCTGTTGTTTGCCATAGCCTGGCTTATGCAACTGGCCAGCCGGCTCACCGGCAAGGCCCCGCTGCTGTCTGTCAAAGACGTTGCCATGTTTTCGGGCCTGCAACAGGATTTCGATATTTCGAAAGCACGACAGGAACTGGGCTTTACTCCCAGGCCGGTGGCGCAGGTCCTGCAGGAATCCATGGCCTATCTGGTTGACAAGCGATGGGTATAGCCCGCCTGCTTGTCGTGGTGGTGTCTTCGGTGCTGCGTCCGAATATCCAGTGGGGCACCCATGTCCCGGCGGGTAGCACCCTTGGGTTACCGGCGTCCCGTGGTGTCGTTCGCCTCTCAATGGCCGGTAGCGGGTCGCCGCCAGATCGACCCGTTTTTGGTCGTCGTTTTTTCCAGGGCTCCCCGGTCCGAGAGGTGATTCAGCAAGGCTTCGCTTTCCGGACGCGGCGTATCCGAAAGCACCGAAAACTCCCGGGCCGTCAGCGAGGCATAGCTGGCAAACAGGGCTTCCCAGGTCTTGCCGTAGGCGTGTTTGCATGCCGAGGGGTTCCGGTGCAGCAGGGCGGCTTCGTACACGGCATAGGGTTTGGTGCCGTAGACTACGTCCCGCTGGCCTGAGCCGTCCAGGAAGAACACCGTCGGAAATCCCCGCACACCCCACTCCCGCGCCAGGGCAAGGTCCTGCGCAAAAAGACCGTTGGCCGCTTTTTCAAAGTCGGTCCGGAAGGTATCTACCTGCAAGCCCACGGTTGCAGCGGCGGCTTCCAGGTGCTCCCACCGGGTAATGTTCTTTTTGTGCAGAAACACCATCTCCCGGATTTCCCGCAAGAACAAAACGGCGTTGGCGTTGCCTTGCAGCTGGGCCGCCTTGAAAGCGATGGAAGGCGGATACGACGACGGCAGCGGGTCTTCCAGCCACACATCCCCGTCGATGGGCATGTCGTAGTGCAGGCTCACCTCGTCCCAGTGATGGGCCACATCCGAGGGCTTGCTGATGCCGCCGCTGTTATAGCTCCAGTCGGGCAGCAGTCCGCCCATGCGGTATTCGATGTCCAGGCTGGCGCCGTATTCGAGTTTCAACCGCCGCAGCTGCGGTTCGATGCCCCAGCACGACGAACAGATCGGGTCGGTAAAGTAGATGATTTTCACGGCGTTGTCGGTCGTTGCCTCTCCAGCCATCGGTGCGGTGGCAGGGGCTTCCGGCAGTGCGCACATCCCGGTTTCCGGGTCGCACAAAAGCGGGTTGGGATTTGTCGTTTCCATGGCGTGTTGCATTGCAAATGAATTTCAGGTAAACAGGTGGCCGGGATCGTTGGTTCAAATCCGCCTCCCGGTCAGTGATGGGCAACCGGGGTCAGGCGGGTGTCTCGGTTTGAGTTGTTTGATTTATCCGTACCTTTGCGCAAAGGTGGCTCCTGGCGGGCAAAGAGTCAATGAGTCAAAAAAATCTGACTACCCGAAACATGCAAAACGATGGAAAATCCTGTCCGGCGGAAGAGTTGCTCAAGCTGCTTTCGGGCAAATGGAAGCCCCAGCTTTTCCGGCTGGCGGTAAACGGACCGCTGCGCTTCAATGCCTTGCTGCGCCAGATCCCGGAGGCCAGCAAGCAATCCCTGGCCAGTTCTCTGAAAGAGCTGGTCGAGGAAGGATGCCTGGAAAAGATGGTGATCCGGCAGAAACCCTTACACATCGAATACACCCTGACCGCCAAAGGCAAGTCGCTGATCCCGGTGTTTGAGCAATTGGAGGGGCTGTCGTGACCTGTCACGATGCCTTTCCGATTCCGTGCGCCTTTCGCTGGTTGGGGCGTCATTGCAAGCCTTGGCGAAGCCTGTCTGCTGCCGACCCTGCCCGCCCGGCAGGAGGGCTTTCCAAACGATAGACTCGGCTAAGTCGGTTACAAAGGTTCGCGTTCCCAGTCAGGAGATCGACCACATTAGAAGATACGCAAAACCTTCCCCTTCGATTTCCGGTTACCCTGTGCGGCGTTAGGCCATGAAACAACCGACACCACAGCGGTGCGGCTGGTCCGTTTGTTCTACCGTACTGTTCCGACCCATTCGTCCCAAATCCAGAAATGCAAACCGTCAAACTCGTTTTCCCGCACCAGTTATTTCAAGACAATCCGCTTTTTTCGGTAGAGGGTCCGGTGTACCTGGTCGAAGAATTCCTCTTTTTCAAACAATACCCCTTTCACCAGCAAAAGATAGCCTTTCACCGGGCCACCCTGAAGTATTACGAAAACTACCTGCGCGAAAAGGGCTTTGCCGTCACGTATGTACCGGCCACCGAGCCCGAAGCCGACATACGCGTGCTGCTTCCCCATCTGCACCGCCTGGGGGTGCGGTCTGTGGTGGCCGTTGATCCGGTTGACGACTGGCTGGAACGGCGGCTGCGCAACGGGTGCGCGCAACTTCAGCTGGACTTGCGGCTGCTGGAATCGCCGCTATTTGTCAATACCCGTCCGGAACTGGAATCGTTTTTCAAACCAACCAGAAAGAAGTTTTTCCAGACCGAATTTTACAAACAGGAACGCATCCGTCGGCGCATCCTGATCGACACTACGGGCAGCCCGGTCGGTGGCGCCTGGACGTTTGACACCGAAAACCGGAAACCGTATCCCAAAGGAAAGCCCGTACCACGAGTGGACTTCCCGGCCCCTGACACCTATGTACAGGAGGCACAGACCTATACCCGCCGGCACTTTGCCCATCACCTGGGCTCCCTTCGGGAATCGGTCACGTATCCGGTCGGGTACGAAGCCAGTGCCCGGTGGCTGGATCAGTTTCTTGCCCAACGCCTGACCGCATTCGGAGACTACGAAGATGCCATTGTACAGCAGGAAATGCTGCTTCACCACAGCCTGCTGACGCCCATGCTCAATGTGGGCATGCTCACCCCGCAGCAGGTACTGGATCAGACGCTGGCCTACAGCGAGGCCAACGGTGTGCCTGTCAATTCGCTGGAAGGCTTTGTCCGGCAGGTGCTGGGGTGGCGGGAGTTCATCCGGGGCGTGTACGTGGCCCGGGGCAGGGACGAACGAACGCGCAATTTCTGGGGCTTTACGCGACCCATTCCGGCGAGTTTTTACGAGGGAACGACCGGAATCCTGCCGGTGGATGTCACCATCCGGAAGGTGCTGGCGACGGGCTATTGCCACCACATTGAGCGACTGATGGTGCTGGGCAACTTCATGCTGCTCTGCGAGTTTGACCCGGATGCGGTGTACCGCTGGTTTATGGAGCTTTTTATCGATGCCTACGACTGGGTGATGGTACCCAATGTGTATGGCATGAGCCAGTTTGCCGACGGAGGCCTGCTGGCAACCAAGCCGTACATCAGCGGCAGCAATTACCTGATGAAAATGAGCGACTACCCCAAGGGCGACTGGCAGGCCACCTGGGATGCCTTGTTCTGGCGGTTTCTCGACAAGCAACGGGCGTTTTTCCGGACCAACCCACGCCTGGGTATGCTGGTCCGGACGTTTGATGGCTGGGACGAAGCCAGAAAGCAGGCCGTCCACCAGCAGGCCGAAGCCTACCTGGCTACCTTGCCTCCGGCCCGGCAGTGACACACAGGCCTGATCCGAACCCTCCCTTTGTTTTTACGTTCGTGATGGGGCAGGTAGTACGCCTTCCCTGGCTGCGCTTGCCCGGCATGGTGCCGAAACTACGTAAACCTTACACGATTCAGGCGGCCTTCCTGGGCTAAAAACCAGTCTATTGCCCATTGGCATTAAACCTTCGGCTACCTTTGCAATCCAAGCACCAAACGCATGAACCTCAAAATTATGAAACCGAAAAAATTACTTCCGCTTTTACTGACCCTCGCCCTGGCCGCCTGTAGCCCGGAAGACGATGTGCAGCCCGATGCCCTGTACTTTCCACCCACCGATGGCAGCACTACCTGGGAAACCCAGTCCATGGCCAGCCTGGGCTGGAACGAAAGTGCCGTGCAGCCCCTGAAAGACTACCTGGCAGCCAAGCATACCAAATCCTTCATGATCCTGGTCAACGGCCGGATTGTCATGGAAGAGTATTTTGACGGGCATACCCCCACCACTACCTGGACCTGGAACAGTGCCGGCAAGACACTGGTCACTGCCGCCACCGGAATCGCCCAGGAGGAAGGGCGCCTCTCGATCCAGAACCCCGTGTCACAATACCTGGGTACGGGCTGGACCAGCGAGCCCGTGGCAAAGGAAAAACTGATTACCGTACGCCACCTGTTGACGATGACTTCGGGCATTTCGGACTCCAGCGAACTGGTAACCAAGTCAAAACTCACCTACCTGGCCGATGCCGGCACCCGGTGGTCGTACCACAATGTATTCCAAAAGCTGATGGATGTCGTGGCCGCCTCCAGCGGGCAGGAGTTCGAAGCCTATTTCAACGACCGGATCAAAACCAGGATCGGGATGGACGGATTCTGGAACAAAGGCCTGATATTCACCCTCTACAGTAGCAATACACGTAGCATGGCCCGGTTTGGCCTGCTGGCACTCAACAAAGGCAACTGGAACGGCCAGCAGATCCTGAACGAGTCGTTTTTTACCGAGTCGATCAGTACCTCGCAAACCATCAATCCGTCGTACGGCTATCTGTGGTGGCTCAACGGAAAGACGAGTTACATGGTACCCGGTGGCCAGACGGTGTACCCGACCACGCTGGTGCCGGCGGCCCCTGCCGACATGTATGCGGCCATGGGAGCCGAAGACCAGCGCATCTATGTGATCCCAAGCAAAAAAATGGTCGTGATCCGCATGGGTGACGCCTCCGATCCGGATAATCCAAACTTTGCCGTGTCGGGCTTTGACAATGCGCTTTGGGAGAAGCTGAATCCGGTAATCCAGTAAAACCACATAGAAATGTATGAAAAAAAGCCAGATTCCGTTCGTACGTGCGGAATCTGGCTTTTTTATTCCACACGGTTTTTTTCCTGCGCCTGCATACACCGGTCTTTCCTATGCACATATGCGGAGTCGTTGTCTTTCCCTACCGCTTGGGTTACTTTTTTACTTGCTTGTATCAACGATGCGTTTCTAGCACGAACCGTTTTTCTTTCTTCGGGCCCTGTCACTTTTTTTGCTTGCTTGTTTTCATGAAGGTTTTTGTATTTCGAGACTTCGTTTGTTTTTAGAGAAAAGGTTCGGACTACAAACCTTCACTGATACAAGCAAGAAGGAAGTGACACGGTACAAAGGAAGAACGAAGGCCTGAACTATAAACAAACACTGTGAAAAAACTGATAAGGCAAAAACAGGATGATAAACCAACGTAGTGAATAAGCAAACCGGAAGTGAAAAATTCAAAAGGAAGAATACTGTTCTCGCCTGTAAACAACCTTGGTTTATCTGTCTTTACACAAGTCCCATCCGCAACGCACGCAACGACAAAAGCCCGTCCAGTAGCAGGAAAAGGCTCCTACACCTTGGATACTATCCTTTTTCCTGCCTATCTTGTGTGACGAACAGAATCATCTTCAAACCATTACATCCATTCCCATGCGTTATTGCACACTCCTCCTTTGCGGATGGCTGGTCATCACTGCGGCGCAAGCCCAGAAAGCACCCGCCAACGCCAAACTCAAAACCCAGGCCATTGCCGACATCCAGGCGCAACACGAAGCCTATAAACAAATCGCCTTACAGATCTGGGGCTATGCCGAGGTAGGTTACAAGGAAAAGGAAAGCTCGGCCCTGTTACAGAAAACCCTGACCGACAACGGCTTTTCGGTGCAGGCAGGCGTGGCCGACATCCCTACGGCGTTTGTGGCAACCTACGGCAGCGGCAAACCCGTCATTGGCATCCTGGCCGAATTTGACGCCCTGCCCGGGCTGGCCCAGGATTCGGTGCCGGAGAAGAAACCCATCGCGGGCAAAGCGGCCGGCCACGGATGCGGCCATCACTTGTTTGGCACGGCATCGGTAGCGGCAGGCATCGAACTCAAAAAACTGATCGAACAAAAGAAAATTACCGGCACCATCAAAGTGTTCGGCACCCCTGCCGAAGAAGGCGGCTCGGGCAAAGTATACATGGTCCGCGAAGGCTTGTTTGCCGATGTGGATGCGGTGATCCACTGGCACCCGGGCTCGATGAATTCCGTTTCGCTGGGTTCGTCGCTGTCCAACATTTCGGCCAAGTTTCGTTTCAAGGGCATCTCGGCCCATGCCGCCGCTTCTCCCGAACGGGGCCGCTCGGCCTTGGATGCGGTGGAAGCCATGAATTACATGGTGAACATGATGCGCGAACACGTGCCTTCCACCACGCGCATTCACTACGTGATTACGAGCGGCGGCAAGGCTCCCAATGTCGTGCCGGATTATGCCGAAGTGTATTACTATGTGCGTCACCCCAGCCGGGAAGTGGTGCGGGAAGTGTTTGACCGGGTGGTGAAAGCGGCCAACGGAGCTGCGACAGGCACGGAAACGACCATGGAATACGAGATAACGGGCGGTGTTTACGAAATTCTGAACAACAAACCGCTGGCCGAGGCAATGTACAAAAACCTGCAACAGGTAGGTGGCATTGCGTATACACCGCAGGAGGTTTCCTTTGCCAAAAAACTCCAGAGTTCATTTGATTACAGCGTGCCGCCCATCGAATCGGCGGGTAAAGTCGAGCCGTTGCGCGAAGAAAAGGATGTACTGGCAGGCGGCTCTACCGACGTAGCTGACGTCAGCTGGACGGTACCGACGGTAGGCTTGTCAACTGCTACCTGGGTGCCCGGCACGCCTGCCCACAGCTGGCAAGCCGTTGCCTGCGGCGGTACCGACATTGGCGCCAAAGGGATGATCAGTGCGGCCAAAACCATGGCCCTCACCGGCATCGACCTGTTTACCACGCCCACCCTGCTGCAAAAGGCCAAAGAAGAGTTTACCAAAGCCCGCGGCAATGATTTCAAATACAGTCCGCTGGTAGGCAACCGCAAACCCGCGCTAAATTACCGGGATTGACGGAGAATACGATCCTGTAAACGTGCAAAACCCTGCCTGGTATGGCGGGGTTTTGTGTTTAAAGGCGATCCTGGTTAACGTGAGGATATGAGTTCTGAATTCGCTTTTTCAAATCGTTCCATTCCTTTTGTGGATAGACGACTTCTTTGCCTACTTGTATCCATATGGGTTTAAAGTCCAGAATTTTTGCCTACCACGCCTGCCGTCACTTGTCTTTCGCAACAAAGATTTTCTGTCCAAACCATGTTTTCTCCTAATCGCCTTGTCACTTTTTGGGCAAGCAAAAAAAGACACTTTGCCCAAAGCTTCCCCGCGCTAGGCTTACGCCAACCTCGCTGGCGCAAGAGGCCAGCGCACCTACACTGCCTTGCGTGATTGAAGTGAGGAAAACCCCACCCCCAGCCCCTCCCCCCAAGGGAGGGGAGTTGGCTTCGCGAATCGAAAAGTCCCTCCCTTGGGGAGGGCGGAAACGAGAGTTTTCGGGCCAGATTTGTGTGGCTGGATTTAGGGTGGGGTCTCAAGGCAATGTGCGTAGCATAGGCCTGTTTGTTACAAAGAGAGCGATGCCCACTTTACTCGTGGCAGGTTGGGAAGTGCGTAGGGATAAAAATCTCGCGGGCCTAGCGTGAGCCTTGCGGGGCGAAGCTTTGGGCAACGTGTCTTTTTTGCCTACTCCGAGCACAGACCTAGCCCAAAACTCTCGTTTTGTCCTGGACAAGCAAAAAAAGTGACAGGGCCAAAAGGAAGAAAAACGGTTCGTGCTAGAAACGCATCGTTGCGAAAGATAAAACAAGCAGGGGTGTGCCACAGACCTAGGAAGCAAGCGGTCTCTTGTGAGAACAAACCCTTACCATCGGGAATATGTGCAAAAAAGCAACACCTGTATTTATGGAAACTGACCCGTGTGTGCATCCATAAGGAAACGCTACACACATGGCACTACCCATTCAGATTCCCAAGCCTTGCCACGAAGACTGGCAGCAGATGCTTCCCGAAGACAAAGGCCGCCATTGCCTCATCTGCCAGAAGACGGTGATCGACTTCACCCAACTCACTGACGCCGAAATACTATCTTTTTTCAAGCAAAAACCGGTGGGTGTCTGCGGCCGCTTCCGTCCGGAACAACTGGCCCCCAAACCAGTAGCCGAAGTCACCCAAACGCCCCGCTGGAAAATGTACCTGCTGGCCCTATCGGCCACACTGGCTATGAAAACCATGCTGACTGAAACCGCCAAAGCCCAGACGCCCGTCGAACAACGCGAACCGCAAATCCCACCGCTCCGGGTAGGCACGGTTGCCTATGTGCATGACAGCGAACCATTTACGATTTCAGGAAAGGTAATCGACTCCGACTCCAAAGAGGCGATTCCTGGTGTTTCGATTGTGATTAAATGAACTTCTAAAGGAACTGTGACTGATCCTGGTGGTGAATTTAAATTACCAGATGTCAAGAAGGGTGATATGGTAATTATAAGCTTTATTGGATATGTAACTGAGGAGCGTATCATTCAAACAGGACAGCCGTTAACCGTTGCAATGCGCGCTGATATACATTTTATAGGCGAATTAGTTATAAATCAACCCCTCCACAAACGTATTTTCTACCGCGTCAAATCTTGGTTCCAATAGGCCAATGAAAAAGATCTTCTTCTGCCTTTTCGTGCTTTTGTCCGAGCTTAGTCTAGGTCAGGAACTGACAGACGCCCAGCAACTGACGTTTTACGAGACTACACTCCAAAACTTTTTTTCCAAACAATCTTTATATACAGACACAGTACTCATCTTGCCGGATAGTTTGCCGGAAAATCTTCGGCAGGAGTATAATGGTTTCTTCCTGAATATCGTTACAAGGTCGCAGGCGATAGAAATAATAAAGAAACGAAAACCACAGTCAGGAAGTCTGTACCTACTTAAAAAACAACACCTAAGCCCAGATACCCTGGATTTCAATATTATCGGTTGGGGAGTATCCATCGAAAGATGCTTTAAGTTTTACAAAGGCCATTTGATTACCAGAAACATCCGTTTTATTGCCAGTTGCGGCGGTACACTTGGCTATATTCCAACCCCCAGATTTGTTTTCGATAACCGACAACAAACATGGGTGTATTATTCGAATGACCAACTTGTCAAACAAAGATTAGAATCAGAACAGTATAGGTACCTGAGAAAAAATAAATAGACCACTAAAAATCAGTCCGCTGAGTGGTCTTTGCCATAGATTACAGTTGACGTTTCAATAATTCCTGCCTTGTAGCGTTTATCATAGAAATTCTACATTCATGAGGTTTCCGGTTTACAAACGATACTATTTGGTTCTGCTCCTGCTGGCGGTAGTTGGTGTGGCCTTTGCTTTTCGCAACCGGCAGGTGCGTCAGGTAACCATCGCCGTGAAGAAAAGACTGGCCCCGGTAGTCATTGATTCACAGGCAGTTAACCTGAAGCCGAAAGGAACGTATGCCCTCCAGCGCCAACGGATTGCCACGGCCCAGGCCAGACTACGGCAAAAATACCTGCAAGCCCCTACGCCGGTAGCCAGACAACAGGCGCTGGATTCGGCACGGAACTACCTACAGGAAGCGGTTGTGAATCAACTGGTGCCGCACTGGTACGGCACGCCGTGGAATTTCGAAGGGTATACCGAAACGCCGCAAAAAGGACACATTGCCTGCGGGTATTTTGTGTCAACGGTGCTTAACCACGCTGGCCTGAAAATCAACCGGTTCAAAATGGCCCAGCAAAGTCCGGAAAATGAAATCCGCACCCTGCATCAGCAACCGCAAGCCATTGACTTCCACGCCACCAGTGTACAGGCCTTTGAAGATTCGGTGCGGACCAACCTGACCGAAGGACTGTATATCTTCGGCCTGAGCAACCACGTCGGATTTATGCTCTACCACGCGAACAAAATCTATTTCATTCACTCCAGCGGTTTCGTGCCTGATTTCAAAGTGGTCATCGAGCCGGCCGGTGTCAGCCTGGTGCTGTCTTACCCGCAAGATTGCCTGCTGGGTGCCATTACGCCCAACGACGCGCTGGTCAAGCAGTGGTTACTGGGAGAGACGGTAGTAGTGCAGAATTAGAAACGGGCCATGTACTCTTGCAAGCTTTCCAGCTTCTTAGGGCCTGAGAAGCCCTCCAGGTCAGCCTTTTTCAACAGTTCCGCTTCTGACTGGAAAATTTCCTGATTCTGATCTGCCAGATCGAATAATACATACTGTGCTGTCGTATCCTGTACCCTGACCAGAAGTAGCTTTTTATCAAAGCTCAGATGAGTAATGTTAATCACTCCCATGGCGCGTATTTTACTATCATTTGCTGTCGTTACGTTCGCAACCTCTTTTTCACTTACCAACTGCCCATGGTTTACGACATCGACGCAATGGATGGAATACGGATACATCAGTGGCAAACGCCACCAGTCCCGAAAACCCAGATACGTGTAAAAACTCGTATCGACTTTTCCCCGAAGACTATCCGCCTCAAACGACTGTAAGGACTTCACTTGCGGACTTTCTACTGAAACACGATTCGTCATGGATTCGACCAGTCCTTCTGCGGCAACATTCCCTACGGCCTTTCCTGCCTCGTTGCCCAGCGCTACCGTTGCCCGAACTACTCTGAAAGTGAGGTATCCCACACAAAGCAATAGAAACACAAGCGAAACCAGGGCGGACACTAAGCTTCGATTCCGTTTTCTCTTATTCTTGCGGATAACAAATGCGTAGATTACTCCAGCCACGACAAGGCAGCCGAGCAGAATTGTGAAAACTAAGATAACGACAAATAGACTCATCAATAGGTCGTAAAGGCAAAGCTGACCAGGTTGGCACCCATACGGAGGGCTTGCTGGCGTTTTTCTTCGGGGTCGTTGTGTACCGACTGGTCTTCCCATCCGTTGCCCAGATCACACTCATAACTGTAAAAACACACCAGCCTGCCTTCGTAAAAAATGCCGAACCCTTGTGGTGCCTTGCCGTCGTGCTCGTGTACTTTGGGCAACCCTTTCGGAAACTCAAACCGCTGGTGGTAAATCGGATGACTGAACGGAATCTCTACGAAGTTGAGTTCCGGAAACACCTTCTTCATTTCCAGACGGATGAATTTATCCAGGCCATAATTGTCGTCGATGTGCAGAAAACCGCCACCAATCAGGTATTTGCGCAGGTTCCGGGCTTCGGCATCGGAGAAAACCACGTTGCCATGACCGGTCATGTGCACAAACGGATAGGAGAACAGCTCCGCACTGCCGACTTCGACAACTTCTTCGTCAGATGCCAGATTCAGTTTCAGGTTCTGGTTGCAGAAGTTGATCAGGTTAGGCAATGACGTTTTGTTGGCATACCAGTCACCCCCGCCGTTGTATTTCAGCTTGGCAATTTTCAACGTCGATTGCTGGGCTGATGCTCCCAATGCCAGCAGTCCGAAAGTCAGAATCAAATATAGTCTTTTGCGTATCATACCGTTTTTAGTAATGTAACCCGTCAGCTAAAGCAGACGGCAATGGTAAAAAGTCGGTTGAAACCGACTGACAAAACAGTCCCTTTCAAGGGACTTTCAACGTTTTGCTGTTGGCTTCAGCCAACGGAACCCAATATAGTTAATCCATTGCATCAGTCTTTGATGCGTAACTTTTCGCTTTGATACACACAAAACTTTCCCTTGATCTCCGATTCAAAGTGCGTCAGAATATAAGCGATTACCTCTTTCTTTTGGCTTCCGGTCGCATCTTCCATCCTTAGAAGCAACACGCCGTCATGTTGCTCTTTCTTACTGTGTATTAACTCCCCAAAATCTTTGTCCATGGTAATCACCATTGCCTGGTTTTCCTGAGCAATCTTCAGAATAGCAAGATCAGTCATGGAAGGATCGATCTCCCTGATGATAATTACTTGATAGCCAGCGTCTTGCAAGTAAGTTTCAACACTTTTTCCAACACCTACATCAATCACAAACGTTAACGCCTTCATTTAAGCCGGAATTTTATAAACTCTTTCTTCCGAGATAACAGTAGCCGCATAGAGAAGCGCGGCATGGATATCATCTCTTTCCAGTTCAGGATATTCCGTAAGCAACTCTTCCACAGAAACATTGGCAGCCAAAGACTTTAATATCTGTTCCACCGAAATCCGCATACCCCGGATGATCGGCTTACCCGATAAAATCTGCGGGTGAATCGTAATTCTGTTTAGTAAGGACTGTTCCATGGTTGATGGCCTATTTTTAAACGCACAAAACTAATGGCCCGTCAGCTAAAGCAGACGGCAAAACGTTGAAAGTAAAGGGACTGTTTCTCAGTCGGTTTTAACCGACTTTTCATCATTGCCGTCTGCTTTAGCTGACGGACTTCTGATTTACCAGATTCAGAATATGGCAGGCCGCCATGGCCGCGGTTTCGGTGCGGAGCCGACTTTCGCCCAAGCTCACCGGCACAAAGTCCTGTTGCAGCGCCAGTTCCACCTCTTTGGGTGAAAAGTCGCCTTCGGGTCCGATCAGCATGCAATACTCCATACCGGGGTTTGCCACTTCTGAAAGATAGTATTTTTTTTCATTATCCAGATAGCCAATGAATTTTTGAGTTGCCTGCTGACTACTAACGAATTTCTCGAACGAAATCATATCCCGGATTTCGGGCAGATACATTTTCAGTGACTGCTTCATGGCCGACACAGCAATTTTCTCCAGCCGGTCGGTTTTAAAATGTTTCCGCTCCGAACGGTCGCACTGAAGGAAACTGATGGTGTCCACGCCAAGTTCCACGCATTTTTCCACGAGCCACTCCGTCCGGTCCGGATTTTTGGTAGGAGCCACCGCCATGTGAATGGCGTAGCTGCGTTTGCCCACTTCCATTTGGGTCTGCTGCACCTGAAACCGGGGTTTCTTGATATCCGAAGATAGTATTTTGGTCGTGTGCAGATTTCCCTTCCCATCAGTCACATGGATTAGCGAACCGGCTTCAAGCCGCAATACCTTCAGGGCATGGCGGGCTTCTTCCTCGGGCAGTTCGGGATGGGAAGCGGTAAAGTCGGGGGCGTAAAACAAAAGCATAACAATCCGGATTGATCAGACAAAAGTAATGCATTCTGCAACAAAAAAGTCCGCCTGTGATCGGCGGACCTTAAAAATAGAAGCGGTTTCGGGTGAGGTTTCTTTAAAACTCGTATCCCAGCGAAAATTTAAACGCCCGGTTATACGTGTTGAAATTCTGGTTTTCGTCCAGGCGTTGGAAGCCGTAGTCGTAGGCCGCCATGACATTTACGCCATTGGTAAATTTATAACCCACGCCGGCTACACCACTGAAATCCCATTTCTGAAAGCCGTTGTTGATGTCAAATGTGCGGTTCAAGGCCGAGAAGCCCAGCACACTGGCTCGGGCATTCACCTTGTTATCCACCAGATATGCTACCTGCGGACCGGCAAAGATGTGCAGCCCTTCGGTCAGGTACACTTTGGCAAGCACCGGCATTTCAATGTAATGCGACTCTACCCGGAACCGGGCATTGGCATTCAGCAAGTCAAATATACCCGACTGTCCGGTGAGCCTTCCGGTCATTTCGGCACCTTTCAGGGAGTATTGCAGGCCCGGCTCCAGGGCAAAACGGTCGCCAAACTGAATCGAGGTATACGCCCCGGCATGAAAACCCATCCGCGACTGTGTCGAGACGGAGCCGTTGGTGGCGTCAAGCAGGCTGCTCAGGCTTTGCATGGTTTCGCCTTGCCAGGTGGAGATGTTGGCACCCGCCCGGATGCCGTATTTGACCTGAACCTGGGCTTGTGAATAAACTACCGCTACCAATAAAAAGGCAACTGTAAAAGCAAGTTTTTTCATAGTTGTACTAGTGTAAGAAGCTTGTGGTTAGTAAGATGGTTACTCCAGAGCGAAAGGCGTGCCAAAATTCGTTCTCGTGCGCAGGTTTTTAGATTTTGCCCTATAGCACTCTGGTTATCAAATGTTTACAAATGAATTTGAACAACAAGCTGCCTTTTGGTATCTTGAGCTGCTTTTCAAACGACTATGAAACTCCGCTTTGTATTTTTGCTTTTGGGGCTATTGCTGGTAGGCTTCGTATTGTTCTGCAACTGGGTGGTCAATCGTACCAGTGCGGCGTATCTTTATTCCGAGGCCTCGCTGGTGCCGCACCATCGGGTTGGATTGGTTCTGGGAACGTCCGAAAAACTGGGTAGCGGAAAACCCAATCCTTATTTTGCGTATCGCATTGCGGCGGCGGTGGAGTTGTACAAAAGCGGGAGGGTAGACTACCTGCTGCTCAGTGGCGACAACAGCCAGAAAAACTACAACGAACCCGAGGACATGAAAGCCGCCCTGGTAGCCCAGGGAGTGCCCGCCGGCAAAATCTACCTGGACTTTGCCGGGTTCCGCACCCTGGATTCGGTGGTGCGGGCCAGGGAAATCTTCGGACAAGATTCGTTTGTAGTCATCTCCCAGCGGTTTCACAACCAGCGAGCCGTATTTCTGGCCCGTCAGAAAGGCATCGATGCCATTGCCTACAATGCCCTCGATGTTTACGGTTCGGACGGCACCTGGACCCATGCCCGGGAGATGCTGGCCCGCGTCAAGGTATTTGTGGATTTATACCTGGGCAAAGAGCCGCACTTTCTGGGGGAGAAAATCAAGATTGGATGATTAGTAAAATAGTATAGTTAAAAAAAGCAAAACCTCCGATCGGCCAATCCATGAAAAAATTTGTGTTCCTCCTTTTATGCCACTGCGTTAGTCTTTTTGCAGTGGCTCAGCCAACATTTATTAAAGATAGCCTTGATTTGTTTGTCGAAAAGGAAATGAAGCAATGGCAATTGCCCGGAGCAGCAATTGCCATTGTCAAGGATGGCAAAGTAGTGGTGATGAAAGGCTACGGAATCCGCGAACTGGGCAAACCAGAAAAGGTTGACGAGAAACCCTGTTCATGATTGGCTCGAATACCAAGGCGTTTACAGCTACGGCACTTTGCCTGTTGGAACATGAGAAAAAATTTTCCATTGACGACAAGATAAAAAAATGGATTCCCAATTTTCGTCTGTATGACACCCTGGCCTCCGAACGAGCAACCATTCGGGATATGCTTTGCCACCGCTCCGGCCTGAAAACGTTTCAGGGAGATTTTACCTATTGGACATCGGACCTGACCCGCCAACAGGTAATCGAAACCTTTGGCAAGATCAAACCTGCGTATGATTTCCGCAGCCGATACGGGTATTGCAATGCCGGATTTGTAACCGCCGGTGAAGTCATTCCCGCTGCAACAGGACAATCCTGGGAGCAGGTTATTCGCGAAAGGATTCTGGCTCCCTTAAAAATGACCCGCACCCTGGCACTGTCAGCCGAGTTACCCACAGCCGAAAACCGTGCCACTGCCCACAAAGTGCTGCAAGGCAAATCTACCATTATCCCTTATTGCCAGATCGATAATCTGGCCGCCGCGGGTAGCATGAGTTCGTCCATCAGGGAAATGGCGACCTGGCTTCAGATGCAACTGGACACGGGAAAGTTTGAAGGGCGACAAATCTTTCCAAAAGAGGTAATTCAAAAAACCTGGGAAGGCAACCTGGTAATCTCCACGTACAAGCCATCGTTAATACCGCGTCATTACTCTCTGTATGGTTTGGGATGGTTTTTGCAGGACTACGCCGGGCGGCAACTCATCCAGCATTCGGGAGGCGTGAATGGATTTTTGAGTCAAACGTTTTTCTTACCGGAAGAACGACTGGCCTGTGTCGTGTTGACCAACAGCAGCGGAGGCCAGTCGCTTTACCAGGCACTCATGTATCAGATTCTGGATGCCTACCTGGCGCAACCCTACAAAAACTACAGCCAGATTTTCTGGCAGTATTATCGGGAAAGCCAGCAAGACCTTGCCGAGCAACAAAGAAAGAATCAGGCATTGATTGCCAAAAAAGTAAAACCAGCATTGCCACTGGCGGCCTATGCCGGGCACTACCAGAATGAAGTGTATGGAAATATCGAGGTAAAACTGGAAAAGGGAAAGTTGAATGTCTACTTTTCGCATCACCCCAGGTTGATAGGTAAGCTGGATCCTTTGGGTGCCAACGATTTCTTATGTACCTATTCAGACGCAGAATACGGTGTACACCCCACTCCATTTACCGTAAAAGATGGACAGGCGAGCACAATTTCAATAAAGGTGAGCGATGGTTTGGAGTTAGACCCATATCTCTTTGTCAGGAAGTAATACGGTTTTGCTTTTCGAAGAAATACTATTTTCAGGTGACTCAACAAATTAAAAATGGTATTTAAAATTGTCTCTTTTCTGAAGAAAATGCAGATAAAAACAGTGAAGGGCTTTGGTAATCAGTTAGCGGATAGAGACTTAAAAATAAGTATCTGTGATCAGCATCCGGAAATTACGGCACGGTTTGCCGAAGTCTTTGCGAATGAAGCCCGTGTGGAAGTTTTGCAAGGCAATATCCTTCACCTGACCGCCGATGCACTGGTGAGTCCTGCCAATAGCTTTGGCGACATGGGTGGCGGACTGGACAAAGCCATTGACGATTTCTTTAAAGGCGAAGCCCAGCGCAAGGTGCAACACCTGATCCGTACAGAGTTTTTTGGCGAGATGCCGGTTGGCGTGGCCCGTGTGCTGGAGATGCATCATACGCAGTTTCCCTACCTGATCGTTGCGCCTACCATGCGGATTCCGGGCAATGTCGGCAAAACCATCCATGCGTATCTTGCCATGCGGGCCGCATTGGCAGCCGTGCTTACCCACAATTTTACAGCTTCGCAAAACATAAAATCCATTGCCGTTTCGAGTTTGTGTACAGGCGTGGGAGGTATGCCTTACATGGAAGCAGCCGAACAAATGCTGACGGCCATACACACGATTCTGGACGAAGACTGGAAGCTGGCGGTTCATCCGGCGGTGGCTCCGTATGCCCTGGGTCCCCGGTGGACCCGTGAAGAAAAGCTGAACAAGTACAAATAGAATTCAATGTGTGGGGCAAACAAAGCCGGTTTTTTCCTTTCCAGAGATACTATTTTCGCTTGCCTTATATCAGCTGGTTGAGTTTGGCATATTGCAGCAGCATGATCGTCTTGGCATCTTTGATTTCGCCGGTTGCAATCATGTGCCAGGCCGTGTCAAAGTCCAGTTCCAGCACCTCAATGCTTTCCTGTTCGTCTGCCAGTCCGCCACCAATGCTTACCTGCTGGTGTTTATGGTATTCGGCAACAAAGAAGTGCAGAATCTCCGTAACCGAACCGGGCGACATATACGCTTCAAACACTTTCTTTACCTCGGTAATCTGAAAGCCGGTCTCCTCTTCCGTTTCCCGCCGGATGCAATCTTCCGGATTGTCGTGATCCAGCAACCCCGCACAGGTTTCGATCATCATACCCGTGGCATTGCCATTGATGTAGGTGGGCAACCGAAACTGGCGCGTCAAAAGCACCGTTTTCTGTATGGGATTATACAGCAAGACAGTAGCGCCGTTGCCGCGGTCATAGGCCTCCCGCGACTGGGTTTGCCAGCTGCCGTCTTGCTGCTGGATAGAAAATGTGACTTTCTTGAGTGTATACCAGTTGTTTGATAATATTTCCGTTTTTTCAATCTGAATCGCTTTCATAATTGATCAAGTTTGAATACTTTTGATTGTTTATGAACGAAAGTAGACGCAATTCATGAGTTTTCAAAACAGGAAGCAAAAAATTTTGAGTATTCTGGATCAGAAGGGGGAAGCCGAAGTAAAGGAACTGGCAGAATCCTTATCCATATCCGAGATCACCATTCGGCGCGATTTGCAGCAACTGGCGGCGGACGGCTTGCTCTATCGTACCCACGGCGGGGCCATGAAACTCAGCCTCGTCCTGCCACCCGTTACGTTTGCCCAGAAATCGGCCGTGCATGCGGAGCAGAAAGACAGGATTTGCCGGCGGGCCGCCCAGGAAATCCGGGATGGCGAGGTAATCTTCATGGATTGCGGCAGCACGGTCTTTCGTTTGTGCGCCTTCATCAGGCACAAGCGTATCAAAGTCATCACCAATTCATTGCCTGTGGTGCACGAGCTTTTGCCTACGGAAGTGTCGGTAAACCTGATTGGCGGAGAAGTGGACAAAGACCGGCAGGCGGTACACGGCCGCATGGCACAGGAGCACATCGGTCGTTACAAGGCCCACCGGGCGTTTGTCGGCGCGGATGGCATTTCGCCCGCCGGGTTAACCGCCTTCAGTGAGAAGGAAGCCGAAATAACCCTGGCCATGGCAGCCCAGGCAGCCCAGACGTACCTGCTCTGCGACGCAAGCAAACTGGGCAAGGAGACCTATCTGGTTTTTGCCGGGCTGGAGATCATACACACCCTGGTTACCGATGCGACACCGGCCCAGGGTGAAGCGTATGAAGAGAGAGGGCTCCGGATAGTCTATGTCTGAAGCGTAACACTGTAAATCAGACAGTTGCAAAATCAGCCGTTTTGTAGGAGTTGTAAGGTTTTCCGTTAAAGCGTTTAGTGTCAATGGGATACATCTGTTTATTTTGCACATATAACCCATATGCTATAACTATGACCAAGGAAATCGCCAAAAACGCCAATTACGCAATCGTAATTGATGAGACAAAAAACCGAGTGTATCTGACAATTTCGGGCTTCTGGAGAAATGCACAAGCTGTTGAAAATTATATTCCCGACTGGCAGAAGACGGTAAAATTGCTCAAACCCGGTTTTACGCTACTTACCGATCTGTCAACGATGGTGACCCATCCGACCGAGGTAACGCATATCCATAGACAGGCACAGGAACTGATTACCGAAAAAGGCTTAAGGTTTACGGCCGAAATAAAGCCCAAAGATCCTGTGACGGCATTCCAGCTGGCCAAAGTCGCCCAGAAAAGCCAGATGCCCGTCAAGCAGTTTGCATCCTTTGCCGATGCCGAAGCCTATCTGGATTCATTGGTGTAAGGATTTCTTGCCATTCAAAAGCAATAGGTTTTGAATGTTCAAAACCTATTGCTTTTCCGGATTCAGCCATACCACTTTCTGTTCAGGCTGGTGCGGCTGGGCAAGGATAGGCCCGTACAAATCGGGGCGGCGGGCTTTGCGGTAGCGGTAGCCGCCAGCCTGCTGCAATTTTTCGGGCGTACAGGTGGCCACGGCAACATCATCGCCCAAAGCCCGGCACTCGGCAATGACATCACCAAAGGGATCAAGAATCATCGAACAGCCGTTTTTCAGCTGGTCGTCGTCCATACCAATGGGATTGGCAAAAACCACATAAACGCCGTTGTCGTAGGCCCGTGCCGGCAGCCACTTCATGAGCCAGGCCCGGCCTTTCAGTCCGTCAAATTCCATGCGCAGGGAAGTCGGATCGTTTTCGCGGTTTTCCCATAGTTTCGGATCAACAAAACCCGCTCCCGGACGGGTAGACGGCGTACACATCGTCACGTGGGGCATAAAAATAATATCGGCACCCAACAACGCTGTAGCCCGCACGTTTTCAATTACATTGTTGTCGTAACAGATCAGGATGCCGCATTTCCACCCGTGTAGCTCAAACACCACGTATTCATTTCCGGGCAACAGATGCGGGTTGATGAACGGATGCAGCTTGCGGTATTTGGCTATCAGTCCGTTTTTATCCACGCACACATAGGCTTTGAAAAGCTGGTCCTGCGCATCTTTTTCAAACAGTCCGGCCAGCACCGTAATGTTGTGTTCGGCAGCAATTTGCCGCAGCGACTCAATGCTTTCGCCTTGTGGAATGAGTTCAGCGATGGCAAGCATCTGCTCACGGGACAAATGCCGGGCGAACGTGTAGCCTGTCACCGAGCATTCGTGAAACGCCACTACATCCGCGCCTTCGGCGGCCGCTTTGCCGGCCAGCTTCCGGATTATACCCAGATTGTAGGCTTTGTCCCCGCTTTTGTTTTCAAACTGTGCGGTCGCAATTTTCAGATTCTTCATAAAAGTCTCTACGTCTGGTTGATCCTGTATTTCTCAAAACGGGAAGGCGCAGAAAAAGTACGTTCTGCGTCTACTAAGTAATTCAAGTTGTGCTAGCTGAGTTTGTTTTTAGTTCGAACCGTATCCCTGCCTAATCGCCGTGTCACTTTTTTGCTTGCCCAAAAAAGTAACCAAAAAAAGGCACTTGCGCCAATGCTTCCCCCCGCAAGGCCCACGCCAACCTCGCTGGCGCAAGAGGCCATCGCACCTACACTGCCTTCCACGATTGAAGTGAATACGAACGGCTTTGTTGCAATCTGGCTCGTGCTTCGCACTTTGCCATAGAAATGAGAAAATTTTATAACGCGAAACTTGAATTAAGTAGTAAGACAAAAGAAGATTACACGTTGCCGGATCGGTAATTTATCCTATAATCTTATGTCTTAGGTCTCATATCTTATGTCTCACATCTCACCACTTACGCATTCATCAGCTCTTCAATTTCTCCGGCTTCTACCGGAATGGTCGCCATCAGATCGACATTCCCGGTTTCGGTGATCACAATGTTATTTTCCAGCCGGATGCCTAACCCTTCTTCACGGATGTAAATGCCCGGTTCACAGGTAAATACCATTCCCGGCTCAAAGCGACGGTACTTGTTACCCACATCGTGTACATCCAACCCGAGGAAGTGCGAGGTGCCGTGCATGAAATATTTCTTGTACAACGGACTTTCCGGATCTTGTTTCGCCACATCGTGTTTATCCAGCAGGCCCAGGCCAATCAGTTCGCTTTCCATGATCTTGCCGACCTCTTTGTGGTATTCGTCCCACAGATTGCCCGTGACCAGCATCTGGATCGAGGCCCGCATCACCCGCAACACGGCATCGTATACCTGCCGCTGGCGAGATGTAAACCTGCCGTTGACCGGAATGCTCCGGGTCAGGTCGGAGGCGTAGTTGGCATAGCCCGCCGCCACGTCCATGAGCAGCACATCGCCATCCTGGCAAACCTGGTTGTTTTCGATATAATGGAGCACGCAGGCATTGGCCCCCGAGGCAATGATCGGCGTATAGGCAAAATAACCCCGGTTGCGGATAAATTCATGCGCGAATTCGGCTTCGATTTCGTATTCCATCACGCCCGGCTTGACAAACTCCAGCACCCGGCGGAATCCTTTCTCGGTGATGTCGCAGGCATGCTGCATCAGTTCAATTTCTTTTTCGGACTTGATGGCCCGCAACTGGTGCATCAGCGGCGCCACCCGCACATAGGTATGCAGCGGAAAATGTTCCTTGCAATACTGAACAAACCGGGCGTCGCGGGTTTGCACCTCTACCACGGCACGGGTGTGTTCGTTGGCATTCAGATACACCGTGTCGCATTCCGAAAATAGTATCTGGAGCATGGGCAAAAACTTATCGGTCCACTGCACATTGGCAACGCCCGACGTTTCGGTCGCCTGTGGCTTGGTCAGCTTGGCACCTTCCCAGATGGCAATCAGTTCGCTGGTTTCGCGGACAAACAGGATTTCGCGCATCCGGGGATCGGGAAAATCGGGAGCAATGACCAAGATCGTTTCTTCCTGATCCACTCCTGACAAATAAAACAAGTCGCTGTTCTGGCGGAATCCCATCGTGCCGTCGGCATTGGTGGGCATGATGTCATTGGAATGAAAAATGGCAATGCTTTTGGGCTTCAGGAGTTTTGCAAAATTTTCCCTATTTTTAATGAACAATTGTTTGTCTATGGGAGCGTATTTCATGGAAATAAAAATTAGATGAACAGATTTTAAATACGAATTTTACGTTTACCAATAAATGCCGCCTGTCTGTGACAGGTTTTGGCAAAACAGGAGATACTATTTTTGGCGATTGAGCATTCGCTACGGCAAAACAAAAAAGCAGATAATCATTCTGAATCACAAATCTGGGAAAATCATTTTCTGAAAATAAAGAACCATGCGTTATTACGGTCAAAAATTCTTCTGGGTCATTGTGTTGTTCCTTGGTTGCAAGGTACATGCACAAACCAAATACTGGATTACCTTCACCGACAAACCCAACGCCACCGGGGCCGTGCTGGTTTCGCCGCAAGCCGTGCAGAACCGGCAGGCCCAGGGCTTGCCCGTCAGCCAGCCCACGGATGCGCCGGTAAGCAACTCCTACCTTTCCGCACTGCAAAACCTTGGCGTACAGCCGCAGGTCGTTTCCAAATGGCTCAATGCTACCTCAGCCTATCTCACCGAAGCTCAGGTGCAGGCCGTCAGGCGGCTTCCGTTCGTGCAACAAATCGATGCCATGGATAGCCGTATCCGCATCAGCAGCCTGGGTGATACGCGGGTAACACCCGAAGTGTATACGACCGTACTCAATCAGATTGGTGCCAAGGCACTGACCGACGAAGGCCTGACGGGCAAAGGTATCAAAGTAGGCATTATTGATGTGGGCTTTTACGGAGCGGCAACCAATGCCTCACTCCAACACGTCAGGGATGAAAAACGCATCAAAGACACCAAAGACTTTGTGAACCCTGACCGGCTGGATAGTTTCTTCAACATGGAAACACATTCGGACTACCATGGAGCCGAGGTGATGCAGCTGATTGGCGGTTACAACGAAACCCAGAAAATGGAATTCGGCATGGCAACCGGGGCTACGTTTTACCTGGCCCGCACCGATCACGGTGTACGTGAAACCCGGGCTGAAGAGGACAACTGGATTGCGGCCGTCGAACGAATGGATAGCCTTGGTGTGCGGCTGATCAATACGTCGCTGGGCTATGCCACTGGCTTTTCGAATTCCAAGGAAAACTACAAACCAGCCGAGATGGACGGCAAGACCAGCAAGATCAGCCGGGCTGCGCAGATTGCCGCCGACCAGAAAGGGATCTTGATTGTGGTGTCGGCGGGTAACGAAGGCGACGACATCGGCTGGCGCATCATTTCCACACCTGCCGATGCGCAAGGTGTCTTGTCGATCGGTGCTACCAAAGCCAAATCCCGCGACCGGATCAGCTACAGCAGCATCGGCCCGGATTTCCTGCCGTATCTGAAGCCCAATGTCTCGTGTTTTTCACCGAATGGCACCTCGTTTTCGGCTCCGGTCATTACCGGCCTGGCCGCGTGCCTGATGGAAAAAAATCCGAAACTGACCAACAAGCAACTGATGCACATCATTGAAAAGTCGGCGCATTTGTATCCGTATGGCAACAACTTTATCGGTTACGGCGTACCCGACGCCCGCAAAGCCCTGCAACTGGTGCAAGATTCGACACTGACAGTCAACACAGTAAAAGCCATTCACACCAAGCATCATACCTATGAACTCACCGTATCAGAAACGGAAGCAGAGCGGGCAGTTGTCTTTCACAAGAAAAACAATCACCTGGTGCTGAAACAGGAAGTTCTGGCTCCTGTCAACGGCAAGCTGGCCCTGCGCCGCCAATCGGACGAGAAACGTACCACTGTGGATCTTGGCAATGAGGTAGTGGAAATTTTCTGGGACGAAAAATAGTATCGTCGGGAAAGCAAAAACCCTGCTGTCCAGACCTTCCAAGGTTTTTAAAAACCTTGGAAGGTCTCTCTAACTACTCATTTCGCCCCGAATGGATTGTGTTAATCGAGTCTCCCAATCATTTACGTCTTCCTGCCCCAGCAAATACATCAGTTTGGTTACGGCCGCCTCGGTGGTGATGTCGCTGCCGCTGAGCACGCCGATGTCGAGCAGTTGCTTGCTGGTGGCATAACGGCCCTGCAACACCTGGCCGCCCATGCACTGAGAAACATTGAAAATTGTCACTCCTCGTTTGACAGCCTCCGAAAGGCTGTGGATAAACCACGCGTCCGAAGGCGCATTGCCCGAGCCGTAGGTTTCCAACACAATAGCCTGCAAATCATAGGTTTGCAACACGCCTTCCACCACATACCGGCTGATACCCGGAAACAACTTTAGTATAGCCACCCGGTCGTCCATGCGGCCCTGCACGGTAAGCTTGCTTGCTGGCTGGTACGGCCGGATCAGTACCGGGTTATATTCGATCGAGATGCCCGCCTCGGCCAGCAGCGGGTAATTTTCAGAATAGAATGCATCAAACTGGGCACTTTCCACTTTCTTGGCCCGGTTGCCTCGCAGCAGTTTGCTGTGAAAGTAAATGCAGACTTCCGGCACACACGGCTCGCCTCTTTGGTTTTTGGCCGAAGCAATTTCCAGGGCTGTAATCAGATTTTCGCGGGCATCCGTCCGAATGGAACCGATGGGCAGCTGGGCCCCGGTGAAAATGACCGGTTTGTTCAATCCTTCCAGCAGGAAGCTCAGGGCCGAAGCGCTGTAGGCCATGGTATCGGTGCCGTGCAAAACCACGAATCCGTCGTAAGCCGCGTAATTTTCAGCAACGATGCCTGCCCACTGCAACCAATGCGTGGGTGTGACATTGGACGAATCGATGGGATGATCCAGGGCAATGACGGTCAGGGTAAAATCAAACCGGTCAATCTCGGGCAAATTTTCCAGAATCTGCTTGAAATCAAAGGGCTTGAGCTGGCCGCTGGCATCGTAGGCCATGCCCAGCGTACCGCCGGTGTAGATCATTAAAATGGAAGCGCCGGTTTTGGCCGGTGTATGGATTCGGGTGGTTGCGTACATGGATAATCCTTATTTTTAACTTTGGTTCCGTCAGCTAAAGCAGACGGCAAAACATGGCAAGTCGGTTTTAACCGACTGATAAGTAGTCCCTTTCAAGGGACTTTAAACATTTTGCCGTCTGTTTTAGCTGACGGATGGAAAAGCGACAAGCAGCCACAAAGGTAGCATGAGAATGCCATCACTCCACAACCGATAGGCATAACGGGGACGAAAAAAATCAGGATAGGTAGTGATTGCCGCCAGCATACTTGTGATGGCCAGCAGGGTAAGCCATACCGCCCGATCCAGAATACTATCTTCCAGCCAGGCAAAACCTACCCCCGAGGCCACCACGGCCATCATAATCAGGATTTTCAACAATCCATGCAGCCGTTTTGAATTCTGTTGCTGCATCAGCGATGCCATTTGTTGGGAAGTGTCTTCGTGGGTTTCGTACCAGGCCAGCATCATCGCCTGTTGCAAAATTATGATGCCAAACACCCCGGCGGTGAGCCAATCGGCTAGTCGTAGCGTCAGGGACTGAACAGCGATGCTTCCCCACACACCTATGGTATAGAGCAGCGCCACCCAGCCTTCCTTAAAAAAATAGGGCAGTTTGATAAAATGCGCAAGCGCCAGGTAGCCTGCCAGGCTTGCACCCAGGACGATGCCAAAGTGTACGACCGATAGCGGCAATTGGGTAAAGGCTAACCCTGCGGTAAGAAAAAGTACCAGAAGGCCCAGTACGGTGAGAGTTTTCCAGTACTGCTTGTGAAAGCGATGGCGGGGCGAGACCAGAAAAGGCTTGCGAAACGCATCCAGCAAGTGATCAAGTGTGTAAATCAGCCAGACACTGCCGGCCAGCACTACATACTGCGGCCAGCGAACGGATACGTGCATCTGCCGGGCAAACATGGCGCTGCAACATACCGCCCCAACGACCACGTCCAGACTCAGAATGCTGGCTTTTTCGTAAAAAAAAGATACTAGTTTCAAAACGTCAGAAATAAAGCCGGGCTAAAGATAGCGACTATTTCTGGCTAATGATAGGAAGCGTGCAAACCACACGGTTAATTCGGAATGTTACGGATCTCGCTGGCATTGGTAGAGCGTGGGCGAATGGCGGAGGTACTCCGGAACTCGAAATATAGGGGCCGTTCGTCGTTGTTGATAATGAAATAAGCTCCATTGCCGGGCGTATAGGTTGCGGCATTGAATCCGGACACAGAGATGCGGTATTGGTGTTCTACTGATTTGATCTGCCAGCCGTTCTTGTCAGGGTCAATGTACCAGCGTTGGTTGTCCTGATTCGCCCAGTTGTACTGGATGATTTTGGCTCCGCGGGTGGTTTTCCCTTCCACACTCACGTACTTTCCGCTGTGCACCGCCTGTAGGGTGTAATACACGCCCAGCCGCGGGTCGCTGTAACGTTTGACGATGAATTTGTGATTGGGTTGGTTGACAAAATCCCACTGCACCAGACGCGCTGAATTTTCCTGACTGATGCCTTCAATGGCCAGGTATTTTCCTGTCGCATTGACTTTTATATAATATTCCCCATCCTGAAGCTGCTGTGCCGCCACAGGAAACAGGATTGCGCATACACTCCACAGAATTACACTTGCAAGGATTGTTTTCATACCAATCGATCGGTTTGGGGTTAGGGTTTGCTCCAGCCCTGCGGCCATTTGCAAAACTTGTCGAGACTTTGTGCCCCTTTGAAATTAAATTTAATGTAATACACCACCGGATAACTCAGGTAACGGGCTTCGGCCTGGGACTCTTCCACAACATAATACTTCCAGCCTTCCCAATCAAAAAAATAGTATTTTTTATAGTAACGGATCACGGTCGAGGCGTCTTCTATATCCACTGTTACGGTCTGGTTGATGGTTTTCCAGTCAATACCCGTGATGCCGGGAAACAAAGAACTGAGCGGCTTTACACCGCCGTTTTCGATATTTTCCGCATATACCTCGTCTTTGAAATAATAGACCACATCCCGGTACAGGCGGTTATAAGCCTGATAGGCAGGTGGCGGAGAATAATAGCTGGATACGGTGTTGTTGCCGAATGGTTTTTTGCCTGCCATTGCACCCGCATAGGCCGGGTCGTTGAGCTTTCGGTACAGGTTTGTGTTTACCAACAGTGGCGCGTACACCCACGGATCGCCAGCATTTGATTTTATCGCATTTTTGGCATCGGTGAGAATATTGCGGGTAGTGCCAAAGGCAACACTAGTGACTTCAGCCGGCCATCCGGAAGCCAGTTTGTCAATGGGCTGCGGAGCCTCCACAATTTCGCAACTGTCGGCAAACCCATTTCCCCTGGCAACCAGCTTTGCAATGAAATAAGCTTTGTCTTTGTTGTCCGTATGGTTCAAGTCAAAAATTACAAACTGACCATTGATGCTGGCTGTAGTGGGCTGGTGCTGACAAACAAACGTAGGATGATGCGTTGCGGTAAAGTTCCCAGGCACCACCGGATCTGATTTTTTACAGCCAGGCAGGACGGCAAAGCTTCCCAAAATACAAACCAGACGGATGACAACTATTTTCATAGAAATAAAGAAGCGTTGGATTTCAGAGTCGTTGATAGGTAAGGCTGATCTTTTCACATTCACGCCCAGTTTCGCTTTTCCGGCAGCCGTATAGACGTGTTCGAAAACCACCGAATTATCCTGGAAAGTCAAGGTGTAGATCATATTCAAGTACATTGGCCGTCCGTTCTTGGCAAGAGGATTCATAATCGCTGATACACTAGCGTACCTTGGCCTTCCGTGCCTGTCCACACCATCTTGTTACCTGTAACAGTGATGGTATAGGTTTGCCCAACCGAAAAATCTTTTAGAGTAGAAATGGTCATTCTATTGCCCTCTACTTTCCACATGGTTTTGCTGTACAGTTTCTCCTGGATGTTCCTATACCTTTCGTCACAGCCGCTTGCGGAGGCATTGAGCCGGAAAGTGCCGTCGGCATTGATTTCATAAACAATTTTCGCTGCACAAGGCCGCTGCGAAAGCAACGCTGCATGGCTGTCAAATTTCTGTCCGTCATACTCAGCCATGTGCGACAGCAGTTTCCATTTGCCCACCGGGCTTTGCGCCTGGCCAATTGCTGCCATGAACAGAAGCAGGAGGCTACCGATTACTTTTTTCATATGCTGTTATTGAATGGAAGATGAATTGTTTCACAGGCTGCGGACCATGGTCCACTGCATTTCATACGCATCGGTATTGCCAATGAGCGGATTGCCTTTGATTACCCAGATAATGTCATTGTCGGTATTGATTTCCAGATGCCCCTCCAACTGGTCGCCAAAAACTTCTCTCTGGCCGGCATTTTCCAGGTAAAAAGTGAGTCGCCCGTCGCCAACAGTTTCATTCTGAAGCTTGAACGACCAACGCCCCAACTTGGCACATTGACCCTGCGCGCAGCTTTCCAGTGTGCCATCGGCGTAAAACCGAAAGCCTAAGGCTCCTTTGTTGGGTCGCAGCGTTATAATATCCCCTTCTTCTTTCGTGACCGTTTTGGTCACCTCCCAAAGTCCGTTGACCAATAGTTTGAATTCTTCTGGTTTTGGGTCTTCGTCTTTAGAGTTGCAACCCGCGCCGGAGTTGAGAAGAAAAACAACCGACAGACAACTATAAATGAATAGCTTTTTCATGCGTATGTGATTGAAATGTTGAATAGACAACGATTGAAAAATAGTATCTTTCAAAAAGACAAAACCCCGTTAAAACTTTCGGATGGGCCGCACATGAAACTTCTGGGTTCTGTTGGCTAAAAATGAATCGCCACCTCCGCCACCATTGGCAAAAAGAGCTGCGTATGCCACCGTTACATCGTTCAAATCTTCGGTAGCAGTCCAGTAGTAATCGTTTTTAAAGTTGCCAATCAGTGCCTTTTGCGAATACAGGGTTTTCATCTCCTGTGCCGTTGGCAAGTACCAGTCGGCATACAGTGCCGGGTCGCCACCTACCGATGTTTGAAAAACATCACACATCGTATACGCTTCCAGAAAAGTAGCTCCAGTGGTCGGATTACTGATGTCGTTTTCGTACGTCATCAAGCCGTGCTGACCGTCGGGCTCGACAAAGAACACAATGCCGCCCGCCAGCTTGTCGCCAATTTTTACTGGAGATTTTGCAACAACCGCCTCTTCTTGTTGGCACGAAAAAGCAATCAGCGACAGGAGCAGCAAGAGAATGGAAAGTGAATGTTTCATAGCGAATGGATTGAGGCAAAGGTTTTTCGTTTTGAAAGGATACTATTTTCCGGCCTGGTAAATGGCGTACAAAAATGCTTTGGAAATGCGGGCAGCGGCTGTCTGGCACAAATGTCCGGCACCGTCGCCGTCCACACCCTGGCCTTTGCTGGGGCAGCTGGCGGTGGACCGGTTGGCCTGGCAGATCTGCCAGGTATTGTTTACCTGGCAGCGGCTTCCGTTGGTCTGGCTTTCCATATCCTGAAAGTCAAAAATGATGTCCTGCTTGAATGTCTCCAGCATCCAGGTTCGCATCTTCATCTTGGCCGGGTTTTCGTCAGTGCTATATACCAGCGGCGGCGTAATGTGCAGCACCCGTATGCCCGCCGCTTTTATGGCTTCCACTGTTTTCTGGTATTCGGCTTCTACGGCTGCCAGATCGTTTTCCCGGACATCGGCATAGCCAAATTTCATGATGGCAATTTTCAGCGAGCCTTTGTGCCTGAGTGCATTGGCTTTGAATACTGCCAGTTTTTCCATCGGATTGCCATTGGACAAGCCGGGAGAGACATCGACGAAGATGCCGCCGCTCAGGCCGGACGAAAGCTGCTGGTCGGGACCGTAGTATTCAAACTTGTAGCCATTTTCGTCGCTGCCATCTTCCAGATCGGTACCTACCGACTGATGCAAAAACAGGGTATTCCAGGAAGTGACTTTGGCTTTTTCCGTTTGAGACAAGGCATCCCAGGCAGCGATGCCCTCGACACTCACCACTCCAGGCGTAGCCGGAAGCACGGGTGTGGGATTGGAATTGTCATCGTTCTTGTTGCAGGCAATCAATACCAGACAGCCTATCAGAATTTTGTGGGTCTGTTGCAGAATTTTCATAGGTTTAACCAACTAGTGGAACAAACCTAGGCAAGCAGCGGCAAAGTCGCCAGTCTGAATCGCCGAACCGCATTTTTAATCGACCAACAACAGGACTTTGCCTCGAAAAACGGTAGATTTGGACAAAAGAACGCAGGGGCGAATGTTTCCCTCGGCCTTTCTGCGCAGACCAACAGGAGAGCCGGTTTTGTGCTTTTGGGAGATACTATTTTCCAGTATGTGCAAGCACTTGAAAAATAACCACCGATCAGAACGTAGATACTAAAGCATGCAGCCTTCCTATACCTGTATCATTGTTGACGACAACGAAGTAGACCGGTTAACCACGGCTGCCTTTGTGCGACGGCATTCGTTTTTGAAGACAACCGCCATTGTTGCCTCTGCCGAAGAAGCCCTCAGCATTGCCGGCAACCAGCCACCCGATGTCCTGTTTCTGGATATTGACATGCCCGGACTCACCGGTCTGGAGTTACGCGACCAGCTAACTGAAATACCAGCCTGCATTTTTATCACCTCGTTTCCGGATTACGCTGTGGAGAGTTACGAACGGGAGGCGCTGGACTTCCTGGTCAAACCTTTAAAAGCTGACCGCTTTGCCCGGACCATGGAGCGGCTACAGGATTACATGATTTTACGGAAAAAGGCAAGTCTGCTCGACAACGCACTGGGTGGCGATACCATCTTTATCAAAGACGGCCACCAGCAGGTCAAGATTAACCTGCATGAGGTGATGTACCTGGAAGCCCTGAAAGACTACACCAGCATCGTTACTCCAAACCGGAAGTATTGTGTGCTTTCGCCGTTGGGCAACTTGTTGAAGGAGAAAAACTTTCAGTCGTTTCTGCGCATTCACCGGAGCTACGCCGTGCAAAAACATTATGTAAACAAAGTCACCAGTTCGGCAGTGGTTGTCAACGGATTGCAACTTCCGGTTGGCCGGAGTTACAAAGATTCCTTAACCGATTTATATCAGTAACCGTGGCAAAAGCAGCTATTTATTTGATTTTAGCCCTTGGGCTTGGCTTTCCGTGTCTGGCACAGTCGCAATCAGGCGAAGCCGACTCGCTGATACGAATGTTGACCAAGCCCATGGATGACACCCTCAAGGCCCGTACCTACAAGAAAATAGCCGATGGCTACAGCACCTCAGACGTGACCAAGGCCATGCAGTATGCCCATGCCGGTCTGCGGCATGTGACCGCCATGCCATGGCCCAAAGGAATAGCCGTATTCAATCAGATTATTGGCACGCTGTACAGCAACAAAGGGGAATATGCCAAAGCGATTCCCTACTTGCAGAAATCCCTATCAATCCATGAGAAGAACCGCGATTCATTCAATACCACTTCAACCCTGATAAACATCGGAACCGTTTACCAACGCAGTTCCCGGTATAGCGAAGCCATTCAGACGTATCTCAAAGCCCTGAAACTAGCCGAGGCCATTCCCGACAATTACCTGACCTCTGTTTGCCTGGACAATATTGCCATTGTCTACAGCAACCAGAATAACTTTGCCAAGGCGCTGGATTACCACTTCCAGTCGCTCCGGTACATTGACCCTGCGGACAAAGCGCGGACTGCGGTTGTTCATACTTCCATTGCCAGTACCTACCTGACGAAAAAAGACACGGCTCAGGCTCGGAAGTATTACACCCAGTCCCTGAAACTGTACGAGACGGCCGGAGACAGCATCGGACTGGCTACCGTTTACACCAATCTCTCCATCCTCATCCCCGATTATTACCAGCGGCTGGATTACAAGCTCAGGGCTCAGCGAATCTGGAACACGCAAGGCCCGGCCCATACCATTTCGCTGAGCAATATCGGCAATATCGCCCTCGAATACCTGCACCTGGCCCAGTCGGATACATTGGACCGGGTACAGCCAAGCGTTTATCTGCCCAATGCCCGAATACCGCTGTTGAAACTGGCCGAGCAATACGTGCAACAGGGCATCAGACTCAGTGACCAAAACAACGACAAAAGCAATCTGGCTTTCCTGACAGGATTACGGGCCGAAGTTGCCGCGGAGAAAGGGGATTACAAGCAGGCGTATCTGGATAACGAACGGTACCACCAGTTGCAGGACAGTCTGTATTCGCAGGAAACGAAAAACAGAATAGCCGAAGCGGAAGGAACCTATGCCCTGGAGAAAAAAAACGCAGAAATTGACATTCAACGCCTCACCATTGCCAATCAGCAAAAGGTGCGCATCGGGTTGATTAGCGGCCTTGGTTTACTGACCGTGATCGGCGGGCTTTTGTACTGGCAAAGCCGTACCCGCCAGAAAACCAACACGACCCTGCTCAAACTCAATACTGAACTGGACGAGGCTAACAAAGTGAAGGCTCGCTTCTTTGCCATTATCAGTCACGATTTGCGCAGTCCGATTGCCAGCCTGATCAACTTCCTTCACCTGCAAAAAGAAGCGCCTGATCTACTCTCTCCAGCGCAGGTTGCGGCACACGAGCAAACCATCACGGAATCGGCCGAGTCGTTGCTGGAAACGATGGAAACATTGCTGCTCTGGAGCAAAGAACAAATGGCGAGTTTCAAGCCCAACATTCGTCCGATAGCCGTGCAGGATCTCTTCGAAGGGTTACAAAAAGCGTTTCCGGGCCATGACTCGCTGGAAATAACCTTCTCCAACCCCGAAAACCTGATGCTGGCAACCGATGAAAATTACCTGCAAACCATTATGTACAACCTTACTGCCAATGCAGCCAAGGCCTTGAAAAACACGCCTGGTGCCCGAATCGAATGGAAGGCCTTCCGTGAAAACAATCAAACCGTGGTTGCCATTACAGACAATGGACCGGGTATTCCCAAATCGGTTAGCGATGTTCTTACGCAGGATACTGTTGCCCCCAATAGCAAAACCGGCCTGGGCCTGCATCTGGTGCGTGATCTGGCAAAGGCCATCCGATGCTCCATAACCATTCAGAGCCAGCCGCATGCTGGTACCACCTTTTATTTGTACCGGTAAAATAGTATCTTTCCTAAGAGCAAAACCTGCTTCCATCCGCCGTATAATTTCCATTTCTTCTCTCTTTTTTGCTCAGTTATGCCTAGCTTTGAGGCAGTATTTTTTTGTATGCAATAGTATCTCTCAGAAACGAAAAACCTCTGATTACCATTCTCAGACAGACGAAAAGACCTATCCCGAAACGATACACAGAACCTAGCATTCGATTATGTCTCAAAAAAAATTATTCTTGCTCGATGCCATGGCGCTGATTTACCGGGCACATTTTGCTTTCGGTAAAAATCCGCGCATCACATCCAAAGGACTCAATACCGGATCCATTCTCGGATTTATGAACGTGGTGCTTGACGTACTCAGAAAGGAAAAGCCTACCCACATTGCCGTTGCGTACGATACGGCGGCTCCCACCTTCCGCCACCAGATGGCCCCCAGCTACAAGGCGCAGCGCCAGGCCCAGCCCGAAGACATCACGGTAGCCATTCCGTACACCAAGAAAATACTGGAAGCGATGAATATTCCGGTGCTGGTCAAGGAAGGTTTCGAGGCCGACGACATCATCGGCACGATTGCCAAACGAGCCTCGCACCACGGCTACGAAGTGTACATGATGACCCCCGACAAAGATTACGGCCAACTCGTCGAAGATCACGTTTTTTTGTACAAACCCGCCTTTATGGGCAATGCCACCGAAGTGTGGGGCATTCCGGAAGTGCTCAACCGCTGGGGTGTGGAACGCATCGACCAGGTAGTGGATATTCTGGGCTTGCAGGGCGATGCGGTGGATAACATTCCGGGGATTCCGGGCATTGGCGAAAAATCGGCCCAGAAGCTGATTGCCGAGTTCGGCTCGATTGAAAACATGATTGCCAATGTAGACAAACTCAAAGGCAAGCAACAGGAACTGGTGCGCCAGTACGCCGACCAGGCGCGGCTTTCGCGGCAACTAGCCATCATCGACATCAACGTGCCGGTAGAATTTGACGAAGAGACCTTCCGTTGCCAGGAATCGAACAAAGAGGCGCTGATTCAATTGTTGGACGAGCTGGAATTCCGGACCATCAAGAAAAAGCTGTTTGGCGACGATAGCGTTACGGCCACTTCGGCACCGGTGAAACCCGTCACCCGCACCAAGACGGTTTCCGGTGGCAACGGCCAACTGGACATGTTCGGAGCAGCCACTACTGAAACAGCTGTTGAGCCAGAGCCGGACGAACTACCGGTCTGGGAGTCAAGCAGGCAAACCCTCGCCACAACGGTGCATCAATACCATGTGATTGACACGCCGGAGCTACGCCAGTCGCTGATCGACTATCTGAACCAGCAGGAAGCGTTTTGTTTCGATACCGAGACGACCAGCATCGATGCCATTGTGGCCGAACTGGTCGGAATGGCATTCAGCTATCGTCCGCACGAGGCGTATTATGTGCCTGTACCTGCCGACCAGGCGGAAGCGCAGAAACTTGTGGAAGAGTTTCGGACTGTATTTGAAAATCCGAAGACCCGGAAAATCGGCCAGAACATCAAATACGACATCATTGTGCTGAAAAATTACGGCATCGAAGTGCAGGGCGAATTATTCGACACCATGCTGGCCCATTACCTGCTGGAGCCCGAAGGCCGCCACAACATGGATCTGCTGGCCGAAAACTACCTGAATTACTCGCCGGTTTCCATCGAAACGCTGATTGGCAAAAAAGGCAAGAACCAGCTCAACATGCGCGATGTCGAACTTGCCAAAGTTGCCGAATATGCCGGGGAAGACGCCGATGTTACGTATCAGCTGTATGATATCTTCCGCAAAAAGCTCAGGGATGTGCAGTTGGAAAAACTGTTTCAGGAAGTGGAAATTCCGTTGGTGCCGGTGCTGGCTGATATTGAACGGGCCGGGGTACGCCTTGATGTGGCCGCGCTGAAAGAATTGTCGAATACGCTGGAAGGCGACCTCAAAGGCCTGGAAGAAAAGATTTACGAACTGGCCGGACAAAGTTTTAACATCAACTCGCCCAAGCAGCTGGGTGAAATTCTCTTTGATAAACTCAAGCTTGACCCTACAGCCAAGAAAACCAAAACCGGCCAGTATGCCACCGGCGAAGAAATCCTCTCGAAGCTGGAGCCCAACCACGAGATTATCCGCAACATCCTGGATTACCGCGAACTGCAGAAGCTGAAATCGACATACGTAGATGCGTTGCCGCTGCTGATCTGTGACCGCGACGGTCGCATTCATACTTCGTTCAATCAGGCGGTTACGTCGACAGGTCGGTTGAGTTCGACCAATCCGAACCTGCAAAACATTCCGATCCGGACCGAACGGGGCCGCGAAATCCGGAAGGCGTTTGTGCCGGTGGATAACGACCATGTGATCCTTTCGGCCGATTATTCACAGATTGAGCTTCGCCTCATGGCCGCCTTCAGTGGCGACCCGACCATGATCGACGCCTTCCGCAACGGCCGCGACATTCACGCGTCTACAGCGAGCAAAGTGTTCAAAGTACCGCTCGAAGAGGTCAATTCAGACATGCGACGCAAGGCCAAAACAATCAACTTTGGCATCATTTACGGCATTTCGGCCTTTGGCTTGTCGCAACGGCTCAACATTCCGCGCCGCGAAGCCGCCGAGATCATTGAAGCGTATTTCCAGGAGTTTCCACAGGTGAAACAATTCATCGACGACTCGATTGTCAAAGCGCAGGAGAAGGAATACGCCGAAACGGTATTGGGTCGCCGCCGCTACCTGCGCGACATCAATTCAGCCAACCAGACCGACCGGGGCTTTGCCGAACGCAACGCCGTAAACGCACCCCTGCAAGGAACGGCTGCCGACATTATCAAGCTGGCCATGATCCGGATTCACGAATTCCTGAATAAAGAAAAGCTTCGCACCCGTATGATTTTGCAGGTACATGACGAATTGGTCTTTGACGCACCCCGCGAAGAACTGGCCTTTGTGCAGCCACACATCGAAGAACTGATGAAAAACGCTCTGCCCCTGGCCGTTCCGATGGAAGTAGGCATGGGCACAGGCATCAACTGGCTGGAAGCGCACTGATGACAATTCTGAATGATGGAATGGTGAATTTTGAATTAGCAACTGTTCTGATTATCCGAGTTTTATCGGTTGTTCTTTCGTTTTTAGACCTCCTGTATTGGCAAAATATAGGAGGTTTTTGCTTTTTGGGAGATACTATTTTGAATGTGACGCATACCCGTCTCACAATACTTTACCTATCGTAAGAGTTGAGCGGCCGGTATGCTTCGGAGTCATCTTGTAGTGTAATTTGAGAAACGGAAATCCATAAAAATAAAGGTCATGGTCAGCCCTAAGTACTTTTTCTTCATCTACATAAACGGTTATCCACTCGTGCATCGAGCTGACAAACCGTGCCCAAAACTTTCCTCTGTGATCGGTTAAAGTAAAATAAAAACCATTTTGCCCGAATTTCTTCCCATCAGAGCTTAACTTGAGTGCACCACTGAGCAATACTTCCCGGCACATGATCACTGTTGCGTTGCCGTTTGGAAGCGGAAAGACTATTTTCAAATATTTGTTTGATTGATTCGGCAGGCTACAGGTTGTATACACCCCTGAATAGATGACACGGTTTGTACTTCTGAGAATTCTGAACCAGACAGTCCATTTCACTTTCTGATTAGACTTATCGATCAGTTTTACGATAGTGCTCCGGATACCTTTTGCAGATTGGAGAGAATTAAGTGGCAGATTAAGCTGCTGAAGCCTTTTGCTAAATATTATGGACAAAAGCCAGCCAAATGGCTTGAAAAAGCCATGCCATTCAGACCACACTTCAAAATCATAGTTAGAAGTTTTTTGATAGAAGTCTACCACTTCAGGCTGTATGCGATTTTTCTCCTCCAATGACAGGTGCAAGTCATCAAACGTTTCCAGTAATCCTGTATCTGATTGATTCTCCTTAATTTCCAGATTGTCCTTGGCAGCCAGATTGCGAAAAAACTTGTCTTTGATGACATCGGTACCTCCAACCGGACCCTCAAGCCAAGTGTCTTTCTGAGGATCAAACCTACGCCCGGTAGCTTTAACCCATTGTTGGATAATCCAATCCTGGAGGTGCCCTGTTTGTTTATTAATTCTCATCACATAAGAAAGTCTCTATCAAACAATGAATACACAATTTATCTGAAAACAGGCCAGTAATTACAGATCTACTATCTTACAACACAAACTGATGCACCCTGAGGAATGGCAAAAGTCAGACTTTATCTTTCGGCTCTTCTGGTTCGACCTGAAGGGAATTCAATACCGGCAGGTGAATGTGAAATTTTATCGCAATCACTCTCACTAGAATAATCACCAAGGCAGCAATCCCTTCGGTTATGCTGGTGGCAAGATGGAATTGAAGACACACAAAATAAACCACGCCCCCCGCTACACAGGCCAGTGCATACACATCTTTTCGCAACAGCAGCGGCACTTCATTCAATAAAATATCCCGGATCACTCCACCCACCGATCCGGTGATGGTGCCCATCACGATACACACCCAGAAGGGCAGGTTCGCTTCCAGGCTTTTGCTAATGCCAACAATGGTAAACAAACCCAGGCCTACGGCATCAAACATGAATAACATATTCTTCCATCGGAATACGTTATCTTTCAGAAACAAAGCAGCCAGCAAGGCAATGCCCGTGATCACAAAATACTTGCCGTCCAGCATCCAGAAGGGTGTCACGTCGAGCAACACATCTCTGACCGTGCCTCCCCCAATGGCTGTAACCAGGCCAATGACATAGGCGCCGAACCAATCGATCTGTTTGCCCGAGGCCAACCGTATGCCACTGACGGCGAAGGCAAATGTGCCGGTTACATCAATCAGCGTTGTGAGAAAATCTTCCAAAGAATTGTTTGTAATAGTACCAAATGTGGAATAAACCCGTTTCCTGCAACCGGTCACTGCTCACACGAATGCTACAAACAAAGCTAGACATGCACATAAAATAATCACAGCAGGTTTCAGGGATGGAAAAGATACTATTTTTTATTTTTCAAACGATAGGAGATACCAAAAGAAAAACGTTGCTCATAAAAAGTAATGTTATTCAGCTTATCACTGCTTTCGTCAAAAGTCTCACCAGACAAATGATTGATAAATTGTTTTTTTCCACCCCGTCTGCTTACAAATAGTCCGGGTGCAAATTCGGTGGAAAGCGATATACGCGGGAACAGCTGGAATCTGAATCCTGCCAATGCACTCAGGCCTATCGTGAACCCAGGGTGCAGAACATAGGTGTAATCGGAACTGCCTTCCTGCAGGTTGTTGTCAATGTCCCAAAACAGGGATTTGTCATGAAGGTAAAAGCGGCGATGCAGTGTGAAAGGCAGTTCCATTCCGGTATAGACGCTAAGGTTGCTCTTCTGTATGATTTCCCAGCTGATACCGGGGACAATGTGCCATTTGTTCTGTTTTCCTGTCGCCCAACGGTCATGTGCAAAATCGTTTGTGACAACAGGATCTTCCAATCCTTCATAAATATTGATACGGGTCCATCCTAGGCGTAAACGCAAGGTTGCATCCTTGTAGGAATACGTAGCCAGGAGGCCTACTGCAATGGAACGGTCCCTGACATCAAACCCATCAATAGATTCGCTGTCAATGTCAAACCACCCTACTTGGGTATCCCGAACCGGATTGCTCACTTGAAGGCCTATCTCTAGCTTGTCGTTTTGAGAATAGGCAGCCAGGCAAATACAGCTTAAACAGAAGAATAACAATATCTTTTTCATAGAACAAAACTTAATATCAGGTTAGCGTAGTTTATATTGTTCTAAATCTATTCAATATACTGCATTAATTCTCACTTTTTAATAAGTAACTTTTCTCTGAAATAATGCAAACCAAGGAGTTTGTAAGTTTATTCCATTCATGTATTATTCGCCCTTGTCACTTTTGATAAGGATTGTGGTAGCTGGTAAAAGTGGAAGACAGATCCAGTTGAAAAAATATGCCAGAAGGTTTTACTTATTTCAACGATACTATTTTGAATACAACAGAACAGCCTCCCCTTCACGGGCGGGGCCGGGGGGAGGCTCTTACACATACATCGCATGGAACGCCGCCTTCTGTCGGATATACTCAGGATTGTCCTTGGCCCGAAACCAGTATTCTTTAAAGATTGCCGCAGCTTGCGCTTTTTCGCTGATGGCCGCGTCGGGTTGGCGGGCATTGAGTTCATTGCCTTTGTATTTGCTTCCGCTGGAATAGGGATATACCTGTGTCTGGACATCCTTCTCGTGCGTTTGCTGGTATTTGCGGCCGCCTTTGTAATTAGCATACCGCCGAGCCCGGGTATAACCCATTTGCAGAAACTTCCGGGCCATATCGGCACCGACAAAGTCGTTTTGACTCAGGTAGTTTTCAAATAATTCGTGGATTTTCTGTGCCGACTGCCGGGCTATTTCCACGGTTTTAAAACGCCAGTGCGGCAGTATTTCCGATTTGTAGGGCTCCACCAACAGTACGCCCTGCTCGCCCACACCCACCCGATACAGCTCCGGATGCTGGCGAAAATCAGTGGTTTTGAAATCCAGCGAATAATCAAACTTGCGCGATGGGTTGCGGTTTTCCATGGGAATCAATGCCTGGGTATCTGCCATTCATTGTACAATTATCACACCCGGCCTGAAAAGCCAAAACCCCGGCAAGGACCGGGGTTTTGGTGTTTGAAAAGATACTATTTTGCTCAGCGCTTGATAATTTTAATCGATTGTGTTTTGGCTCCCTGCGTTGCTTGCAACAGATACAAACCGTCGGGCAGCGAATTTGCTTCAATGCTGATCTGGCTGTTGTTATCTTCCACCGCATGCTGCCGGTTGTATACCTGCTGGCCTTTGGCATCAAACATCTTGACATGAATCGGCTGCCGGTTTTCATTTCCCAGGAAGAGCAGGTTGAACTTCCCTTCCGACGGGTTTGGATAGGCGGTAAGCATTTCAAATGAATCTGTGCTTGCAATCAAACCATCTCCTGTACGGGCTCCCTTGCAATCGGCGTCATTGGAAGCCTTGGTATTTTTCTTGGTTTTTCCTTTTTCATCCACCCATGAAATGATAGTGGTGTTGGGTCCGGGCAGCGCGTCGGTAAAGAAAAACGTTTCGCCGGGCCTGGCAATCAGATAACCTTTCTGGTCTGTTTTGTATACTTCCCAGGTTACGCGGATTTCAAAAGAGTTAGGGTTGGTTACCCGCCAGCGACGCACCGAATCCGGGTTGTCCGAACAGACGGATGTAAGTTTCAGGTTCTGAATATACGCCGGCGTCCACGACAGGGTTTTGACAGCAGCTTCGGCATTGACCAGGCCAAAGCCCGTGCGGTAGTCAAAGCCAAAGTCAAACTGAGGTGTGTTGGGGTCATCCATATCCCGGGCCGTATTGATCAGCACACCTTTGTAGGTTTGTGGCACCAGATACGGCTGCCGGTGTGCTTCACGCATCAGGGCTGTTACAGCCGCCACGTGAGGCGCCGCAGCCGATGTTCCAAAGAAATTAGGGAACGCATCATCGTCCTGAGCAGCATCTGCACTGAAGAAGCTGGTATTAGCGCCATCCGGTCCTACCAGTTCGGGTTTGGTGCGCACAGTATACGTACGCTGTCCGGTTTTGGTACGTAAAATAGGGGTACCGGCCAGGGCTGAGAAACCGTTGATCACCGCCGGATTTACGCCAAACTCAGGCGTATTGAAATAAGCCGATGCACCCACAGCGATGGCACCATCCGCATTGGCGTGTCCCACCAGTGTGGAACTCAGAATGCCCGGAATCGAAGGTGTGGTCAGGAAAAACTGTCCGCTACCAAAATTCACGTATTTCAAGCGGGTAGGATCAGGCCCGGCGTATTTCAGAATCACGATAAAGAAGGTCTGGCTGCTGGCACTGGGGTTGGTGTAGGCAAACACTTCCACCGGATCGCCGCTGGCAAGGTTGTCACTGGCGCCACCCGCAACAACCTGACCGACTGAATTGAGCAGATAAATATCCATGTCGGTTTGAGCCGGTACACCCGAAGCCGAGAAGAACGAATCGTCCCACTGAAAGGAACACACGAAACGCCCTCCTGTCGGAATAAAAATGGGTTGCGTATACCGGGCAGTTTCCCATGGGTTGCTGAAGTTATGCGCTGTACCATTACCTGCACCCAGGGATTCTACCGTCGAAGCACGGTAGGGGCTTTCGTACGAAGCGCGTCCCTGGTTGCCCGCCGATGAAAAGTAATTCACGCCGTTCTGATTGACAATATCTGCCGCCTGGGCAATGATGCCATCCTGAAAGAAGGGCTCGGCAAAATAAATCACATCGTCGACGATGGTGTTACAACCGGCATTGGCCAGTTTGATAATGCCATTGGCAAAACCAGCCTGCCCCGTAAAAGCGGTGTGAAAGGCCAGATGGGAACCCGGAGCCACGTCGTGAATCAGTTCCAGCATGGCCCGGCCTTCATCGCTGCCGCCCGAAGGCAAGTCTTCGATTACCTGCACCGGGGTGCGGTAGTAATTGGGATTGGCTGGACCGGGTAAATCGCCTTGGGCCACACCGGTTGCCTCGCCTCCCAGGTTGTTGTAGCTGTCCGAAAGCACACCTATCTTGACACCCAGCCCGTCAATCCCCAGTTTCTTCTTGATCACCGACGAACGCATGGCACTGTCGCCCTGGCTGGTTACAATGCCCACATTGGTGCTGGGCTTCAGAGCCGGCTTGGCGTATCGCAGTGTTGCAATGGTGTTGAGCTTGTCAATGGATTCGATGGGCAGAATACCGGAGATGACCCGGCCAAAAGTACCGGTTACCTTCATTCCGGCGGCTTCCAGTGTTTTCTTCAGTCCTTCCACATCTGTCGTTTGCGAAACGATATCGACGACTATCCGGCCATCTACGATCTGCAACAACGGATTATCCGATTCAAAGCCGCTTCGGCCGCTTTTGAGCCGGGCTCCTTGTTCAAATTCCGATTTCAGTTCAACCAATGCCGGATCTACCTTGCCGGATGACTTGGCGGGCAGGTCTTCGAAAACAAGGGTGGGGGGTGCGGGGTTGCCCACAATCTGGGCTTGCAGAGGTGCACAAAGGAACATAGCCAGGAAGAAACCTCCCAGGAGTAATGGTTTTTTCATAAAACACTTGAATTTAGTTTGTTGGAAAGTGATACCCTAAAAAAGAAAATAAAAACTGGTTTTGAAAGAAAATCGGTGCTTTTTCGACTAATTTTTATTTACTGCTCCGCATAAAGGACTTATGTTACTACCTATGGAGAATACAGTCCCTTTGTGATGGTCACAATTCGGACAGTCCACGTAGCAAATGCACAAAAGCGTCGGGGAGGTTTGGGTGTTTCCAAACATACTATTTTCTTTACCATCACATTACACAGGCTCTTACCTACATGATCTCTGAAACCAACTATTTCCTGGGTGTCGACATAGGCACTACCAGCACCAAAGTGATTGCATTTGCAGCAGACGGACACATTCTGGTGCAACACCAAAAGGGTTACCCGATCCAGCATCCGCAACCGGACTGGAGTGAACAAGATCCGGATGAGATTTTGCAGGTGGTGCTTGAACTAATCGCCCTGGTGCAGGCAGAGACGCGGCTGCAGGCAACGCTGCAAGGACTGAGCTTCAGCGCGGCTATGCATAGCCTGATGGCCGTGGATATAGCCGGGAAACCGCTGACCCAGCTGATGATCTGGGCAGACAACCGGTCTGCTTCAACGGCGGATGCCCTGCGAAACTCAGCACAGGGAATGTCTGTCTACCAGGCTACCGGCACGCCCATTCACGCCATGACGCCGCTGTGCAAGCTTGCCTGGCTGCGCGACCACCAGCCGGGGTTGTTTCCGCAAGCACACAAATTCATTGGCATAAAGGAATACATCGTATATTACCTGACCGGCCGGTATGCGGTCGACCATTCCATTGCCTCTGCCACGGGACTATTTGACATTCATACCTTTGACTGGAATCCGCAGGCCTTGCGAGTGGCAGGCATTGCCACTGCCCAGCTCTCCGACTTGGTTTCCATTTTTCACAAGGAATACCTGTTGCCCGGTGTGGCTGCCCAACTGGGTATTGCTACCACAGTACCACTGGTGATTGGCGCCAGTGATGGTTGTTTGGCCAATGTGGGTGCCGGGGCTGTCGCACCTGACCGGCTGTCGGTGACCATTGGCACCAGCGGGGCGGTGCGTACCGGCATTCCCCAACCCTGGACCGATGCCCACATGCGAACATTCTGCTATGTGCTCACCTCCGATTTGTTCATTGCAGGCGGTGGCATGAACAATGGCGGTATCATTGCAGAATGGCTGCACCAGAACTTTTTCCCTGAAATTGCGAATTTTGAAGACCTGATTCCCCTGGCTGAAACCATCCCTCCCGGTTCGGATGGACTTGTTTTTTTACCCTACCTGCTGGGCGAACGGGCTCCTGTTTACAATGCCCACGCCAAAGGCGTATATTTTGGCATTACCATTCAGCACACACAGGCGCATTTTGTCAGGGCTACCCTGGAAGGCATCGCGTTGGCCATCTACCATACCGGCAAAGCATTGCTGGATGAGTTTCCGGGGCTGGCCACGTTGTATGTAAGCGGGGGACTGGCCCGGTCGGCATTTGTGGTGCAGTTGCTGGCTGATGTCTACGGCAAAAAGACCCTAGTAACAGAAACCGTTGAAAGCTCGGCTTACGGAGCGGTGATTGTCGGCTGGAAAGCCCTCGGGCTACTGGAAGGCTGGCCCACCGCTACCCCGGCAGATATACCGCAGGAAGCCGAGCCGGACATGCAGAAGCATCAGGTGTACCAGCAATTGTTTGCCCGGTACACGCGCCTTTACCACGCCTTGCAGTCGGAGTTTGCAGAAAAATAGTATCCTGGCAAAAGCCAAAACCCTCCTATTGCAACTTTTACTTTTGTGTGAAAACTCATTCATACAGTAGAAAAGATATTGTTAGAAAACCGCACGTAATATTTCAAAACTGTTTCACTTGCGGGTTTATTTTTATCCATCTACTTTTACACTTATCGAACGATACAACGGTGCCACAAACCCGTCCGATTGTTCGCTTCTGAAGAGCCAGGTGTCATCATTTGCTTCAACACTCACTAAAAACTTTTTTTCATTCGTTCACTTGACTCATGGCACCGAAAGCCTTTCTTAAAACATTCCATTCAAACCAAAGCCTGAGAGAGTTATCAAAGGAAGATTTAGGGAGACAACAGGAATTCCTGGGTATCATTGCCTGGGTATGCCTGGCTGTACTGATACTGGCATCGCTGCCTGCCATTTATTACCAGGCCTGGGTGATACTTTATCCCATTGGCACATTCAGCGTTTGCTTGTGCCTGGTGCTTTACCTGAACATCAAAGGCTATGTAATCACGGCAGGTAATATTTTGTCTTTCACTACGAGTGTTTTGCTGTTTTTTGTTTGCCTGCTGCAAGGCAAAGGCACGGGCGGTTACTTGTATTTCCTGCCTTTGATTGTGGTTATTCCGTATCTGGTCAATTGCAACAACAACTGCCAGCTGATCATTCATATCCTTCACCCGACGCTGTTTTCGTTGCTGATCAACTTTGGCGATTTTTCACCCCGCCTGCCGCAGCTTTCGTCCGATTTTCAGGATTTGTATACCATTTTCAATTTTGGTTTTGTTGTGTTTCTGTGCCAGTTCTTTGTTTATCAGATTGTTTCGCACAATACCGAAAACACCTACCAGTTACTTTCGTCCAAGCAGTTGTTGCGTTCGCGCAACGATGAGCTGGTGAAAATCAACAAGGAGCTGGATCGTTTTGTGTACAGCATCAGCCACGAACTGCGGGCTCCGGTAGCATCGGCACTGGGACTGGGCGACATCATCCAGGACGAGAAGGACCTGGAGGAAATACAAAAATACAACACCATCATGATTCAGAACCTGCAGCGCCTCGATTCGCTGATGAATGATATTCTCGATTACTCACGCAATGCCCGTTATGAGCTAAAAGCCGATTGCATTTCGTTCGAAAAAGAGATACAAGCCGCTGTACAGCAGTGTCAGTTTATTTGCACCGATGTGCGTGTTACCACACATGTGCACCAGGCCACTGATTTCTTTACAGATGCGTACCGGTTCCGGCTGGTACTGAACAATCTGGTTTCCAATGCTTTTCGTTACCAGAATCCTGCCGAATCGTCCAAGCAAATCGTTATTTCATGCGAAGTGTGCGATAAAAAAGCAGTGCTCAAAGTAAAAGACAACGGAATTGGCATTGCGGCCGAAGACCAGAAATACGTTTTTGAGATGTTTTACCGGGCCGGCAACCAATTGCCTCAGTCCAAACCGGGCACCGGACTGGGCCTGTACATTACCAAAGAATCGTTGCAAAAGATAGGCGGCTCCATAAACGTAGATTCGCAGATTGGCCATTTTACCGAATTCAGTGTGGAGATTCCGTCTGTACAATACCTGAAAACCGTTCGGGGAGAGGTGTAAAGGAACAAAACACTACGGCTTCATGTTATCGGTGTCACGACTGATGCCTCTGAAAAATCCGTACAATTTGGTAGTACACTGCATATTTGTCTTCTTTCATTGAAAGTAACTAATATATTTATGCTATTTTTGCAGGCGTTCCACTTTAATGTTTGTATTTTTTTGTGTTTTTGAATGAATCCCTCATCCGATCCCGAAACTCAGAGTAGTTCTGCTCAAACCGACATCCGATTCTTTCTGGTAGATGATGATGAATTGTTCCACTTGATTCACAACCGTTTTATCAAGAACCAGGTGCCCAATGCAGAAATCGTCAATTTCATTGATCCGCGCCTTGCTTTGAAAGAGATCATCGAAAACCTGAAGAATCCCAAACCAACACTGCTGCTGCTCGACCTGAACATGCCCTATCTCTCCGGCTGGGAATGGCTCGATGAGTTTACCGCCAAAGCAGGCACCCCGCCCGAGTGGTTGAAGATTTACATCTTATCCTCCTCCGATTCGCACCAGGACCGCACCCGTGCCCGCAATTATCCGTTTATTACCAACTACCTGATCAAGCCCCTGACCAAAACAGCTATCGATGCCATGATTGCCTGACAGTTGGCAGCCTTCGCATGGAACCAAATGAAGGCAATTGCGTTTATTTAGAAATAATCTAAATAAATATTGCATATCCGAAAATTGGCTTTTATTTTTGCAGTCCTGGTCAACCGCAACGCTTCTGGTCGGAGCAATCTTTAAAAGAGAAGCCGGTTTCCCAAAGATAAAAGACAACGGTTGGTTCAACTTAGAACCTTTTTGCAAATCAGCTCAGCAGTAGTTATGGAATCGAATGTATGTGTTGCAGTTCCCTGCGAAACCGCTCAAACTCCCAAGCATTGGACGGACACCGAGTGCATCTTCAAGAAATGCTGTAAAAAATACAAGCATGGAAAGCGTTGCAAAAAATGCCCCGACCGCTAGCCGAACTCGGAGAGACTAGGGGTTTTGCCTACCGAAACGATACTATTTTTAGGTTGCCAGTTGCAAAAGCATTCGCCCGATTGATTTTTTAGCTGAATCCTTTTCTCAATCGTACATATTAATTAATATTCTGTTATTTTTGCTGCACTATTCCCCAGCAGCAAATGAGCACACCTTTGGTATATCTGATTGATGATGACAATGTTTCACATCTGGTAAATCAGAAAATACTCAACCATTACCTCCGTAACCGCTTGCCTGTCAACGCCCGTTTGCTTTCCTTTTCATCCGCCGAAACGGCGCTTGATTATTTGCGCGACGCCATCACCGGCGAACAATGGTCTGAGCTGCCCGAGGTGATTTTTCTGGACATTGCGATGCCCATTCTGGGCGGATGGGAATTTCTGGATAAACTGCAGGAACTGCTTGCCGACAAGCCCGCCGAGTTGTGGAACGGCAAACTACGCGTGTATATACTTACTTCCTCCAACTCACCGCTGGACAAAGACCGCACCGCTCACTACCCGATGGTTCGCCGATACATTGAGAAGCCCTTGCACGAAACGCTTCTTTCGAGCTTGCAGCTTTTCTGATTTTCACCCGCTTCCGTTGACTCTGGAGGGTTTTTGCTTTCCGGGAGATACTATTTCGGACGTGTTGGCAACTGATTTTCAGGCAGTAAAAAACTGACAACTGGCGCTTCAGGAAATATTTCTCATTTTTATTTTCAGATAAATCTTGTTTTTAATCGTTTTTACATAAAAAAAGAGTACTTTGCCTGCTATCTTTTTTACACTTAAACGGAATCGTTATTTATGAAAATTTTTGTAGGCAGTCTTCCTTTTGCAACGAGAGAAGACGAATTGAGAGGGTATTTTGAAGAATATGGTGAAGTTGGCTCAGTAGCTATTATTTTGGATAAGTTTACCGGCAAAAGCAGAGGCTTTGGTTTTGTAGAGATGGCTGATGACCAGGAGGCCCAGAAAGCTATTGACGCACTGAATGGTGCTGAGGTAGGTGGCCGCACACTGGTAGTCAATCAGGCTGAAGAACGCCGGGAGAAAAAGAATTTTGGCGGCAACTCGGGTGGCTACAACCGTGGTGGCGGTGGTGGTTATGGCAATGATCGCAACCGTGGTGGTGGCGGTGGCTATAACAAGGGTGGCTACGGCAAAGGTGGCGACGACCGCTATTAAGCAAGACTTCAGGAGATTTTCCGCCCGACGTAAATTTCGTCTGGCAGCTCGGCTACATATACACGGATGAATGGGCACCAGTAAATAAGATTATTGCTGTGTTCCATTCGTCCTATCCACTTATTTGCTGCCAATCACTTATAGCAGGGCGAGGCGAAATCCCCGCTTTCCTACCACACCTGTGTCTTTTGGGTACGTTTCATTGGCACTGCCCTTCACTAGATGCCTTTGTTTTGCCTGCTTTTGCATCCAGGCAACAGGGGTGTGTTAATCCTCATACAAAACCAACACCTGACCGCCGTCAGGCAGACAATTCGGCATTTCATTTTCAACACCTAATACATTGACATTTCAGGATTTTAATTTTGACGACCGGCTTCTCGAAGGGCTTCTGGCCATGGGTTATACTACCCCCACACCCATTCAGCAGCAAAGCATCCCGTTGATTTTGCAAAACAAGGATCTGATTGCCTGTGCCCAGACAGGAACCGGCAAAACAGCGGCTTATCTATTGCCCACGTTGCATAAAATCATTCATGCACCAGAGGAAAAAAGGCATTTGAACACATTGATTCTGGCTCCTACCCGCGAACTGGCCACGCAGATAGACCAGCAGGTCGAAGGGCTGGGCTATTTTACCGGCATCAGTTCGATACCCGTTTACGGCGGTGGCGATGGGGCAACCTGGAACCAGCAGCAAAAGGCCATGCTGGAAGGCAGCGATGTGGTCATTGCCACACCCGGCCGGCTGATCGCCCTGCTGCAAATGGGCTCGATCAATTTTGCGCACCTGCAACATCTGATTCTGGATGAAGCGGACCGGATGCTGGATATGGGCTTTTACGACGATATTCTCCGGATTATCAGTTATTTGCCCAAGAACCGGCAAACATTGCTGTTTTCAGCGACGATGCCTCCGAAAATCCGTACCCTGGCCAACACTATTCTGATCAATCCTGAACAGGTGAACATTGCGATTGCCCAACCCGCCGAAGGCATCCGGCAGGAAGCGTATTCGGTATATGACAAGCAAAAGCTCCCGTTACTGAAACAGATTCTGAAAAACGACCAGTACAGCAGCATCATTATTTTTGCTTCGACCAAAGAGGATGTGAAAAGCCTGGATCATGAAGTACGGCGCATGGGCTTGAATGCCAAGGCATTCCACTCGGATCTGGAACAGAAAGAACGCGAGGCCATTTTGCGTGATTTTAAAAACAAAGCACTGCCGATTTTGATCGGAACAGACATTCTCTCGCGGGGTATCGACGTGGAAGGTATCAGTCTGGTGGTAAACTTTACGGCACCGCACGATCCGGAAGATTATATTCACCGCATCGGCCGAACGGCACGGGCCGCTACTACCGGCACAGCCATTACGTTCATCAACGAAAAGGACCAGCGCAAATTTGCGGCCATCGAGCGGCTGATGGGCAAGGAGGTACCAAAAATCCCTGTGCCTACCGAATTGGGCGAAGCTCCTGTGTATCAACCCGCTACGCGACCCAAAAGCAGCAACTTCAATAAAAAACCGTTCAAGCGGAAGTTCAAATCAAAGAAAGCCAGTTCGGGAAGCCAATCCTAGGGTTTTTGTTTGGCAAACATACTGTTTCGTTAGGCTTTCTGCGTTTTTTCGCGCCACCAGAGAAGCCCCAAAGCAGCCACCAGCGGCACAAAGAACCAGACCAATGGAATTTCTTTTTGCACGACAATGCTGGAAGTGGCTGCGAATTCACTTTGTTTGAACTGCTGATTGGCTCGCCAGAAGGCAGCTTGCCGAAGATCCCTCCAGGCCGCAGGCGGTAACACATACAGCGACTCGGCCCGTGTGCTGTCGTCGCCGGCCTGCACCCGCATCCATCCGGCCTCAACCGGACGAACCGGATAGGTAACTCCATGAGCTGCTTCGCGTTTAGGCTGAATGGTTTCCGTTGCCTGCGACGGAAACCGAATGACAACCGCGCTGTTCAACGAATCGGAAATGTGCAGTCGGGCCGGTTGGTCTTGCCAAAGGAACGGAACCTCGCTTACCTCAATCGCAGGTTGGTTTTTCTTACGGCTCAAGGCCTGAATGATTTCCGTCCAGAAATCGCGGTAGGTTTGATCATCCCCATTCAAGATCCACGCAAACGTATTGGTGGCCAGTTCGGCTCCTATCCGACCGTTCCCCATCGGACGAAAGGCAGCCACCGTTTCCCTTGCGCGGCTTTGCAGAACCGGGATCAGCAGAGGATCTGCAGCGAAAGCATACGGAAACTTGTCGGCCCCGGTAACCGACGATCTTGTTGCGGACACCGATGCCGGCATGAATTGCGTTACACCCGTGGCGCGCAATGGAAAAGACTGGTTGAATACCGCAGGCTTTTGCAACCATCGATCCTGCGGTAAAACCAGCAGGCCAAGGCCCTTCTCCACTGCATTTTTCAGCTGCGCTTGCTGGACAACCGACAAGCGACGCAGGCTTTCCTCATCCAAAATGAGCAGATCGGTTTTCTTCAATGCCTGCGCTGACAGCAAGGAGGGGAATTTGTCTTTCAGGTTTGTATTGATTTGCTGAGCGGCCAGTGCTTCCCGGCTTACCTGCGCCTGCGCCTGTACCTGGTGTTTCTGAGTAGCCAGCCAGTCTTTAAGGTAATTGGTTTCAAACGAAGGAAAGGCCTGCACCAGCGCAATTTGCAACGATTGCCGCGGCGTTACCTGAAAAGGAAGCGGCTCTGTGCGAATCGAATCAGGTGTAGCCAGCTGGACCGCGGCCAGGTAATGGCCCGTTACTTTGGGAAGCCCCTGCAAGAAAAAAGAAGTTCTGCCCGGTGCCAGCATGGCCGAATCCTGCACACGTTCGGCAATTACCAGTCTGATCTTGAGGCTATCCTGAGTGGTGTTTTCGTATGTACCGCTCACGTTAAGGGAGTCCCCTTCGGATACGGTTCGGTTATAAGCCAGCCATTGAAAACCCGGAGGCATTTGGTTGTCCAACAAACGCACGTTCAGCCGCTTAAGAGCCTTTAACTGCTCCGGCTCCAACTCATAGCCGGCAACGTAAACCTGCTCAATAGCCGGGTAGTTGCGTTCCAGGGTCGCCAAATCGGCAACGGGAATTACATTTCTGGAAACTGGAACGGAGGGCAGGCCGAAAACGGAAATGGAATCCGGAAGGCCTGCCAATGGCTGGGTCAATACCAAGGCTTTGCCTGTTGGTTGGTCGGTCGGGTACTGCGGTTTCCAGAGAATACAGCAGATGCAAAGGATACCTACCAGTACCAGGCCACTTCGCAGGGCGAGTTCAGGCGCTGGCAGGTGTTGCCATTGAAAAATAATATATCCTAACCAGACCAAAAGTGCCAGTGCGCCGGTGATTCCTGTTTCAAATGCCGTGAGTTGGCTCCAATGCATGGGTTATCGGTTGAGTTGGTTAAGAAATAAATTCAATTCCGGCTCTGCGGGTTGTGAGGCCACTCCGGGTTGTCGGGATGCAGGCGGCAATAAGAACAACAATTGCTGCTGAATCTGATCCAGCGCATGCGTGGGAAGCGGCTCGCCCGAAAGCAACCTCCGTAACTGGGTCAATGTGCTGACCCGTATGCCCGGTTGCTGAAGAATAATGGCGGCCAGTTCACCACTGGCTTTTTCCAGTATGTGTTTGTTTGCCACGGAAAGCGTACGGGCGGGTTGATTGCGCAGTTTTTCCAGTACTGCCACAGCTTGCCGCAGGTACGGATAGCTTTTTTCTATGGATTGTGCATCCCAGGTGCGCCGGAAGCCCTTCACCTCGTCAAGCTCGCCGGTCAGGCGCTTTTCGGCGGGTTTCAGTGGTGGGGGTTTGAAGCCCACCCGCTCTACATACACCCGGCTTTTCTGTTGCAGATTTTTGATCAGTTCCAGTGCCTTGTATTCATACGGCAGGGCTTCCTCGGGCCGCATGGTGCGCAGCCGCAGTTCGGCATCCCACATCTGAGCCAAGGCGGCTTTCAACTGCGCTTTCATGGTTTCATCAAAAAAAGTAGCCGTTTCTTCGGCATCGTGCCGGTGCACATAGCCATTCATCATGTCGCCGATTTGTCCAAACACCGTCGGACTGTTGCTTTCCCGACCGTGATCGTGCAGTTGTTCCAGGGTCTTTTCGTGAGATTCTTCGGTATGTTCTCCGTTTTCTTCTTCCGGATGTTCTTCTCCTTCGTGGTGTTCGTGCCCGCCTCCGATATTGGTTTCAAACTCTTCGCCCAGAAACTGGCCGTAACGCAACCGGAGTACTTTCTGATCGACGCCCAAGTCGTTGCAACGGGTCTTGAATACAGTCGGATTCAAGCCTTTCTTCTCAGCAATCAGCTTTTCGGTATCGATAATGATTTGGCGCTGACTACGAAAGTAAGCGGGCATGTTGTCCAGTGAAATTCCGGCCATAACCGCATTTTTCTGCGAAGTAGTATCTTCCCATTGCACGAAGTAGGTATCTGACCGGCTTTTTTGGGCTGGGTTGGCTTGGTCCCAGGCTTCGGCGTAAAAGTACAACTCATCGCCCGGTTCCATTTGCAAATTCATGAAATCGAGTCCTTTGCTGAGTTTGACACTTTGCTTGCCAGCAACGGATTCGGCAAACGGCAGTTGCACTTCGCGAAACTTAACCGATTCGCCGCTGCCCCGGCTCACCGTTGCGACCAAACGGGCCTGGGCCAGTCCGTAATCATCGGTGAGGGTTAGCAGGGTCTGGATCTCCGGTTTTTGTCCATAGAGCACCAGTGTATACGGAGCAGGTTTCTCCACTGCAATCACGGGAGCCTGGTCATCAATGGCATGCAAGGTGTATACCGGACTTACCCACCAGTTTCCGTTTGTACCGTATCGGATCTGGTAAAATGTGGAAGCGGTTAGGTCTGTTTGCCAGTGGTAAACGAAATCAGGCGTATTTACCCGAACCGTATCCTTGCCGTTCCAGATTACCTGAAACACCTCCGCTGCTTTGGTAAGCTGGCAGTTCCACTCAATCCGGGCATTTTCCGGAGCTTCCACCGACAGTTCGGAAGCGGATCGTATTGGCAGGCCCGTATAGGCTGGCGGATGTATCCGTATTTGCAGCGAACGAATGGCTGGTAGTTTTTCGGCCAGCGGAGCAGGAACTTTCGGAAGTTGGGCAGTCGGTACCGAGGCGGATAGTTCTGCATCGTTTTTCAGCGGTTTCCACAGGAACCAGATGGCATACACCACACCGACGGCAACAAAGACAGCGACAATGCGTTGACTGTCTGGCCAGCCAGATACTTCGCTTTGCCTTTCTACCAGAGCTTTTTCGACGCGTTGCTTTTGCAGTTGTGGCAAGGCCCCTGCCGGTGTTTGGGTAAGAAGCTGGGCACTGAATTCCAGCCAGTTGTACTGGTGGTTCAGCCGGGTGGCCAGGGCTTGTCGGGTAAAGTGGCGGTTTTGCCAGAAAAGCCAGCCTATGGCCGCACATACTCCGCTAAAAGCACCGGCGTATCGGGCGTTAGGCACGTTGCCCAATTGAAATAGTATCTCCGCCAGGAGCAAAACCGAGGCAGAGACAAAGAAGGTTTGCATGGCAAAACCCCATTGCAACTGGCGGTACAGTCGTTTCCAGATGTGAAGTGCCTGTTGGTCTATGTGGTTTGTTTCGGCCATAATCGTTCCAATGCTAACAATCCAAGGGTTATCATTCCTAACCATACCCGCGTGGTATCGGTTGGTTTTTCGTTTGGTGGCGCCAGGGCAGCAGCGGACTTTTCCGTAATCCTTGCCGGAACCCAATCCACTTGCCGGAAGTCAACAGCGGGCATGGCCGCTTTGCGCGATTTGAATTCCAACAGATACGGTCGCATCGCCTGAAGCAATCCTCCTTCCAGGATGTGTTTGGTAGTCAACTCTTTACGAATAATCACGCTGTCAGCCTTCAAGGGTTCCAGCCAGGCAGCACTTTCCATCAGCTGGTAACGAATGACCAACGAAAGCGAATCGAAATTCGCCGCAGGTTGTTTTCCATCCATGACAATCAGCCAATCGGCCAAGCGGGCATTTTCGGTAAAGCGCATGGGCTGCCGGTGAAAACTCGCCACTGCCTGCAAAGCCGTGCGCAACAGTCGCCAGGCATCTGCTTGCGATGAACCGTAAAGGGCCGCTACTGCCAACGTATCTGGTTGCCGGACAGGCACTTCATAACTGGTGGACCCGTTTGTTACCTTGATGAGGCCGTTTTCTTGTGTCCACTGCCACAAACGATCGGTTTTTTCAGATCGCCAAGTCGTTTCGGTCAGCTGCGTACCCGACCGGAACCAGAGCAGTTCGGGCTCGTTGCCCGTAGCGACGGCTTGTAGCAGCCGGACTGTATCTTTTTGCCATTCCGTCAATTCCCAGGACAAGGGCTGTGCAAGAGCGACGGGCTTGCCAGCGAAATAATCGGCCCGGTTGGGGGCAATGATGTGAATGCTATCCGCCGGAAAATGGCGGGCAGCGTCGGTTACCAGTGACCATACAGAAGCCTCTGCCGGAACAGGAATGGCATCTGTCACGAGAGGGAACTTACCCGACAGCCACCGCACATGTACGGAATCATTTTGCCACCGTTCGGCCAACTGGCGGAATCGGGCAGAATCTCCGGCTTGCGGATGGATGAGAATCAATGTCCGGAGGTGTTGAGCAGACTTGACAGGTGTTTCCCAGAAAAACTCAACCAGCAATAGCACCACTGCCAATACCAGCAGCATGCGTACGATCAGCAATGGCCACTGCTGAATACGACGGAAATTGGCCTGTGCCGGTTGCACTTCCCGTAACCATCGCAGCGTGCCGAGTTGCTTGACCCTGGTCGAACGTTGGTTGTACAGGTGAATCACCAACGGCAGAAGCAAGGCTCCCGCAGCCCACCAATACACCGGATTTACAACTTGCCACATGCGTAAAGTACGATTTTCGATTGACGAAATACGAATGAATTCTCAGTCGTATTTCAAAATAATATTCCTAAAAAGGTCAAAAACCCTCCGATAATCAGTCGATGTTAACCGACTTTCAACGTTTTGTCGTCTGCTTCAGCTGACGGAGGCCGTTCGCAAAAACTCCCGCAACACGTGCACCGGAGATTCGGGTATGCGGCATAAATGGTACCGTGCACCCCATTTCAAAATCTGGTTACGCGATTCCTGGACAAACGCCTCGGCATGCTGCTGGTAGTTAGCCCGTACACGGCGCACATCCGTTTCGATCTGCTGTCCCGTTTCGGCATCCTGGAATGTCGTGATTCCGGCAAAATCCAGCGTCAGTTCCTGCTGTCCCATCAGGTGAAAGACTGTCACTTCGTTACGAGCCGGCAACAGGCTTCGGATAAAAGCGCCGAGTTCATCGCTTTGCTCATACAAATCGGTAATCAGAATGAACTTGTGCCGGAAACCAGCCTGCTGCAAGGGCAGATGCAGGTCGGGCGGCCATTTCCCGGTGGCTTTGGCCTGATATAAAAGCTGCATCCGGGCATTTTCCATACCAGCCCTGGGCGACAAATGCTGCAACTGCTGATCGTTAATCAAGGCCAGCCCATCCAAATCGCCTTGTTTCCGTGCCAGAAATGCAAGGGCGGCCCACAGCACCTTGGCATACTGCCATTTGCTGATGTTGCCTTCTTCATAGGTCATGCTGGCACTGGCATCGAGCAAGCCATACCAGCGCGTACGGCTTTCCAGTTCGGATTCTTTCAAAAACAGTCGGTCGGTACGGGCGTAAATTTTCCAGTCAACCCGTCGCAGGTCGTCACCTGGCATGTAGGTGCGGTACTGGCTGAAATCCGTTCCCTGCCCGAGCCTCAGTCCGGCGTGAGATCCCGAAATGGCTTCGTGCGCCACCTTGCGGGCCAGCCACTCCAGTCCTTTCAGGCTGTGCAGCTCGTCGGGTGTGAACCATTGGGTGGCGGTAACGTTTTTGGGCGATTGGCTCATCGGAAAATAGTATCTCTTGAAAACAAAAAACCTACCCTTTGGCTGGCTTTACTTTTGCCAGCAACGCTTCAATTACCTGATCGGAAGGGATGCCGTCGGCCTCGGCCTTGAAATTAAGCAGAATGCGATGCCTTAACACGGGTTTGGCTAGTTCGGCAATGTCTTCGGGTGTAACCGAATACCGTCCCTTGATCAACGCACGAGCCTTGGCACACACCACCAGGGATTGTCCGGCGCGGGTGCCGGCTCCCCACTGCACCCATTGTTTCACCTCGTCGGGACTTTCGTCGCCGGGACGGGTAGCACGCACCAGCCGGTTGATCCACGCCAGCAAGTCGTCGTGAATCATCACTTCGCGTGTCCAGTGCTGCAAATCCAGCACCTCTTTTTGCGACAAAACAGGTTGGATGGCGGCCTGATGGCTACCCGTTGTCTGGCGCAACACCTCCAGTTCGTCTACTGACTCGGGATACGCCATGCGGATATACAGCAAAAACCGGTCGAGTTGCGCTTCGGGCAGGGGAAATGTACCGGCTTGTTCCAACGGATTCTGCGTAGCGAGGATAAAATACGGCGCTTCCATTTTGTAGGTTTCACCCGCATACGTAACCGATTTTTCCTGCATGGCCTCCAGCAAGGCCGATTGTGTCTTGGGTGGTGTCCGGTTGATCTCGTCAGCCAGGATGATGTTGGCAAACAACGGCCCCTGGATGAATTTAAACTGACGTTTGCCCGCGTCGTCTTCCTGTAAAATCGACGTGCCGACAATATCGGACGGCATCAGGTCAGGCGTAAACTGAATGCGCCGGTAGTTCAGGTGCAACGCCTGCGCCACCGAGCGGATCAGCAGGGTCTTGCCTAGGCCGGGTACGCCCTCCAACAACGCATGTCCGCCGGCCAACAAGGCAATCAGCAGTTGTTCGACGGTATCTTCCTGCCCGATGACGGCTTTGGCAATTTCTTTTTTGAGTAGCGTAAGTTTTTGTTGAAGCTCTTGTACGTCGGTTGTCTGTGTCATTTTGTATGGTTGGGGGCCCCTCCCTGCCTCGCCGACAGGCGGGCCGTGGATGGGAGTTTTTGTTGTCGTTCCAAATATTTATTTCAAAATCCAAACGCCCCGGCCCTTTCCCGTGGAGAGGGGCGTAATTTTTAATAATGAATATTGAATTCTGAATATCGAACTTGTATATTTTTCATTCAAAATTCATCAATGAAAAGTCCTTCCACGGCCCGCCTGTCGGCGAGGCAGGGAGAGAGATTTAGGAGAGGCCTCACCTCGTAAGGGCATGTACAATTATATTAACCCCAAACCGTGTGTTGTCTTTGGCCAGAAAACGCTTGTTGCGGTAATCGTAATCCCATTCGCAGCCGTAATCTTTGTTGCTATACAGCACACCAATGCGGCCCTTGATTTCAATCGCCTTCAGGTAATCATGCACCAGGTCGTCGCCCCAGCCGTTTAGCTCCACGCTTGTTGCCGGCGGACCGTCTTCAAAGTGAAAGAAACTGGAATACAACGGATGATCGTTCGGCAATTTTTTGAGGGCATTCGGTCCGAACAGCTCTTCCATCTGCCGCTCAAATGACTTGGCAAACAAGCCGTCAATGTCGTGGTTGCAGTCATCCACAAACACAAAACCGCCTCGCTGCACGTATGCCTTGAAGTTTTCTTTTTCCTGCCTGGTAAATTCCACCAGCTTGTGCCCGCTCAGGTAACAAAATGGTGAAGAGAAAATGGCTTTATCTGATAACGCTACCACCTTTTCTTCTACTTCCACCGGAATGGTGGTATACTCGATCAGCGAATTGAGCAAATTGGACGGCATCCGCTGATCGGTATTCCAGTCGCCGGAAGTGTATTGGATACGCGTAAAGAAAAAAGCAGAGGCCTCACTCCCGGCCCCTCTCCCGTGGAGAGGGGAGTCAAAAGCCCCCTCCACGGGAGGGGGTTGGGGGAGGCCCTTAGACCGCATCAGACAAGCTGGTAAAAGTAAAGTCACGGATTTTCATCGGCGGAATCAGGTTGCCATTAACGCGTTGCGGCTTGCCCAGAGCTTCCAGGTTGTTGAGCATGATTACCGGACTTTCATTGAAGCGGAAATTCTTTACCGGATATTTGATTTGCCCGTTTTCAATATAGAATGTACCATCGCGGGTAAGGCCGGTATACAGCAGCGTCTGGGGATCAACGGCCCGAATGTACCAGAAACGAGTGACCAGAATGCCTTTTTCAGTGCTTTTGATCAGGTCTTCCAGACTCGCCGTACCGCCTTCCATGATGATATTGGATGGAAACGCCAGCGGCTCCACGCCTTTTTTCTGAGCCCAGAACCGGTCGTAGAACATGTTTTTGACCACACCCTTCTGAATCCAGTCGGTACGTTTGCGGGGTAGTCCGTCGCCGGTCCAGGTGGCGCCGGGCACTTCGGCATTCAGCGGATCGGAATAAATCGAAACCCGCTCGTCAACCAGCTTTTCATTTACCTTATTGCCGCCGCCTTTTTTCGAAAGAAAGCTCCGTCCTTCATCGGCTGTACGCGCACTGAAGTTGCGCATCATGTTTTCAATCAAATCTACCGAAGCCGCCGGTTCGAGAATAACCGTGTATTTGCCCGGTTCGATGGCTTTGGCTGTACGGGAATTGACAGCCTTTTGAATGGCGATTTCCGATGCCTGGGCCGAATCCAGTTTGGAAGCATCATTGAAATCACGCGTGACCCAGCCCGAACCCAACCCGTCGTTGGTGCGCATGGTTACGGTAAAGTTCAGATCGCTCTGAGTGTGGTAGCCAAACAAGCCTTTCGAGTTCATCATGGATGAAAAACCCGAGGAATGCTCAAGGAAACCCGCCGCCGTAACGTCTTTTTGCGAAGCGGGCAGAATGCTGTCTCCAGCCACTTTGGCCCGGAATTCCGGATCGATTTTCGCTGTCGTATCGAAATAAGCTTTGGATTCGGCGTAGGTTTGCGGGCCCAGAATATTCACATATTCGGGATTTTCAGGAGCCAGCTTGGCTAGTTCTTCGGCACGCTGCACCACTTTTGCCAGCGAGGCATCATCAAATTCGTTGATGGTAGCCGTCCCGCTGCGTTTGCCAAACGAAGACTGCACCACCAGTGTCATGTTGGTTTCTTCGCCACTTGTCGAAACAGTGTTACGTGCATACCGGATGTTGCCGCCCTGGCTGCCATTCAGGCTCACCGTGCATTCATCCGCCTTGGAATAGCTGAGTACTTTGGTCAGAAGCTTCTGCGCTTCGTCTTTACTTAGTATAGTCATGAATAAAAGATCTTAAATGGTTAGTTGATAAGAAGGCCTCCCTTAAAGAACCCCCATCCCCAACCCTTCCCCACCAGGGGAAGGGAGCTTAAAAGTCCCTCCCTAACGGGGAGGGATTTAGGGTGGGGTTCTTGCCTTTAGATTTTGCGGGCAGTGTTGATCACATTGACACCATCGAAACGAGCCGTGGCGCTGCCGTGCGAAACCGCGCTGATTTGCGAAGGCTGTCCCTTGCCGTCGAAGAACGAGCCGAACAAGCGGTAATCGCTTTCGTCACACACTTTTTTGCATGAGTTCCAGAATTCCTGGGTATTGGACTGGTAGGCCACATCATTGAGCATTCCGACAATCTTGCCGCCTTTGATTTCGTAGAAGAGCTGCCCGCCAAACTGGAAATTGTACCGTTGCTGGTCAATGGAATACGAACCCCGGCCGGCAATATAAATCCCTTTTTCAACGTCTTTGATCAGGTCATTGACGGAACATTTTTCCTTTCCAGGTGCCAGCGAAACGTTGGGCATACGCTGGAACTGAACCGAAGACCAGCTGTCGGCATAGCAGCAGCCGTCGCTTTCGGTTTGTCCGACAATGTGAGCCTGGTCGCGGATTTTCTGATAGTTGACCAGGATCCCGTCCTTGACCAGATCCCAACGTTTGGTTTTAACACCTTCGTCGTCATAGCCGACAGCCCCCAGCGAACCAGGTTGCAGTTTGTCGGCAAAAATGGTTACCGCCTTGCTACCGTAGTTAAATGCTTTGGTTTTCCATTTGTCCAGCGTGGCGAAGGAAGTACCGGCATAATTGGCTTCGTAGCCGAGTACGCGGTCGAGTTCAAGCGGATGGCCAACGGATTCGTGGATCGTCAATCCGAGGTGATTGGGTTCCAGTACTACCGTGTATTTGCCGGGCTCAACCGACTTGGCTGTGAGTTTTTCCTTGGTCTGCTTGGCGGCGGCAATGGCGTCTTCTACCAGATCATACGAATTTTTGTAGAGCAACAGGCCGGTTCCCGTAGGCCCGGCAATTTTTCTGGCACCTTTGCCGGTCAGGTATTCGTAACCCATGCCCATCGGCGCACTCATGGCATCGCGGGTCTTGAACGTACCGGTTTTGGCGTCTGTAACGGTTACGGTGAAGTTGGGCCATACCCGATGAATGTCCTGATCAATATAGGAACCGTCAGTGGAAGCAAAATATTTTTGTTCGTTAATGAAGAATAAAGCCGAATTGACAAAGTTGGCACCATTTTTCATAGCGGCCGCATTGGCAGCGAGCATCAGTTCTACCTTCTCGGAAACGGGTACTTCGAAGGCATTTTTCTGAATGGGAGCCTTCCAACTCACTTCACCGTATCCCTTTTGGGGAGCCAACTGGACGGGTTCTTTTTGCAAGCGGGAGTTGGCTTTGGCAATGGCCGTTGCTTGCTGGGTAGCTTTGGTAATTCCGGTGGTGGTGACATCCGAAGTGGAAGCAAAGCCCCAGGTTCCGTTGACCAGTACCCGAATGCCTACGCCGAAGGACTCAGAGTTGACAATGTTTTGTACTTTGTCTTCGCGGGTAAACAAATACTGGTTCAGGTACCGGCCAATGCGGATATCGGCATAACTGGCGCCATTGCTCCGGGCGGTGTTCAGGGCTACGTCGGCCAGTTGTTTTTTCTGTAACACATCCATGGGTGATTCCAGAAAAACCTGTGGATCTACTGCTTTTCCAAAAATAGGAATGGGCATGACCAGACCGCCCAGTCCGAGTCCGGCGGCTTGAATAAAGTCTCTTCGTTTCACTATTGGTTGGTTTTGGTTTATAAGTTTGGATGCAATCGTAACCCGTAGTATATGAAAAAAATGTCACGAATGCCAGATAAACCCCTTAGAAATTGTATTTTGTTGTGATGATCGGAATATATGCCGGATGGATGGCAACTCAATCCTTTTGCATTTTTTTGTGAATTGGTTTTATAAAATAGTAGCAAGCCGGTTTTTCGATTTTGAAAGATACTATTTTGCCCCCATCATCGGTTGTGGTGGTGTTACAGCCGGCAAATGCAATGCCACCAGCCAGGCTATACTGTAAAAAAGCAACCATATCCAGTTCCAAGGTTACAGGTTGGGCATTGGAAGCGAAGAAATTTTTCCAATGCGCAGCAAATAGTATCTTCTGAAATCGGAAAACCCGGGCTGTGAACCATTCATGTACCAAAAATTCCGTTAAGCGCTTTGCGCGCACCTTTTTTCCCGAAATCCTACCGTTCAACCAAAACCCCGAAAGATTTGCCCAATCTTGCGTAATTTGAAAATCTCAAATTTTGTTTTGCCAAACAGATCGTTTGCCGATAAACAGGGGCGCTGAATGGAAAACAACCAAACCTAAACTTCACTAAAAACCAAGGAGGAACTTACCTTGAACCGTAGAGACTTTATTCAACTCGCCGGAATGGGTGCTGGCGCCATCATGCTGCCCAACATTCCCGTTTCCGGTCGCCCGATTCCAGTAGAAGCGCTGCTGGAGTCGCCCATGGACGTAGCCGTGAAAAAACGCCTCGCCGATGCGGCACTCAACGCTGCTAAATCGAAAGGCGCCAGTTATGCCGATATCCGCATTGGCCGCTACCTGAACCAGTTTGTCATCACACGGGAAGACAAAGTGCAGAACATTGTCAATACCGAATCGTATGGTGTCGGTGTACGCGTGATTGCCGACGGATGCTGGGGCTTTGCCGCTATTGTGGATGCGAAAAGCGAAGCCGATACGGCCAAAGCCGCCGAGCAGGCCGTTGCCATTGCCAAAGCCAACGCCAAATTGCTGAAAGAACCCGTACAACTGGCCCCGCAAAAGGGCTTTGGCGAAGTAAGCTGGAAGGCTCCCATTCAGAAAAATGCCTTCGAAGTACCCATCAAGGAAAAAGTAGATCTGCTCCTGAACGTCAATGCGGAAGCAATGAAAAACGGTGCCAACTACGTCAACTCGCTGCTGTTCCTGGTTAATGAACAAAAATATTTTGCTTCTACTGACGGTTCCTACATCGATCAGGACATTCATCGCATCTGGCCTATTTTCAATGTAACAGCCATCGATCCGAAGTCGGGTAAGTTCGAAACCCGCCAGTCGCTGAGTGCACCGATGGGCATGGGTTACGAATACCTGCAAGCCAATCCGAAAGACAAGGTCATTGGCATTACGACCCGTTACAACAAAGGCTATGACATGCTGGAAGACGTGATTGCGGGGGCCAAGCAAGCCAAAGCCAAGCTCACAGCTAAATCGGTAGAGGCGGGCAAATACGATCTGGTGCTTGATCCATCACACCTGTGGCTGACAATCCACGAATCGGTCGGCCACCCGCTTGAGCTCGACCGCGTGCTTGGCTACGAAGCCAACTTTGCCGGTACTTCCTTCGCCACGCTGGACAAATGGCAGAGCAAGAATTTCAAATATGGTAGTCCGCAGGTCAACTTCTTTGCCGACAAACTGCAACCTGGTTCGCTGGGGGCTGTCGGCTATGACGACGAAGGTGTTAAAACCAAACGTTGGGATCTGGTCAAGGATGGGATCCTGGTCAATTACCAGGCCATTCGCGATCAGGCTCACATCATCGGAGAAAAAGAATCGCATGGCTGCTGCTATGCGGATGGCTGGAATTCGGTGCAGTTCCAGCGTATGCCGAATGTCTCGCTTGCGGCCGGAAAAACCCCGCTTTCGGTCAGTGACATGATCAAGGATGTGAAGAAAGGCATTTACATTATCGGTGACGGCTCGTTCTCCATTGACCAGCAGCGTTACAATTTCCAGTTTGGCGGGCAGCTTTATTACGAAATCAAGGATGGTAAAATAGCAGGCATGCTGAAAGACGTGGCCTACCAGTCCAACACCCAGGAGTTCTGGAACTCGTGTGTGAAGATATGCGATGAGAAGGACTACCGGTTGGGTGGGTCGTTCTTTGATGGCAAGGGACAGCCTTCGCAATCCAGTGCGGTTTCGCACGGCAGCGCCACGGCTCGTTTCAATGGCGTCAATGTGATCAACACTGCCCGCAAAATCTAACGGCCAACCCTCCCGTGGAGGGGGCTTTTCAACGATGAATGTTGAATTTTGAATGAAGAATAAAGAAGTTCAAAATTCAGAGTTTGGCATTCATCATTCAAAATTACTCCCCTCTCCACGAAGAGGGGCCGAGGGGTGAGGCCCAAATAGTATCTTCTAAAAAGACAAAGCCCTGTCGGAAAGTACTACTTTTTCATTCTGAATTCTTAATTCTAAACTAATCGTATGCCTGTTATATTATCTGAATCCGAGGCCCGTGATCTCCTCAAGAAAGTACTGAGCTACTCCAAGGCGGATGAATGCGAAGTAAACTTGTCGGGAGAAGAACGCGGCAATATCCGGTATGCCCGCAACGCGGTATCCACCAGCGGGTTACTGACCAACAAAAACCTGGTGGTGCAGTCTGCTTTTGGCAAAAAAGTGGGCGTGGCCACCATTGATGAATTTGACGACGCTTCGCTTGAAAAAGTGGTGCGCCGATCGGAAGAACTGGCCCGGCTGGCTCCCGAAAACCCCGAATACGTGGGTGTGCTGGGACCTCAGCAATACATCAAGTCCAACGGTTATTTCGAGTCGACGGCGGCCATTACCGCCGATGCCCGTGCCAATGCCGTGGCGAAAAGCTTGCAGCTTTCGCGGGACAAAAACCTGATTGCGGCGGGTTTCCTGAATGACCAGAAAGGCTTTTCGGCCATGATGAACTCCAAAGGGCTGTTTGCCTATTACCCAAGTACCAATGTCAATTTTTCGCTCACTGTACGCACACAGGACGGCACCGGCTCGGGATACGTAGCCCGTGGATACAGCGATTTTTCGAAGCTGGACACGGTAGCCGCTACCAACATTGCCATTCAGAAATCGACAGGATCCGTGGGAGCCAAGGCGATTGAACCGGGCAAATACACCGTCATCCTGGAAGCTACCGCCGCCGCCGTTTTGCTCGAAAGCCTGTTTTTCGACATGGATGCCCGCAGTGCCGACGAAGGCCGTTCGTCGTTCAGCAAACCGGGAGGAAAAACCAAACTTGGCGAGAAAATGCTGGACGAACGGGTCACGTTCTATTCTGATCCTACACACCCGGATTTACCGGCCTCACCGTGGTCAGGTGATGGCAGCGCACAGGAAAAAATCAGCTGGATTGAAAAAGGGGTTGTCAAAAACCTGTACTATTCCCGCTACTGGGCACAGCAAAAAAATGTCAAAGCGATTCCGCAGCCAAACAATGTGATCATGGAAGGCGGCACGGCGAGTCTGGAAGACCTGATCAAAAGCACTGAAAAAGGCATTCTGGTCACCAAGCTTTGGTACATCCGCCCCGTTGACCCGCAGACCTTGCTGCTCACCGGATTGACGCGTGACGGTACGTTCTACATTGAAAACGGACAGATCAAGTATCCGATCAAAAATTTCCGCTTCAACGAAAGCCCGATCATCATGCTCAATAACCTGGAAGCCTTGGGCAAATCGGAGCGGGTAGTCAGCACCGAATCGGATGCCAATTACATGATTCCGCCGATGAAAATCCGCGATTTCACCTTCACCAGCTTATCTGATGCGATTTAAAGGCCTCGCCCCCAGCCCCTCTCCCGTGGAGAGGGGTTTGTTTTTTCTTAAAAAATAGTATCTTCTGCTAGGCAAAAACCTCCGGCACTTTCCATCCATGCAACGCAAAAAGGCTGTTTTGTATCTACTCGTTTCGTTATGCGCTCTGCCAATCACCCAAATAACTTCCGGGCAAAGCAAAATCGATTCGTTTCTGGAGGATTTATTGGTGACTCATCCCAGCCCTATTGTAAAGCAGGTAATTCAGAATCCGGACAGCTACCGTCTTCAGATTATTTACACAGAGATTAACCGCGACAAGCACAACCGGCCTTCCTTCAAGAATTACTACTACCATGTCGACAGTACGTTTTATTTCAATCCGGCTTCGACGGTGAAATTGCCGCTGGCGCTGCTGACATTGGAAAAGTTGAATACTGAACCGTTTGCCAAAGCTGGTGTCACCAAATTCACCCCCATGCGGATCGACAGCAGCTATTCCGGCCAAACCCGCGAATGGACCGACAGTACATCAGAAAACTACTACCCATCGGTAGCGCATTTCATCAAGAAAATGTTTCTGGTCAGTGACAACGATGCTTACAACCGGCTGTATGAATTTGTAAGTCAACAAACGATCAACAGAAAGCTGCACGAAAAAGGCTACTCCAGTACCTGCATTACCCACCGGTTTGTGCGGCTCACGCCTGACGAAAACCGCCATACCAACGCTATTCGCTTCCTGTCTCCCACGGGACAGGTGCTTTATACGCAGCCACCCGCGGTTAACTTGGATGCGTTTGATTTCAGCCGGAAAATTCTGATTGGCAATGGATATATGAATAGCAAAGACAGCCTGGTGCACGAGCCATTCGATTTCACCACGCGTAATAACCTACCGTTGAGTGATTTGCAACAGATCTTGCAGTCGGTACTATTCCCTGAATCTGTCCCGGCCAAGCAACGGTTTACTCTTACTGCCAATGATTACGCGTTTTTATATCAGTACTTGTCGCAGTTTCCCGGCGAAACCAACTATCCCAAGTACGACTCCACGCAGTACTACGACAGCTACGCCAAGTTTTTCTTCAACGACAGCCTGCACCACAAGCTTCCACCCAATGTCCGGGTGTTTAACAAGGTGGGCTGGGCGTATGGATTCATGACCGATGTGTCGTATGTAGCTGATTTTGAAAACAATGTAGAGTATATGCTAGCCGCTACGATGTATGTCAACGGTGACGGCATTCTGAATGACAACGCTTACGAATACGATCAGGTAGCACATCCGTTTTTGTACCAGCTGGGCCAAGCCATTTATAAGTACGAACTAAAACGCAAACGGCGCCACAAACCCAATCTAAGTCGGTTTAGGATGACGTATGACAAACGTCTCAACGATGGACGGCCTACTGTCAAAGATGTAGATAATTGACTCTGAGGTGCGGTTTGAAAAATAGTATCGTTTGAAATAACGAAACCGTTAATTTAAGAGGATTTATATACTTGTAAAATGAAACTACATCAACTTATAGACATTGATCTTTATCCGAATAAAGACCTTATATATAGTGGGGTTTGTTTGAAGAAAAATGCGCAAATTTTCGTTTTACTAAACTACAAAGTGAAAAAAAGATGCTTTGATGGCTTTACAGTCTTCAGATCCGATGAGATTACAAAATACAGATATTGGACTGACAGAGAAATTGCCAGAATAAAAAAAGACAATCGTCAAGACTTTCAGTCTATTCTGCCACTTGAAAGGATAAAGACTTTTTATTCAGTATTGAACTCATTGAGTAGAGATAATCTAATTTCATTCTTTACTAACAATAAAAATGATACCTACCAAGTAGGAAAAATTATTGGTTTGACTAGGAATAATTTAACGTTAAGATTGATTGATCAGGAGGGTAATTGGATAGGCACGCGAAAAATAAAACTTGTTCACATAAACTATTTTAGTTTTTTAACTGATTATGAGAAGGGCCTAATAAGTAATCTGACATAGGATTCGAAATTATTTCATAACATGTTACAGATTTCTGAAAGTTAATAGTATCATTTGAAAAGCAAAAGTCCCCTATTTTACCCGGTGCTTTTTGTTGTTGCGAATGTTGTCCAGTGTCCACTCAAAACGTTGCTTGAAGTCATGTTTTCGCACGCCACAATCGGATTTCGTGCAGATGTTGCACGAGAAATCTTCACAAGGGTCCACGTGTACAAACATTTCCACGCTTTCGCCGAAGTTTTCCTTGATCAGGTTTTCGAGTATTCTTACTTCCTGGTGCGATTCGCGAAGGTTCAGGTACCACGGCAACGTCAGGTGGCAATCCAGATGCAGCGTGCCGCCGTATTTGATGATGCGCAGGTTATGCAAATCTATCCAGTTTTCACGGCGCGACTTCTGGAGCAAATCCACCACTTTTTCCAACAATTCTTCGTCAGCCTCATCCATAATTCCCGCCAGCGAGCCGCGGATGATTTTATAACCCGTGTACAAAATCACAAATGCAAACACCAGTGCCACCACACTATCAAGCCAGGCCAGCTTGGTGATGTACAGCAAAATCAGTCCGACAATAATACCTGCCGTGGAATAGGTGTCGGATTGCAGGTGTTTGCCACTGGCAATGAGAGCCAGCGAGTTATTCTTGGTGCCACGGCGCACGGCATATTTGCCTACGCCATAATTGACCACAGCGGTAACAGTTACCAGAACAATCCCATAGTCCAGTTGCCCGACTTCGTGCGGACTGCGCAGGTTCAGGATAGATTCGTAAATGATGATGATTCCGGCCACGGAAATGAGCGTGCCTTCGATGGCGGCCGAAACAAACTCGACTTTTCCATGCCCGTACGGGTGGTTCTGGTCACGCGGCTGTGCCGACAAATACAGGCTGTATAACCCAATGAAGCCACTGAGCACGTTAATGGTGCTTTCCAGTGCATCGGTCAGAATCGCCACCGAGTTGGTCAGATACCAGGCTACCAGTTTGATTGCAAACAAGCTTACCCCAACTACCGTGATTACTTTCTGAAAATTCAGGTTTTCTTTTGCTGTCGTCATTTTTCAAAAATCCGTTTCGGCCTTTACCAGCAATTGAACAGTAGCCAGCAGATAAAAAATCCCCGGCCTGTATACAAAGCCGGGGTTTTGCCTTAAAGAAACATACTATTTTCCCGCTCAGTCGGGCAGTATATGGATCATCACATCCTTGTACATCACCTTGCTTTTGGGATCGTGGCCTTGCAAAGCTACGGTTCCATGGCCGAGGCGCCGGTCCCCGTGATTGCTCAGATCATCCGATTCGGTGTATTCATTGATTACTTTGTCGTTGATCTTGACAGTGATTTTCTTGCCCTGTACAATGATGTGTTCGGTGTACCATTCGTTGTCCTTCACAAACACTTCTTTCACATCCTGGAATGAGTACACGCTGCCGGTCTTGCGCCAGTCGGTGTGCGTCTGGTTCACCTGGATCTCGTAGCCCTTGGAAGGCCAGTCGGTATCCTGATACGTGGTGTGAATGAAAATGCCCGAATTGGCTCCCGGCAGGGTCATCACCTTGGCTTTGAATTCAAAGTTTTTGAAATCGTGATTGCCCACCGGCCCTTCGTAAAACAAATGTGCCCGCGGACCAAACACGACAATGGCACCCTCCTGCACACTGAACGTTGCCGGATGTTCGGCTGCCTTCCAACCCTTGAGGGTTTTGCCATCAAAAAGCTTGATCCATTCTTTTTTTGATTCCGCAACGGGCCTGAAGGCAAACAAAAGCAGGGCAACTGTTACAAACAAGCCTGCACCAACCCACGGATTACGTAACGATTTCATAGGAGTAAAAGTGATTAGGTTGAAAAAGAGTTTGCTTACAACCAAGGCTAAGCCGATAATTATTGACCGTGAATCGCCATGTATTTCCACAACGGTGCCGCCATCAATGCCTGCAGGATTTCGTTGTTATCTAACAACGCCTGGACTTCTTTAACTGACAATAAGTGTACCGCAATATCTTCGGTGTGTTCCAGTTCCGGATTTTGCTTCCATTCCACATCAGTTGCCAGAAAGCAGTGCGTAAAATTGGTCTGAATGCTCGGATTCGGGCAAATCGTCATCCACGCCTGCCAATTGCCACCGCCGTAGCCGGTTTCTTCCAGCAATTCACGCCGGGCACTTTCCAGCGGCGACGCATCCGTCGGGTCGCATACGCCCGCACATAGCTCATAGCTTACTTTAGAGATGCCATGCCGGTATTGCCGCACCATGATCAGTTTGCCCCCGGTAGTAATGGCGATGACATTGACCCAGTCGGGAAACTCCGAAATGTAATACGAACCGATCTGGCTGCCATTGGGCATTTCCACACGTTCCTTTCGGACGGTAAACCAAGGCTCCCGGGCAATGTATTCGGAAGACAAAACCTTCCATGGCTGGGGTTCTGAAGGATTCAAGGGAGGGAGGTTTTTAACTTTGAAAAGATACTAAGTAAAGAGAAACAAGACATGAGACAAAAGACAAGCCGCCGACCGTTAACGTGTTACAGTACCTATATTCTATAGTTATTTCTATACAGTTATCTATTTTGTGTTTGCAGTTTCTTCATTTGTTCAACTGAAAAAACTGCAAACACATCAGCGACAGACTTACTTATCCGATGGTATGGGAAGCACTTTGCTGTTCTTGAAGGTTGACAAAATCACCATTGACTGTGTGCTGTCTACTTCCTCAATTTCGTTTACTTTTTCAAGCATCAGCTTCTGGTACGAAGGAATATCTTTGGTGATGACTTTGAGTAGAAAATCGCCGCTACCCGTAATGTGGTGGCACTCGATGATCTCGTCAATGTCACTGATTTTGCGAACAAACGCATCAATGTAGGATTTTTTGTGACCTACCAATGTTACCTGTACAAAGGTAGTGACGCCCAAACCGATTTTTTCGGTGTCGAGCTGGGCATGATAACTACGGATAAGACCAGCCGTTTCCAGTTTTTTGACCCGTTCGAGGGTAGGAGCCGGGGACAGCCCGACCTCTTTGGAGAGTTGCGCATTGGTAATCTTAGCGTTAGCCTGTAAAATTTCGAGTATTTTACGGTCGATCAGGTCGAGTTTGAAAGCCATACAGGGAAAAATAAAATTTGGTATAAAAATAGAATTATATAACTTTTTAAGGATAAAATGCGAATTTAGTAATGATTTGCTTAACGTGTGCGCAAAATTAGCATATTTTATTCTAATCTATCTGTGTATAACGTAAAAATTAAAAATTGTAGTATAAGAATTTTACACCGCTTACACTTATTTAGGTCTGGTACACACATCTTCAGACTTTTTGTAAAATAGTATCACTAAAAGGTGAAAAAACTGACGGTCAATACATTAGATACAATGAGATAAATCATCTCATACACTGGAGAAAATATGCCGGGCAAATCGGTCCGAAGAAAAAAGATGCATTAACTTCGCAGCAAATTTATTTTGTATGTCAACTATCATTCGAATCGGAACGCGCGGCAGTGCGCTAGCCTTGTGGCAGGCCCATCACGTAGCAGATTTGCTTCAGCAAGGCGGGCTGGCAACGGAAATCATTACCATCGAAACCAAGGGCGATAAAATCCTGGATCGGTCGTTGTCCAAAATCGGTAGCAAAGGTGTGTTTACAGCCGAGCTGGAAGAAGCCTTGTACAACCGCCACATCGATATTGCCGTGCACAGCGCCAAGGATTTGCCTTCCGAACTGCCCCGTGGACTGGAAATCATCGCCTTCACCGAACGCGAACGGGTCAATGATGTACTGGTCAGTTTTCGGAAAGATATTTCCGTTACCGATGGGCAGCCGTGGGTGATTGGCACTTCCTCTACGCGCCGGGTGGCAATGCTGCGGCATTATCATCCGCACCTGAAAACGGTGGACATGCGCGGCAACCTGCAAACCCGGATGCGCAAACTGCAGGAAGGCCAGTGCGATGCATTGTTGCTGGCGTATGCGGGCGTGCACCGGATGCAGTACGATGAGCACATTGTGGCGTATTTGCCAACCGAACAGTTTACGCCGGCTGTGGGGCAGGGCAGCGTAGCTATCGAATCGGCAGTGAATCTGGAGGAAAGCAAACGGGAGAAAATCCGGCAGCTGATCAATCATCCTACGACCGAAATAGCCCTGCGTACCGAACGGGCGTTTTTGCACCGCCTGCAAGGGGGTTGTAGCATTCCGTCGTTTGGACTGGCCGGTTTTGATGTTCCCAACGATACTATTTTGCTGCATGCCGGAATTATCAGTCTGGACGGCCGGCGCCTGGTGGAATACAGTCTGCAAAAAGCGGCATCGGACGGGGAAGCCCTGGGTTACGAAATGGCCGACAAGATCTTGCAGTCGGGCGGCGGGGAAATTCTGCGTGAAATCCGCGAACACCAAGCTGTACATAAATAACCTCTGATCAAATGGATATGATTGTTCAAAAACTGACAGCCCATGATTTATCGCTGCTGAGCGAGTTAATTGATGTATACGAAACGGTTTTTGAAATGCAAAACTTCCAAAAACCGGAAGCTGCTCACCTGCAAACACTACTTGAAGAAAAAAACCTTCTCTTTTTTGTGGCCATTGCCAATCATCAGGTCATCGGTGGACTGACAGCTCATGTTTTGCCCTCTACCTATTCAGTTTCAAGCTTGGTGTATATCTTTGATTTGGCTGTACAAACAGCCCATCAACGCAAAGGCATCGGGCGGAAATTAGTGGCAGCCCTACAGGAGTATAGTACTGATTGCGGATACATGGAGGTGTTTGTGCAAGCCGACCTGGAAGACCAGCACGCCCTCGATTTCTACCGGGCCATCGGTGGCACGCCCGAAAAGGTGATTCACTTTACCTACGCTTTACAAAACCCAAAATAGTATCTCTACCTGTCGGCAGATAGGTCTTACAAACTCGAAGCTTCCTATCGGGCAGCAATCTGATCAAGCAGATTCTGTACATACGCAGCGGCTTCGGGTGATCCTTCGGCGGGAGCCCACGGCGCAAAGTGTTTGTCGTTCACTGGATTGTACGGTCCGTCTTTCAATTCATACAACACCGAGCCCGATTCGAGGGTAATCAGGGTATGGTACGTGCGGGGAGGGATTTCAAGTCCAAAATTGCCCGTCGCCGGATTGAGCTCGATGTGGTCGGTGATTTGACCTGCGTCATCAAAGGAAACAATAAGGATACGGCCCCGAAGCAGCAAAAACGCTTCCCGTTTGTCGGGATTTTCGTGTTTGTGCGGCTGCACATACGTGCCCGGCTCCATGGCGTTGAGCATGCGGTTGAGCAGGTCATCGGACGTCTGGTGAAAATTATGATTCATCCGCTGGCGAGGTGCCTGCCGGGCTTTGTCACTTAGTTGATCCAGTAAGGTTTGATTGATTCGTATCAGCATGGTATGTGCAAGTTAATAACTTTTCCCTGGAACTGGCATAAAAAAACCTCCCACATCACGGCAGGAGGTTTCAGCTTTTAAGAAGATATTATTTTCAGCGGGAGCTATTCACTTCTTTCCCTTCGTTTTTCCAGTAGCAGCGGCAGCCGGTTTGGGTAAGAAACTGTCCGTTTCCACATAGGCGTTGAACAACGCCAGTTCGCCTTCCCGGCCGGATTTGGCATTGCCATGCTCCATGCCGAGCACACCTTGCCAACCCTTGTCGTAGATGTGCTTGAAAATATTCTTGTAGTTCATCTCACCTGAGGTCGGTTCTTTTCGGCCCGGATTGTCACCGATTTGCAGATAGGCGATTTCGCTCCAGGTGCGGTCGAGGTTGGCAATGATGTCGCCCTCGTTGCGCTGCATGTGGTACATATCAAACAGAAGCTTGCACGAAGGGCTGTTTACCGCCCGGCAGATCATGTACGTCTGGTCGGAAGTACGCAAGAATAAATCCGGATTGTCACTGAGCGGCTCCAACACCATGACCATGCCGCTGGGCTCCAGAATTTCGGCTCCGGCACGCAAGGCATCAATCACATGCCCGGTCTGAATGCCGATTGGCAGGCGCCGCTCAAAATAGCCCGGCACCACTGTGGCCCACTTGGCATTGCAGCGTTTGGCTACTTCTACAGCGGTACGGCAGGTTTTCAGGAAGTTGTCTTTGAACTCCTGCTTGCCCGTGGTCAGCGAAACCTTCCAGTTGTCGCCGCCGTCAATCACAAATACGCCCATCGTCATGCCGAGTTTTGCCATCGTTTCGCCAATCTTTGACTGAACGTCGGGCGTACGGCCCATCATGCCGTTGTCTTCCAAAGCCGTAAAGCCCAGATCAGCCATTACCTTCAGTTGGTCGAAGAGGTCCTTTCCCGCCAGGTTTTCAAACATGCCAAAGTGCGGGGCGTATTTGAGATTGAACTTGTTTTTGGCAGGAAGGGGAGTTTCATCGGTAAAAAGAGCCGTGGCCCCCTGCGCAACCGAAAAACCTGTACCGGCGGCTACTCCGGCCGCAGCCAGGCCTTTTTTAACAAAATCGCGACGAATCATACGAAGGGTGAGAAAAGTGGAATGTTGCTTTTGCAAGTAAAAATAGTATCTTTTCCATAAGAAAAACCGCCTCCTGAAAAATTATTTGAGTGGACTACTTTTGCGGCTGACCGGTGTTACAACGAAAGGTCGGCAGCTGCCTCTTCGTCCAGCAGAATCCAGGCGTTGGCATGCGTTTGAATAATACTGGCCGGAAACTGCTCGGTGACAGGCCCCTGCACCGCCTGCCGGATCACAGGCGCCTTGCGTTTGCCATTGGCCAGCAGCAACACTTCCTTGCTCTCTATCAGGTGTTTGAGTCCAATGGTAATGCCTTGGGTAAGGGACGTCTGGCGGGAAAAATATTTTTGCCCTACCTGTACCGTTAGTTCATCCAGATCCACCACGTGCGAGTACAGGCCAAACGGCGTTCCGGGTTCGTTCAGGGCAATGTGGCCGTTCATACCCACGCCAACAATCATCAGGTCCAGGCCCCCGCTTCGGGCGATGACTTCATCAATGCGGCGACATTCGGCCTGTAAATCAGCCGCTTTGGCGTTGAACAGATGCAGGTTTTCAGTAGCAACGCCAAGTGGAAGGAACAACTCCTGAAACAGCGAATACTGGCAGCTGCCTTCGTCCGAACCATCCATGCCCACCCACTCGTCGAGCCCGACAAAGGTGCACCGGCTGAAGTCAGCATTGCCTTCGCGGTGCTGTTTTACCAGGTGACGGTAGGTGCCGACGGGTGTGTCGCCCGAGCCAACACAGAGGGTGGCGTGGGGTTTTTGCTTGACAAAAGATACTATTTTGCCGGCGGCATAGGCCGAAAGAGTCTCGTAGTCGGGATAGGTAAACAGTTGCATAAAAAGATGAAGATAAATAGTAACAGGCGGCCGGTTTGTTGTCATACCACTACCAAACGATGGCAGTGCATGCGCAACCGCTCTGATGAACAAAACTGAGATTCACAGTGTTGATGTAAAAACGTATTGATAATGCGAAACGATTTACGTATTTTTACAAACTAACCCAAAATAATCCCATTTTTCGTCAAGAGAATTTTAATTTTTATTCACTACAAAGTAACTGAAGCGTTTGGTAGAAAAAGTAATCACACTGGAAGATGTCTCCCTTATCGATTTTTTGGGAGTGGAGAATTCAAATATCAAAGAAGTAGCAGCCGCTTTTCCGAACAGTCGCATTGTTTCGCGAGGCAACGAAATCCGTATCAAAGGGACAACACCGGAGATCCTTAAAATCAGCGACATACTGAATTCTTTGCTGGAACATTATCATAAATACGGCAATATAACACAGGAGAGCATTCAAAATTATATCCGTCAGGAAGAAGAGACGCCTACCTCCGGTTTGCCGCTGGACAATGACATTCTGGTATATGGAACCAAGGGGCTGATTATCAAGGCAAAAACGGCCAATCAGAAGAAACTCGTGGCTGCCGTGCTGGAACACGACCTGGTGTTTGCCCTGGGGCCTGCGGGTACGGGCAAAACCTACATATCGGTGGCCATGGCTGTGAGAGCCTTGAAAAACAAGGAGGTACGCAAGATCATCATTACCCGTCCGGCCGTAGAGGCAGGCGAGAACCTGGGATTTTTGCCCGGTGACCTGAAGGAAAAGATTGATCCGTACCTGCGTCCGATTTACGACGCCCTGGACGATATGATTCCGCCGGAAAAGCTGAAGCATTACCTCGAAAACCGGGTCATTGAGATTGCACCGCTGGCGTACATGCGCGGCCGTACCCTGCATGATGCGTTTATCCTGCTCGACGAAGCGCAGAATACCACGCCCATGCAGATCAAGATGTTCCTGACACGGATGGGCCCCAACTCGAAGGTAATCATCACCGGCGACCAGTCGCAGGTGGATCTGCCCAACCGCCAGAAGTCGGGTCTGAGCGAAGCCTTGCACATCTTGCGCAACGTGAAGGGAATCGGCTCGGTGGAACTCGATGCACGCGACGTGGTACGCCACCGGCTGGTAAAGGCTATCATTGAAGCTTACGACAAGGCAGAAAAAGAAGTGTAAATAAAGAAATACCGGACATCGGAGGACGAATTTCGGAGAACGCAAGGCAATCCCGAAGCGGTTTTTGGTTTCAGAAAGATACTATTCCAGATCGCAACCTGTTACCATTTCGAATCAGAAATCCGCCCTCCCGATTCCGAGTATTTTAATGTTATAAATCTATCCATTTGCCAAGACTTTTATGAAACCGGCTGGCTGGCTTGCTACTATTTTGTTCCTGGGAACGGGCATGTTCCTTCCTGTCTACTCCCAAGAGTTGCCCCGCCGCTGTGCCACCGCCTATTACGATTCGTTGCTGAAAGCCCGGAATCCGGCCTATCGCAAAAGCCGCGAAAGGCTTGAGCAGTTGATTCAGCAACAAAAACAAGCCGCCCGCACCCAAGGTACCAACGACACACAAGCCGATCTGCTGGTGATTCCTGTTGTGGTACACGTGGTGCATAGAAATACCACCAACACCATTGGCGGCAACAACAACTCTAACATTTCAGATGCCCAGATTGTGTCACAGATAGAGATTCTTAACAATGACTTCCGCCGCAAAGAGGGGACTCCCGGCTTTAACGACGACCCCGCCGGAGCAGACATTGGCATTGAGTTCAAGCTGGCAGACATTACCCGCAACTACAGCGCCAAGGCAAGCTACGGCCCTGGGGATATGGACGAACTGGCCAAAATCGCCTCTATTTCAACAGAACGGTATCTGAACATCTGGGTGACGACCATGTCTAATAACTACTTGGGCTATACGCAGTTTCCGGATGCTACGGGTCTTCCGGGCCTGGACCCGGTCAATGGAGCCGAAAATACCGATGGCATCATGATTGATTACCGGTATTTTGGTATTGGTGGCGCGGTGGCAAGCCGGGTATACAACGGTGGCCGCACCACAACCCATGAAGTAGGCCATTGGTTGGGGTTGTTACACACATGGGGAGATATTGATTGTGGCAATGATTACATTGACGACACCCCACAAATTGAAGATGCCAACGAAACAACCGATGTAAGCTGCTTTGATGTGTTTTCCAATTGCACAGGCACACAGGTCCGGAACATGATCGAAAACTACATGGATTATTCGCCGGACCGCTGCATGAACATATTTACTGCTGGTCAAAAGGAACGCATCTGGCAAACGTTGAATCTGAGCCCGCGCCGAAAAAAGCTGGTCGAATACAACAGCGCTCCACTGCCTGAATCGGAAAATTTGACAGTCAAGCTTTATCCCAATCCTTTTGAAGGCGGCAGTTCGGATGAGCTTGTAATTGAATTACTTCTCAAAGGTTTACAGAACGTTAACGTCGATGTGATCAATCATCTGGGTAGTCTGGTGTATTCGGAAGACTTTGCGCAAACGGCTAGTGACCGGCTACGCATCAAACCCGGTACCCTGGCACGCGGAATTTACATGGTACGGGTACGCACTGCGAATGAGACCAAAACCCGCCGCCTGGTGATTGATTGATTCTTGCCAAATAGTATCCATACAAAAGCAAAAACCTCCACCCGTAAAGCTGGAGGTTTTTGCTTAACTAATGCCTGCCCGAGTTTCTATTCTCTTTCCGTAATCTTGAATATCCACGCTTTTTCGTACTGTTTGTTCTGGCGTGTTTTGAGCACTTCCTCGCGTGCCCGGTCGATATTGGTGTTTGTATAGATATACACGTAGTACAGCTGCTTCACGGAATTGAACCCAAGGAAAGCCTCGCGTCCACTCTTGGTGACCGTATTCTGGTAGTTTTTCGCGTTTTGCTCGATGCGGAACGAACCGACAATCACGTAATTGCCCGGTTCCATCTCCAGCGGATGTTTCGGACGGCTCAGGATCTTGTAGCCGATTTCCACCCGGATGGCCGTGTCAATCTTGGCCGGTGTCACACGAATCGTGCGGGTATTGAGCTGGGTAAAGGCTGGCAACGTACGGATTGGGTCCTCTTTTTTGCCCAGGTGAATGCCAAACTGTATTTCGTGGGCGGGATTGCCGTAGCCTGTCACATTGTTGTTGGCTACCTTGTACGAATACCCGAAACTTACCTTGTTGAATGCCTTGAAACCAGCCATGAAAAACATGCCGTAATTCTGACGGTATGCCGCGCCGAGCCAGTAGCCGTCTTTGTAATTGGCAACCATATTCACTTCCACAAAAGGTTTCTTTTCGTATTCGTACTGCCGGTAGAGCACCATCGGGTGCACCACCCAGTCGGGAGTGGCATTGATGCGGTACGAAGCACTGAGGGTATAATTTTGCAACGGTTTGAAACCCCTGTTGAGACGCTGTCCATCGGCATCAATGGTTGACGAAGGCGCCAACCGGGGTAGCGAAATACCCAGTTGCAGGTTTTTGTATTGGTAGATACCCGCCAGGCGTACATCCGCGCGGTACTTTTTATTGATTGCACCCAGCAGCGGATCGGACAGCTCTTCATCGGTCATGCCGACGGTGTAAATGGAATTGTAGAAAAAGCCACCCGAGATGCCGACCTGCAGGTAGTTCTCTTTGCTGAAATCAAGCCGACGGGCAAACGTAAGGTAGGCGTTGGTGGTTTGCTGAACGGCCTGGCGAAAGTACGATACATTCGCCCCGAAAGCATATTGCCGCTGCCGGAAAGGTGTATGAAACGAAAACGACGCATGTTCGGGCGGATTCTCAATGTTGCCGACTTGTTGCCGGTGAAAACTCAGGAAGATTACCGGATAGCCATTCATACCCGCAGCAGCACCATTTTCCAGGTACATGTTGCTGAACGAATGCACGTACGGCGGAATATTCTGGGCCTGAGCCGTATAAAAAATGCCAAGAAACAATAAAAGAGTATATAAATTTTTCATAGCAGGGAATCAATCGCAAAAAATAGTATCGATAACAACATAAAAACCCACCTTACTGCAACAGTGAAAAACTACCGGTGCGCACTTCTTTCTGATTTTCGTCTTTGATAACGTAATAATAGGCTCCGTACCCGTAACCGACACCATCCCAAACCACATCTGATGAAAAATTGGTTTTTTCCAGAACTTTCCGTCCTTGGGTATCCATGATAATCACGGTATAGTTGGGCTTGGTGCTCAGGTTCTGGATGTCCCAGGTATCATTGAAACCATCGCTGTTGGGGGTAAAGATTTTTTTCGGAACCAGCACAAACTGGCCGCCCGGTGAGGAACTCACCCGCACTTCGATCTGCGATACGGCGGTGTTGTTCTCATTATCCGTGGCCGTCAATGAAAACACATAACTACCGGGCTTCAGGCTGGATACCAGCACGGTCAATGAATCGGCATTGGTCAGCTTGGCCTCTGATGGCCCCGAGACTTGCTTCCATTCTACTTTCGCAATCGATCCGTTGTCGCTTGCCGTTCCTTTCAGTTCGACTTGTGTGTCACTGATAAAAATGACCGGACCACCGGCATCCACTACCGGGTTCTGAAATGCAACTATACAATCAGCACGTGCCGTACCGGCGGCCATCGTCAACCAGAACAGTACAGCCACTACTTGTGTTACACGTAATACACTCATTTCAACGTTGGGTTATCAATAAAAAATGTAATTTGCCTGTGTTTATAATCTTATGCAATCCGTAAAATTATATCTGATTACAAGACAGTTAAGATTATACGCGCACATGATTGCCTGAGATTAGCCGCGGTAGCATCCAAATGTGTAATCTTATGTAATAAATATTCTATAACTTCTCTTGCTTTTCTGCCGATAGCCTTGAAGTACCAGAAGTTTCTGATTGTTCAAGCAATATTTACCGGACAAGCAGGCTGGTTATTTAGGTTGGCTATAGAATCTATACATAAAAAACCATACCTGAACCGCTGCCTGAAACGATGAAAAAGTAAAAGATTCATAGTCAGCGGACAAATGTAAGATTCGGGATAAAATAACCATAAAACCAGTGAAGAAATCATACTTTTAGCCGTGCTATAGCTTTTATACATTTTTGTCGCAAAACCCGTTTTTTACTGAATTTAGTTTTGGAATCGTATGCTTATCGTACAATGGATTGATACTCCCGAAGAACTGGAAAAATCCTTTGCCATCCGGAAAAAAGTTTTTGTGGACGAGCAGAAGGTTGCCGAAGCGGAAGAATTTGACGAGTTCGAAGATGCTTCGCGTCATTTTCTGGCTTTGTACGAAGGCATGCCATGCGGCACCGCCCGCTGGCGGTACACCGAAAAAGGAGTGAAGCTGGAACGGTTCTGTGTATTGCCGGAATTTCGCAGCCAGAAAGTAGGCTCAGCGTTGGTGCAGGCTCTGCTCGACGACATTGCCAGCCGGCCTGAATCAGCCGGCAAGCTCTGTTACCTGCATGCCCAGGTCACGGCTATGCCACTGTATGCCAAATTTGGATTTTCGCCCGTTGGCGAAATGTTCGAAGAATGTGACATTCCACACACTAAAATGGTGAAATCATGAAACTATCGCCAACTACAGAGGTAATACTTTTTACTTTCGTTTGTTCTATCCTATATATTCTGATCTTTTTTGCAGATCTCATTCAATTTTATCCTATAAATGACGGTTGTGGACACTGGTCAGACCCGGGTTGGATAGTATGGGCTTTATTCCTGGCCCCTTTCCTGTATGTGTTACCTCTCTTTTCAGCAAGACGTAACGTTTCCAGAGATTGGTTTCAGGATATGTTTTTTACTATAATCGTGTTACAACTAAGTTGGCTATTTTTTCAATTTACGGAGGAATATCTACAGCGGCAATTATGGTATCACTATGATTTCTCTGACTGGAAAATCAGGCATAATTTGGAAAGAATACTACAGTTGAGCTTCAACGGTCTGCTTATTGTCATTGGCACTTTTTTACCTTTAACATTCGCTTTGGGATTTGAGTCAGTTAAAACGAGTCTTAAAAACTTTGCCATTATAGGTGTAGGCACTGTTTTGATTACACTTTGTTTAAGTTATGTGGCTTTTCAGGAGGAGCGAATGGTTTTGCTTTTGATGGTCTCCAGTTGGCTTATAAACCCACTACTCTGTTCTAAAGAGAAAAGTATTGCTAACTCCTCTGCGCTGGTAAGGAATTAGCATAAATAGCTCAAACCTTACCTCTAGTTACCTTTTCATGGTTTCGCCATTAACAGGAAAATAGTATCTTTTCGCAGATAAAAACCTCTCTATCAAATTACTACTGAAAAATACTTAATCTATCACTCCAAATACTCACTCAATCTCATGGAATACATTACTATTTTCTTCCTTGTTTTCATCGTTTTGTTTGTCTTCAGTGGTTTTGTCACTGTACGCCAGGGCACCGTGGCGGTAATCACCATGTTTGGCAAATACCGCCGCATCATGCTGCCTGGTCTGAATTTCAAGATGCCGTTCCTGGAGACGGTCTACAAACGCATTTCCATTCAAAACCGCTCAGTAGAGCTTGACTTTCAGGCAGTCACCATTGATCAAGCCAACGTCAACTTTAAAGCCATGCTTGTGTATGCGGTGCTGAACCAGAACGAGGAAATCATCAAAAACGTCGCATTCAAGTTCATGGACGAACGGAGCTTTATGACAGCCCTGATTCGTACCATCGAAGGTTCGATCCGGAGCTTTGTGGCTACCAAAAAGCAGGCGGAAATTCTTTTGCTGCGTACCGAGATCGTGCACCATGTAAAAGACCAGCTCGACAACACCCTGGAAGACTGGGGCTATCACCTGATGGACTTGCAACTCAACGATATCACCTTTGACGAAGCGATTATGCGTTCAATGGCGCAGGTAGTGGCCTCCAACAACTTGCGCGCCGCTGCCGAGAACGAAGGCCAGGCGTTGCTGATTACCAAAACCAAATCAGCCGAAGCGGAAGGAAATGCCATCAAGATTGCCGCCGAAGCCGAAAAAATTGCAGCCCAGTTGCGTGGACAGGGTGTGGCGTTGTTCCGCGAGGAAGTGGCCAAAGGTATGGCCAGTGCCGCCAAAGAAATGCAGGAAGCCGAACTGGACGCCTCGTTTATCCTGTTCTCCATGTGGACCGAATCGGTGAAAAACTTCGCCGAGCAAGGCAAAGGCAACGTAATCTTCCTGGATGGATCAACCGAAGGCATGGAAAAAACCATGAAGCAACTGATGGCCATCAGCAAGCAGTCCAATATCATGAATCCCAATCAGAACAGATAACTCTCTTGCTGTCACTTGGTTAAAAAGAGTATCTTGTGCAGAGGCAAAACCTCGGCGCCTCAAAAGCTACCTGCGCCACAGGTAGCTTTTTTATTTTTAACAATTACTTAATGTTTAGCATTCTCTGGAATAATATGTAATTTTTAGTTTTGAAAACTTACAATCCCCAGAAGATGGCTACACTTGCACAAAATTCGATGGATCGCCGGAATTTTTTACAACTCACAGGTATGGCGAGCCTGGGCTTCTTAGGCTTGCACCGTTTTGTGTCCGTCGAGGAGCCGACGACTAAAAAAATAGCGTCGCGTATCGGTTATGGCGACCTGACGCCCGATCCACAGGGAATTCTGAATTTGCCCAAAGGGTTTTCATACAAGGTCATTTCCCGGCAAGGCGACCCCATGACTGACGGACTGTTGGTTCCCGGCAAAGGGGATGGCATGGCCACCTTTGTCCTGGACAAAGACCGCACCATTCTGATCCGTAACCACGAATTGAGTGCAACCGATGTAAACGAAGGCGCGTTTGGCGGGTCCCAGGAATTTCTAGGCAAAGTTTCCAAAGAATTGTTTTACGATTTTGGACAAGGCAAACTGCCTTCGCTGGGCGGCACCACCACATTGATTTACAATCACCGCACACAGCAGGTTGAAAGCCAATACCTTAGCCTGGCGGGCACCAATCGCAACTGTGCCGGCGGAAGCACGCCGTGGGGCAGCTGGCTTACCTGCGAAGAAGACGTGCAGCGCGTCGGAAACACTGCCGAAAAAGACCACGGCTATGTGTTTGAAGTGCCTGCCGCTGCCAAGCCTGGCTTGGTCACTCCACTGCCACTAAAAGCGATGGGGCGCTTCAATCACGAAGCGGTTTGTGTCGATCCGAAAACCGGCATTGTCTACCTCACCGAAGACGACTCGGCCGGACTGATTTACCGGTTTTTACCGAATACCAAAGGCAAGCTAGCCAAAGGTGGCAAACTTCAGGCACTTGCTCTTGTAGGGCAGAAAAGTGCCGACACCCGCAATTGGAGCAGCCTGACGACCGAAAAACTGCCTGCAAATAAACCGGTCGCGGTGGAATGGATCGACATGAATGACGTAGAAGCACCTGAAAACGATTTGCGCCTGCGAGGATTTGACAAGGGCGCCGCCCGCTTTGCCCGCGGCGAAGGCATGTGGTTTGGCAAAAACGAGTTGTATTTTGCTTGCACCAATGGCGGCCAGATTTCCAAAGGGCAGATTTTCCGTTACGTACCCAGTGCGTACGAGGGGACGGCACGCGAAAAAGAGGCTCCCGGAAAACTGGAGTTGTTTGTAGAACCCAACAACACCGATCTGGTCAAGAATTGCGACAACCTGACCATTGCGCCGTGGGGCGATCTGATTGTCTGCGAGGACGATTCGCATCCGTATGTGGTGGGCATTACGCCGCGTGGCGAGTTTTACCGGCTGGCCGAAAATGCGGGTTATCCGTCGGAGTTTGCCGGTGGTGTGTTTTCGCCCGATGGGAATACCTATTTTGTCAACATCCAGCATGCCGGGCTGACCCTGGCCATCACAGGCCCTTGGCGGGCATAGTTCCCGTTACCATCCAACTATAGCTTTGTCAAGCTAGCTGGCAATGCCTGCTGAAAAACAGCTGGCAACGGAGGGACTTTGCCCCAGAATTGCACTCTGCCCAGAGGTTTTTCGACTTTCCAAATAGTATCTTTAAAAAGGAAAAAACCTCGAACCTTCCCGCACAACGAACCGTTAGAAGAGTAACAAATTTCTAATTATCTTTGCCTTGACAATTACAGCATCTTGATCTGACTCAAATCTAGAGTTGTCAGCAGACACTATCTTTCTTCTAACGCCCATCAACTTTCCATGAAAATCAATTTGCAGCATTCCGAAGTATTTGCTTCCCGGCACATCGGTCCTGATGATGTACAGAAAGCAGAAATGCTAACAACCATTGGCGTCTCTTCTGTAGATGAGCTTATCTCTCAGACGGTCCCTGCATCGATCCGTCTGAAAAACCCGCTTCAGTTGCCTGCGCCTCAAACCGAATACCAGTTCATCCAAAACTTCAAGAAACTAGCTCAAAAGAATCAGGTTACCAAATCATACATCGGCTTGGGGTATTACAATACCATCACCCCGCCGGTCATCCTTCGGAACATTCTGGAAAATCCGGGCTGGTATACGGCCTATACACCCTATCAGGCTGAAATTGCCCAGGGCCGATTGGAAGCGTTGTTGAATTTTCAGACGGTAGTGATCGATCTGACCGGCATGGAGATTGCCAATGCGTCGCTGCTTGACGAAGCCACTGCCGCTGCCGAAGCCTTGCACATGCTTTACAGCATGCGAAAAGGAAGCCGTAAAAATGCCAAAACGTTTGTTGTATCCGAGCGGGCATTTCCGCAAACGATCGATCTGCTGATGACCCGCGCCGAGCCGCTGGGCATTGCCATCCAGGTAGCCGACCATACAAAAGTGGATCTGACCGATACCGACATTTTCGGCGTCTTGCTGCAATACCCGGCTGTTGACGGTTCGGTAGAAGATTACACAAGCTTTATTACGGCGGCCCGCGAACTGGACATTTTTGTCACCGTCGCGGCCGATTTGTTATCACTGACACTGCTGACCCCTCCGGGCGAAATGGGTGCCGATGTGGTCGTGGGTTCGGCTCAACGCTTCGGTGTCCCCATGGGTTACGGTGGTCCGCACGCGGCTTTCTTTGCCACCCGCGAAGAATACAAACGCCAGATTCCGGGCCGGATCATTGGTGTTTCGGTCGATGCACAGGGCAACCGCGCACTGCGCATGGCCCTGCAAACCCGCGAACAGCACATCCGCCGCGAAAAGGCAACTTCCAATATTTGTACGGCACAGGTGCTGTTGTCTGTGATGGCCAGCAGCTATGCGGTGTATCACGGGGCCGCGGGTATCCGTGCCATTGCCGAACGCACGCACGGACTTACGCAATTGTTAGCCAAGGGGTTAGCCAAAATCGGCGTGGAAGTAACGACCAAATATTATTTTGACACCATTTCATTCGTCAGTGCCCAGCAAAACAGTATCCGCAAAACTGCCGAAACCCACCGCATCAACTTCCGTTATGGAGCCAGCAACCAGATTTCGATCTCGCTGGATGAAACCACAACAGTGGCCGATGTACAGGAAATCATTGCGGTCATTGCGGAAGGTACCGGTGCCACCAATCACATTGATCTGTCACCATTGGCAGCAACCGTTGCCCTGGAATATCCGGAAGCCCTGGCGCGTACATCGGCTTACCTGACCCATCCTGTTTTCAATACGCATCATTCGGAGCATGAAATGCTCCGTTACATAAAATCACTGGAAAACAAAGACTTGTCACTGGCGCATTCGATGATTTCGCTGGGCAGCTGTACCATGAAACTCAACGCTACCACCGAGATGATTCCGGTCACGTGGCCTGAGTTCGGAAGCCTGCATCCGTTTGCACCTGTCAACCAGACAGCCGGCTACCAGGAATTGTTCAAGGATCTGACCGAGTGGCTGTGCGAAATTACCGGCTTTGCTGCCATGTCGTTGCAGCCCAATTCGGGTGCCCAGGGCGAATACGCCGGCCTGCTGGTGATTCGCGCGTATCACCTGAGCCGCGGCGACGCGCACCGCGATGTGGCATTGATCCCGGCCTCGGCACACGGAACCAACCCTGCCAGTGCCGTCATGGCGGGTATGAAAGTGGTCGTAGTGAAAACCGACGAAAAAGGCTACATCGACTTTGCCGACCTGAAAGCCAAAGCCGAACAGTACAAAGATACCCTGTCAGCGCTGATGGTCACGTATCCGTCCACGCACGGGGTATTTGAAGAAAACATCCGCGAAATCTGTGATTTGATACATCAATACGGCGGACAAGTCTATATGGACGGCGCCAACATGAACGCACAGGTGGGATTGACCAGCCCGGCGGCCATTGGAGCGGATGTGTGCCACCTGAACCTGCACAAAACCTTCTGTATTCCGCACGGCGGCGGTGGGCCGGGTATGGGTCCTATTGGTGTGGCCGCGCATCTGGCGCCATTCCTGCCCGGCCATGCCGTAGTGCAAACCGGTGGGCAGCAGGCGATACACGCCGTTTCGGCAGCTCCCTGGGGCAGCGCATCCATCCTGCCGATTTCGTATGCGTACATTGCCATGATGGGCGGTGTGGGACTTACCGATGCCACCAAAATAGCCATCCTGAACGCCAACTACATCAAAGCCCGCCTGGAAAACCATTATCCGGTGCTCTATACCAATGTCAACGGCCGCTGTGCCCACGAGATGATCATTGACTGCCGTGCCTTCAAAAGCTTCGGCATTGAAGTGGAAGACATTGCCAAGCGACTCATGGATTACGGCTTTCATGCCCCGACGGTTTCGTTCCCGGTAGCGGGCACGCTGATGATCGAACCAACCGAAAGCGAACCCAAGGAAGAACTGGACCGTTTTTGTGATGCCATGATTGCCATCCGGGAAGAGATCCGGGAAGTGGAAGAAGGGAAAGCCGATAAACAAAATAACGTATTGAAGCATGCGCCGCATACCGCTGCGGTGGTGCTGGTCGAGAACTGGGACCGGCCGTACAGCCGCGAGAAAGCGGTGTATCCGTTGCCTTACGTGAGATCGGCCAAATTCTGGCCTACCGTCAGCCGCATCGACAGTGCCTACGGTGACCGAAACCTGGTATGTGCATGCGAGCCTGTCGAAAGCTACCAGACGGAAGAGGAGCGGCAAGCCAGTCTTTAATCCGGCTTACGGTTTTCAAAAATAGTATCTTTTCAAGAATCAAAACCTGCCGTTATTGGTTGTACCCACACCATAACAGGCAGGTTTTGTTTTGTTCGGCAACCGCAAAATGGTATTGACAGAGTCCGGCGAATCCGTGACCCGCATGGTTTTCTGCAGAAAGAATTTCGCATTTTTGATAAATTTATCTCTGCAAACAAGCGTTGCAGAATATTGTCTATTGTGCAAATACCTTTTATATTTGGTGTAAAATTGAATTTGCCATGGTTGCATCATCTGAAAATACTTCTTACCCCCAAATCTGTCTGATTGATGACGACCTGATTTCCCATCTGCATCTGATTCAATTGCTGTACAAAATCGACCCCCAGCTGAAGCTGATCAGCTTTCTGAATGCCGACATGGCTCTTTCGTACCTGGAAGACCAGTTGGAATCCAATGCTTTCCCAGAGGTTATTTTTCTGAATATCTATATGCCTTCCATCAAGGAAACGGCTTGGGAAGTAATTGACCGGTTACGGGCATTGCAGGAAGAAAGTATTCAGAATCCTTTCCTGAAAAATATCCGCATGTTTTTTGTCACGGCCGATGAATTGGAAGGAGATCGCAAAAAAGCACAGGATTACAAAATGGTGCGCGAGTTCTGGATCAAACCCGTGCTCGAAGAAAAGTTGCGCGAAGCATTGGCAACCGTTTAATTATCCTCTTCAATTGTGGCGGGGGCCAGCCACAGGGTTGGCTGACATGACCAGCCAGAACTTTTTTGTCTTTTCAATCAATGTTTTCAACTCACCATCCGAAGCAGGTTTAACCAGGCAGGCATTGGCTTGCAGTGCGTAGCACTGATGGATGTTTTGAGTATCGTTGAGGGTAGCCAGCACGATCACCGGAATCACCTGGTACGCTGGTGTGTTTTTCAGCTGTTTCAGTAACGTAAAATCTTCGGCCATTGCCAGTTGTATGTCCAGAATGATCAATGCCGGCAGCTTGGGTGCTTGCTCCAAATATTCAAACACTGTTGGTACCGTATGAGCAGTAGCCGTCAGAAAAGGAGATGCCTCAGCAGCCAGATACCTGACCCAAGCCGTAGTTTCCTGTTCGTCGGAACTGGCTATCAAAACACTTTCTTTTGCTCTGAGTGGCATGAACGAAAAGTAGACTGGTTACGAAAGAAGCGAACAAGGAACACGCTTGCTTGCTTCCAAAGATAGATAAAAAACATTAAAAACAGTTGGACCCACGAATACAGCCACAAAAAAAGCTTCGGAGTATTGACTCGTTGTGTGAGGCAATCATTCAGGCAGGCAATTACTGGGTTGCAGGCAGAAAGACCGGTAAGCGAGCAATGGCAACCGGGCCGGTTGCGTTTTGTTTTCTGCGCGCAGCCCGTCAACTTGCAGGGTACCGTTGCACAAAATTAATACTCTTGCCGAAAATAGTAGCATCCTGAAATCAAAAACCTGCCTGTCACCACCGAGGGTTTCCTGCGCGTGGCATGCTATTTTTAATCCCATCTTTGTGGTATGCACAAGTTTCAGGCAACTGCTATAAAACTGTAATTTTGGCAACTTGCAAAATCCCGTTCACACACAGCTATATTTACGCATTTATCACCAATAGGTTACTTCTATGAGTCAGGCATTTATCAGGGAAAGCGACGACCAGTGGTTGTCAGATGTGGCTCCGACGGTCCAGGCATTGGTTATCTACCTGACGCGGAACAACAACGGCATCCGGGTATACGAACAAAAAACCGTCATCCATGAAGGTGGGAGGGAAGTGCATGCGATGAGCAACGGCCTCTCGTATGCCAAGAATGATAGTGGCAAGTGGGAGATAGTGGAGTAGCCGGCCGCTTCACAACTAGTATCTTTGAAAATGCCAAACCCTGCCTTGGCAAAAAAGCAGTGTTTGGCCTTACAACGAACCAAAGGTTGTCACGTTCAGTCGGGCAGGTTGTACAGCCGTTTGGTTTCCGCATAACCGGTGTTGCCAACGGCGTCCTTGCGACCTGTCTTCGCATTGCCCGGGATAATTACGTAACAAAACTGCTGGGTGGTTAGGGCATAACTGGACTTGAGTTTTATCCTGCCCACATAAAACCGCTGATGTACCGAATACGTGATGCTCCCAACTACTTCTGCCTATGGCAAGCTCAGAACACGGCTGCCTTCTTTCCAGTACACACGCTTTCCAGTACACACGATTATCCGCGCTATCCCGTACGTCTTGGGTAATTTCGGGAGCGGTGATGTTGCCCGTATAGCTCCTGCCGATCCGGTAAAGTAGTGGAAATCCATCCTGAATAAATTACATTTGCATTGCCGGTTCGCCTTGTGATCCTTCGGGCCCTTTGAACAGATCACAAGCAGAAAACGAAAGAATTACCAGCAGCACAATAACCGGCATACGCACACAAGAGTTTTTCATTGGATTGGGAGTATAGTGGATAAACTATTGTTAGTCTGAGGCGAATGGACAAACGGAACCTGATCCTATCGGTGCACTCTGCTGGCAAGCCGCTGGCTGTCAATCCATTGTTATAAATACTATCTTTGAAAAATTAAAAACCTGCTTATGACTAGTCGAATTCAAACGGCCGTCCGCCCATATATTCCTTCGCTGTTTTCCGTATTTCCCCGGTTGGTTGCCGCACAAAGCACGCGGCACGGAGGTGTCAGCCGCGAACCGTTTGCATCATTGAATCTGGGTTTGTCGTCGGGTGACGAACGGGGGCAGGTACTGGAAAACCGGCAACGCTTTTTCAACAGCCTGGGGATTGATCCTTCGGAAGTGGCACTGGGTTTTCAGGTCCATGGGGATAGTATTTTGTACGCGCAGCAACCCGGCAATTACGAAAACTACGACGCCTTCATGACCGATCAAACGAATGTGTTTGTGGCTGTATCCGTTGCCGACTGCACGCCCGTTCTGATTTTTGACGCAGAAAATGAGGCGGTTGCGGCAATTCATGCCGGCTGGAAAGGAACCATGCTGCAACTGGTGACCAAAACCCTGCAAGCCATGCAGGCGCGGTTTGGCACCCAACCCCAGCACTGCCACGCGTATGTGGGCACGTGCATCAGCGAATGCAGTTTTGAGGTAGACGCCGATGTGGCCGATCACTTTGAAAGCCGTTTCAAACAATACGACGAAGCCCGCAACAAGTATTTTGTGGATCTGAAGCAGGCCAATGCCACCCAACTGCTCGACGCGGGCATTCCGGCAACGCAGGTTGAAATTTCGCCGTTTTGTACGGTTACTCACAATGCCGACTATTTTTCGTACCGGAAAGAAGGCAAGCAATCCGGCCGGATGCTGGCCGTAATCGGTATACGGGCGAGCAAAGGCTAAATGACAAATGTGAAATGTTAAACACTGGATTTTGAACCTATTCAAAATCCAATGTTCGTCATCGCCTGGGGTTTTGGCTTTTGCAACGATAGTATTTTACCCTTCCATCCATTCTTTGAAAACCTGTGCCTTTTCACGGCTAACGACTACCTCGTGCGGCGTTTCGGGCTTCAGTTCGAGCTTCAGCTTGCCGTTGAAATAGGTGTGGATGCGGGCAATGGCAGGCATGGCGGCAATAAACTGCCGGTTGAGCCGAAAGAAATGCTGCGGATCGAGCAGCTTGTCAAGCTCCTCAAGCGTGTAGTCGACCAGAAACTGCTTGCCGTCCTTGCGTACCAGGCACACCAACTCATTGGCTGTGAGGAAATACGCAATCTCCTCCTGGGTCACGGGCACCAGCTGGTCGTGCTGCTTGACCAGAAAGCGTGTTTTGTGTTTTCTGCTGCCGGTCGTCTTCAGGTTATCCAGCAGCGACTCTATTTTCATCGCATAGTCGACGGGAGAGAAAGCCTTTTGCATGTCCCGGAATTTGCCAATGGCCAGTTCGAGTTCCTGCAACTTGATGGGCTTGAGCAGGTAGTCAATGCTTTTTACTTTGAACGCCTTGATGGCGTATTCGTCGTACGAAGTGGTAAAAATAATGGGAGCCTTGACCGAAAACTGCTCAAAGATCTGGAAACTCAAACCGTCGGAAAGCTGGATGTCCGAAAAAATCAGATCAGGCAGCGAATGGGCCTGCAACCATTCACCCGCCGCTTCGATGCTGCCCAGCACACCAATGATCTCAATGGACGGATCAACCTTACGGATCAGCTTTTCGAGCCGCTCGGCGGCGGGATACTCGTCTTCAATGATCAGCGTTTTCATGACGGTTGCAACAGGGGAATCCGAACCCGGAAAGACCCGGCGTCCTTGTTGATTTCGATGGGTTGGTCGGTGAGCAGGCGGTAACGGTTGATGATGTTCTGCAACCCCACTTTGGTTGATTTCTCGAAGGTAACTTTTTCCTGGATGTTGTTTTCAATCGCCAAGTAGTTGCCTTCTTCCTGCATAATCCGGATTGTCAGCGGCTTTTCCTTGGACACCACATTGTGCTTGATGGCGTTTTCGACCAGCATCTGCAAACTGAGCGGCGCCACCTGCTGGCGGTAATTCTCACGGGTCAGTGTTTTTTCAATCTTCAGGTTTTCACGGAAACGCACCTTGTTCAGGTAAATGTAGGCATCCAGGAAGTTCATCTCTTCTTCCAGCGTCACGGTATTTTTCTCGCGGCTTACCAACACGTAGCGGTACACATCGGCCAGGCGGTCCAGGTATTCCTGGGCAGGCTCGTTGTGGTCGTCAATCAGCGATGCCAGGGTATTCAGACTGTTGAACAAAAAGTGCGGATCAAGCTGGTTTTTAAGCGTCTCCAGTTGCGACTGCACATTCTCGCGGGCAAGGGCCTCGGTCTTTTTTACGTTGGCCTTCCAGGACTCGAAAAAGAAAACGCTTTCGTAGATCAGCATGACGATAAATGTGGGTACAAGCCCGACCAGGCAGCTTTCAGCCATCGAAACCGGGCACGGTTGGCCTGTGATCAGGGCTATCAGTTGCGTAACCCCGACCGAAACGGCAATGCTGTAAGCTAAACAAATGACAACCAGCAGGATAAGCCGTTGGCGTGTTTGCGAATAATGCGGGTATTGATGGGCTAGTTTTACCCAGATCCAGCGGTTGCCTTGCCAGTATAAAAACGTAAACACAAACGAGGTAAGCCATCCCTGCAGGAATGTCATGTTGAACCAGGCATCGTCTTTTACCTGGTGCGAAGCAAAGTGCATAATCAACGCAACCAATGGAATGCCCAGAAGCCGCACTTTAAAATCGTTTATGATTACGATGTCTTTGGTAGATGCCATAGGAGAGCCGGATGCTGAATCTGACGTAAGTTACGAAATAGTATGTTTCCAAATGTAAAAACCAGGAGTTTTGGTGCCGGCTTAGGCGGCAACCGTTTCCGGTTGCAGAACAGCGGCCAGCTCCTCCACGCTGACAACCGGCTTGCCGAGATCGTCCCACGCTTGCTGGCCGTAAAAGTTTTCAGGGTTGTTTTCAAAATAACGGAACAGTTGGCCCACAAACTTCATACGCGCATGGAACAGGCCCATGAAGCTGATCATCCCCACGGGCGTCGCCTGAATGCGGAAGGCGGGATCAAAACTTTTTTTCAGCCGGTCTTCAATAGCCAGGTACGATAACCTTTCGGTACCCTGAATGGCGTAATGCTGGTTCATCGCTTTCGGATTGCCAATGGCCGCCACCACCTGCCGGGCATAGTCCACGGTATTGGTCCAGTAGTGGTCGACGGGCTTGCCGATCCAGCGCACCTTGTTGTTTTTCATCATCCAGAACAGGTTGTCTATAAATGAGCTGGGATGAAAAATGGTAAACGGAATGCCCGACTGCGCGATGATCTGGTGGCCCTGCATGCGCACGGTATTCTGGGCCGTATTGGTGCTCACATGCGTAGCCAGCGGATACGAACCCAGCGCGCCGATTTTCAGAATCTGCTGCACACCGTTGAGTTTGGCCGCTTCCACGATGTTTTGCACGCCCTCTCTTTCGGTATTGAAAGGCAGATCGGTGCGGGTGATTTCCATGGACAGGTTGATGTATACCGCGTCGGTCTTGCGAAAGGCGGCAGCCAGCGAAGCCACATCCGTCAATTCCGCTTTTACGATTTCGACGGGAGCAGGCAGCAACGCGCGTGCTTTTTCGGGATTTCTGACAACCGCTTTTACCTGGAAGCCGTTGGCCAGCAATGCGTTCAGTACAGGAATGGCCAAGTGACCGGTGGCGCCGACAACGGCGATGGTTTTGATGGTATTCATAGGAAACAATAGTTTGAAATGGTAATTGTGTATGGTTTGACTGACGGATTCCGGCTTTTGTTACCAAAGCCTAATTCATTGTGTATCAGCAAGTATTTTACTATTTTTGACTCAACTCAATCCCTACCTGTATGTGGAAAGCCGTGGTGCGGACAACCTTGCTTGCCGGAACGCTGGACATCCTGGTTGCTTTTGCCAGTGCTTACCTTCGTTCGGGCACCACACCTGACCAGGTGCTGCGCTTTGTCGCCAGTGGCGTTTTCGGGCAATCGGCCTTTTCCGGAGGCAACAGCCTGTGGCTATGGGGCTTGCTTTTCCATTTCATCATTGCCTTTGCCTGCACCACCTGCTTTTTTCTGATCTATCCGCGGCTGCCTTTGTTTTTGGCCAATCCGTGGGTAGGCGGTGTTCTGGTGGCGGTGGTTGCCTGGTGCGTCACGGAGTTGCTCATTGTGCCGGCCAGTCAGGCTCCCACCTTCCCGTTTACCCTCGGCCGTGTGGCTCGCAGCGTGCTCATCCTTGTGTTTTGCATCGGCTGGCCCATTGCGTTTGGTGCCCGTCGGTTTTACGGCCGCAAGTCCTGACAACGGCAGGTTTTCGTTTTTGCAATCCTACTATTTTGTGCCACTTTTCCAGAACTAGAAGGTGAGCCGGTAAAACGGAATCGGCAAAAATCCTTGCTGGTACGCCGTTCCGATGCGATTGGTGCGCGGATTGTACGCCTGTTGGAAAATATTCTGGTGATTGGTCACATTCTGCAAGTCAAGGGCCAGCTCGTGGGTAGAACGCTTGCGGTTCATCTTGAAACCAATCTTGACGTCGGTACGGAAGTAAGCCGCCTGCTGCTGCGTGTAAGCCTGGGTTTCGTCAAAAACCGTGGATTTGGTTTCTGCCGAACGGGCCAGGTCCACCACCTGAATGTACCGGCCTCCGGCGGTGGTCAGTTTCCAGTTCAGCGTCAGCACGTTGCCTTTTCTGCCAATGTGAAATTCCTTGCCAGCCAGCAGGTTAAGTACATATTTGCTGTTGAACGGCGTGTTGCGTTCGATGCCATCGCTGCCTTTGTATTTGGAATCAAAAAACGACCCGGTCACGAGGAAGTAGTAGTTGTTGGAAAAGTATTTTTCCAATGTTACCTCCAGGCCGTAGTTGCGTCCGGTACCGGTATTGACCAAACTATCAACACTGATCGGATTAAAATTGGCACCTTCGGTCAGGATCGAATACGAACTGGGGTTACGTTCGACAGGCACATCAAACAACGACTGGTAGTAACTTTCCACCTTCAGGCGCAGACTTTCGGTCAGGCTACGTTCATAACCCACAATAAAATGATGGCTACGGGTAAAATCCAGGTTTTTGTTGGTTTGGGCATAGGTGCCATTGGTGTAACGGGTCTGGTAAAAATATACATTGATCGGTTGCAGATTACTGTGCAACCCGTAGGCAACATTCAGCAAGCTACCCGGTGTGAGAGCATAGCCCAGTCCCAGACGAGGCTCGATAGCCGTTTTGCTGTTGAGTTGGTAATGCAAGGCACTTAGGCCGGCATTCATTGTCAATCGTTCATTAAAACGGTGTTTCCATTGAACATACCCTTGCATCAGCAGGGTGTTGCCATCGGTATTGAGAAAAACCTTTTCGGCCGGATACACTTCTTTGTTGGTGAGTTCAAACTGAGTCAGGTCGGTGATCAGGCCACCCGAAAGCTTGTCCTTGGCACTGATTTTATGGCTTATATACGCATGAGCCGATAGTTTTTCGTTGATAAACTCGGCGGTGTTGGTGCGAATTTCCTGTAAAATCTCTTTTGAGTTCTCGCTGTTGTAAATAACCGTATCGCCGTTGAAGTTTTGTGTACTGCGTGAGCCTGAAAGCGTCAGTTTCCCATAGGTACGATCCGAAAAGCGGTGCTCGTACGCTATAGCCGCAATGCCTGTCGAGAATTTCACCCGCGTATTTTCATTTTCATCCCCATACGCGTCGCCTTCGGTATCAACATCTTTGCCGTAAAAATTGACATTGCTTTTGCCTCCAATCGTCCACGCCGTTAACATGCCGCGTTTGCCTACCGGAATATCGGTTTTGAACGTAAAATCCTGGTAATAGGGAGTACCGGCAATTTTGAATCCCAGGCTGGCCATCAATCCTATGAACGAATACCGGTAATTGACCAGATAGGACGCTTTCGACTTTTTGGAATACGGGCCTTCGGCACCGGCTTCCACACCATTGAAACCCGTTTGCAGCAGGAACTCATTTTTTTCATCGTTGCCCTTGCGCAGCCGCAGGTCAAACACCGAACCCAGCGCATTGGCATATTCGGCAGGGAAGGCACCCGACATGAAATCAGACTTGGCCAGCAGGTTGGCGTTCAGCATCGAAACCGGGCCGCCGGTAGTGCCGATGGCACTGAAATGGTTCGGATTCGGGATATTCACCCCGTCCAGGCGCCACAGCAACGAGGAAGGCGAGTTTCCGCGCACCACAATGTCGTTGCGGGCATCGTTGGCCCCGCTCACCCCGGCAAAGTTAGCGGCCATCCGGGAAGGATCACCCAGGCTGCCGGCATATTTCAGCGTCTCGGACGGATTGAACGGACGGGCACTCAGGGTGGTCATTTCGTTGTTGGTCACGCGGTCATCTTCGGTGCGTTTGTACGTGACAGTCACTTCGTTGAGCGTGGTCAGGCTTTCGGTCATGCTCAGGTCCAGGATCGTCTCCTTGCCGGCATTGACCATAATGTCTTTGATGAACAGGTCTTCGTAACCTACAAAGGTTATTTTCAGGCTCACCCGACCGACCGTCACGTTGGCAAGTCTGAAATTGCCATCGGCATCGGTGCTGGCACCAGCGGGCGGATTGGTGCCTACCATCATAATGGCCGCTCCGACAACAGGCGACCGGGAGGCAGCATCGGTTATTTTACCGCGAATGGTTTGGGTAGCCTGTTGGGCGAAGGCAATCCCTGCCAGAAATGTCAGAAAGAAGGTAAACGTTACTTTTTTCATGGCTTTGAAGGGTTTGGGTAGAGAACTTGCTTCAAAAATGCCTGAAAAAGATTTGCTGGAAAACGCGAAACGGGGCCAAGTGTTGGAATTGCCGGGGCGAACCGTCGTTGCCCGGCGGTCAGGTTCTCCGGTTGCAAACGATTTTGCCAGCCCGGCAGGCTATTTCCGGAAATTGCCCAGAACCATATGCTTGAAGATGGCCAGGGTGCGCCGCTCAAAAACGGCCAACGGATACCGCAGTGCGGCATCCAGCCAGAACCGGAACCCTTGCGTATAATTCTGGCTCAAAACCAGGTGCAGGGCAATGTACGAATGCCAGTAGGCGATGATGGCTTTTTTGTGCATCCCGAATTTGGCCTGAACTTCGGGGTCTTCGAAGGCATATTTGACGGACAGTTCTTTGCGCTCCACCAGTTTGTCTTTGCTGAAGTGCTGCACGCTGCGGCTTTCGTGGTCGATCAGGGCGGCGCCGATCCGGTTGTCTGTTTTCAAGCCCACGTGGGATGCAATCCGTATCCACAACTCCCAGTCTTCCGAGCCGGAAAGCTGCCGGTCTTCGTTGAATCTGAATTGACGGGCAATGTCTTTCCGCAAAAAAACACCCATGCAGCTCAGCGGATTGCCTTTGATGAATACCGAGATATCATCCGAAGACAGGTTGTTCACCCGAACCTTGGCGTTAAGTGCCGGATCGGTAACTTCGTAGCCCAGGTGTAAAAATGGCGGATTCTGGTAGGCTGCAATGCTTTCGGCAGCGTTTTGCAGATACTGCGGGTACAGCAAATCGTCCGAATCGAGAAACGTTACATAGTCGCCGCGGCTGTGCTGGGTGCCAAAATTACGGGCGGCTGCCCGTTCGGCATTGGGCTTCTGGTAGTAGGCCACTTTTGCGCCCACAAAGGATCGTAGCACCTCCTCAGTGTTGTCGGTGCTGCCGTCATCCACCACAATCACTTCAAAATGAGGGTAGGTCTGGTCAAGAACCGATTGGAGGGTACGGGGTAAAAATGCAGCCCGGTTGTATGTCGGAATGACAATGGAAAAGAGAGGAGCTTGTGAACTCATGAATTTTTCAAATGGCAACTCCCAACTTCTGTTGACAGGTTGCCGAGGCTTAGATCTGCCGGAGCCGACTTTTGACATCGGTCCTGACGAGTAGTACGCTGAAATGAACCCTATGAGAGATAGGGATTGTAGTTTTCATAGGGTTTGCCACCTCACCCTGCAAAGAAGGGCTGGTGGGTCACCGTGCATGCTGGTAGGTTTTTCTATTGGTAAAGATAGTATTTTCCCTGGGAGCGGCCGTCACTTTCCTGCTTTGTACGTGCTTTCCGTCCGTTTGTTCATCCATTCCAGATTTCCCACGATTTTTCGGCCTGGGCATGCAACATCGGCAATCCGCCGAAGGTTTTGGCTTGCTGCGCGGCACCTTTCTGCAAGAACACCGTCTGTTCCGGGTTATACACCAGGTCGTACAACAGGTGGTCGGCCGTAAGCCATTCGTAAGGCAGCGGCGGAAATACGTCCACTTCCGGATACATGCCCAACGGTGTGGTATTGATGATCAGTTCGTGCCTGGACAAGATCCGTTCCGTCAGGTCATCGTAACTGTACACTTCCTCGCCGCCTCGCCGCGACACGTAGGCGTATTCGATGCCCAGGTCTTCCAACGCAATCTTTACGGCTTTGCTGGCGCCCCCCGTGCCCAGGATCAGGGCTTTCAGCTTGCGGAGGTTTTTGCCTTCCGCACCATAGCAATTGCGCAGAAACCCTTCCAGCGTGGATTTGAAACCGAAATAATCCGAATTGTAGCCGGTGGTCGAGCCGTCGGCTGAAATTTTGATCACGTTTACTGCCCCGATGCGCTGCGCCGCCGGATCAAGCCGGGTCAGGTGCGGAATGACCTGTTCCTTGTACGGGATGGTGACGTTCAGTCCGCGCAGGTTGGGCTGGCTGGTCAGCAGTTCCGGAAAAAGCGCAATGGTTTCGAGTGGAAAAAGCTCATAGGCCGCATCGGCGATGTGTTCTCTGGCAAATTTTTCAGTAAAGAATTTTTTGGAAAATGAATGCCCGAGTGGATACCCGATAAGTCCGAAAACACGCATGGATTGAATAAATGTCTAATGGATACGTATGAATTGGTAGAAGAGCCGCGGTTCAGGTAAACACCTTACGCGGCTTTTTTGGAAAACCGGTGCCGCAGGTACTGGATGATCGGCGGCATGATCGATACCAGAATGATTCCGATGACAACCACTTCGAAGTTGTCCCGAATCCAGGGAATGGTTCCGAAAAAGTAGCCCGCCAGTGTCAGGCCCAGTACCCAGATCAGGCCGCCGATGATATTGAATGAAAGGAACTTTCCGTAGTTCATGCTGCCAACACCGGCCACAAACGGCGCAAACGTGCGGACAATCGGCACAAAACGCGCGTAAATGATGGCCTTGCCACCGTGCTTGTCAAAGAAGGCCTGGGTCTGGTCAAGGTATTCTTTTTTGAGAAACTTTATTTTTCCACTGAACGCCCGTGGCCCGATAGCCTTGCCGATCATGTAGTTGACAGTGTCGCCCAGAAAGGCCGCGACAAACAGCAGCGGCAGCAAAATCCAGATGTTCAGGTCCTGGTCATGCGAGATCGCCGCAAACGCGCCAGCGGCAAACAACAGGGAGTCGCCGGGCAGAAACGGCATGACCACCAGGCCCGTTTCGACAAAAATAATCACAAACAGGATGATGTATGTCAGCGTGCCGTATTGCGAAATAATCTCGGCCAGGTGTTTATCAATGTGAAGAATGAAGTCAATGAGTTGCTTGATGATTTCCATGGGTAGGGGAGAAGTATAGAAAAAGATTCACAAAAATAAGAAAACCCGCGAAAGGCAGGGCGTATTTCGCAGGTTTCTTGCCAAATAGTATCTTTCAAACCTGCCAAACCTCTTCGCCCGGTGCTGGCGGCGGAGCATTTACCGGGCAGTCTTGCCAGTGTTTTCCAGTAGCACCACCGGATAGTTCAGCTTTTTCCATTGCTGCCGCAGCGCCTCCGGAGCCGGGTATTGATTGACCACACACGAACCCAGCACCAGATCCAGGTCGCCGTCCCGGTCTGCATCACCGGCGTCCATCACCTGCCAGCGACCCGTCCCCACCTCCGGGAACGTGAAGGCTTCGAACCGGAAATCACCCCGGTTTTCCAGGTACACAAAACTTTCCTCCGGCGAACGTTCGTAGTCGGGAAAGTACGCAACGGTAGCCATGTCCAGGTCGCCATCGGCGTCAAAATCAGCCGCAATGGCCTTGGTAATGCCATTGATCGGATAAAAATATTTTTCGGAGAAATGATTCCTGCCATCGTTGAGGTAAATGCGCACACCGTGGTAATTTTTCCGGATCTGCCTGTAATCGCCGTTGTCGCCGTTGGTGGCAATAATGTCGACGTGGCCATCCTTGTCAAAATCGACCAGTTGAAACGAATTGGAGCCGAACGAGGGCGAAAACCGCAGCAGCCGCTGGGGTTCCATGAATTTGCCCTCACCAGCATTGAGATACAGGTCAAACCCTTCGTCGGCCTGTGCCATCAGCACCAGCAGATCGGGCTTGCGGTCATTGTTGAAATCCCGGATTGCAACCTGGATTGCCCCGGCATTGGCATTGAGCACATGCTCGGTGTAGCCGGTTTGGTTCATAAACGAAATCCGGTCGGTTTTTTCGTACCAGTTCAGCTTGCCGGTGTAATAGCCAAACCCGCACACGACAATGTCTTCCTTTCCATCACCGTTCAGGTCGTGGTACGCCACACTCGTGGGGCGGCCCAAGCCATCGAGTATATTTTTGGGTTGGGTGGTATCCGAAGCGAAATCCTGGACCTGTCCGGTGGTAAAGTCGGACGGGTGGAAATTGCCCATCGTGAGCAAGCGAAATCCCGTTGCCTGCCTGTCCAGCTGCACCGGCCCGACACCCACCTGCCGGGAAACAGCCTGCTTCAAGTGTGAATCGGTGTAGGATAACGTGCCGCGTTCGGCATCGCCGAAATAAATCCGTTGCGTGCTGGTGTCTATTTTTACGAGTGAGAGCGTCGGGGTAGGGTAGTCAAAGGAAGGCGTATGAACCTTGAACAGGGGCAAGGTCGGGCGGATCGCCTCGCGTTTGCCTTGCGGAGGCATGGCCGCTGGTGCCAGGGTGGTATAATACCGGATGATTGCTTTCCATTCCTGCTCCGACAGCATGGGCTGCTCGGGAAACAGATACGAATTGAGCAATCCTTTTTCCTGCTTGTATTGCTTTCCTTCAAACGAATTGATGCCGAGCAACGGACCCATTTTCGGAAAAACATAGCTTGTCCAGATGGTTTTGTCCACCAGGTCGGGCGTGGGAAGCTGGTGGCACGACTGGCAGTGTTTTTCGGCAACTTCCCGGTCGGCGGTTTCACCCGGATAGGTTTCTTTGACCCGGCAGGAAAACACTGTCCAGCCACAGAAAAAAAGCAGGAGACTGGCAATAAAAAAGGAGCGGTAAGGCAACATACAGGCTATTTTTTGCTAAAAATATCACTTTTCTGCGTATGCCTTCAAAATATCTTTTCCGTTGAACGTCCCCTGTACCGCTACCGGAACAAAACGGGCGAAGAGGTCTTCGCTGTACCAGTTGCGCTTCCGGGTCTGGTGGACGATATCCTTGTGAAATGTCTTCTGATAGGCAAACTGCCGGATGGCCTCGGCGTTTTCCCAGATGCTGACGGTTGCCTGCTGCACCAGCGGCAGCTCGCCCACACCGATGGAAAACAGCAAGCCGGGCGAATTTTGTATGGCCTGCTGCGCTTTGGGAACGTTGCGCCAAAATTCGGGCAAGCGGCTCAGGCGGATGGTGGCGCGGGTGAGCACGACCAACGGCAGGTCCGGCACAGGCTGCTTGTATACTTCCCGAAAAGGATTGGCATTGTTCCACAAGCCATGCGACTGCACCGGCAGCATTTGCAGGGTGTAATGCTCGCTGGTGTGGGTCATGTATTTTTGCATCAGGGAAGATTCGAAAAAGTGGACGGCATCTTGTGCCGACTTCCACGAACACAGCATGGCGTACCGTGAAAAATCGGGCACCATGCTAAAGCCGCCCCGGCCGCTGCCGAGCATTTTCCCAAACTGCAAACCGGCCGGCCTTGACCGCAGCAATGCCGACCGGCCCATCTGGCCCAACGCCCACCAGCGCCTGAATCCGGGAAATGTAAATATCGAAAACGTGACAACGGGCTGCTGAGGCTCTACCGGCAAAAGAATACGAAAACTCATGGGAACGGGTGAAAGTGAAGCAGATACCTACCTAAAATAATGTACCTGCGTTTGGGCATCTCCCTGCAACTTCCGAAGCTACCGGGCACCTTGCAAAAGCCTTTGCACAGAAGGCACCTGTTCTTGTGCCGCTGTGCCAGGTTTTGCCTGTTGGTATGATACTATTTTTTAAACCCAAAGGTTTGCAATCCTTTTGATCCGCATTGCCCGGAGCGTAAAAAAATAGTATCTTTTCCATGATTGAAACCGACGTGCGCCACACGTTCATACCAACCCGCGTATGCGTCTTTTCATTTTGCTTTTGTGTATAATCCGGATGCCTGTCGGGGTGCCGGCCCAAGGGCTGCCCCAAGACAGCTTGCAACCTGTCAAAGTCCATTTTCTATACGGGTCAAAGCCCCGGAACGAATACAAGTTTCTGGAAAAGAAATATTTCGGAGGCTTGCACGGCGGCCATGTAAGCATTGAGGTGGGCAACGAGGTAATCGGTTTTGAGCCGTGCGGAAAATTTCACGTGTTTGGCCGGCGGCGGCAGTTGCACAGCCAGTTCCGCTCCAAGCCCATCCTCCAATGGATGGACGATTCCAGCGGCATGCAATACACGTCTGTCACCGTGCGGCTCACACCTGCACAATACCATACGCTGGAGGCTATCCATGCGGATTACCTGAGCCAGTCGCCGTACGATTACGCGTTTTTTGGAATGCGGTGTGCGGCAGCCACATATGACATTCTCAGCCGGATTGCAGTGGTACCGCGCCACAACCGGCACTGGATTGCAGCCCGGTATTTCTACCCCAAACTATTGCGCAAGCGCCTGCTGAAACTGGCCAGGGAGCGTAACTATCCGGTGGCTCGCCGTGCGGGTCGCGGCAGCCGCAAATGGGAAAAGGACTAGGTTCGGGCTTTTGTGAAAGAACTGGCCGGCCGGGAGGAACGGCTATTTTTCCATGATCTGAATGTCGCGGAACATCACTTCCACATCCTGGCTGCCGTGGAGCTGCAAGGCAAACTTCCCCTCGCGCAGACCGGGATCGTTGGCAAGCTGGGCACTTACTTTGCCGTTAACCGTCACCGTAATATCGCCATCCTGGGCCGCGATGGTCATCTCGTTCCATTCGTTGGGCTTGTACCAGGTTTTCACATCGGCGGGTTTGGGTTGCACCACCCATGCCCGGCCACTGGTTTCGTACAGGCCGCCTGCGTCTTTGTCGGGATCGATTTCGGCCTGGAATCCTTTCACGCCCACCACATCGCCCGTTTCCTGCACCCGGAAATAAAACCCGCTGTTGCCCCTGATGGCTTTGTATTTCATGCGCACCACGAAGTTTTTGTACGTTTTGTCACTGACCAGAAGGCCGTGGCGGACATCGTTTTTCTCGTTTTTGCCAATGATCGCACCGTCTTTTACCGTCCACTGGCCGCCCGGAATGGTATGCCATCCTTTCAGGGTTTGTCCATCGAATAACCGTTGCCATTGGGAAGGCTGTGCTGGAGCCAGCAACTGGCTTATAGCCAATACCATTGTCAAACCAAATGCTTTCATGAGATGAAACGAAGAGTAAATTTTGTCTCAAAATATTAAAAAAATCTAAAACAATCTCATTTTTATGAAAAAATAAGAAGCTGTTGGTATACAAATGCTGGGCCTTGCCCGACTGTGGGAGGGTTTCACAACTAGTATCTCCGCCAAAGCAAAAACCCGCGCATGACCTTGGGATCAGGGGTTAGCGTCTGGCAGGGAGATACATCCGGTGCAATTCCTCAAGAAGGGGAGCAATTTGGGGAATGGTGTCCAGGGAACTGAACGAAGTCTGAAAATACCTGCCCGAATGCTGTACGCCAAGCCATTCGGCACCCTCGTCGCCGCATCCGGGACAGCCCTTGCGGACAGGCAAAGCCGCCAGTTGGTGCGTATCCAGCCGCGCTACCAGCCGGTTCCAGACGTCGGGCCGGGTATGCCACACCTGCGTCTGCACTTTTTGCCCATTGTTGCTAATGCGCTTGAAAACGCAGACCGATCGTGTGACGGTGAGTTCACCGGTACAATAACCCATGCATTCGGCATAACTGATGCTGCTCCGGATCACGGTTTCCTCCGACGGATGCAGCCGGAGCCTGGCGTCCATGTCTTTTTCACAGGCAGTTACCCACAACAAAAGAAGAAAGCCGACATACAGTTTTTTCATGGCAACGGGTTTACCAACAGGACACTCAACAGAACCAAATGGTTGCATGGATTCGATGTTCCGCGAAGTGGCCGCCACGCGCTGGCCTTGGGCCAATACCAAACCTCGAATGCTCCGGTAATAAACCACACGTTCGAATTGCTCATAAGGCTATGTTTTTGTTGGAGTACAAAAGTCGGCCCACGATCCCACGAACCTGTATCCAAATCCGGAAAGGTTGTATCCAAAAGTGGAAAGGACTGGCAGATACTAAAATTGACAGGAGTTCTGTTCATCCGACGGTATGAACCACGCCTGAACCGAAAAAAGTTTTCACAGGCAAGTGACCATACTTTCGTTCGCTTTTGGTTTTGAACAGAACTCTGTTCAGGTTTGCGTTTGACAAGAGTTCTGGTCACTTTTCTGGTTGAACTGTATACTGGTCAGATTTCTGGTTGAACTGTATACTGGTCAGATTTCTGGTTGAACTGTATACAGTTCACACTTGGGTGTTGACCAGTGTGCCGTTCAAGGTAGCGTGATGAACATTTCACGGGTTGCTTTGTGTGCGGAACGCTTCGCTGGTCAGGCTTTCCCACTCGCCGTTGCGCCGGTCGTCTGCCGGTGTTTTTACGCTTGTGTACAGGTAAAAAAAATCCTGTTTTCTGACCGAAAAGTTAGCTCAAAGCTGGTTCAGGTTGGCTCATGCGAAATTTTTTATTTTTGTAAGTCATTGATAAACAGATTTATAAGAAAACAAAAGTTAGCTCAGTGTTAGCTCACGGTTGGTTCATACCTTTGGTTGATCCGGGTTAGCTCATTGGCTCACCCCTATATATAGGGGTGAGCCAATGAGCTAACCCGGATTCAGGCCAACCCTGAGTGGTAAAAAACTAGTCTTCACACACCCAGTGATAAGTGGCTGGGTTTCGTTCCCCGCTCAGGCGGAATGAAATTTACCGGAAACGGTTCCTCTGAATTTCTTGCCACACTAGGCAATGGGATTGAAACAGGTATTTTGTAACCAATACCTGCACCTCAGAAGTTTGTCTTTTTCCGGTGTCTCTTTCCTTCGTATCTTGCCTCCATGAAAACCCTCTCCTTCTGGCTTTGGCTGGTACTGATCGGTAGCCAGGTTTTTCCGGTTTGTGCCCAATTTCCGATTGTGGTGCAAGAGGCCGACAAGGCGGCCATTCAGCGCCTTCTGTCCGAAAGTGATTCCTTGAAAAACCACTCCCTTCCCCAGCGGATGGTGGCTGTAGGCAAACGGCTATTGGGAAAGCCCTACCAGGCCAAAACATTGGAAACCGGCAAAACCGAGCAACTGGTGGTAAACCTGCGGGCCTTTGACTGCACCACGTTTCTGGAAACCGCCCTGACGCTGGCCCGTCTGCTGCCACAGGAAAAGCAAGGGTTTGGGGAGTATTGCCAGCAGTTGATTCAGATACGCTATCGGAACAGTCGCAGTGATACCTACGCGGCCCGCCTGCATTACCTGACCGACTGGATGGACGACAAAGCCCAACGCGGCGAACTGGAAGACGTTACGCAGGCTCTGGGCGGAAAGCCCTACACAAAAACGATTGACTTCATGACCACCCATCCGCAGGCGTATGTGCAACTAGCCGATCCGCGCAACCTTGCGGAGATGCAAGCCGTTGAACGGGAACTGAATACCCGGAAACGGTTTTACATTCCGAAAGCGGAGGTAGGTGGCATGGAATCTAAGCTACAGGAAGGCGACATCATTGCCATGACCACGGGTGTCAAAGGGCTGGATGTGGTGCATGTAGGGATGGCCGTCCGGCAGAACGGCCGCATCCATCTGCTGCATGCTTCCTCTGACCAGAAGAAGGTAGCCGTCAGCACCTTGCCGCTGGTCCAGTACCTGGCTAAGAATACCGGGCAAACGGGAATTATCGTGGCCCGACTGAAGCTGTAGGCAATAGAACGCCGGGGTTTTTCGTTTTCACAAGATACTATTTTTGTCTGAATCAGGATTGATGGGATTACAGGATTGTCAGGATGAAAAATCATGCAGGTCTGACACTGTGTGTCTGACCGGAAACCCAAGGCTCGTTTAGAATTTGGGAAGCCCAATCTGTCCATTCATGAATCCCGGTTCAGACAAATTCAACTAACTCAATGGTCATGCGTAGATTTGTTTTCTTTTTTCTTTCGTCTTTTCTCTTTTGTCTCGCCGTTCAGGCGCAGGTGGTAAACCCGGCCAACAAGAAATTCAATGTCTATAAAATTGATGTCAATCCCAATGCAACCAAAGAAGGCATCCGGGGCATTGCGGTGCTGTTTAGCTGCGAATTCCTGATTTCGGATGCCGAGTACAACGGCATGAAAGACAAGCAGGGAAAAACGCGGATGACGTTTTACGCATCCATCAACGACGCCAGCAACGAACCAGTGTACCAGGCCTACGACTTTGCCAGTTACAAAAAGCCCAACGGCTACACTGGCGTTCACTTTGCCGACGAAACCATTCTGATGCCGCAGAACAAAGCCCAGGGACTGCGCAACACGGGCATCGAACTGTTCATTCCGTTTACCCATACGTCGCTGCCCGAAGGCAACAGCACCGTCACGTTTGCCCTGAACGCCTACAACGAAAAAGCCGGTCGGTTTGAGAACATTCACACCCAGAAAGTGACCATTGCCAAGCCTGCCACCTATGCCGTCACCTTGCAACCGCAGCAGATTGCAGTGATCGACAAGGCGGGCAAACGTACCGAAGTAGGCCGGCTGGAGCAGGACATCTTTGCCTTGCCCGGTTCCAAAAAAGAGTCCAGGGACATCTCCTCCTTTGCCAATACCGATGTGAAAGACGCGTTGCAGTTTACCTACTGCGAAGGGGATGTGATCCGCCTGAAACTTCAGAAAAGCATCGAAACCGGCCTGGTCAAGCGCAACAAGCCGCGCCTGTTGCGCACCAAAGACGGCAAGCCGCTGCCTGCCTTCGACAATGCCGCCGCACTGACGGGCGAATGGGTGTTTGACACCAAGGCAGCCCAGACGTTTGCCCTGAAAAACAATGCGGTGGACATCATCTTTGCCGTGGCGAAATACAAAATCCCGGCCGTGCAATTGTCGGCGTTCAAGGTCAATCCGTTTGCGACGCACGAAGGTGTGGCGGGTACCAGCGTTTCGTTTGACTACAAGGCAACGGTAGCCGGCAACCTGCCTGCCCTGACAGCCTGGCTGACGTACCAACCCAAGAATACCGATGAAACCGTTACCATTTACAACGGCAAAGTCACTGCCGGACAAGCCAAGCTGGATACCAGCGGTGTGCTGACGCTGAGCAAGACCGGAGCAGGTGGCAAAATGGAGCTATTCTATCCGGCGTACCAGATCTTGCTGCAAGACCCCAACGTGCGTCAGCAGCCTTCCAAGCGGTTCGCCTTGCAGATTCGCCTGGGCAACAACCCCTACGTGATTGCCCGCAAAGAAGCCCGCCAGGACCTGACCATCCAGACCATCCGCGAGGCGGTGTTGCCTACGGTGCTGAAACTGAAAGATACGCTGGTGGGCGGTGTCAACGGGGCGACGCTTTCATTGCCGTACACGTTGCCAAAATTGTACTTTGAGACCGACGAACAGAAATACCTCGAAATCACAGACGGGGGGAAAGAAGGGAAATCCACCGAGCTTTTCCGCAAGATGACACTGGTGAACGAGGAGGTGAAACGCATCAATCCGACGGCCAAGACCGCGGTTTCGTACGAACTGACGCAACCCAAAGGGGCGGTTCGGTTGTTTTTGCCGTACACGTCGCTGAACAAGATTGAGGAAAAACCGTTGCCGTTCCGGGTTTCGGCACAGGTGGCCGATGCACCCAGCAAAGTGGTGGCCGGGGAAAGCATCGCTTCCATCCAGTACCAGATCGACCGGAGCAAGCTACGGTTTGTGTCGGTAGGCATTGCCAACATCAAGCTTAAAGAAGCCACTACAGGCGATGTGGCCTGGCGCATCCGCTCCAAGGACAAAGTGCTGTACGAATCGAAACTGATTCCGGCGGCCAAGCTGATCGAAAACCTGTACACGGATGCGTTTTACATCCATGAAGATGACCTGCTGGTGGTAGAAATGCTCAAGGGCAAAAACGCCGAAAACCTGAAAGTGATGGCCCATTGGGAAAAACCTGTGAAGCAACTCACGGATGGTGAGCAGATTACTTTGGAGCCTGCCAAACTCCCCAACAACACCGATGACGGCGACACCAAAAGCCTGACCATCAGCTATACGGCACAATAGGAAATAGTAGGTGTGTAAAAGAGAAAACCCCGTCATACCTGGGCAATCGGTTCTGGAATTGTTATTCTTGTTAGGAATCTAGGGAAACACAGCCGTTGTCTGATATTTTGAGAGGTTGTTCATCTGCAACTTGTCCGGCAGATGAGCTTTTTCTGTCCTCCCGCAGGGATCTTCGCGCAGCTATAGCGATGCCTCCAATGGGAAAAGCCGCGAGTGTGCGCGAAGTTCCCTGCGGGAAGACAATCGAAATGAAATCTCAGACAATTGGTTCAAGAACAATCAAACCAATAAATGAGGCTACAAAGAAATTAATGAAACGTCTTAGTTACCTGACCTGCCTTACATTTTTCGTTTTTGCCGGTTGCTTCAATCGCTACGAAAAAGAAATCATTGGTAGTTATGAAGCAACGGATGGATTCATTCAGGGCAGCGAAAAAAAGAATAATGTGCCGATATTGATTCTTAACGAAGATAAGACGTTCGCTATTAAATTTGACAATCAGCTCAAGAGAGGCGCGTGGAAAGCAGATGATTACGGCGATTGGACATTGATAGAGTTTAAAATAGATTCAAGAATACATCAAGCCGTATATCTCGGCGACAAAATCAAATTTAACAACTCTTTGACCTTTTGTTGTCCTACACAGTCTATTCATACGCTGAAAAGAAGACGAATAGACCAATAACTATTTTCAATTCCTGGAAAGAGTGTGCTCAAGAATACGAACCCTACCACTGGCGTGTGCGAATGCCGCGCCAGTGGTAGGGTTTTTCGTTTTCAGGAGATACTATTTTCTCACTGCTTCTTCCGCAGGTAGATGTTGCCGCTGATGGTTTTCAGCGTGAGGGCATCTCCGCCGCCGTTCAAACGCAGGTCCGCTTCGTATTTGCCACCTACGCGGCTCAGGCCATCTGCATCGGGTTTGGGTTTTTCGAAGGTGAGGTCGGTGTACACATCACCCGAAATGGTCTTGACACCCACGTCGCAACGGGCGGCGGCAGGCAGCCGCAGGTCTATCTTGCCACTGATGGTTTCCAGGGTGTATTTTCCTTTCTGGTAGTCCGAAAACACATTGCCGCTAATGGTTTTCAGACTTACACTGGCCTGGGCCGGTACGTAAATTTCGTAATCAATGTCTACGTATACCTGGGCACCGGTGTTGATGTACACGTGGTTGTCGCCGTCCCAGTATCCGCCATCACCATAGTAGCTGCCCGATTTGTTGGTTTGGTTAACCCCCGGTTGGCGGGCTATTTCCTTCAGGTTGCGAATGGTGGCTTTGATTTCCGTCCGTGTGTCGGAAGGTTTGAGTTCCAGTTCGAAATTATCGTTGTTGGCATTGTCGTTGATGTTGACAGTGGCGTTAACAGCGATTTCGTTTTTATCCCACACCTTCACCCGTATGTCTGAGGCGTATTTGAGATTCAGGTACACTTCCCTGCCGGCGGTGTAAGGAAACGTTTTTTCCACTTTCTTCTGCGCTACTGCCGGTAGCAAGCCGAGCCAGACCAGTAACAGAAACGTAAAGGTTTTCATAGTCCGATTGTTTGAGGTATAACAAGTAAGGATGCCGGAAATAGTATCTGCACACGAGCCAAAACCGGCATCTGGTATCAACGCTTATTTCCGGCGGCGCAGGAACACATTCTTGTAAGGCGACTCCAGGTGCACTTCCACGCCACCTCCATTGATGGTACCCGTAACGGTATGGCTGCTGATCTTTTCCAGCTCGTCGCCGGTATTGGCGGGCGTTTTGACATCAAAGTCGGTGTAGATGTCGCCATAGCTGGATTCCATCCGCAGGTTGGCTTTCGTATCGCCTTCCAGGGTCACATCCAGGTTGTTGTACGTGGCCACCATTGAAATCGGCTTCTGCTGGTTGATCTTGCTGAACACCGCCTTTACCTTGCCGTAGGTGGCATTCAGCACTACCGGACCGGTCACGTTGGTCAGCGATACCGGGGCATATTCGCTGGTAATTTCCAGTTCCGACTTGACATTGGTAATGGTAATGCCGCGGGCTACCCATCCTTTGGACTGCACGGTGATGTTCATGCGTTCGGGAATGAGGAGTTTCACATTCTGGTTTTTGTTCGATACGCCTTTGATCACCACAGTGCCTTCATTTTCCTGGATGTTGAGGCAATACCCGTTGGTGTTGTCGGATATGCCGTTGCCTGAAATCAGTTTGAGGCCCTCGGCGTCTTCGTCGGAACCACATTTGGTACCCGACACGATGATGTCTTTGCCCGAATGACCTTCGATGGTCACCGACCCATGGATGGTTCCGATTTTCACTTTCGCGGCCGACTTCACATTGAAGGTAAAGTCCTGCGCCTGTGCCCAGGTGGAGATCAGCAGCAGGGCGAATACAATTGCTTGTTTTTTCATAGTTGTCATAGATAATTTAAAAGAAACGTGAATCATTGGGTGAGGGGGTTTTATGGTTTTGAAACATAGTATTCAGCGTAAATTGAGGGGGCAAGAGCCTTCTACCTATATCTCTGTGTGTGCCGTCTGTTCTTTTTTGCCTGCCATTGAAACCTCGCCCCGGCCTACGAAAGCCAACTAATCATACAATGGCCTCAGTTCTCTACTATGGCCAGGCCGGCGGCAACACAACTTTTTGAAGCACGGTTTCTTTAACTTCTCCTCCTGTCAGGCTCACAAAATAGGCATTGCTTTTTTGGTCAAGAGAAACAGCTTGTTTAACCTCTTCATTCTCGAAATAGATTCCGGCTCTGTCATCACAAGCGTATCCGGCTTTGTATTCGCCACTTTTTATTTTGGACATATAGAGCGGCTTTCGTTCGCCTTCCCCATCGTAGTGAGGACTGTGGCTACCGCTGATAAGACCTAATCCCTCCACCGTAGTCAGTTTGCCAGGACGGGAATCCGTAGTTCCCTGCTCGAACCAACAAAGGGAACCTGCACTGCCACCTCCCAACACAACCCCTTTCTCGTATGCTTTCCGTAAGGCAATGTCCATACCTTGTGCTTTCCAGATTGCCATCATATTCAGCGTATTGCCTCCTCCTACCAAAATGGCATCCATCGTTGCAAAAACATCTTCGAACGATTCCTTTTGATTGTATGAGGAGATAAAAGAACGTTGAACATAGGGCAGTATTGGCAGGCCCGCACAATTTTCAAACCACCTCATGACATAGCCGGGAGCGTCGCCTGTTGCCGTAGGCAGAAAGCAGATTTTCGGATTTTTCTTCCCGGTCAATGAAGCAACGTATTTTATAAAGCCTCTATCAAATTCCCCTCCATACACAAAAAGCTTTCTTACCACGGGGCCTGGACTTGTCGGTATGTCGTTACGTAATGGCAGGGAAAGTGCGGGTGCCGCCGTGGTGGCTGTTTTTATAAAACTTCTTCGATTCATGTCTGATGATTTTAAAGATCATAAAAGCATGTTTGTAGGGAAACTTGTTTCTTCTTTGCTACTAAATAGCTTTGAGTTCGTTGCGGATGTTTTCTTTGATCTGTTGGGGAATGGGTTCTTTTTTCAGGAATTCTTCGATCACCGGCTTGGTTTTTTTGTCTTTCAAGGCAATCATGATGTTAATCAGGGCAATTTTTACCGACGGATCACTCTGTGTATGAATTGACTGGATCAATGCCTGCCGGGCTGCTTTGTCGTCTTTGAAGGTAAACAACGCATTGGCGGCGGCCAGCCGGACGTTGGTGTTTTCGTCGGTATTCAGCGTTTCGATCAGGGCATCGATCACTTCCGGGCTTTTGCTTTGCATCTCGTACACGTAGTTGACGCCTTTGATGCGTTCACTGGCCGACGGCTGCTTCAGTTGTGCCATCACCACTGTTTCGCGCAGTTCTTTCACCTGCGATTGTATTGTCGCCAGTTGCTCCGGCTGGGTTTGCCGGCCCGAGAAGAAACCGATACAAAACAGGGCGATCCCTGCGGCAATGCCTGCCGCCCAGTAATGCACCGGCCGGAAGGCAATGACCCGCGCCGAGGATTGCAGCTTTTTCTCCAGTCGGACGTCAAAATCACCACTCAACGCGGTTTCCTGCTGCCAGTCGGCATATACGGCAAACTGGCCGCGGTATGTTTCCAGGTGGGGGGGCAGGTTTTTGGTTCTGGCAAAGTATTCCTTGATCTGCCGCTCTTCGGCCAGTGTGGTTTCGCCTTCCCAGTATTTTTCCAGCAATTCGTCAATAGCTTCCATGAATGTTCAATTGAGTTAAGGTTTCCCGTAGTTTCTTGCGGGCCCGGCACAGGTTTACCCGCACATAGGCCTCGTCCCGCTGAATGATTTCCGCAATTTCCTCAAGTTCGTATTCCTCGATGTCGCGCAGTTGCAGAATGATCCGCTGGGTGGCCGGCAACTGCTCAATCACCTGCTCCACCAGTTTCTTGGTATCCTGCAATTCGTACCGCTTGTCGGGCAGCACCGCCACCGGCCGGGCTTCGGCATAATCGCGGTGGTCGTCCAGCGAGGCGAACTGGTTCTTCTTGGATCGCAATTGCCCCAGACACATGTTTTTGGTAATCTGCATCGCCAGGGCTTCGACACTGTGGTAGGCGTCGAGCCGTTCACGAATGTCCCACAGGCGCATAAACACATCCTGCACAATGTCTTCGGCATCGGCCGAGCTGCCCATGAACCGCTTGGCAAACCGGAAGAGTTTGTTTTTGCTCGGCAATACCTGTGATTTGAAACGTTGCAGATCCATTGTGTGAGTAGGCTTACATGAAGGTAGATGCGCAAGGCTGTAAATTGTTACAGTTGTCTCAGAAAAAATTCAATTTTTAATTCTTTAAAAAGAGTATCTTTTGATCATTCGACACCGTTCATCTGACAATCAGTCATTTACCTATTATTGAAACCATGAACATACGACCTGCCCAACCAGCCGACTTGCCTGAGCTTTTGCAATTTGAGCAAGCCATTGTTGCTACCGAACGACCGTTTGATCCCACCCTGCGCGAGGGCGAAATTCATTACTATAATCTTCAGGAATTGATTTTGTCAGATAATTCGGAAGTGCTGGTAGCAGAAATCGAAGGCAAATTGGTTGGCTCCGGCTATGCCCAACTCCGGAAAGCGGTTGACTATGTCAAACACACGCATTTTGCCTACCTGGGTTTCATGTATGTACTGCCGCAACACCGGGGACAAGGAGTCATCCAAGCCATTTTGGAAGGTTTGAAGCAGTGGGCGGTATCTAAAAACGTTTTTGAAATCAGACTGGAGGTGTATGATGAAAATATTGCCGCCAAAAAAGCCTATCAGAAGGCCGGCTTTTCTGCCAATCTGGTGGAGATGCGACTGGAATTGAAGAAATAGTATCTGCCAATAATGAAAACCCATCTTGAAGTACGATTTACGAAGTACGAGGTACGATGTAAAAATCATTCATAAATCGTACTTCGTACTTCAAAATAGTATCTCCTGAAAAGCCAAAACCCCGCCTGAGCAAGACGAGGGTTTTTGAGGCCTGAGGAATGTAGTGTTTGGATAGCTGGTTGTTTACTGTTTGATGCAGACGGCCGTGCAGTCGTCGGAGCCCAAGCCGGTGATGGTTGTTTTGTAGCTGATAGACAATTTGCTATCGCTTAGTGTACCACTGCCACTCAAGGTAATGGTAACCGGTTGGCCCTGGTACTGCCCACCAAAATCCTGTGACGGAATGGTTACCGAATTTCCCGAAACGGTAGCCTTGGCCACAATTCCCGGAAAATACAGGTCTTTGATGGTAATTTCATTGGATTCCGTGCCGGCCGTTACGGAAATGTTGTAATCGTCCGGATTGCCGCTACAGGTTTCTTCCAGCGAGTAGTTGCCCAGAAATTTGTTCCGGTCAGGCTCGGGATCTTTGTCGTTCTTTTTGCAGGAACTCAGCAAGGTAACGCCCAGCAGCAGGCATACCAGCAAGGGTCGGAAAATGCGAATAGCTTTCATAGTGTAGTTGTACGTGTTAATGTAGATTGTATTTTGCTTGAATGTTTCTACAAAACACTACAATTCAACGCTTTATACAAACGCTCTCTCGTCTCTACCTGCATAAAAGGGCCATGAATTGAGAAAAAGAGCGGATGAACAGGAAAACAAAAAAGCCTCTATCCGGAGGCTTTTTTGTTTTGGAGAGATACTATTTTTACACTTCCTGGCTTTCCTGCTCGGCTCTTACTTCAGCCAGGGGACGGAAGTTACCGCCTTTGAGTGGATCTTCTTCTTTTTCATACGGAATCACTTCCAGGATATTGGTGATGTTGACATCGGTAATCACATAATCCTGCACCTTGCCCAGCCGTTCTTTCAGCAGATCGTACGCCTCGCGCGGATCGGGGGCATTGATGAGCATGTTGTACGGCACTTTTTTCTCTTTTTGTGTCTTTTCATCAAAGGTGATGTATTGAACCTTGATTTTGAACCAGGTTTCGGCACCTTCTTCCACAAAAAACACTTCACTCAGGCGCATCCGCGTGAGCTTGGACAAGTAAAACTCAGCTAAATTACTAGCGACGGCATCGTAAATCCGGGCTTCGGCATCGGTATATGAAACCGCATCTACCAGATACACTTCATTAATGGTCTTGTTTTTTCCTTGTTCGTCCGGCTGTTGATAACGGATAGCGGCTTGATACCAAACTGACATATCAGAATAAAAGATTTAAAATATCACAATTCATTAAACCCTGCTTGAGAATGGGATTCAAAGATACAAATACTAATTCAGAAGTTGGAAGAGAGAAGCCAGAATTAACCGAAAGACTGCCAGAAATAGTATCCCCGTAAAAGTAAAACCCTCTCCTGTGTCAGAAGAGGGTTTTACTTTTAAAATAGTTTATTCTGTTATAAAAATGTCATTACCAATGTGCGGATACTGAGGCCAATGATGAGAATACCCACCATGATCATAAGTGTCTTGGTCGAAAACTTCCGGCACAGATACGCCGCAAACGGAGCCGCCACACTACCTCCCACCACCAGGCCAGCGATGATTTGCCAGTTACCTGCACCGATCAACGTAACAAAGGTAATGGCTCCGGCCAGGGCAATGAAAAACTCAGCCAGATTGACAGAACCAATCGCATACCGGGGCTGGTGACCTTTGCTCAGTAGGGTAGAGGCAACAATCGGGCCCCAACCGCCACCACCTACCGCATCCATGAACCCGCCAAACAACGCCAGCGGGGCCAGTGTTTTTTCATCGCGGGGAGCGGCTACTTTCCGGAACGCCTTGCGAAGCACGATTATGCCCATGATCAACAAATATATGGCAATGTATGGCTTGATAACTTTGCCGTCGATACTGGTCAGGATGTATGCGCCAGCCACGGCACCGATCATACCGGGCAACACCAGCCGCTGAAACAACCGCTTGTTCACATTCCCCATCTTCAGGTGCGACAGTCCCGAAATACCCGAAGTGAACACTTCGGACACGTGCACGCTGCTACTGGCCAGTGCCGGAGGAATGCCCAGCCCCAGCAAAAACGATGTGCTGCTGATGCCATACGCCATACCCAATGCTCCGTCAATCATCTGTGCCAGAAAGCCAACCAGCATGTAAAAGAGCATGTCCTGCGTAAAAAACTGGATGGCGTAAGGCCGAATGACCTGCCACGTAGCCTCGTTCTGATACAACACAATACCAGCCACTACTAACACAAGGGCGATACCCCCGGCAATGATAAGGCCTTTGGTGTTTTTGCGTTCAGGCTTGGCAACGATGGGTTCCTCGGCAACTAACATGTTGTCTTCTTTCAAGTGTGACACGATATGGTAAAAAAATCCTTGCAAGATACGACTATCTCTATAAGTATACTATAGATTAACAGGAAAATTTTACAAAAAATTTTCCTGTTCCTTTTCGTAAAAAGAAAAACAGCGCATAAGCCTTATTTGCAAGCTTTATTGCGGGCAGGTTTTGCTTTGTTCAAGGATACTATTTGCTACGGGAAGGTGTGGTACAGTCAACATAGTATGCCAACCTATATACAGGAAGAAAATACTTAGTTATTGGGGGACAGGCTGCGGCCACTGTAAGAGTAACAATAGTGAAAGTAGTGAATCACCGGGGTTGGCAATTGCAGAGGCTGGAGTTTATAATGAACAGATAAAGTAGCCGCATCACTAAACATCTGATTATCTGTAATAACGGCAAGCACGCCGGGTAGCTCGAAGAGCAGATAATCTTCTATCTGTGTTGGAGTGCCAAACACATTCGTAAAGTCTGCAAGGGCTTTTTCCTTATCAAAATTCCACGCATTGTATCCGCCAACGCCAGTAAACGAATCGTGGTAATCCAGAATGTACTTTACTGCAAACCAGCTCAGGCGCGAGCTGCACACTTTATCCCAACGGAATGCATTTATATCATAGTCAAGCAGATAGCCGTCTACAGGCGGGTCTGGCAAGGATAAATTTTCTTTTTTGACAGCCCAGTAATAATCCGATTCACCCTGAATCAGCAAAGTCAACGCCTGAAGTTGTTCATCAAATTGAATGCTGTAACTGTCTCTGAATATCCATTGATCGGTTTTGAGCATTGTTTGCAAAAAGCAGTACCATTCCCGAAACGAAGCGGGCAAAGCCATTCCAATACTGGCTTCTAACTCGGCTAGTGGATCCTGATAGTCACTTACCTGCCACTTCAAATCCACGCCATGCCATTCGCTTACCAGTCGACCGATGATTTCCCATGTTTCTTTGGAACTAGTGATTACAGACATACGCAAGAAGTGAGTGGGTATAGCCCATCCAATGTGTAATCAGTTATACCCTTGAATATCTTTTGTGAAAAGAGAAATAAGTAAAGAGACACAAGGAAAAAGAAGGAAGAGAAAAGACAACATACTGATAATCAGATCTATAAACGAGAGTCATCTTATACTTTATTCTGTACTCTTACTTAGCATTTCGAAAAATGCGAGACCTAACTAGCAAACTTCCGCTCTATGACATCCACAAATTCCTTGTATTCTTCGCTTTGCAAATCCCAACTCAGCGAATGGGCATATTTTACTTCCAGCAATCGCATGGCAGAAGTCAAATCCGTGGCCTGCTCCAGTTCGTAAATGGCCTGGGCAAAGGCGATGTTGTCTCCACCGAACAGGCTATTGATGAAGTAGTATTTCTGATTCAGGTTCAGGGCATCCTTGATGCTGGTAATCGGCTTGTTCTGCGCTTTTTCAATGAATGTGCTGTCTTCTTTGCGCAGGGCGTCGTTGAGGGTGGTCTGGTCGCGGTTCAGCGTGTCGTTCAGCGTTACCTCTTCTGATTTCTTCTTTACCGACAACACCGTGACCAGCGGTTTGTTGGCGGCTTTGGCAAACTGCTCAATGTCAACCTTGACATCCTCCACCTTGATTTCCGGGATGACGCTTACCGCCAGGGGTGGCATTTCGGGCGAGGTGCTTGGCTTGACGGTTTCGGTTACCGGCTTGGTAGCCGTGCTTTCTGTCTGCAACGCAACCGTCTCGGAAGGGGGCGTAACGGGTTTGCTTGCCAACACCGGTTCTTTGGCCGCAACCGGGGCTTCGTCCGGCAAGGAATCAAAGAAAGACTTGGGGGCTTTGCTTTTGTCGGGCTCGGGTTTTTGCTCTTTTACAGGCTCTTCGGGTTTTTCCAACTCCGAACGTTCCACCGGTACATACGCCGAGAACTGCTCCAGGTAGGCTTCGGTATCTTCGGGGACGGCGGTTGAGGAAGCCAATACGTCATCGAGTACTGCAATGGCTTTGTCCAGCGGAACCACCTCGGCTTCGTCAACTCCATTGGATTGGAGTTGTGCCAGCAACGCTTCCCAAACCGACCGGTTGACACGCAGGTAACGCGTATGCTCTTGTAATCGTTGGATAGTAAGTGGCTGAAAATCAATATCCTTCAATAAAAGTATCAATTGTTCGCGTGGCGTGAGCAGCAATCGCAACGTATCGCTGGCAGCATGGGCAACCAGACCCTCAAACGCGTCGCGCCTTACCTGGATGTATTGCGAAAGGGTATTCATCAGATTGGTCAGGGCGGCCTTTACGTCTTCCTGCGAATAGTCGAAATACGGGCTCTGCAACCGTCCGGACTCTTGTTGCCAGCTATTGAACAACCGAAACAGAATCAGATAGTTGACTTGCGGGATGGTGGTAAAGGAGACGATCTCCTGACCGGAAATGGTATCTTTTTCGGCAAAAAAAGTGTCACAGGTGTGGTCGGCAAAGGCCTGTACGTATCGTTGTAAAGCGGTTTGGTTGATCGGTTGCATAGATAAAAAGTTACAATTTGGGAATTACGAAGTACAATTCTAAAAATTCGGCGTTCCAGGTTCCAAGTTAAAAATTTGCGCAGTTGCATCCATACACATTTGCACATTATTTTCGATTGCGCTTTGTCCGTTTGTGGTCACGCCTCATTTTTGATTGGCTTCCTTGCCAATCCCCATGCATTTTTCGCAATACAGGTTCCGCAACTGCTCATCATCAAACACCTGGAAATTGATCCGGCATTCCCCGATGAACAAGTCGCACCATTTCGCCTGGGGCAGCTTCTGGGCAGCCTCGACCAGCAGCCGGGTATAGCTGCGGTTTTTCTGGTAATCGGGATGCACAAATATCAGCTTGAGGTATTGCATGTAAATTTCTTCGTCAAAGCCCGTTTTCTTCAGGTACGTATCCAGCACCTGGATGGCATATTTGAAAGATTCCATTTCAATCATGTAATTGGCCAGGCTGAGGGCACGGTCCCGGTTGGCGATCACTTCAGGTTTGTCGCGGTAATAGGCAAACAAATACTGGACCCCGTCGCGCAGCTTGCGGTAGTTGCCTTCCTGCTGGTAATAGGGCAACGCTTTGATGTAAAAAATGGATTTCAGCTTTTTTTCCAGTGGTTTGTATTTTTCCACATAAACCACCTGGTCGATCAGTTTCAGTACCTGGTCGGCCGAGTAGTTTTGTTCGCGTACAAACTCCCACTCCGAAAGCATGAAGGCAACCGCATAGTATTTCATTTCAATGCCGGGATTTTTGCCGCTCAGGGAGGTTTTGATCATATCCCAGTGCTGCTGCCACTGCTCGGCTGTCCACTGGGCGTGATTCAACTGGTAATCGAGCAGCATCTGGTTGAATTTCAGGTCGCTGTACTGCGGCGTGGATGGGTATTTGACAGTAAACAACGAATCGGCGGGCAGGCTTTTTTGCTGCCACTGGCGGTAATAAAAGTTTTGCAGGGCCGCTGCCTGAATCGGATTGGAGACTTTGTAATGACGGCGGACATATTCCAGCGTATCACGTACCTGCAAGTGGGTTTGCAGGCGGACATGCGCCTTGCGCTGGTCATTCAGTCTGGTTTCCCAGGCCGCCAGAACTTCCGGTTTCTGCAACTCCTGCTTGATCTGGTCAACCGGCCAGTCTTTCCACTCGGCGTACGGCGAGTTTTCGAGCTGGTCATACAGCAAGGTCCAGTTTTCGCCGGTGCGCACTTCAATCTCGGTATAATCGTCGATGTATTTCTTCAGGTAGCCCACAATGCTGTCGGCGCGTGATTTGTAGAGCTGTTCGTTCATGGCACCCACCCCTTCTACGGAAGCATACGCATCAATCAGAATATGATCGATCTGGTAGTTTTTCAGCGTATCCCGAATGGCAATCATTGCGGCGTGGTCGGGCTTGATGCTGTTGCGGTCAAAGGCCACGCGGAAATCAAACGATTTGTCGTCGGGCTTGAAGCTCAGCTGGTGATCCGAAAAGCGGGTTTCGAAGGCGACCGAATCGTTAAAACTCAAATCGCCACAGATATCGGTATAATGAACCGCGCCGATGATCCGCTTCTTATGCAAGAGCAAAAAATTGGCAACAATGTACCCGTTCGAGTCGACCTTGAGCAGATTGCCGACGGGTACGGAGGTAAATTCGGGCTTCCAGGTTTCCCGTTTGATTTTTTGTTTTTCGCGTTTGGCTTTGGCCGAATGAGCGAACCAAAGCTTGCGCAGTCGTTTGGATTTGCCACGGTTGAATTCCCGCTTCTGTTTGCGCAGGCTGCTCAGCAACTCTTTTTTATACACCGGCTGCAACACCTTGCCGTTGACCGACGAAATGCCGTTGCGCCGGCCCAAGGTAGTGTAGTAGTCGGAGCTGCCGCATTGGTACGACTTGAAATCAACGAGTTCTACGGCAATGCCATCGTGGCGGTTTTTCATCGAATGCAGCAATTGCAATGGTGTGACACTGCGGGCATAAATGACCCGGTTGGTGTAATCAGACAAGAGCTGCAGTTTTTCGCTCCGAAAGGCTGTCCAGATTGGGTTCTTCTGTGTCTGCTTGTAGTCGATGTGCTTGAGTTTCCAGGGAAGTTTTTGCTTTTTTCCATCCGTATTGGCCATCAGCTGTTCGTTGCGGCTACGCACGGTGTCGTATGGGAACATCCGCCGGTTGGTATAAAACGAATACCGCCAGAGCACCCGGGCAAAATCCTGCACGACAATGAAGTTGCCGTTTTTCTGATGGGGCAGAATGGCAACCCCCGTTACCTGAAAGTCGGCGTTGGTGATGTTGCGTATGTATTTGTTCGACTTGAGCCAGGTTCGGGCAATGCTCCGGGCTGTCGCAAGATAGGTATCGTGCAGTGTAAACGTGAGGATATTTTCCTCCGCGAGGTAATTGCGGGCTCCGTGAAAGTAGGCCCGGTCCTGGGCTGTCTTTTTATTGGGCTGTTTCTGGTACAGGCTGGTGACGGGCTCTTCCGAAAGATAACGCACATGATCTTTGGCCGAGGTATACAAAATGCTGTCACTGACCAGCGAAGGCAATTCGCGGGCTTTCCGGATGCTGTCGACCTGTGCCTTTACCAGGTATTCGAGATAGGGCAGCTGCACCGATTCAGGGGTAATCCGCGTCGAAGGCGTTTGTCCGCCAACCGTTAGTATAGAAACAAAGAACACCAAAAGCCATCCGAATGGCCTTGCCTTACCAATTACAAAATGCATAGCTGGAGTTGAAAAAACTCTTTAAAATTGCAGTTAACTCTTTTCGTAAGTGGTAAGGCACTCATTCCGCACCTGAATCCGGAATGAAAAAATACTATCTTTCAAAAGCAATGAACCGGGATCAATTTCGAAAGGTGAATTTCGGATTAGCAAAATAGTATCTTCAGAAAATCAAAAACCGGTAATGCTCTATACTACGTTTGCCTACTAAGTAACCGCAGTCATTCCAAATGAATCAGCAACCCAACGTCAGAAATTTATAATATATTCAGCGATTGCTCTTTGATTTTCTCCAGCTCGTCTTTCATCTCGACCACAAACCGCTGAATGATGGCGTCGTTGGCTTTGGAACCGATCGTGTTGATTTCCCGCCCGATTTCCTGACTGATGAAGTTCAGCTTCTTGCCCGGCGTTTCGTCGTTGGCCAGCACTTCCACAAAGTGATCCAGGTGCAGTTTCAGCCGCACTTTTTCTTCGCTGATGTCCAGTTTTTCGATGTAATAAATCATCTCCTGCTCAAAGCGGTTGGCATCAAAGTTCTCGTCGGTTGTGATCTCGGCCACACGTTCGCGGATGCGGGTACGGATGTTCTGCAAACGTTCCGGATCGTGCGCCGCGATGGCATCCAGATTGGTGCCGATCTTGCGGACATACTCGGTCAGCTTGCCCGACAATTCGCCGCCTTCCTTGATCCGGAATTCGTCGCACGCCTGTGCCGCCTGCTTGAACGTCTCCAGAATCAATGTCCAGTCCTTGGCGGCATTCTCATCCGGCGCGGTGTCGTACACGTACGCGTCGGGGAGCTGCATGGCCATCCGGAAGATATCGTCCTCGGGAGCATTGGCTTCCAGCGCCGCCTGCCGCAGCTGCTGGCAGTAGGCTTTCACCAGCGGAATGTTTACCGTCACCCGCGGCTTCACCTCGCCGATCACCTGGACATCAATGGACACATTCAGCTTGCCCCGTTCCAGAATCTGATTCAATAAATTTCTGATTTCCAGCTCTTTATCCGAAAAATTCTTGGGGAGCCGCAGATTCACATCCAGTGATTTTGAGTTCAGCGAACGAATTTCGACACTCACACTGATGTTGGCGTTAGCCGCCTTGGCCATTCCAAAGCCGGTCATGGATTTTAACATACGTAAATCAAGTTTATTGGTTACTGCCACTCCATTGAAAATACCAACGGAGATTACAAAGTAATGTTTTTTTCCCCAAATATCTGACACAACAAAATTATTGGCAGAAAGGACGGTCCAAACGCAAAAAATGACTAATTTTACCTACCGAACTTTTTAGTGTTTTTCCGATACCCCTCTGCCGGCAGGCAGGCTATTTTCTTCTTTATATCTTATGAAATTTGGAGTAGTTGTATTTCCCGGTTCCAATTGCGACGAAGATGCCGTTCATGTGATGGGCGATGTGCTTGGCCAGCCGGTTGTCAAATTGTGGCACAAAGACACGGATCTGCAGCAGTGCGACTGTATCATCCTGCCCGGCGGATTCTCGTACGGCGACTACCTGCGGACGGGTGCCATTGCACGGTTTTCACCTATCATGGAAAAGGTGATTGCCCACGCCAACGATGGCGGCTTTGTCATGGGGATTTGCAATGGTTTCCAGATACTTGCCGAGGCGCATCTGCTGCCGGGCGTATTGCTGCGCAACAGCAACCAGAAATACGTTTGCAAAAACGTGTATCTGAAACCTGAATCCAAAACCGCTCCGCTGACGGCTGCACTGGATACCAACCGGGCGTATAAAATTCCGATTGCCCATGGCGAAGGCCGCTATTTCGCGGATGAAGCCACCTTGCGCCAACTGCACGAAAATGACCAGATTCTGTTCCGCTATTGCGACCCTAATGGCAACATAACCCCGGAAGCCAACCCGAACGGCTCGCTGGAAAACATTGCCGGTATCTGCAATGCCCAAAAAAATGTGTTTGGCATGATGCCTCACCCCGAACGCGCCGCCGAGGACGCCCTGGGCAATACCGATGGTCTGGAAATTCTCAAGTCGCTTACTGCTGTTCTGGTATCCTGACATTCAAACCTCCTGCATACATTTGTGCAGGAGGTTTTTTCTTTTGAAAAGATACTATTTTGCGCGGTTACACCCTGTTACTTCTACGCATTTCGTACAAGTGGCACAGGTATGTTCCATCAGTACATAGGCTTCTGTCTTCCCTATAATTCCTCACCGAAGAATTCCGGAATCCGGTAATTCATTGCATTATCTGACATTTTCAAATATATTTATTGCTCTGTGCCTTTGTTTATTGCCTTTTTTAAATTGAATAAAACAAAGAAAAATTTTAACTGGAACCACATGAAAAAACCAGACCACTCTTCCCGCAGGGCATTCATCAAACAAAGTTCACTGGCTGTCGCAAGCTTTACCATTGTACCCCGTCATGTATTGGGCAAGGGATTTGTTGCCCCTTCCGACAAGCTGAACATTGCGGCTGTCGGCTGCGGAGGCAAAGCTGATTTTAACATTCAGCAAGCCTTCAACAATGGTTCCGACAACATTGTGGCCCTGTGCGATGTGGACGACCGTCAGGCAAAAAAATTCCGGGAGAAATTTCCGAAAGCCCCGTATTACAAAGATTTCCGCCAGATGCTGGCCAAAGAAGGAAAGAAAATTGACGCCGTGATCGTCACCACTCCCGACCACATGCACTACCCGGTAGCCATGGCCGCCATGCAGCTTGGCAAGCATGTGTACGTGGAAAAACCCCTTACCCACGACATCTGGGAGGCCCGCCAGCTTACCGAAGCAGCCCGCAAGTACAAGGTGGTTACCCAGATGGGCAACCAGGGCAGTAGCGGCAAAGGCACCCGCCTCACCGAAGCCATCATTCAATCGGGAGCCATCGGCGAAGTACATACGGTGGAAGTGTGGACCAACCGGCCCGTATGGCCGCAAGGCGTCAAATCACCCAAAGACAAAGGAGAGAAACAACCCGTTCCATCGGAAGTGGACTGGAACCTGTGGTTGGGAACGGCTCCGTTCCGCGAGTACCACGAAGCCTACATGCCGTTCCGCTGGCGGGGATACTGGGATTTTGGCACGGGTGCCCTCGGCGATATGGGTTGTCACTTCATGGATGTGCCGTTCCGGGCATTGAAACTGAGCTACCCCACTTCGGTGGAATGTTCGGTGGGCCAGGTGTACGCCGACTTCTTCCAGGAAGCCTTTTTTGACGATGTGTGCCCGCCGTCTTCTTCCATTCACCTGAAGTTTCCGAACCCGACTGGTCAGCAGCACAAAGAGATCAGCTTGTCGTGGTACGACGGTGGCATCCGGCCGGCGCTGCCCGAAGGTTGCGACTACGAAAAAGTATTTGCCAATGTAGACGGCGGTTTGCTCTTCATCGGAACCAATGGCATTCTGGCGGCCGAACTGTTTGGCAATAATCCCAAACTGTTCCCAACCTCTAAGTTTGAAAATTACACCCTGCCCGAACCCAAGCGGGCGTTGGTTGAAGGCGAAGTAAACGGCCACCAGCAGCAGTGGGTAAAAGCCTGTAAAAAAGGATTTGGCACCTACACCAGCTCGTCGTTTGATGAGTCAGGCCCGCTCACCGAAACCGTGCTGATGGGTAACCTGGCGGTGCGTTCGTTCCTGTACCGCGAAGCCAAACAAGGCAATGGGTTCAACTTCCCCGGCCGTAAAAAGCTGCTTTGGGACGGCACAAACATGAAGATCACCAACTTTGACGTAGCCAATCAGTTTGTCCGTCGGCAATACCGCGAAGGCTGGACGTAATCTGAGCTGAGACGAACAATACATAACAGCAAAGGCGGCCCATGAGTCGCCTTTGCTGTTATGTATTCTTGGAGTATCTTTAGTAATGTAATCCTGATGAAGAGTTATTACTGAATCTACCCCCGCTATCGTTTGAATGAAAACTGGTAATATGCGTATGAACGTTCTATTTTTTCTGATCACAGGGTTGTACGCATCATTGGCGGCTCAAACCTCAAAAGGTTCACTTACTGCTGAGGTTATCCACTCAAAATATGTTGAGGCAATGGGTGGTTGGAAGAATATCCTGGCTATTGAGAACCTTTGCCAGCAATGGACCAATGAGATCCATCAAACCAATATTACCTACAAAGTAAAGCCTAACCTAAGCCTTTACCTCATTGTGGATAGTGCTTCTCAGACTGTTACCAAAACATGCTCTATGGAGGGAATGATTTGCCTAAGCCAAAAAAACCTTTCAGGAACCGATACGAGTTATCAGTTAAAAGTCATCAGAAGTACAAAAGGTGCGGAATTGCTTCATTTGATTGGTAGTTTAATTTTCTACAAAGAAAACGGATATACACTCTCATTAATAGGGGACGATACCATTGAGGGACAGGATTGTTTTGTAATCAAACTCGCCAGGGAAGAGAAATCCTACGATTTATTCTACCTCAGCCAGGAGTCGTATCGCTTAGTTATGCACCAAACCCGATATGCCACGGGTCCAGACGGATCGCAGACGTACTATTCGGATTACCGACAGGTAAACGGCGTATGGTTTGCCTTTGTGGAAGAGACTTCCGGCAGTTCTTCGCCGGGAAAAAAACGTATCTATACCTCTATCAAAGTGAATACACCCATTGATAGGTCCATATTTACCTGTCCAACCTTTTAATAGTACTTTTGTCACCCTAGGCTGACAACTAACAAAAGTAATTTTGGACCTGCTTCATTTCTGTCTATTTTGGCAATGCCATCTGCTATCCGTCTATGAAAAACAAGAACTTGATTCCGTTTCTGATCAGTCTCTCGGTGTGCCTTCTCTTCATCTGGTTTTCGCCCTGGCGGCTACGGGAGCATTGGCTGCGCAATACGCCGGAGAGATACCGAAAAGAACTGGTACGCATCCGGGAAAAACGAAAGCAGCTTGCTTATGAGAAAGCTGATTCAAAGGCCGTCCGAACAGCCTTTGTGCAAACCATTAACCAGCAGTTGTTTCCGCATTGGTACGGCACCTTCTGGTCGTTTAACGGTACTACCCAGACACCCGGCCGTGGTTCCATTGCCTGCGGCTATTTTGTAACTACAGTGTTGCGTGATGCCGGGCTGGACATCAACCGCAGTGCATTGGCCCAGATGGCTTCCGAAAAAATGATTACCTCACTGGTGAATGAGCGGTACATCCAACGCTTCAGCAACCGCTCGATTGGCGAATTTGTGGAGCAAATCAGGCAGTCGGGGCGGGGACTTTACCTGGTAGGCCTTGACAACCACACTGGGTTCATTATCTATGATGCCGCCGGTGTGCGGTTTGTACATGCCAGTGGTGCCTATCCGTTTTGCGTCATCAGTGAAACGGCCCAGGAGGCGTCGATTCTGAAAAAGTCTGCCTACCGCATTGTCGGCAAAATCAGCGATGATCCGGTGGTGCTGCAAAGATGGGTGAAAGCATAGCTCTTCTTCTTGCTTTCCAAAGATCTCAACCCGCTTTTGACTGCTGATCAAGCTACGGGTGCATGTCACATGGTCGGCCCGATACGGAGTACGCGCATGGGTAGCAGCAACATCAAGACGATGCATGTAATCAACCTGGTAGCGGCAGCGGATTCCAGCCAGAATCTGGGTCAGCAGGTCGGAAATGGGTCACCAGTGGGTAACCAGTAACTACCTGATACTCAGTACTGGGTAACCGGGTCACCTTTTTTTCTGCTACCACAGTATAGGGAAACAACCAGATAGGCTTACTCTTTTATTTCTTTTATATCTTATCTTATCTTATATAGAAAAAAGTAAAGAAAATCCTACCCTGCTTACCCAGCCCTGATACTCAGTGAGTTACTGGTTACCCAATTCCGACCCACTTCTGACCCTGCTTACCCAAAACATGGAATAGCACCAGTTTCACCTATAAATAATTCAATTGCAACCTATGCACCCCACACAAGCACATCTGCCAACCGTTTACCTATCGTTCAACACAGGCCCCGCCAGCAACGGACGGGCACATCCCTGTAGGGGCAGACCCACGTGTCTGCCCAGGCCGTTGCCATCGGTATGGGCAAGTGTATTCGCATCGTCGGGCTGGTTTCCGCATCCCAACGCGGTTTGCGGGAAACAAGGGCGAAAGATTTTTCGCCCCTACAAGGCCGATCCTAGGCCATACCTGCGCGGAATGTACCGCAATCCAACCGCTTGCGTCGGATGCCACGCAGCGGCCTACCTTGCGCGGAATTCAACGCAGCCCGGTGGTTGCGCTTTATTCAACGCAACGCGAATCGTGCGCATAATTCAGCGCAACGGTAACGATGCGCTTTATTCCGCGCAAAGCCCAGGATGCGTCGAATGATGCGCAAAACCAAACTTGCGCCGAAACCTGCGCAAATGTGCCGGTGAACCAAAACTTTTTCACTCAATAGCTGAGCCAGTGCTGCGTATAACTCCGCGCAAGCACCGCTACTGCCGTGAATTCCGCGCAAGCGATCCGAAGGCAATACCTGCTTTGGTTACCAGCAATCACCGTTCTTCTTCTTTTACGTCGATGTAAAATCGGGTATCGTCCACTTCAAAATCGGTCGCGTCCAGATTAGGCAGTGTAAGCGTTTTCCATTGGGTAGTCGGGTAGACGAAGCCAAACCTCCCTTTGGCCGTCGTCAGGCGTATGGGCATCCGGAAATCAGGCACATCGGCTGTCCATTTGTACGAGACTGCTAACTCCTTGTTCTTCTGTTCGTACCGGACCCACAGCGTGGGAATAGAGGTAAACTTCAGGTACTGGTCAAAAAAGTAGGTGTAATCGGTGGCCGTTCTGGTGTTGATGTACTGCACAATGTCGCCGGTCGAAACGGTTTGGTTGCGGAACTGCTGCTGGATTCCGTGCAACAGCTCCAGCCAGCAACCCTCGTTGTTGATCACATTCTCAAAGGTGTACAGCATCAGCGCCCCTTTGCTATACATGTCGCCAATGTCGTAATGGATGTGGTTCACATCGTATACGCCGATGATCGGCTGCTTGCCAGCAACGGTCTCCGTTAAGGTTTCCATGTATTGTTCTTCTCCCTTAGGCCCAAACTTTTCTAGGAGCGGCAGTCCTTCCGAATAGGTGGCAAACGCTTCGTGAATCCACAGGTCGGCCATGTCGTGGCAGCTTACCTGGTTGCCCCACCATTCGTGCGATACTTCGTGCCACACCAGGCTCATCAGACTGGCCTCCAGGGTTTCGGCGTCTTCACCAGGTATTTTACCAAATGAAACCGCACTCTGGTGCTCCATCGGATACAAGGATTCCATCAGTGTAAATCCGTCTATGGGAAAGGGGTATTTGCCATAATACTTTTCCAGCGTCGCCAGCATGGGTTTGATACGGTCAAAGATCGCCTTTCCTTTGGCCAGATTATAAGGCATCACGTAGAAGTCTACGGTCAGTGTATCGGTAGTGATATACTTGTCCTGTAAGTGGGCGTACTTTCCAATGTTCAGCGTTACGTTGTAGTTATTGATCGGATAGCTCACAAACCATTCGTAACGGGTCGTATGATTGGGCAGCCGGGTTGTTTTTCGAAGCCTGCCGTTGGAAATATTTTGCAAACCTTCGGGTACCGTAACCGCCATGCGGACACTATCCGGCTCGTCGGACAAATGGTCTTTGCAGGGCCACCACAGGCTGGCCCCCGATCCCTGGCATACGACCTGTACCCACGGATTGCCCTGGGCATCTTTCTGCCACAGAAAACCTCCATCCATCGAGATTTCCCGGTTGGGTTCTTTGGGATGACCCGAATAGTCAATCGTAATTTCCTGGCTGGTATGTACCGACAGCGTATGTGGAAACTGAATGAAAACAGCCGTCGCCTCACGGGTATAGGCCAGCGGTTTGCCCTGATACAGAACCTGATGGATCTGCATGTTGGCGTACAAATCTACCTGCATGCGGGTGAATGGCTCCTGTACACGGAAACGGATGGCTGTATGGCCCGAGATGAACTTACGGTCAATATCAACGGTCACATCCAGGTCATAAAACGTCACATCGTAGCAGGTTCGCAACGGCGTCAGCTTGCCCCGCAAAGTATCGGCACGGGTAAAGCCGTTTTCGCGGTTGGAAGGCTTGACCGGTGTGGTATCGCTTCTTTTTGGTACAGGCGGCGGACTGTTTTTTTCTTCAGAGGCACCCAAGGTATCACCCGACAGGGGCGGAATGGTATTAAAATTACCCCAGAAATCCGTAGTATTCAGTTTCTCGCTCAGCGAATCGGCCGAGGAATAGATCTTCACCTCTTTTGCTGCCGCACCGCTCAACCGGGTGATATCCGTAACGGTTAAGAGCAGGTCGGTTTTCCAGACACTGTTTTCCAGGCTACGGCTTTTGCTGTTGACATCCGCTAAAAAATGGCGCTGCACATCTTTCAGATACCATTTGCCCTGGTACTGATCGAAATGCCCCACTTCCCTGGCCTTGGACACGTAAAGGCTGGCTTTCATGACCATCCGTCCAATGCTTTTCAGCAAAAAATTACGATTGTTCTCAATGTCGAGTCCTTTGGAAGTCAGCTCAAAATCCCACTGGGCAAATGCCAGGGTCTGCACATCTATGTACAACTTCCCTGTGGCCAGTGCCTTGCTGTTTTTCTTCTTGGGCTGGATCGCTATCACATACATGCTCCGTTGCCTGTCAGACACAATGCCCTGGAGCACAAAGGCGTAGTGTTTGAAATTCCGGCTGTTCAGAAAAGAATGTTTATTCGGTTTCTGGTAAACGCTAAGCATGTTCCCGCTTCGGATGGCATATTTCGGGCCGTTATTTAATTGCAGAAAGTGATGAAACTGCGCATCTCGTGTGATCGCATTATCCGGCTTTTGGCGGCGTTCTTTCAACGTTTTTAACTCGGCCATTTCCGCGTTGGACTGGTAGGTGGCTTCCAGCACGGATTCAATGTGGTTAATCCGAAAGGTATCCAGATGGGTGATTTCCCGGTAAAATGCCAGCATCTGTACCGCAGCAGTATCGTAGTTGGCCGGGATGGCAGCAATGGCTTTTTTGATGATTTCCAGTCCGGTAAGGCCTTTGGCATTCACCTGGATTTCGGGGAGCTGTACAGCGGCTTCCTGCAAGGCTACCTGGAGGGAGTAACCCCGACTGTCGACCACCGCTTTCACCACCGACTGGTAGCCGACTTTCGATATTTTCAGGCTGTCTGGCAGGCAAGAGGCTGGGATCTTAAAGATAAAATTTCCTTCGGCATTGGTCACCGTTCCGAGGCTTTTGCCAACAATACCTACATTGGCATACGCCAAGGGCAGCCGGGTCTGGGAATCCGTTACCTTGCCGGTAAGGGTCAGGTAATCTTGCTGAGCAACGGCCTGGATTTGTACACAAAAAAAGAGGAGAAGGAGCCGGAAAATGGGAAGTAGTGTTTTCATGTTGTTTCGTCGATTGTGTACCGCAATACAATCAAAATTGCCCCATGAAATCTACTCAAATCCGGATTTGATAACTACTTTCAGGCCGACTGCTGTGCGTGCAGTGACACAAATTCTCTGGGCGAAACGCCGATACTATTTTTAAAGGCCCGCTGAAAGGTTGCCTGCGAGTTAAATCCGCATTCCAGGGCAATACCAGCAATGGTCAGGTGTGTATCAACGCCTTCCAGTAACCGCCGTTTCACTTCGGCGAGCCGGTATTCGTTCACAAACTCGTTGAAGCTTTTCTGGAGGTGATTGTTCAGCACATACGAGATGGACTTTTGCGGGATTCCGGTATGTGCAGCGACCGTTTGCAACTGCAAAGCCGGTTCGAGATACAGCTTGTCTTCTTCCATGGCCTTCGTCAACAGGCCAATGTACTGGATCACCTCTTCCGCTGGGAGCACGAACGAACCATTGGAATGCCTGGAAGGGTCTGAATTCTCCGCGGATGATGTCTTTGCCTCGGAGGCCGCCAGTTTCAGTTGCAGATATCCTTTGAAACCCAGCCAATACACCAGGATCGCCAATGGAATATAAATGGGATAATAACTCATGCTGTCAAGCAGCGCACCGCGGGTGGCCGGCAGAAGGTAGGGAATCAGGAAAAGCAGCCAGATGACCTGGAAAACCAGGAATGCATTGACAAACTGATGAAGCCATTTGTGTTGCGGGGACGAAAAATCAGCGGTTGTATCCAGAAGATATTGCCGCGCCAGCAACAGGTACACCGTCAGCGAAAGCCAGCGGACACTATCCGTGTAGGTATTGTAATCATCAATGAAATCGCTCCATTTGCCGGTAGCGGCCGGAGAAATCCAGCCGGTTACCAGGCCTGTCAGTACCATCCACACGAGCAGCTTGGGGAGCAGATCAATGCCGGCAGAAGCAAAGTGCCACTTGTGTTTCAGAGAAAGCCGGAATTGGTTGTCAGTCACTGCCCGCACGTAAAAGTAAATGAGCGGGCCTACGGGCATGATCATCAGGAGCGGCAGCAATTGCTGGAGCACGTTAACGATGCCATATTCCTGCTCCAGCCCGGATTCGGTCAGGTACAGATTGGTACAGGCCATCGCAAGCAGAAAGATAAGTACCCCCAGCAGCTGGTTGGCCAATGGGTTGGGGTTGGGGCTACGTCCGACTAAAATGCTCAGGATAAAACCTTGCAACGCACCAAGCAGAATGATGCCATTCCAGAGGTCAGCGCCGTTGATGAATTCCATACCAGTTATTGATTTAACGTGAATTCTGGATTAGCTTTCACCAATCCGAAACAGTACTCTCTTTGTGGCGTGTGTTACTTTTTACTTGCTTCTGTTCACGGTGCTTCTAGTCTGAACCATATCTCTACCTACCTACGCCTACTTTTTTGCTTGTCCAGGACAAAACGAGAGTTTTGGGCCAGATCTGTGCTCTGAGTAGGCAAAAAAAGACAAAAAATCCCAAAGCTTCGCCCCGCTAGGCCATCGCTAGGCCCGCGGGATTTTTATCCCTACACACCTACACTGCCACTCGCGATTGGAGTAGGCAAGCAACCCCACCCCCTCCGCACAAATCTGGCCCGAAAACTCTCGTTTTCGTCCTCCCCAAGGGAGGGGAGTTTTGTTTCGCGACTGTCAAGTCCCTCCCTAATGGGGAGGGATTTAGGGTGGGGTTTTACCTGAGGCCAATGCCCCTACACTACCTCCCACAATTAAAGTGAACAAGAGCGGTTTTGTATCAAACTGGCTCGTGCTACGCACGTTGCCTTATGTATTGATTATGAACAACTTTAACTTAACAAACCCCATTACTCACGTTAAAAATAGTATCTTTTCATCCGCAAAAACCCTGCCTTTTATTTACGCACGTATGAACCTACGGGCCGGGAGTTCTCGGCTCCTGCTACGCAACTGTAGAGGCCGGTGGCTAGCTGCTGGCGGTTCAGGTTGCGTCCGATGAAGACGAGCTTCGAGATTCGCTCTTCCGGACTTTTCCACTCATCGCCGAAGCTGTGCATGTACTGCTGCCCCACGGTCTGGAACACATACCGACGGCTCTCGTTTTCCAGGTTGATGATGCCTTTGATGCGGTAAATTTCATTGCCGCTCAGAAAGAGCAAGGCCATCAGCCACGGCGACAGCCTGCCGTCGGCCAGCGGCTCTTTGATGATGAAACTGTAACTGACAATGCCCGAATGCGAGGCGGTGGGCGTGCTATCCACAAAAGAGGCCTGCAATACGTGCGAACTGGCACCCCGGTGAAGCGAAAACAGATTTTTGACGGATACCTGTCCGTGGTCGGCCTCGTAAACCAGGGCCTCGGTATTCAGGTTTTGCAACACTTCCTTGACCCGTTGCTTTTCGTCTTCGCTGACAAGGTCCAGTTTGTTGAGAATCAACACGTCGGCGAAGCCGATCTGGTTGTTTACTTCCGGCAGGGTTTCCAACTGCCTCAGAATCTGCGGCGTATCCACCAGCGTGATGATGGCATTGATGGTGATCTGATCCTGGATCTCTTCGTTGTAAAGAAACGTAGCCGCCACCTGTCCCGGATCGGCAACGCCGGTCGTTTCCAGAATCACGTGGTCAAAGTGCTGGTCGCGCAATTTCAGGATGGTTTGCAGCAGCTCGGTATTCAACGAGCAGCACACGCAGCCGTTGGCCAGTTCGTAAATGTTTTCTTTGGCGCTGATGACCAGTTCGCTGTCAATGCTGATTTCCCCGAATTCATTCTCAATGATGGCGAGTCTCTTGCCTTCATTGGTGCGGATGATGTGGTTCAAAAAACTGGTCTTGCCCGAACCCAGAAATCCGGACAGGATGGTAACGGCTATTTTTTCCATAGTCTGATTTACTGAAAGCCGGGAAACGGATGCTTGATTCCGGATATGAGTTTTTTGGTTTCAAAAAGATACTATTTTTTTCCGCATCAAGCATCCGGTTTCATTTTTATTTCACCGTGTACACATTGTCTTTGGCGTTGACATCCGGAATCTGCAAGTCGCCCAGTTCAATTTTCTGGATCGTCTTGGTGTATTTCTTGGTAACGACAAACTCTCTGGCTCCGCTTTGCCACACGCGGGCGGTTTCCTGATGCGTGTCGGTGGTGCCGTCGGCAAAGGTTACGGTCAAGGCAATCGGAACGGGCAACAAGCCGTTGCGGGTAATGGTGATTTTGGTGGTTTTGCCGGTCTCCACCTTTCTGATGCCCAGGTCGGCGTAGCCTCTTTCGAAGAACCACGGCTTCCAGAACCAGGTCAGATCTTCCTTGGCGGCATCATTGAAGCTGAAAAAGAAGTCGTACGGCGAGGGGTGCTTGCCATTCCAGCGGCGCATGTATTCGTTGAGCACCTGCTTGAACTTGTCCTTGCCCAGTATGTTCTGCAAAGTGGCATACGCAATGGCCGGACGGAAGTAAGACGAAAACCCATACGACAACCCGTTGTCCAGCAGCGTGCTGGGTATCATCATGGGCATTTCCAGTTCGCGGCCGTTGACACTTGCCAGATACAGCGCATTGGTCTGTTGCGGATAAAAAGTATTTTCTCCGATCTTGAATGGAATCCCGTTGGGCAGAAACTGCGCCCAGCCTTCATCCATCCAGGCATATTTGCGTTCGTTGATGCCCATGTAAAACGGAAAATACGTATGGGCGATTTCGTGGGCGGCCACCTCGGCGGCTTCCTCGATCGGGAACGAGCCGTCGTTGACAAACATCGGAAATTCCATGCCGCCCGAACCGTTAAAGACTGTCAGGTTGGGATACGGATAGGGCACTCCCGGCATCTGAGTGGAGAGATATTCCACCGACTGCTTGGAGAAACGGGCCACTTCGTAAAAATCCTTTGAATTGACATCGTATACGGCACTGATGGCCGTCCGGCGACCCGACGATTCGACCTGCGCACTGGTGGCATCCCACAAATACCGGTTGCTGACCGCAAAGGCGAAATCCGGCACGTTCTCGGCTTTGAACTGATACGCCAGCTGGGTTTTGGCTTGCGTGATGCCCCCTTTCTGCCAGTCTTCGGCTGTGACAATATGGGCGATTTCATTTGATTTTTTGGAATTCTGGTAGCGGGTCAGGTACGTTGGCGACAGCACCTGGTCAGGATTTTGCCAGACACCCGTGCCCCAGGCCAGAAAGTTTTGCGGCACCCGCACGGTCACATCGAAGTTGGAAAAATCGTTGTAAAACTCCGTCTGCGCGCCGTATTCCAGCCGGTCCCAGCCGTCCATATCGTCGTACACGGCAACCTGCGGATACCAGTAGGCTACCATAAATGTATTTTCTCCGTACGAGCCTTCCCGGATGTGTGTCTTGGCCGGTATGGTGTAGTTCCAGGCAATGGCCAGCTTGACACTTCCCTTGGGAAACAGCGGCTGTGGCAAGCGGACGTACATGTTGGTAGTGGTATACCGAACCGCAGCGGCCCTTCCGCCACTCGATTTGACTTCCAGGGGCTTGCCGTTCACTTGCAGCGAGCTGATCGTAACCCCTTCGGTCACATCGTCCGGGTCCACGTCTTCGTCGCGGGCGGCGCCTTTCTTGAAGATATTCGGATACAACCGCACCACCACCTGGGTCAGTGTATCGTTGCTGTTGTTCGTGTAGGTGACGGTCTCTTCGCCTTTGATTTGCCGGGTTGCCGGTACCAGCTCGACATTAATGGTATAATCCGAACGATTTTGCCAGTAATTTGGCCCGGGTTTGCCATCTTTGCTGCGCGTGCCTTCGGCGTACGCCTGTTGCAGTTCCAGTGGAATGTAAAGATCGGCGGCTTGCTGGGCAAAAGCTAGAAAAGAAGAAAGCAGAAATACGAAAGCGAAGGCTCCAGTTTTAAGATTCATAAACAGAATAAGTAGGGGTTTTTAGTTTTGGCAAGATACCATTTTCAATTCAGAATTTTGAATGCAGAATTCAGAATTAGAGCGTCTGGATTTCGTACCGGATGTCTGCCATTCGTTTTGTTAACGTTCATCGCGCCGTGATTAATAATCTAGCCCATTTAACTCTTTGCAATTCGGCTGGTTTTAGGTTTCTGGTTCAGCAAAGTCTCTACCTGTGTTGAGGTATATCGGTAGTCTGAGGCTGGCTGTATAAAGCCTGCCAGCAAAATTCGATCAGAAACAAACCACTCAAACTAAAGAATTTTGGGAAAGTATTTTTTCTAACGTAGTACATAAAAGCACCTCAGACTGTTCACCTTCCAGAGTCCTGTGCATTTGTATTTCCAACATTGAATTCTACATTCAAAATTCTGAATTGAAAATAGTATCTTTGAACCGATAAAAACCCTCAACCTCATGTCATTAACCGGCCAACAACTCATCGGATACAGCCAATCCAGGCAAGGCAAGCAAACCTTTGCCGGCATCAACCCCAAAACCAACGAAGCTCTCTCGCCTGTATTTTACGAAGCCACCACTGCCGAAGTGGATGCGGCGGTGCAAAAAGCAGACGCCGCCTTTGCGATTTACCGCCACAAAAGCGGCCAGCAGAAAGCGGAGTTTCTGGAAAAAATCGCGGAGGAGATCCTGGCCATCGGAGACGAGTTGATCGAAACGGCTTCATTGGAAACGGCATTGCCGCTGCCTCGCCTGCAAGGCGAACGTGGCCGTACCGTAGGGCAGCTCCGGTTGTTTGCAGCCATGTTGCGCGAAGGCTCCTGGCTGGATGCCCGCATCGACACCGCCCAGCCTGACCGCCAGCCGGCACCCAAGCCCGACCTGCGCCAGATGCAGATTCCGCTGGGTCCGGTAGCTGTTTTTGGCGCGAGTAACTTTCCACTGGCATTTTCGGTAGCCGGTGGCGATACGGTTTCGGCACTGGCTGCCGGTTGTCCGGTGGTTTTCAAGGCGCATCAGGCGCATCCGGCCACGTGTGAGTTGGTGGGTGCGGCCATTGTCAGAGCGGCACAAGCCTGCCAGATGCCCGAAGGCGTGTTTTCGATGGTACACGGCCTGACGCACGAGCCCGGCATGGCCCTGGTCAAGCACCCGCTGATTCAGGCGGTAGGCTTCACGGGCTCGTTCCGGGGTGGAAAAGCGATTTACGATGCGGCCGTACGGCGGCCCCAACCGATTCCGGTGTATGCCGAAATGGGAAGCACCAATCCGGTGTTTGTATTGCCCCGGGCTTTGCAGGAGAAAAAAGACACGATTTCGGCCGGACTGGCCGGCTCGATTACCCTGGGTGTCGGGCAGTTTTGTACCAATCCCGGTGTCATTGTGACGGAAGGGTCAGCGGAAAGCAGACAATTTGTGGAATCACTCTCGGCGTCAATCGAAAAAGCCCCGAGCGGGGTGATGCTGACGGCAGTAATTAAAGATACCTATCAAAAAGGCATTGAACACCTGAGCATGAATCCGGATGTAAACGTGCTGGCGGGCAGTCAGGCAAGTCCGGCACCTACGGAAGTGGCCGCTTATCTGATGCAAACCTCGGCCCAGGCCGCAATTGACAATCCCGGCTTGCTGGAAGAAGTGTTTGGTCCGTCGTCGTTACACGTTGAGGCAGGCTCCAAAGAACAGTTGCTGCAAGTGGCGCGCAGCCTGGGAGGGCACCTGACGGCCACCATTCATGGTACGGAAGAAGACCTGAAAGAATACGCGGAACTGGTTCAGATCCTGACCCAGAAAGTAGGCCGGTTGATCATCAACGGCTATCCGACCGGTGTGGAAGTAGCCCATGCGATGACGCACGGCGGTCCTTTCCCGGCGACCACCGATGCACGGAGTACTTCGGTGGGAACGGCGGCAATCTTCCGGTTCGTTCGTCCCGTCAGTTTTCAGGATTTTCCGGAATTTTTGCTTCCGGCAGAATTACAGAATACGAATCCGCTCACTATCTGGCGGTTGGTAAACGGAGAACGTACCAAAAGTGCAGTCTGAACCATGATTTCCGGAATTATACAGGATTATTTCTAGCCATGGGGACTAAGCTTCCGCACAGGTAAAAAATCCGGATTCAAGGCATAAACATTCTGTTAAAACCGTGTGTTTTCATCAAGGTAATCCTTCCATCCTGCGAATCCAGGTTCAGACAATTACTATCTTTCAACTATTCAAAACCTCTGGCGTATGAACCCTATTGCCGAAACGTTTCAGAATGCATCCGAGAAAAAGGCCTTTGACCTCAAGCACCGGCAAACGATCAATTACAACATTGGCAAATACAACGGAGCAGTTCAGAACGGGCTTACCCAGTATACCGACCACGAACTGGCACGCAGCCGGGCGTCCTATATCAAAACGCACACCATCGAAAACCTGGACAAATACCTGCTTCAGTTTGAAGAAAATTTCAAACGCAACGGCGGCAAGGTGATCTGGGCTGAGAACAAGGAAGACGCCCTGCGCGAAATACTGGCCATCTTTGAGAAAAAACGGGCCAAGATGGTGGTCAAATCCAAATCGATGGTTACCGAGGAGATTCATCTCAACGAGTTTCTGGAAGGCCATGGCATTGAGCCGGTGGAAACCGACCTGGGCGAGTACATTTGTCAGCTTTCGGGACAAAAGCCGTATCACATCGTAACGCCGGTGATGCACATGAGCCGCTACGACATTTCGGATTTGTTTGTTGAAAAGCTCAAGATTGCCAAAACCGATGATCCTCAGGAACTGACACTGGTAGCCCGCCGCATCCTGCGCGAAAAATATACCGAAGCCCATGTAGGCATTTCCGGAGCCAACTTTCTGATTGCCGATGTAGGTGGCATTGCCCTTACGGAAAACGAAGGCAACGCCCGCCTCTCGGTAAGCTTTCCGAAAACACATATTGCCATCGTCGGTATCGAAAAGGTTATTCCGAGCATCCATGACCTGGATCTGTTCTGGCCGCTGCTGGCAACCAGCGGTACTGGCCAACAGGTAACGGCGTACAGCACGGTAGTCACCGGCCCGCGCCAAGCCGACGAAACAGACGGCCCGGAAGACATGTATGTGATCTTACTGGATAACGGACGCACCAATCTGCTGGCCGAACCCGACAAGCGTCAGGCACTCAACTGCATTCGCTGCGGCGCGTGCCTCAACGCATGCCCGGTGTATCGCAACATTGGCGGACACACCTACGAATCTACGTACAGCGGTCCGATTGGCTCGGTGATTACACCACACCTGGAAGGAATGGAAAAATTCAAGCACCTGAGCTATGCCAGCTCGTTGTGCGGGGCGTGCAGCTCGGTGTGTCCGGTACGGATAGACATACACAATCTGCTCTTGCTGAACCGAAAGCAAAGCGTGGAAGAGGGACTAAACGACAAAATTGAAAAGACAGGTTTTGTCTTCTGGGAGAAAGCAATGAAAAACCGGAAGTTGCTGAATCTGGCGGGAGGCTGGATGAAGAACTGGGTGTTGCGGAACTTCTTTAAAGATACCTGGGGAAGACGGCGCGATACGCCAGTCTTACCCCCAAGATCCTTCAACCAGCTATGGAAAGAAAAACGAGATAATAAATCTTAGTTTAGAACTACTATCTGTATTTCTTACGATGCTAAAATAGCAGGTTGGTTTTAACTGCGCAAAATTTTTAGATAAACCTCCGGAAATAGTAGATAAAAATTGTGAATCGTTGGATGAAGCATTTGTGCAAGGTAGGTTCTCAAGGTTTTTCGCATAGTATTTTTATTACAATAACATGCCAGAAATACCATTTTAAGCAAGCTGTTGTCCTCATCACATTGGATGCAAGGTCATTTTCCGCCTCCTTCTGTGGACGAAAAACCGTGCGTTTTTTCTTTTTCGCTATGAATGAAACTAAAAAACCACGAACTTTGTACTTAAGTCAGACCTGGGGCTGACCGGTTTTGACGGCGTGCGCAGGCTGCGGGTAAGCATGTCGGGAGTTGGGAGAACCTCCTGTTAAAAATTCTTCCAAACTCTAATTGGCGAATCTAACTTTGCCCTTGCTGCTTAATTAAGAATTAACCAGCATGTGTCCTGCTGTCCCCACACACTGCCGGGATAGCGCCAAGGACATCATCATGTAGTGTCGCTGGCGGTAAGGTTACGCGCTGCCAGTCGTATCCGTAACTAAGGTGTATGTGCGGGGTGCGGCTACCTTGCATACGCCCGACAACCAACCAGCCGATAAACATGTAGAAGGCCCGACGGTTTCCTTGTCCGGACGAGGGTTCGAATCCCTCCAGCTCCACAAAATAGCAGATTAAGGCTCTGATTTTATCAGAGCCTTAATTGTTTTTAGGTAACAGATCAGGTGACAAAACTTTATAATTTATTATCTTGTACCCTTGTCTTTTCTCCTTCGTGCAAGCTTTAATCTTAACATGTCCTGCTTTTTGATTGCCTCATAGATCTCGCTTCGAAAAAAGAATAATCGATTACTCATATAGTGACCGGGGATCTTTCCCTGTTTGTGCCATTGACGAATGGTTTCGGACGAAACCTGCAACTCATCTGCAACATCGTCAACCTTCATCAATGCCTCGTTAAGAACGCTTTCCTTCAGTAACGTGGTCAATGACTCACTTAGGGTATGTTGCAGCATAGCAGTCTGGCGCCGGGTGTAAGCCTGTAGGAAGTTTTCAAATACCTCTACTAATTGCTTGAGTTCTCTTTCCATATGTTTTTTAAATTAGGGTGATACAAACTTTGTCTCACCATATTACTAAAACCATGGAAAATCCCTTTGAAATTATTCTTACCCGGTTTGATAAGTTTGATAAGATCGAACAGCAGAGAAACAGTCCGATAAAAGATGTTGGTGTCCTTGTTAGCTCTTGCTTACAATCCTGGGAGAAATGCGCCAGTATTCTCAGTGAGAGTATATGCAATTATAAAAACGAATGAAACTACGGTTATAATAGGCATACCATATATAAGGTGACCTCCTTCTTTTAGAAGTGTAAGCAGAATATTAAAGAAAATATATAGCCATCCTTGAATGCGCCATATCTGGCGAAAATTGATACCCATTTTTTGTTCAATCTTAGAAATACGATCAAAAGAAGGTCTTTTACTTTTTGGAATCCAGTATTCTAATCGAATGACTGATTGAGTCGGCAATAGTTGTAAAAGCTTGATGGTCGGCTATACGTGATTCGAAAATAATCGCGATTGCTCTGGTATCCGTTTTGGTTACCAGCAATTGTCGAAACCTGTTTCCTGACTTTCCAACAAAAGTAGCCTTTGAGAAAAGATGATTGTCCATCTCCACATTTGCTTCTTTTGCCATAGGTAAAAACTGCCCGTCTTCACCTGCCAATTTTTCCTGCCAGCGGGTTAACTCCTCTAAACCCGGCACTGGATTTGTTTTTCTGTTTCGTCCTTTGGTATAATCATAAATCCAGATGTAAACCAGCATGGCCGTATCCGGCTGGTGAATCACAACGTCTCGTGTGGAATGTTCGTCTTCTTCTACACCAGACATATCCCAGGTAAAGAGCCAATCAGAAGGAACACGGATGGAAACAGGAGCATTGTCCGGTTTGATTGTTTTGAACTTGTGCGCATTGACGCTATTTCCCTTGTTGGGTTGACAGGCCAGGATCAGGATTGCCAATAGTAAAACAGTCCCTTGAGTTAACCTCATATGTGATGTACCATTGATTACTTTGTTTCTTTAAACAAACCTCCTTTACGAAAGAGCACCCGATTATTTTTCAAAAGGAAATCGGTGTACCGCTTTGGAATCTTTTTGCCCTTTCTTTTTGATAAGACTAGCCCCATTCCCTCAGAGTAAGTTGTTTCGGCTACTAACCCGTATTCAGGTGAGAAAATATAAGCGCCATCACCATCAATAGCGGGATTTACTAATTCATATTTAAACAGTTTTATGCCAGGCTTTTTCGTGCTTACAAAGGCATGTGTCAATCCCATTGGTTCAAACGCTTCTACCAGTTTAAAGCCTCCAAGACTGGTATTAAAAATAAAGTATATGCCTCTGCCTGTATCTGCCAGAGAATTAAAGTAAGTCAGAGTCAACAAAGTATCCAGTTGTTGCCGTATTAAGACCATCTTTGTTGATTCTTTTTTGGTAAAGAAATTAAAATCAGTAAGGTGCTCAAACTCAACGACCATGGTATCTGTCCGCACCTGAGAAACCGGAGCCCCAGAAGCACCCGAGGCTTTAAGGAAGGTTAGAACCAAACCTGTAACCAGCAATAGTTTGAAAAGTGTCTGCATACACCAAAGATAATAGGATGCAAATACTAATGAATATACCTGAAGCAAAGTTAGAAGAAACAAAAAGCCTTAAGTACGCTAAAATAAGATATTTTAATTTTATGCCAGTTCATATAAATTCAGCTGTTTAAATCCTCTAGCTCCACTTTTTTGAAATCAACCGATGCAAAGCTTTCCGAATTATAAAATTCAGCGGGCTTTTGTTTTTTCACCTACCGTTCTTTCTACAAATTCTGCTAATTTTGGTGAACTGAGCCAAGAATACATACCCGTTCACCACAGCCTCCATAGTACGCTGACGATCAACAAATTAACTGAAAAAGCCGGGATGATTTCTTGTAATTTACACCCGAAAATGCATCCCTTACCTCTACAGCTATGACCTTGTATACATTTACCATCCAGCCGATTGTCCGGCGCAACAAAGCCAATGCCGACGGAGAGATACCGGTCTACTTCAAACTGATTGTCAATGAGAAAGTAGTGGAGATTGCCACCCGGCAATACGTACCGGCGACCCTGTGGAGTCCGGACAAAGGCAAGATGAAAGGCAATACCGAAAAAGCCAGGACCATCAATGCCTACCTGGATCATCTGAAAACCAGGTTACGGAAAATATACCTTTCCCTGGAAGAAAAAGGGGAAGTGATCACCGCAGAAAAGATTAAAAACAGTTACCTGGGTAAAGATGTCCGGCGCAAAACACTGCTGGAGGCATTTGCCGCACACAACGAGCTGATCCGGCTTCAGGTTGGTGTTGATTTTTCTCAAGCCACTTACGTGCGTTACAGCACTACCCTGGAACTGATAAAAGAATTTATCCGCTACCAGTACAAGGCAGGTGATTTGGCGTTGGAGGAGTTAAACCATGCCTTTGTGACCAGTTTGGAACTGTGGTTCAAAACCGTGCGTCACTGCAATCACAATACCACCATGAAATACATTTCCAATCTGCGAAAGGTCATCCACATGGCATTGGATAATGAATGGACGCATAAAAATCCGTTTACCAAATTCAAATTTTCGTTGAAGGAAGTAAAACGGGAGGCTCTCACCCAGCAGGAGCTAACTGCCATTGCCACAAAGGAATTTTCCACGCCACGCCTGACACAAGTACGGGACATATTCCTGTTTTGCTGCTACACCGGACTGGCATACGTAGATATCAAAACACTTTCTCCAGGCCAGATCAGCCGGGGAATGGATGGAAAATACTGGATTTTTACCGAACGCACCAAAACCAAGACAACCTCCCAGATTCCGCTGCTGTCGCTGGTGTTGGCTTTGATCGAAAAATACAAGGATCACCCGCAGGTTGTCAGCCAGGGCCGGATTCTACCTGTGCCGGCCAACCAGAAAATGAACGCCTACCTGAAAGAAATCGCCGATTTGTGCGGCATCACCAAGAACCTGACCACTCACCTGGCCCGCCATACCTTTGCTACCACGGTGACGCTGACCAATGGTGTTCCTTTGGAAACGGTTAGCAGCATGCTCGGCCATAAGAATATCCGTACCACCCAGATTTATGCCAAGGTGGTACAGACCAAAGTCAGTGCCGATATGCAAAACCTGGAAGACAAACTGACCGGCAATCCGGCGTCAAAAAAATCAAATCAGGCGTAAGGAAAGACACTGAAAGCAACACAATCTGTAGGGAATCATAAAAACGGATGATACAATGGCTAAATTTTAGCCATCCCAACTTGGGAATGGCGTGTGAACAATGCACTTGGAAATGCCTTGACTTGAGCCCATCCAATATCCTTTCCAACTAAATCCATACACTGATGGCAGTCGGGATTACCACCAGGCAGGATCTGGAGCAGTTCCAGGCGCAACTCCTTTCTGAGTTTCACCGTTTGCTAACCCAGCCCATGCAGCCGCCACGCAAATGGCTCCGTTCGACGGAGGTGCAACTTGCTGAACATTTCCCATGACACCTTGCAAAACATGCGGGTCAACGGCTCGTTACCCTACTCGAAGATTGATGGCATTTCCTACTATCTGTAGGAAGAGATTCTGCATCTGCTGGAGAAAAACAGACATTGCTAGTAATTTCTTGTGGTTTTCTTTACTTGTTATCAAAGCCCCTGAACGGGGCTTTTTGCTTCGGATATGATCCCTGTTGCCTGCCGGCTGTGCCTGTGGCAGATCCCATCCTATGTCACGTGTCACAACAAGCGGAAAAAGACCCGCTTTGCCGCTTGGTTTCATAAAAAAAGGAAATATTTTATTGGTAAAGTGTAATATATTTTTTTCCTTTGGTGTATCCAACCTTTTACACCCTTTTGTTAATCGTTTGAAGCGATCCATTTCCATATTGCTGTTGGGTTTGCTACTCTACAATACCATGGGTTACTACCTGTATTATGAGTACCGGCAAACACAGGCGCGCAGTCACCTGCGGGACTTGCTGGATCAGCATACCTCTGCCTTCAGCGAACAAAAGGTGAAACAGAAGGTGGCCAGTGGGCAATGGGTAGCTTTTCAGATCCCCATTACGCTTTACCACCAGTTGGACCGCGACCTGGAACCCACCGAAGGGGAATTTCTCTACCAGGACCAGGTGTACGAGAAAGCCATGCGCAGTATCCGCAACGATACGCTGTACATCTATTGCGTCAATAACGTCCAGAAAGATCAGGTCCGGCAGGATTTGTCGGATCACGTAAAAACACATATCGTTGATTTTACAGGCAACGCCACTGAGAAAAGTCAGAAAACCGTAAAATTATCCTTTGTACAGGAATACCTTTCGGTGGAAAGGCCTGCATTGGCAGATCGAGGCTTCGTTCTGTTAAATCCTTCAATCAGCACTCCATACTTTTCCCTCACTTTCCGTCCGTTGGACGTGCCTTTCACCCCGCCCAGGCAAGCGTAAGTTGTTTTTGGGTAATTCAGGTGATTTCTTTTCCTGCATGTAAGGCGTAAGCTTTGCATAAGCCTTCGTTTGCGGAAAATAGTGCCGCGCTGCCTGTGTTTGAGTGGCGTGTGATTGTCTGAACGTTTATGGACAGGGTTTTGCCTTTACCGGGGATACTATTTTTGTGTTCCTGCAGTTCCGACCACGGTCGGGGCAGAACCTGATTATCCAGGCAGAATCGCCGGATAAGCGCCATGCGCTTTCGCAGCCAATCGAACGGATCTTGCTATCTCTTTGGCAGAACGCGGCTTGCTACCTGTATTCCCTTCCCTCTCATTTTCCGGAAAACAGTATCCCCTCCAAAGGCAAAACCGCCTTTTGGGTCAGGTGCTGCCTTTTCCGAAACCGTTCATGTATCCAACCTTCTTACGCAACACCGATCATGCCATACATACCCTTGGATAGCCATCTTCCCGGTATCACCGGATTACTCGAATACAGTCAGGAAACCGCCGCTCCCATCCGCGAACTGACGCAATTACTCCTGCGCGGAGATTCCACGCTCACGCAGGGAGAGCGGGAGCTGATTGCCACGCTGGTATCGCATCGCAACCAATGCCGGTTCTGCACCGCTGCCCATACCGCCGCAGCCGATCTGTTACTGAACGAATCGGAGACCTGCAAGCTGGTCAAGCAGGATTATGAATCCGCGCCTGTCTCCGAAAAGATGAAGGCCCTGCTGGCCATTGCGGCCCTGGTGCAGCAGAGCGGCAAGAATGTTACGGCGGAGGCCATCGAAAGAGCCAGAAAAGAAGGCGCCACTGATCTGGAAATCCACGATACCGTGCTGATTGCGGCCTTATTCTGTTTGTACAATAAGTACGTAGACGGCCTGGCCAGTGTCACACCTACCAACCCGGACTTTTACAAAACCCTGGGCGAACGCATTGTTTCCAATGGCTATACCCGGCCCAAGCATGGATTTGATGCCGTGAAAAAGCAAAACGAAACCCTTATCTGACACAATCTCAGCTTATACACAGACGGGAAGGAAAGAAAGTCCAGCCCTGCCGGAAAAACCGGGTTACTGCCTGTTGACGGCCTGGGCCGGAGGTTTTCCCCTTGGCATGGATACTATTTCGGTTCCTGTCCTTTCCTGAGTTATCTGCATTTCTCTAAACCTATATCCAACAAAAAATTATGGCACACATCACCTTAAACAATCCGATGCCCGGCATCATCGGCCTGATGGTCGACAACCGCGAATTTGCCAAACCGCTGAACGAACTGGCCGAGGCCCTTTTACAAAAAAACGACGGACTGAGTGCCGGTGAACGGGAACTGATCGCCGCCTATGTATCGCAACTGAACACCTGTACGTTCTGCTGCAACAGCCACTACAACGCCTCGCTGGCGCATTTTGAACTGGATGCCCGTTTTGTGGACGTCACCAAAGACGATGTGCGAAACGGCATCGCCATTCGTCCGGTGGTGAAAGCGTTGCTCACCATCGCGGGCAAAGTACAGCAAAGTGGCCGAAACGTATTGCCCGAAGATGTGGAAGCGGCCCGACAGCTGGGCGCTACCGACAGCATGATTCATGACACGGTATTGATTGCCGCGTCCTTCTGTATGTTCAACCGCTATGTGGACGGACTCGGCACCTGGTGTCCGCAGGAAGCGGGGTCTTACGCCGAAACTGGCCGAATGCTGGCCCACGAAGGGTATCTGAATGCACTACCGTAAAGACAACAGACCTGTAGGCTGATCGTCAATGGCTGGTATCACAAAACGTAGAAGCGGTCGGATTTTATCATCCGGTTCGTGCAGACACGAACCGGGGAATAGAAACAAACCGGGAATTCCGTGGCTCGTGTCTGCACGAGCCACTTAGCTCAACGCCGACAAATGATGCACCGGTGCCAGGTCTGACCGACGCAATACCCGAATTCACTTTACAACCTTTGCAACCAAACCAACCCATGAAAATACTTTATACACTACTTCTTTTTTTCACTACCACCCTACTTGCACTGGCCCAAACCATTAACGGCACCATCACCGACCAGGAAACCCAGAAGCCGTTGGCGGGGGTATCGGTTACCGTGAAAGGGACCATCCAGGGCACGACGACCAATGCCAGCGGTCAGTTTCAGTTAAAAACCTCGGAAAGCAATCCCGTATTGGTCGTATCCATGATCGGCTACGAAAAACAGGAGGTGACGGCATCTGCGGGAACACCCGTAACGGTGGCGTTGCCAGTAGCCAATGAACTTCTGCAACAGGTAGTGGTTTCGGCCTCGCGGGTCGAAGAAAATCTGCTCTCCTCCCCGGTCAGCATCGAAAAGATAGATGCGCGGATGATCAGCCAGTCGCCGTCGGTGAGTTTCTACGAATCGCTGCTCAACGTCAAATCGGTCGATATGGTCACCAGCAGCCTGACCTACCGGCAAATCAACACCCGTGGCTTCAACGGCACCGGCAACAGCCGCTTTCTGCAACTAGTCGATGGGGTTGACAACCAGACGCCCGGACTGGGTTTTGCGGTTGGTAACCTTTTTGGCGTTTCGGACCTGGATGTGGAAAGTGTCGAACTCATTCCGGGTGCGGCATCCGCGCTGTACGGACCGGTCGCGTTCAACGGCCTGCTGATGACCCGCACTAAGCAACCGTTTCAATACCAGGGGTTAAGCATTCAAACCAAAGCGGGCGTGAATCACCTGAACGATCCGGCGGGTGGGGGAGCCAAGCCCTTTTACGACCTGTCGCTACGTTATGCCAAAGCCCTTACCGAACGCCTGGCGTTTAAGATCAATGCCGGCTACCTGAGAGGAACCGACTGGTACGGCAGCAATTACACCGATATCGACCCAAATACACCGGCGGCACAGCGGGGGCCTGCCAATCCCGGACGTAATGCGCTGAACATCTACGGTGACGAGGTAGCCCAAACCTTGCAGGGCATTGGTCGGGTATCACGCACCGGTTACGAGGAGAAGGATCTGTCTCCCTATGGCGTATACAGTCTCAAGCTCAACGGCGCACTTCATTACCGGATCACCAATCAAACCGAACTCATTTATCAACTGAATTACAGCCAGGGCACCACCAACTATACCGGCAGCAGCCGCTTTGCCCTGAACGACTTCCGCCTGTGGCAAAACCGGATCGAATTGCGCGGAACCAACTTCTTCGTACGGGCCTATTCTACCGCCGAGCAGTCGACCAACTCGTACAACAGCCGCTCGCTGGCGCAGCAACTCAACCGCACCTGGGTGCGCGACCTGGATGGCAATGTGGTCACACCGGACAAGGCCGACGCTACCTGGTTCAGCCGGTATGCAGCCGCCTACAACGGCACGGTCGAAGGGATCACGGCGGCTAGCCACAGTGCCGCCCGGAACTTTGCCGACCAGGGACGTTACGCGCCGGGATCGTCTGACTTTGGCCGCGAAAAGGACCGCCTGATTCAAACGGCCGGGCTGGCCGGGGCGGGGGTGCTGAGCAATAGCAAACTGTATCACGTCGACGCGCAGTATGACCTGAGTTCGCTGGTGAAAGTGGTGCAATTGCAGGCAGGTGGCAATTTCCGCTACTATGACATGTTTACCAATGGCACGTTGTTCGACGACAAGGAAAACAAGGTACGGGTAAAAGAATATGGTGTTTTTGTGCAGGCGTCCAAGTCATTGTTCAATCAGAAACTAAAACTGGTTGCCTCCGGTCGCTACGACAAGAACCAGAATTTTGCCGGAAACTTTACGCCCCGTGCCTCGGCTGTTTTTTCGCCCAACGAGAACCACCACTTCCGGGCTTCGTACCAGACCGGCTTCCGCAACCCGACCGTGCCCGATCAGTTTATCAAGCTGAATGTCGGTCCGATCATTATTCTGGGTGGTGCACCTGCCAACAGCAAAGGGCTGAATGCCTACGAAAACTCGTTTACCGCCGCCTCGGTGGGTGCGTTTGCCAGCGGCTTTCAGAGCGATGTGCAGAAAGGCGTACCTTTCCCGCAAGCGGTTGAGAACAACAAATCCAGACTGGTCAAATCCAATGTGCCTTACATCAAACCCGAACAGCTGAAAGCGTTTGAAGTGGGCTACAAAGGATTGTGGGGCAAGAACCTGCTGGTGGATGGCAGTTTTTACCAGAGCTGGTATACCAATTTCCTGATCAATCAGGTGGTGATCCGTACTGAAAGCCCGGTGTTGAATGCCGACGGCAGCGTCAATTCGGCGGCAGCGCAGGATATTCTCAACCGCAAAACGCAGGCATTCCAACTGTACACCAATGCCGCCGACCGGGTAACGGCTTACGGGGCATCGCTGGGAGCGACGTATTTCCTGCCCAGAAATTTCCGGGTGAATGCCAATGCCACCTGGTCGAAATTTAACCTGCTCGATGCCAACCCCAACAATATCCCGGCCTTCAACACGCCTGAGTGGAAGACCAACCTGGTACTGAGCAATGCCAGCCTGATGGAACGGCTCGGGTTTAGTGTGGCGTGGCACTGGCAATCGGCCTTTGACTGGTACGGCACCTTCACGGAGCTGGCACCCGGCCGCATCAATGCCTACAGCCTGCTGGACGCGCAGGTGAGCTACCAGATTCCGGCCTGGAAAACCACTGTAAAACTGGGAGCCAACAACCTGACCAACCCGTATATCATGCAGGCCTACGGCTCTCCGGCCATCGGAGGACTGTATTACCTGAGCCTGACTTTCAGTGAATAAGCACAGTGCGGCTAAGTCCTCACTGGTTAAAATATACATTTACCGTGGTCTGTGTGCCACTATACTACGGTACAAAAAATAAGTGAGGCACCAAAGCAGTTGTAAAGTTGCACCTTCTACAACACGCTTATGTACCATCACTTATTAGACAAACTTAGCCATTGGCAATCAG